>Ga0208015_1000896_pt1 | contig 12171 bp, 13 predicted proteins | sample 26BtaG_FD_184101 | JGI IMG/M metagenome (GOLD analysis project Ga0208015, IMG submission 184101) | Marine viral communities from Cariaco Basin, Caribbean Sea - 26B_WHOI_OMZ_CsCl (SPAdes) (version 2) | ecosystem: Environmental > Aquatic > Marine > Oceanic | place: Caribbean Sea: Cariaco Basin...
ATCACATCTTTGTGCAAGTTCAGCTGTCGCGAATCATTGAAGCCAATAGTAATGAGACATCCGAGCGTAGCTTTTGGTTTAACCGCATCTGCCGTCAGAGCGTCGATTATGTGATCGTGGATGTTGATGCACAGACCACGCTAGTAGCGATTGAGCTGGATGATTGGACGCACAGCAGTAAAGCGCGGCAAAAGGCTGATGACAAAAAAGATAAAGCCCTTGCGAGTGCAGGTATTGCCATCGTCCGTTTTCACGCTGAGCGTATGCCCAGTGCAGATATGCTCAGGTATGAGCTGATGCAAGTGATTGAAACGTATTGATGGTTTTACGAGTGTGCATTAAAAGCTATTGTGAGCTTGGTCGCGCTGATGGGGGTAAATAACGATGGGTCTATCACCTTCAAAGTACAATCCTGTTTTGAGTGACTCGTTATCAGAGTAGGTGAGTGGCGATGGATGACCATCATCGCGATCGTAAAAGCGGCGTTTGCTAAACCATTCAATATAATGTGCAGCTCGTAATGTGGTCGTATCAATCGTAGCGAGGTTAACCGTATCATTCTTATCACACCATTCATGTATTGGGAAGCTTGGTGTGAGCCAAGTAGGCCAATCATAGCAGCCAAAGTGTTTGGTGTTTATAGGTAAAAAGAACCGTCCTTTTATAACGCCATAACGCTTATCAATTTTGATTTGACCTCGATCCTCAGTATCTACCCACACCGCTCGAAATTGCTTGGTTTGCATATGGGTTATTTTACGCTGTAGATTGTCATTGGAATTAATACCTACCCAGTTCACAGGTTCAAACGGGGCTGAGCCCATAAAAAACTTAATGGCCAGCTCCCAATGCTCGACAAGCTGCTCTTCATGATTGTATAAAATCAAATCAAGCTCGCCGGTTGTCTGTTTGCCGTTGTACAGTTGCACGTTGTTAGCCAACGTTTCGTAGGGATGCAACTGACGCGCGAAACCATCCTCTAACCAAAATGATAACAATCCTTCAAAGTGAAAGCCCAAGCGATTGGGACTGGGACGCTTGAGTAAATAGCGAGTGAGCGTCTGGTAGGCAGTGGTGGTGTCAAGCTCTTCTAAACGCTGTTGATACGCTGCAAACTGTGCTTGCCAGAAGCTTGCACTATGTACTTCAACCTTATGCGTATTTTGATGCGGCGCAAAGTCCAGCCACGTCGTCAAGACGTTGGGGCACGCCAGCACATATGCCAAATCACGCACATAAGGACGTCGGTAACGCTCCCAAGGTGCGTCATCTGTAAGGCTAGGGACGGGCTTGGCAATAGGCTCGGACATAGGATAAACCATCATCACGGTAAAGCATTTACCCTAACTGCTCGCTCTATAAAAGTCTATAGATGGCAAGTATCTGCTATTGTGTTTCAGTACTAGAAATATATTTAAACTGATTCCAAAAAAAAGCCAACCATTGAAGATCAATGATTGGCTTTTCTTATAACTACTATGTTTGGTCGGAACGGCAGGAAGTAAAGTAAAGGCTGTATGCCCTGTGTTGTATAGGTTTTATTGTTTTTATTTTTGACGATACCAACAATAATACCAACAATCGTTTTTAATAATGCCCTTTTTTGGCTGTTTGCTGCTTCACTCACTATTATTTTGTAATTATTTTCACTGCTTGCCGTTTCAACATTTCTCAACACGGTAGGGCGGTGTAATTGTTCATAGCTTTGTCAGTAGTGACCGCTGCTTAAGTAATTTTTATGCGTCCGCGTAATTAAAAGTTTAGGGGTTGCTTTTTGTTTGCATGGGGTTGAATTGCTAATCACTGCACGCGCTCAATAATGGCACTTAAATGCGTGCGTATTTCGTGCGTTTGCTCGCATCAATTCGCATAGCTTTACGATACCTGTGCATAAAGTCACTTTAACTTTTTAACTTGGCTTTAACCTACTAATTATCGCTGCAAGTCATGCGCTCACGTTACTTGTCTTGAAACTACCTTTAACTTCTTTTTGAAACGGTTTTTATTTTGCGCGTGTGAATGGTGGCGCTCTGTTTGGTCGATACGCTCAACACTCAAAACTATACCCCCCTCGATACCTGTCCAGAAAGTCCCCTTTTTATGGACTCAAAGTATTATTTTGATTGCCCTCTAAGATGTCCAAAAACTAGCCAGCATTGGCATAAACTGCACCCGTGCGCGTACTGTGCCCATAACTCTAACGTGTCCAACAATCTACCTCGTACTTGTTAAGAAACTACCCCTTTTTATGGACTCCAAAAACTCCCTTATGCGTGCGCGTACTGTTCGCAAAAGTCACTCTTTTTATGGACTCCAAAAACTCCTTTTTATATTGCGCAAAAACCCCGTCATTGGTGCTTGCTTCGCGCGCGTGCGTACTGTTCCATAAACTCATTTTTAACCCTGCTTATGATGTCCGTAAATTGCCCCTTTTATGGACTCCGAAAACTAGGTAACGGCAAGATAACGGCAAGGTTCAAGCCAACATTGCGCGGTGTGTGATTTGGTTTTCAATGACAGGTTTTGACAGGTTCTACTATGTCAGGGTTCAGGTTTTCTCAGGTTCTCAATGTTAAGTTTTATTAAGTCGGCATAGGCTGCCAACGTTAACAAATGTTAACAGGCAAAGCGGTGCTGTTCACTTTTCGATGTTGGGTTTTATTGGGTAATGAGTGCTGCCAATAGGCAATATTAATATGAGGTTTTGTGAGGTTCTAACCTTGTGGTGATCTTGGGGTGATCCTCACGCGCGTACTGTTCCATAAACTACCCCTAACGTGTCCGAAAACCTATGGGAAACCTTAGTTTCTTTACACTATAAAAAGGGCTTGGCAGTGATCGCCTACGTTGTCCGAAAAGTCACACGCTATCATGAGATAGGCTCAAAACTGAGCGCATCTATAACCCGTTACAGCCCCTTGCTAATTTAGCCCTAAAATCGCCTTTCACCCCATGATTAGTAAGCGTTTGCGATCCATTCACTTTTTGGCAGTTCGTAGCGGAATAGTTAACTTAAACCACGCTCAATACGCGCAAAAATGCTCATATCTCATTTTTGACGGCTCTATCCTGTTTTGGTGGCATCTATAAGCTGTGGGCTAATGGTAGCAAGGTATCACGCTAACAGTTACCCCATTGGGGGCTGGTGATCGGTAAAACGTGGTAAAAGTAATTATGTTTTTAAACCTTAACATAGCTTAACATGCTGCCAGTGCTCAAACTGATCTCACGATAAACATCAGGCATAAAAAAAGGCAGACGTTAAACGGCTGCCCTTTGGTGTCAATCATCATAAACAGTTAAGCCTCTAGTTCTGCCTTAGGGGTTAGGGTAACTTGTAAGCCCATGCCGTCAATAATCTTTAGCATGGTGTCAAAACGTGGCTTCTCTGATCGCAATGTCTTGTAAAGGCTTTCGCGTCTTATGCCTGTCTTTTCTGCCAGCTCGTTCATGCCCTTTGCTTTTGCTACATCGTTTAGTGCTTCGATAAACTCACTAGGTGCGCCATCGGTCAATATTTCGTTCAGGTAAGCATTGATAAGGGTTTCATCTGTCAGATATTCCGCTACATCAAATCGGCTAGTTTTAATATTAGTCATTGGGGTGTTCCTTTTCTTGATCCTTAACTCGCTGCCATAAGGTGCAAGCCTTAGAAATATCGTTTGTTTGGCTGTCTTTACTGCCACCTATTAACAATAAATAGAGGGTATCGCCTTGCTGGGCATAATAGACACGGTAACCATTGCCTTTGAATATTCGCATCTCATAGATACCGTTTGTATTGGCTAGTGGTTTATGGTCACCAAAGTTACCGCCTTGCGCTCGCTTGATACGTGCCAATATGCCTACTTTGCCTAACGGGTCTTTTAACTTATGCAACCAACGTTCAAACTGTTCTGTTTGGTCAATATTAATCATAGGGTTAGATTATTAGTAAACTTATAATTTATTGTAAACTTTTGGATAATATATAACAAGCTATGACTGTGCTTGCTGTGTTGTTTATTGTTGATCCATAAAAAAAGGCAGGCGATAAACGCCCACCTTCGATTATTTTTGTCTGCATCTACTTTTTTGCTTGGGACACTTGGGACAACGGGACAGCGCCCGTACTTACTGGCTTTCAGCTGTCCCAGCCCTTTTTTAGCCTTTGGGACACTTGGGACAGATTAACAGATTGAGCTATTTTGTCCCAGCTGTCCCAGTGGTGTTTTAACGCTTGGGACAGGCTCTAGCCCTTGCTGTGTATGGGTTGTCCCAGTTGTCCCAGCTGTCCCAGTGCTTTTTGTAGTTTCACAACTTAATATCTCACCTTTGACCGCATAAACACGCTGGCGGTTCTTTTTGAATGGTAAAGGCACTTTGCACGTTTTACGGTCACTCTCAGTCACATTTAAAAATCCTGCTTCATCTAACACTTGTAATACTTTGCTTTTGTTAAATGGTGAACAGACTTCATCAAAGGTACTGGTAGAGAAATAATATTCCCCTGTGTCGTAATTGTGATAGCCAGCGCGGTTATTGGTTTTAGGTTCAAAGTCTTGGTATGTGTGAATGTGGCAAGGCTGAAAACGGCTTGATCCGTGCTGTTCAATAAATGCCTTAATGTGCTCTATGATTTGGCGCTGCTCATGCTCACCATCACGCCCGTAGTTATCAAGCCAATTATCTAAGCAAATCATAACGGCTGTCGTTGCTTGTCCTACTTGCCAGCCCGTTATACCTGCCTGTGTTGCCAGCTCTCCAGCTGCGCTTACGATAGCGAACCGTTTAGCCACTCTATGCGCCTGTGCTGTCAGGTCGCTGTACTGACTCATAAAGTCACTGACAAGCTGCCCAGCGTTGGCGGTGGTTGCTGCTTTATCACTGGTGATATGTTCTAGCCATGCAATGCCAGCTGATCCATAGTAAGCGTGTGACAGCTCTTTGATCCTATCGGCTTGTGCTTCGCTTGTTTTTGCCAGTACCAAACTGTCAAAGGTTTTTAACCCTTTGCCAGCATCAGCATCAATATGCGCTACTCGAACCTCAATACCTGCATTGGTTTTTTGTCCTGCTTGCGCCATGAAGTTTTGTAGCGACTCCTCACCATTAGACAAAAAGATAATGCGCCATGTTTTGGCTATGCGATTGTGTCCCGTGGTGGTGCTACGTCCTTTACCTTGACCATTAGCCAGCATGTAAACGGTTTTACCTACTATTTTGGGATCACATTCGCTGATCTCATCAAGTGGTAAAAAACTGTCGTTGTGCTCGCTTGCTGTGCCCTCTAGGGCGTTGTCAGTGCTGCGCCATGTCTTAACGTACCTATCAGGATTGCCCCATACACTAGCAGCCAATTTAAGCGATAGTGACTTGCCCATGCTTGATGAACCCAAAAGGTGAAAACCGCCCCCGTCATACTCTAATAACTCCAGTAATTGACCTGCAAACGCGCACGCAATAGAGAACACAAAACGGCTTTGTTCTGCTAGGGGTTTGCATAAGTTATCACGCCACTGGGCTAATGTGCCTTGCTGGGCTAGTGTGCTGTTTATGGCGTTGGCAGATTGATAGACGATAAGCTGCTTACCATCACTGCCTATTGCCCTGTCAGGTAATATGTATTGCTTATCGTGCCAGCCCAACTTATCCACGCATAACGCCCGTTTGTGAATAGGGTAGTTTTGAATATAGGTGTCTAAGTAGCTGCGCTGTTTGGGGTTGGTGGTAATGTTTAAGCCTTGACTAGCCAGCTCTTTGCGATATTCCCTTGCATCACCTTGTAGCAGTGATAACGGCATTGACCATTGATGCTTGATATTATCATCATCACGCCATTGTAGTAATCGCCCCCATGTACCGCTGCTTGTGTCCCTTGTCTTAGCGATAACCTCTATCGGTGAACAAACAAACGCCTTAGACTTGAAAGCAATGTTTGCTGGGTCATCATCGTTATACTTTACGAAAAATAACCCATCGTGATATAGCTCAAAACGCCCATCACTATAGATCATCGGTTCATTCAGCTGGGGATCATCGCGCCATTCAGGATAATAGGCAGTGTCTTGTAAATTGATAAGCTGGGTGTCATCAGCTGCCAGTATCGCTTCATAGCTGTCATCTTGTAGCATAGTGACGATATGAGCCACCGTAACCAATGCTTGCGCCCTCACACCTGCCAATAGGTTTATTAAGCCCTTATCATCAAGCGTCATAGGCACAATTACTTGTGATCCGCTGCTCCAGTGCTGCACCATCTTTTTAAGGCATTGCTTTGTTTTGTGAGGGCTAATGATGATTGTTTTATCACTGTCCATCAGGTAGCTATAAACATCAATGCCGTTATCCATGTCATTAAAGGCTATCACCTCACTGGCTTTGTTTGGCTCACCAATGACGATAGCGCCATACCCTGTAGGATCAATGACAATGGGCTTGGCTTTGCTGTTTGGTGTGTAGAATACCGCGCCTACTATATCGCCTTGTTTATCGTACAAACGTAGGGCTATCGTGCCAGCTGTCGGTACTATTTGCGCGTCATCTGTAGTAAGATTGTCCGTAATACTTAGCAAGCTGTCAGGCGGTAATAGCGCGATTAGCTTTGTTAAAGTAGGATCATCTGCCAGCCCTTGCCGTGTGGCTGCATCAAAACTATTCAGCAATTCCGTAAAGCCTGTGCTAAATGCACGGGCTTTTTCATGGGTGGCGGTTTGTGGTGTGGTGGTCATCTGTTCCCCTTGCTTGTGACTGTTTAGGCTGGCGCGTGGCTCTGTACTTCTTGTAGTAGCTTTTGCGCTTGGCGTGTTTACGGCTTTGCTTTGGTGGGTAGGTTTTCATTATTTGCCCTCCTTGCCGTAACCTGTCATTGCTAGGGTGTCGTTAATGCCCTCTAATTTTTCATATAGTAGGCTTGCCCATGTATCAGTAGCATCATGTGCTAGGCGTGCCAGTGCTGGGACTGTGTGCGCTTCTATCTTGTCATAGTGCATGAGTGCTAGTAGCTGTCCAACATCATATAAGGCAGTGGCTGCCCCATCAATATCACAAGCAATATCCGATAAATCAAAAGCAGATATTAAAACCACTTGTTTATCGTCTGCTTCGGTGGTGTCTATTACTGTGCGCTGGTTTGATTGGCTGCCACTGTATAGCGTGGCTATCGCTTGGCGGTTGGCTGGCGTGTCGTGGAATAACTGGGGCAGTGCGTAGCTATTATCATGATAGGCTCTACCATCAGCGCGATATAGGCACTCAACATTGCCAATATTGATAGTGAGACAGTCTTTTGACTTTTGGACTAGCTTATATGTGCCATTGCCTACAGACGGGCATAGCACGCTGTTACCTGCCTTGAAAGTGGCTGGTGCGTGGTTAGTAGTGGTTTGGGTGTTTGAGGTCGTACGGATTGAATTAGGCATTATGATGCCCTCCTAGTAATTTAGTTAGTTTGTTGTCACCCATAAAAATAGGGTGACGGGTCTTAACTACCGTTACTAGACGGTTGAGCTTATTTACCGTAAAGGCTGTTGTATTAGGCTCTATCAACCCGTCATAGATGTTTGCACCAGTGACGGCGCTAGATATATGACGTGCCTGTATAAAGACAGACGTATTTTTATTCATGCCTGTAGTAGCTTGCTGATTAGTAGTCAGGCAAGTTTTAGGCACAAAAATAGCCAATGAATGACGGCTTGGCTTAACCGCTAGTAATTTAGTAGTGAGGCTATGATAACCGCTGTTATCATCGGTTGCAATCGGTTTTGGTTGTACTTGCTGGCAAGCAATTAATGACAATAGCAAGCCAATACCTATCACCCATGCCATGAATATGATAAAGCTAAGTAGTAAGCCTCGTTTATGTGGCTGTGTGCGATTGTGTGCCCCGTGGCTGGCTTTTAGACTGGTTCTGTTATCGTTGGTCATTTCTTACGTCCTCCACGTTAAAGGCGATTTCTGCTATGTTTTTCGATAGCTCTTTTAATGACTCCACTTGTCGGCTGCCTGTCGGTAACAAGCTGCCTAACATTTTTACTTCTATTTCTGCTAATTGGGTCATGGTGTTAATGATGGTCACATTGGCGTGTAAGGTAATGATTAGCTGGTCGATAAAGTCATCAGGTATCATCAGCACGCCTTTGTCTTTTAACCTATCCATGACTTCATTTATAAAGGTGTCATCACTCATAATCATTTACCTTGATTTCAGGTAATAAGATAAGCCCGTCCATCTGCTCGCTTAATATGGTTGCCAGTTCACTGTTAGCGAATAAGGCAGACTTCACAGCGACTATTACGCCACGGCTTGCGTCATCATCGGTATGGATAGCATTAAGCGCCATTGCTAGGCTCTCCGCATCGTTTGATAGGTCTTGTATGCGCTCATTAATGATAGACAGATAATAGCTATCTACTGCCACTAGGCGCGGTTCTAATATGTCGTTTGATTGGCTCATGATTGCACCCCACTAGCGTTGTTATCGGTATCGGCTGGCTGGTCTATCCAATACTGTTTAAACGTCTTACCGTTGCGTTTGATGGTCTTATCTTGAATAACCACGCCTTGCGCTCTTAGCTCGCTGATCCGCTGCAAAAAACATGTGATTTGCCATAGATCAAAGGCTTTATAAGTAGATAGGCTATGACCTGCCAGCATGTGATTATGGATAATCTGCTTGTAGCTCTTTTTTGGTTGCCGTGTGTTCATGGGTTACACCTCGCTAGTGGTTGAGGTGTGAGAGTTCAGCCATTCGTGAACGTCTGCATAGCTCCATGCTGTCATGGTAGGGCTTAGCTTTCTGCCAGCTGGGAAACGTCCATCTTTTGACCATTCAAACAAAGTGGTTTTGCTAAAGGGTAGGAACGGCAAAATGTCCTTTGCTCTGCCCATGCCAGTGGTAGGCAAGTGCATAGCTGGACTGTTTGCGGTGGTTGGTTCGGTATCGTTCGAGGTGTTATCAGTAAGAGGAATTACTGGGGTGTTTTGGGTTGGGCGTGTCATGTTCATATCTCCATGTCAGCTGTAGCGGTGTGCTACGGCTTTCAACATGGTTCTATGGTATGTGGTGATAAAGGGGTCAGATAAGGTCATATGACGGTCATATGCCCCTAAAACATGATGATATGACCCTATTTATTTAGATCTATGTCTAATTGATGCACCCTTTCTAGCCAGTTAGCTACAAAGTTTCTAGTAACTGGTGATTTGTGACTTCTTGATGCTGCTACAATTTGGTCGTTTGCTACACCCTTACCTTTGAGTGGTGATAAATCATATCTATGTTCTTTTAGAATAGCGTAAAGCATATGAGTAACTTTTGCTTGTGAGTTGGGTGCTAACTCTTTGTCATCAGCTGGCTTGTCTGCCAATGTTGCATTAGCTTTGCTTAACTGCTCTTTGAGTTCTGCACTATCAGCGTTTGCTTTTTCAAGCTGTGCTTTAAGTTCCTCTATCTCGCTTTTATTCTGCCTATAAATCTCACTGGCTTTGTTTAATCTAGCGTTTAATTTGTCATTCTCAGCTTGAGCACTTTCCAGCTTTATAAGTAATTCACTGTCATTCTGTGCTGGTGTATCATCTTGGCTGGTATTGGTAAGTGAGGCTATATAGCTACTCAGTGCACGCTTTGAAAATCTGATTTCCTCAGCATCAATATGTGTTAGTTTGAATTTTTCAGCTTCATCAAGCCCTTGTGGCTTATCATAAAACAAGAATACATCGCTACTATCTGCAAATTTGGCGGTTTTCTTTTCAAGAATACTGTAAATCATAACCCCATCATTTGGTAATCTCATATAATCATCATCACTACAAATTTCTTCTGCAAGTGATCTATATGTGAAATAGCCTGCCACTAATTCTGTGTAAAAACCATGATCTCTATCATCGCTATCACCTATAAAGCTGCCAACATACCCGTCAAAATAAAAGCATGGGGTAATCAGTTTTCGTCTTGCTATATCTCTTAATTTTACATGGTCGTAACTTGAAGTATTAACATCAGTATTATGATTAAGAAAATCTAATGTCTCACCTAATGTTAAGTAGTCGTCCTCACGGTTTTTCTTATGTTGATTAATGTCGTAAGTTCGCCCATAAACATCATGGATAAGGTTTGGGGGCAATGTCCTATCTTGGTTTACATTCAATTCAGGGAACAAACTTTTAGGCATATCATTATTATGATAGTTTTTAATATATTCCTTGAGGTCTGCAATTTTAATCGTACGCCTTGGGTGTGCTATATGACCTACCGCAAAATCCGTTAGACTCTTAAAACCACTCTCTCCTCCATCTCTACCCATTTTTAGAAAGTTGTCCTCAAATGCTTGATGTAATACTAAGCACCTTGGTTCTACACAAGAGACATAAGGGTGAATAAACGTACCTCTTTGCAATCCATTGTCATCACCTTTAGGTTGGCATTGGCTTGCCTCAAACTCTAATTGGTCGTTAGGTATGCCACACCATATCAAGGCTGCTTCTAGCACTGTAAAATAATCATACCTGTTCTTTATATCATCACAATTATTGAACTGGTCGTAATAACTCTTATCTTTACTCACAATACACACCTTTACACACCCTTAATTCAAAATAGGTGCAAGGCAGTGCCAGCCTAAAGGTGTGTGAACGGCTGGCTTTCGGGTAATTAGTCCTAGCCTTGCATAGTTGGTGCTAAGCCTTAGCCTAGCTTTTGTTTGTGTTGTTTGAAGTCTGCACGGATCACGTTGTCTAGCTTGCCAGCATAAGCATTATCAATAAAGTTTGCCCAGTCATTCATCATGTCTTTTCTATAGGGCAAATGCTGCGCTCCGTTGTATGCCTTGCTGATCTTGTTTTCTTTCTCATGTGCCAGCTGTAGCTCTATCGCTTCGTGCATGTATTCCTGTTCGTGTAGGGTAGTGCTGGCAAGTCCACGGAAACCGTGCCCAGTCATGCGCCCTTTATAACCCATACGCCATAGGGCAGTGATAAAAGCATTGGTACTGTATGGCTTGCGAGTTGAAGTATTAAAGAAAACGTACTGATCCGAAAAACCCAGCGCCTTGATCTGCTCCAGTATCGCCATTGTTTGCGGTGCAAGTGGTACTAGGTGTGGTCTATCCATTTTCATTTTGTCGGCTGGTATGCGCCATATTTTGGCTTTGTAGTCTATCTCTGCCCACTCCATGAACCTAAGTTCTTGAGTACGCACAAAGGTATAGCATAAAAACCATAAGCCCAGCTTCACCAGTAGATCACCATCATAAGCGTTAATGTCTTGAAGTAGTTTAGGTAGTTGCTGGCTGGTCACACGGCTATGATGCTTCACCTTATGCGGTTTTAGTGCTTCGGTTAGGTCGGTGGCTGGGTTGAGATTGGTTAAGCCTTCACGTATGGCTTGTTTGAATATCTGCCCCGTTTGACGCATTGCACGCCTTGCCATGTCAGCTGCGCCCCTCGCTTCGATAGCTCTACCAATAGCCAAAACATCAGGCGCGGTTATGTCCTCTATATTCATGTGACCAATGACGGGCTTAATATCGCGCTGGTACTGTGAATAATCACGGCTATAGGTGGTAGGGGCTATGTGTGCCTTGCGGTCATCGTGCCAACGCTGGGCTATGGTATCGAACGCCCTTGATCCGTCATTGTCGGCTTGTGTCTTTTTCTTATCGTCTTTTGGGTTGATACCATCAGCTATGAGTCTTTTAATCTCAATATTGCGCTTACGGGCATCTTGAAGGCTCATTACTGGGTAAGTGCCAATAGTGAGGGTTTGCTGTTTACCTTGCCAGCGGTAGGCGCTGATCCATGATTTAACGCCCGTATAACGCACCCATAATTGCAGCCCGTTACCGTCACTATGTTTATCAGGTCGTTTTGTATCAATAGAGGTGGGGCTAGGCGATAGCTTGTTGATACTGGTATGGGTTAGGGGCATGGGGTCTATCCTTTGTTGGTATTGTCCATGTTGGTATTGCTCGATACCAACAATAATACCAACATTCTATATGGAACGCCATACACCTACAAAGTGGTGAAAACCCAAAAAACGCCCAAAATAAAGGGCAGACGGTCTATGACGGTCTGCCCTAAATCTATGTTTGGTCGGAACGGCAGGATTTGAACCTGCGACCACTACACCCCCAGTGTAGTGCGCTACCAGACTGCGCTACGCCCCGAATGACTGACTATTTTACGCAAAA
>Ga0208015_1000897_pt1 | contig 12139 bp, 7 predicted proteins | sample 26BtaG_FD_184101 | JGI IMG/M metagenome (GOLD analysis project Ga0208015, IMG submission 184101) | Marine viral communities from Cariaco Basin, Caribbean Sea - 26B_WHOI_OMZ_CsCl (SPAdes) (version 2) | ecosystem: Environmental > Aquatic > Marine > Oceanic | place: Caribbean Sea: Cariaco Basin...
GACCGCTTTGCTCACGCAACTGATCGAGATAAGGCTTATAACCTTGCTCACCAAGCCAGAATTGAATCATATTGCTGACGCCGCGGCTGGTCAAAGTCGCGCCACTGATACCGTCTACCCAGTTCTCTTTCGGGTTGCCAGCTTTCGTTACACCAGTAGCTACGTTACCTTCGTCATCATAAGACTTGATACCCGTCCACATGGCACGCCATTTTGGCTCTTCAATACGAGCGCCTAGACCCGGGGTTTCTTTATGCGAATAAAAGCTAATGCCTTTAATCGTATTTAAGTCACTCTCTAAGGTCAAGAAGCCGTAAATCGTACCCCAAAGACCATAGCCTTTAATAGGTAGTACCACGACTTCAGGCTTGCCTGCCGCATCTTCTTTAACATAAACCTTGGCGTATTTTGGCTTGCGACCAATACTCGCCGGATCGTTGTCCCCTAAGTCTTCACTAAGGGCTTTGTTTTTAGACGCTTGATCATCATCGTAAGTATTGCGATCGCTAATACCTACTTTATTAAGATCTTCATCACTAAGATAGTTGCCTTCATTTAAGTCAACAATTTTGACCTCAAAATCAGCAAAACGCTTGGCAACATCGTCATTGGTATCTTTAGCCGGATCAAATAAATCGGCAGCTACCAAGATATTTTTGTTACGGTCTAAGCGACTGTTTTCGAGTTGCGCAGGCTTAAGCCCTACCGCGAAGGCTGAGACCAATACGGAACATACCAAGCATAACGTCAAAGCGACGCTGATAGTTTTGGCGTTGCTGTTGGATTTAGTCTTGGGCTTGGACATAGCGAACCCTCCGTGCAGTTTGGCGTTTGATATTAGCTTGCGTCACAAAATAATCAAACAATGGGGCAAATAAGTTAGCAAACAGAATGGCTAGCATGATGCCTTCTGGGAATGCTGGGTTAACGACGCGGATCAGCACAGTCATAAAGCCAATCAAAATACCGTAGGCCCAACGACCTTTATTGGTATGTGCGGCGGACACAGGATCTGTGGCCATAAAGACGGCACCGAAAGCAAAGCCACCGATGACCAGATGCCAATAAAAAGGCAGCTGCATCATTAGGTTGTCATCGCCACCAAAGGTGTTAAAGACTAATGAAGTAATCACAAGACCCAGTACACAACCGGCCATGATGCGCCATGAAGCAATACGCGTCCATAGCAATACCGCAGCACCCAATAGAATGGCTAAGGTAGACACCTCACCGATACTGCCTTGCATGTTGCCAAAGAAAGCATCCGTCCAAGTGATGGCATTGCCATACACATCAACGAATTGATCCGGCGTCACACCAAGAGCGGCTAAACCTAGCGGGGTAGCTCCTGAAAAACCATCTACCGCTGTCCATACCGCATCGCCTGACATATAAGCAGGATAAGCAAAGTATAGGAATGCACGACCCGATAGGGCAGGGTTTAAGAAGTTTTTACCCGTACCACCAAAGACTTCTTTGGCAACGACGACCCCGAAGGTAATACCAAGGGCGACTTGCCACAATGGAATATCGGGTGGTAAACATAGAGCAAATAACACAGAAGTTACGAAGAACCCTTCGTTGACTTCATGACCGCGCACGATAGCAAAGATCATTTCCCAAGCAATACCAACCGCAAAGGTCACGATGTAGATAGGTAAGAATTGCATGGCCCCGTAGACAAAGGACGCCCAAATACTATTCGGGTCGTAGCCTGCCATACTGGTGATAATCGTACGCCAACCATCCGGCTGTAAGTCTAGTAATGAGATGGCCGTTAGCGCTTGATGACCGATATTGTACATCCCCCAAAACATTGCTGGGAAAGTACATAACCAAACGGTAATCATAATGCGTTTTAAGTCGATACCATCACGGACGTGGGCCGCTGAGTGCGTCGTAATATTCGGCTGACGCAAAAAGGTATCGAGGGCTTCATACAGCGCGTAGAACTTTGCGTATTTACCACCTTTAGTAAAGGACGGCTCCATACGATCGAACATATTGTGTAAAAATTTCATCTAAATTAGCCCTCTTGCTCGATGCGAGTTAGGTTATCACGCAAGATATCACCAAACTCGTATTTGCCTGGCGACACAAATGTACAGAGTGCCACATCTTCTTCATCAAGCTCTAATACGCCCAAATCTACTGCAGTAATGATGTCTTCAACGATCAGCGCGCGTAGTAATTGAGTGGGCAGATAGTCTTGCGGCATCACCTCTTCAAACACCCCGATGGGCACCATAGCTCGTGGCGAGCCGTTGCTCGTGGTGGTGAAGTTATATTTTTTGCCGCCAAAGAAATGCGAGATATAGATAGGCAGTTTAGAGAAGCGACTTTTGCCTGCGCGAAGGTAATGGAACGCAGGACGCTCATGGCCTTCTGCTAAAGCAGTCACCTGGTTGTTAAAGCGTCCGAGATAGGCGGTACTAGGAATCGTTTTACGCCCAGATAGGACCGAACCGGTAATAATACGGTTGTCCGTATCTATCAGCTCACCCTTGGTCAAAGCGGTTAAATCCGCCCCACGTTCTGTCATTATCAAACGCGGTTTAGCTACGGATGGGCCTGCCAAGCTGATCAGACGGCGCGTATATAGACGACCGGTCGTAAACAGCTTACCGATAGCAATCACATCTTGATAGCCAATAGTCCAAACGGTGACACCGCGGCTTAAAGGATGCAAAAAGTGAATGTGGGTGCCTGCTAAGCCTGCGGGATGCTTGCCAGCAAAGGCATGATACTCAGTGGTATTACCCGCAGCTGGGGTAGTAAACTTAGGAATATCGGCGTTGCCATGATGACAGACATAGGTCTTCGGACTGAGGGTAGACAGAACTGCCAAGCCATCATTAAAAGCCTGCAACTCTTCTTTAATCAGTATCATAGGATCAAAGCTGAGCGGCTGGGTATCGATAGCGGTCACGAAGATAGCGTGCGGACGAGCGCCAATGTCAGGGCTGCGGCTATACGGACGCGTACGGAAAGCAGTCCATTCGCCTGATTTAATCAATTGGGCTTCGACAGTCTCTGAATCGAGAGTCGCGAGCTGAGCGGAATTAAAACGCTCAAATTCGACTTCTTCGCCATTGGGATCAACTTGAATCACTAAGCTTTCGAAGACACGGCGATCACCGCGATTGACGGCGACGACTTTACCGGCGGCTGGAGCGGTATAAATAACACCGACCCGCTTTTTGTCTTCAAAGATAGGTTGACCTTTGGCCACCACGTCCCCTGCGTTGACATTCATGGTAGGCTTCATACCTACGTAGTCATAGCCGATGAGGGCGACTTGAGTAGGCACATGCTCAGTGATATCACGGGAGGGCTCACCTGCGATAGGCAAGTCCAGTCCTTTTTTGATGGTAATCATAAGCGAACACTTATTCCATAGTCTAAACGATACCAGACATCCTGTTTGGTATGACCTAAGCTTACTTTACGACACTATTAAACTACCTGAGGTAGCAACAATAGTTATCTTAGAATGAGCTTATAAAAGAGCATTAACGGTGATCCTGCTGACTGAAATAACAGATTCCTTCGTGCTACGTTAACATCTTAGTCAATTACCAAGTGGCGACTGGCTACCAAGTTTGTGTCATGCCCGTTTACAAACTATCAGTGACTGCTTTCCGTTAAGTAATGAAGCACTAACCACTGATTAAACAGACAAAATTTAAAGCGAAAACAAAAAATCTGGTACAGCTATCATAGTAATAGCAGGATTAATGCGTACTTAATCCTAATAGGGGTATGATGACCATGATTATTTTTAACTGACCCTAACTCAAATAAATCCTACTAAAAAGCAGGATAAGCGGCCTTATAGCAGCAGCGCAGTTTTATGAGTCGGGACAAGCTAAATTAGATAAAACAAAAAATAAGATAAAACAGAGAGTTGCGACCGTTATAGCAGACGCTTACCGTACCATTTATTAGAATATGTCTTCGCAAATAGTGCAGTTACTGCTGCGACGATGGTATTTGTGGTTATCTTCCCTATAATAAGGGAACGACAATAAGTCATTCAATTTAGAGCAAAATAGCGCGATCTATCGTACCTCGTACTGGTAAATTTTCTTACCCTAGCTTTGCTGCTAAAAGGACTTCTAGTGCATTGTCATGAGAAATACCCACAATCTGACCTAGGATTATACGATAAATTACCCTAAAATTGCCAGTTAGTAATCAAAAATGTTTAAGAATAACGGTATTATCAAGCGATATTATTGACAAACCAGTCAAAAAAGCACCACAGCAGAGGACTGCCATCCGGTGGTTTTATGTTGGGCTATATTTAAGTTATATAAGACTATCTATCTCATTATTAAGGCTTTATAAGCTGAAAATCTCATAATTTATCTCTACTTTATTTATTTTAAGGAAAAGCTATGCCAACTACGCCTGTGATTATCCCTGCTATTGATTTAAAAGATGGCAAATGTGTACGCTTAAAACAAGGGCGTATGGAGGATGATACGGTCTTTTCAGACGATCCTGTTGCTATGGCTGCCCGTTGGGTCGATGCTGGGGCACGTCGTTTACATCTGGTTGATTTAAATGGTGCTTTTGACGGTACACCGGTCCATAAAGCGGTGGTTACCGATATCGCCAAGGCTTATCCTAACCTACCGATTCAACTCGGTGGTGGGGTGCGCTCGCTCAAAACTATCGAGCATTATTTAACCGCAGGACTGACTTATATTATTATCGGTACCAAAGCCGTTGAAAATCCAGAATTTGTGGAAGAAGCTTGCCGTGAGTTTGGCGGTCATATCATCGTGGGTATCGATGCTAAAGACGGCTTAGTGGCGACCCATGGTTGGGCGAATGTCACCGACGTTAAGGCGACGGAACTGGCGAAACGTTTTGCCAATGCGGGTGTGTCTTCCATCGTTTATACCGATATCGCTCGGGATGGTATGATGCAAGGGGTAAACGTCGAGCAAACGGTTAATTTAGCGCGCGAAGGTGGTCTGCCTGTGATCGCATCAGGTGGCGTAACCGATATGAAAGATATTGAATTCCTAAAGCCGTATGGCGACTGTATTGAAGGGATTATTACGGGTCGTGCTATTTACGAAGGCACGTTAGACTTAGGCGAAGCACAAGCCTATTTAGACCTTTAATTTTATAGAGTTAACGATAAGGGGCGCTAGGGGATTTAGAGAGCATAGGCAGTATAGAAAGTAGCGACCTGCTCATTATGCCCTAGCAAACAGACCACTTACTGGCAAGCTACTTTAATGGTTTAGAGATAAGGCTAGTCTAAGAGTTCAGTGCTTTAACAGTACATTTTCTTTAATAAAATATCTGCTTTAATGAACCGTCATTTTAATTAAAAGGCCCAATTGATGGACCCTAATAAAAATAATTGTACTAACTTAGACCAGTCTTTAATCCAGGATAAAATGGTTATCGGGTCTAAGTTGCCGCAACCTTTAGTAATAGCCACGGCGTGTCTCCTTAGACGCGCCGTTTTGTTTTTAATGACCAGTATCTTACTGCTGCTAGCCCCTATCAGTGTCAGTCATGCTATTGGTGAAGAGTTGTTAGCGGCTGAGGCAGCGCTAGGTGGAGAAGCAGCCGCAGAGGAAGAGGACGCGCCTACAGTTTCTACGTCGACCAATGAAGCCACTATTGAAACCAAACCGGCGCCGCAGAAAGACAGCGAGATTCGTCAAAGAATTACTGGCATCTTTAGTGAAATCGAAGGGTTGCAGGCGGTCACGGTCCGGGTCAATCAAGGAGTAGTGACGTTAGCCGGTGAAGTGCCCAATGAAAAAAAGGCGCAGCAAGCGATTAATCTGACCAATCGTTTGAATGATGTGGTTACAGTGGATGACAGTATCAGCCGGACACTAGATGTGCAAGATAACGTCTCTACCGTCTATAAAGGCCTAAAAGTTCAGACTAAAAACTTTGTGAAGGCCGCGCCTTTATTGTTAGTGGCGATTGTGGTGTTTGGTTTCGTTGCTTGGTTTGGCGCTTGGTTGTCGGCCCGACAAGGTCTCTGGCGCCGCTTAACGCCCAACCCTTTCGTGGCTGAACTGTTGGCACAAACGATTAAAGTCGTTTTTATTATTCTTGGGTTAATCCTAGGCTTGAGTCTCGTGGGTGCCGAAGCCATTATCGGTACTTTGTTAGGCGGGGCAGGGGTTATCGGTATTGCGGTAGGTTTTGCGGTCAAAGACACTATCGAAAACTATATTGCCTCGTTAATGCTCAGCGTGCGTCAGCCCTTTCGTGCTCGCGACCATATTGTGATTAACGACCGTGAAGGCATCGTGGTACGGTTGACCAGTCGCGCGACTATCCTGATGACTTTGGATGGCAACCAATTGCGTATCCCGAATTCAGAAGTGTTTAAAGGCACTATCTTAAATTACACCAAAAATCCTGAGCGCCGCTTTACTTTTGAGTTGGGTGTCGATGCCAATGATGACCCTTTAGCCGCGATCAAAGTCGGTTTGGATGCGATCCGCGCACTAGATTTCGTTTTAGAGAAACCAAAATCCATGGCCATTATTAGCCAAGTGGGTGATTCTAATATTGTCTTAGAGTTTCAAGTGTGGGTCGATCAGTCGCAGTCTGACTTTTCTAAAGCGCGCAGTATCGCTATCCGTGAGACCAAGCATGCGTTAGAGAATACTGGCTTTAGCCTACCTGAGCCTATCTACCGCTTACGTTTCGACCAAGCCGTGGAAGAGGTGATTAAACACAGTGAGGGTCAGCAGCAAAGCGTTGCGATTGCAAAAACGCTGCCTCAACCAGTTAGCCCTGAAACAGAGCAACAAGCTATCAAGCAAGAAGCGAAGGCACGAGCTAAACGGGTTTTACAAGGCAGCGCTGCGGATGAAGTCTTGGATACCCAACCGGATACCAAGCTGATGGAAAAAGTAAATCAGGAAATTGCTGAAAATGCGGATGATACTGATTTGTTAGACCATAATAGCCCGCAAGAGTAGGGCAGCAGTTGTAAGCGATTAAATAAGCTCACTAAAATAAGCGAATAAAAACTGGCATGAAATGTGCAATCCTTTAGTTATCATTTACTTAAAGGCTATTTTTACAGAGGGCTTATGACAAGCTCTCTGTCTTTTTATTAGCTTACTTGTCTCAATTGTGAAGGACTTATTCATGCAAGCCAAACATCTGATTATCATCGCTATTATTGGTATCGTCGCCTTAGCGGCTTTTAATATTTTTAATAAACCTAGTATCACCCCAGCCCCTGCTATTGCTACGACTACTGAGGCGGAGCCTATCAATACAGCGATAGCTGAACAGCCGTTAGGTCAGCAGCCAAAAGCTATTGTGGATAAGGCGACCAACGATATTGCGGCAGCCCAACAATTAGAGAACGATAAAATAGCTACGGCGACGGATACAACACAATAGGTCGCTGTCTTTAAACCCTAGCTGTTAAATTACGCGCAATAAAAAAGGCTAACGATGACGTTAGCCTTTTTGCTATGCATAAGTTGCCTGTGATCTAGTCATTAGCAGGCTTTTTACCTTTGCTACTATTACTACGGCGACGCGGTTTCTTCTTAGTTTGGTTCATCTCGCTAGCTTTGAGCTTTTCAACCAATTCAAAGTCGATTTGCAACAAGTCCATATTCACGCCAGCGACTTTCACTTTCACGGAATCGCCTAGACCAAATATAGTGCCTTTGTCTTTACCGATCAGCTGTTGCTGCTTTTCATCGTAGACAAAGAAGTCGTCACCCACATTTGAGATATGGACCAAACCATCGATGTATAAGTCGGTTAGCGTGATGAATAAACCGAAGTTGGTCACCGTGGTTACCGTACCTGCAAACTCTTCGCCCACATGGTCTTTCATGTAGTGACATTTGAGCCATGATTCGACAAAGCGTGATGCTTTCTCTGCACGACGCTCAGTATCAGAGGTCTGAGTCCCCGCTTCTGCCAATTTAAAGTCCATAATCGGCTGTTTTTGGCCGGTGACTTTCGCTTTAATAGCGCGATGCAGCATTAAGTCAGGATAACGGCGGATAGGCGAAGTAAAGTGACTATATTCGTCATAGGCTAAGCCAAAGTGACCAATATTTTCCGGCGCATAATTAGCCTGCATCATAGAGCGCAGCAGCATGCTATGAATACTGATAGCATCGGGACGGTCTTTAGTCGCTTCGATAATACGCTGATAATCTTCCTGCGTTGGGCTTTCTTCTGGGAAAGGGATACCGAAGTTTTTAGCGTATTCATGGATACGCATCGACTTTTCACCATCGGGTTTATCATGGTTACGATACAGTACCGGCAGCTCATTTTTCAACGAATAATTAGCGGCACAAGTATTCGCCAGCAACATACACTCTTCGATCAGCTTGTGCGAATCGCCACGAGTACGGGGCACGATAGCATCGATGCCGCCTTCTTCATTAAACTTGATGTAAGTTTCAACGGTCTCAAACTCCATAGCATGGCGTTCAGCTCGTTTTTTCATCAATAGACCATACAATTGATGCAGGGTATCTACAGATTTTTTTACATCTTTATTGTTTGTAATAGAGTCAGGGATACCCTTATCTTTCGGATCAGCAAAGTAATCATTCACTTGGTTATAAGTCAGACGCGCCTGTGAGTTCATCACCCCAGGGTAAAACTCATAACCAGTAATTTTGCCTGCGCGTGACACTTTGATGTCCGCAACCATACAGAGACGGTCGACATTAGGATTCAAAGAGCACAGACCATTAGACAATACTTCAGGCAACATTGGCACGACATGATGCGGGAAATAAACCGAGGTACCGCGCTCATACGCATCATGATCGAGCGCTGAGTTTGGCGTCACATAGTGGCTAACGTCAGCAATAGCTACGACCACACGGTAGTTGCCACCCGAGCGTTTTTCAGCATAGACGGCATCATCGAAGTCACGTGAGTCTTCACCATCGATAGTAACGAGTGGCAAGTCACGGATATCTTTACGACCTTTAAAGTCTTTAGCCGCGGGTTCTTTATAGCTGTTCGCTTGCTTAAGAGCCGCCGCACTAAACTCATGCGGGATATCATAGTTCAGCAGCGTGGTCTCAATGATCACTTCACGGTCATTGTCATCATCCATAACGTGGACGATTTTACCGGTAGCAAATTCATGCTGGTTTGGCCAATCAATCACATCGACTTTAACCGGATGACCTGGTTTGGCACCGATAGCTTCAACGTTTTCTGCCGTTACGGTAATCGGTTGGTGATTGTTCGGACTGGCCAACTCAACGCAGTAGCCTTCATCGTCTTGCGCCAATGTGCCGATAAATTGTGTTTGCTGACGCTCAGTCACATCGACGATACGACCTTCGGTACGACCACGATTATCAGTAGTGGTGCCAATGGCATTAACTGCATCGCCATTAAAGACCCAGCGCATTTGTTTTTCATGCAAGAATAAATCTGGCATATCTTCTAGGACCACAAAGCCAAACCCTTTCGGATGCGCGGATACCGTACCACTGACGATGTCTTGTTTGGTCACTGCGCGATACTTATAAGGTCGACCATCACGGTTTACTTGACCGTCACGCGTCATAGCTTTCAAGCGATTGCCTAGAGCATCAAACTGGTCGGCATCCTCTATTCCAAAAGCTTCAGCCAATTGTGGCTGCGTAGCTTCCCCTAAATCTGCCAAAGTTTGCAAAATTAATAAGCGGCTCGGGATTGGGTTGTCGTAGTTTTGGGCTTCTTGTTTGGCGTTTGGATCATTCCAAGTCATAGGTTTCCGTGTCTGTTCTGGTCAAGGCTAAAGGAGGCTATCTAATCACGCTATCTTACCACAAATTGTCAAAGGACAAGGCAGCTTAGCAGTGACGCACGATAGCTATTGAATTCTAAACGATATTTTATAATTTTGGTCTAGTAGGTTAATGCCTATATTTTTATTAATATACTCGATCGTCTGGCAATAAATACTTAGGCATAACTTTTATAATTAGGGTCTAACGAATAATTTTAAAGCTATAGAGACAAAGGCTCGTTTTAAACCTTTATCTCTACAATAGTCTTCATTGCTAAAATATAGAGCAATAAAGACCATTAATTATCTTAAATACGCACTTCGCCCAAACGTTTTGGCTCTTCATTCAAGCTATTAGTCACTTCAACGATAGTCGTCTGGTTGGCTTTATCTAAATACTTATTGGCTTTATCTACTTCATTAGTCAGTACATTGACTGTCTCTTTCATGTTATCAAGCGCTTCAATTTTATAGTTACTAATCATATCCATAGTTTCATAGATATTATTGAAAGCATTCTGGAGACATTCAACTTCGATAGTGTTTTCAGTCGCTTGCTTATGGATATCACCCGTTTGCTGTTTTAGCATAGCAGACGTGGATTCGATTAAGCTGCTAGTAGTACGGTTTAACGCATTGATTTGATCTAAGACCAATTTCTGATTGGTTAAGGCTTGCGATACCATGACTGCCGTACGTAAGGCAGAAATCGTTGTAGTCGTAGCCCGATCGACACCCTTGATTAGTTCCATATTATTCTTACGAATCATATCTAGGGCTAGGTACCCTTGGACGTTGACGGCAAGCTGAGTCAAAAAGTCTTGGTTCTTTTGACGCACATAAAACAGCATCTCTTCTTGCACCACTCGCGCTTTTTCTGGGTCTGTATTTTGCAGCTCGCTAACCTTACCTTCCAGCTGACTATCAATCTGCTTACCGACATAAATATATTGACGCAATGACTGCATCATCGCCCACATATTGACTTTTTCTTGCTCGATGACAGCATTGTCTTTTAACAGCTCGTCTTTGCCATTATACAAGCTCTCCACCACCGCATTGATATGCTTTTGCGATGACTCATATTGGCGGAAATAATCTTGAACTTTATTGCCATAAGGAATGATACCTAGAAACTTACGCGAACCACTCATGAGCTCTTTTTTGCTAGGGTCTAAATCTTCAACGATACCACGCAGCTCAGTTAATGACTTCGCAATAGGCGATTGGTCAAATAGGGTAGTGTTCATACTCTTAGCAGGACGGTCGAGCATACGGTTCGACATCTGCGCTGACGCCCGAATCTCAGCATTCCCCATCTGATGGATAGCTTGGACCTGTTTATCAAAATCAGGCGTATTCACAGGACTGGCTAACACGTGATTTACGAATTCATTAACTTTTTGGTTTAGCTCAGGAATTTGTGAATCATCAATTTTTACCATTTGATCCGCAGCATCTTGCTCTACCACTTGCACGGCTTTTGGCGGCTCAAGTGTAATGATAGGTTCTTTATCGGATTGTGGTGGCGTTAACTCTTGCATAATGGGTCCTTGTTATACTTATAAATGAATAAAAACCAAAGTCTTGTCTTAATGAATAACAACCAGTGTCTTGTCTAAATGAATAAAAAACAATCGCTGTCTAATAAAAAATCTCAAATAAAAGCTTATTATTTCATAAAAAATAATAGGATATATTAACGCAAAATAATACCGTTATATTTATAGTCTTAATGTACTGCAATGCTAAAGGTGTATCTAGTGTATTTGCTTAACTATTTGTATGGTGGTTTTATCCGCTTATCTCAAGCAGACCTGGATAAGAAACCGATAGAAGGTAGAGATTAACAGTTTGACTTGAGTTTAATATAACTTGATTGGAAAAATTTCCTGCTGCCTTACTATATATAGTTGAAGCTTTTATACAGTTGAAGCTTTTATATAGTTGGAGCTTTTGTTATATAACCCGGCATAAAAAAAGCCACTCCAAATTCTGAAGCGGCTTTTTAGATCGGAGATATCAGCTATTGGGAATAAAGGTTGAGCAGCTATACAGGCAAGCCAACACTTTAAGTCCTTAAATCAATAGCCTATAAACCGGTTATTTCTTACGGGTCGGGCCAAGCAACATACCCATTTGACGGCCTTCCATCTTCGGGTGCTGCTCGACGTTAGCAAGTTCAGCTGTATCTTCAATGATACGCTCAAGCTGCTGACGGCCAATATCTTGGTGCGCCATTTCACGGCCACGGAAGCGAATAGTCACTTTGACCTTGTCTTGGTCTTCTAAGAAGCTCATGATTTTACGCAGTTTAACTTGGTAATCAGCTTCTTCAGTGCTTGGACGCAGTTTCATTTCTTT
>Ga0208015_1000899_pt1 | contig 12132 bp, 10 predicted proteins | sample 26BtaG_FD_184101 | JGI IMG/M metagenome (GOLD analysis project Ga0208015, IMG submission 184101) | Marine viral communities from Cariaco Basin, Caribbean Sea - 26B_WHOI_OMZ_CsCl (SPAdes) (version 2) | ecosystem: Environmental > Aquatic > Marine > Oceanic | place: Caribbean Sea: Cariaco Basin...
CGAAGTGTTCCCGCACCTGCGCCACATGGATCTGCCTGTTCTGTGCAAGATCGATGAAATCGACTTTACCGGCATCGACCTGTGTTTCTGCGCACTGCCGCACAAGACCAGCCAAGAGGTGATCGCTGCCCTGCCAAAAACGCTGAAGATCGTCGATCTGTCAGCGGACTTCAGGCTGCGCGATCCGGCAGAGTATGAAAAATGGTACGGCAACGCCCATGCGGCCCTCGATCAGCAGAAAGAGGCGGTTTATGGCCTGACCGAATTCTACCGGGAAGAGATCAAATCCGCCCGGCTCGTTGCGGGCACAGGCTGCAACGCGGCCACCGGTCAGTTTGCGCTGCGCCCGCTGATTGCGGCTGGTGTGATTGATCTGGACGACATCATTCTTGATCTGAAGTGCGCGGTTTCGGGGGCGGGGCGTTCGCTCAAGGAGAATCTGCTGCACGCAGAACTGAGCGAGGGCTACAACGCCTACGCGATCGGTGGCACCCATCGGCATTTGGGCGAATTCGATCAGGAGTTCTCCAAACTCGCAGGCCGCCCGGTCAAGGTGCAGTTCACGCCGCATCTGGTGCCCGCCAACCGCGGCATTCTGGCGACCGTCTATGTCAAAGGCGATGCTCAGGCGATTTATGACACCTTTGCCAAAGCCTACGCGGATGAACCCTTTATCGAACTTCTGCCATTTGGCGAGGCGCCGTCCTCGCACCATGTGCGCGGCTCCAACTTCTGCCATATCGGCGTGACACAGGACCGGATCGAAGGCCGCGCCATCGTGATTGCGGCGCTGGATAACCTGACAAAAGGTAGCAGCGGTCAGGCCTTGCAGAATGCCAACCTGATGTTAGGTGAGGATGAAACAACCGGCCTGATGATGGCGCCACTGTTCCCGTAAGGGGACAGCCGCCATGTCAGTGCCGTTTGCAAACAGGACAAAGAGGCCCCGATGAAGTCGCTCAAGAAACAACGCCGGATCCAGGTCATCGCGCTGACGGTTGTCGCGCTGGTGGTTGCGACGGGGCTGATTGGCTATGCGATGCGCGACGGGATCAACTTCTTCCGCTCGCCCAGCCAGGTGGTTGCCGAACCACCCGCGGCGAGCGAGGTTTTCCGTATCGGCGGTCTTGTCGAGGAAGGCAGCATCGTGCGCGGTCAGGGCGAAACCGTGCGGTTTTCCGTCACCGACGGCGGGGCCAGCGTTGCCGTGTCCTACACCGGCGTCCTGCCTGATCTGTTTTCCGAAAACGAGGGCATGGTCGGAACCGGTCGCTACGTGAACGGAGTGTTCGAAGCCTCTGAAATCCTTGCCAAACATGACGAAACCTACATGCCGAAGGAAGTGGTGGACGCGTTGAAGGAACAGGGCGTCTACAAGGAACCCGAAGGCAGCTAGCGCCTGCCAATTCCTACCCGTTGCCATATGAGCGTACGCCCTGGTCGGAGTACGCTCATTTTTGTTTGCGATCCTGTCTGCCTCACCCCGTTTGAAAGGGACAGAACATGCAGGACATCAAGGCAATTGCCGAAGACATCATCACCCGCGAAGGCGGCTATGTGGATGACCCCGATGATCCGGGCGGCGCGACAAAATACGGCGTCACCCTTGCGACGCTGCGCAGGCTGGGGCTGGATTTGACCGGTGACGGGCAGGTGGACAGGCGCGACGTGGCCTCTGTGAGCCGGAGCCAGGCTGTTGATCTTTTCATCCGGCATTTCTTTGACAAGCCCCGCATCTCGGCCCTGCCGGAGGTTCTGCAGCCATCGGTGTTTGATATGTATGTGAACGCAGGTGACAACGCCGTGCGCATCCTGCAGCGGTTGCTGGCGACGATGGGATATGAGGTGGCGGTCGACGGCCGCATCGGCCCGCAAACCGCAAGCGCGGCCCGCGCCGCCGCAGAAATCGGGCGAACCTCGCTGCGCGATGCCTATGGCGTGGCCCGGCGCAATTACTACTTTCGCATCGCCGATCGCAGACCCGCCAGCCGCAAGTATGCCCGCACCCGCAAAGGGGGCAAAGGCGGCTGGATCTTGCGGGCCGAGGCATTTGTTTCGCCGCGCTATCATCTCAGCCCGGCTGAATTTCAGGCCCGTGTGGCAGAATGGGGGTAGGGGTGATGCGGCTGTTTACCGGACTAATTGCCGACACGCTGCGGGCGCTGTTTGGTGGGGGGCGCAATGTGGTGGCCGAAACGGTCGAGGTGTTTCGCGAAAACGCCGAAGGGGCAGCGCTGCGCAGTGAGGCCCGCCATGGGGCCGCGATGGCGCAGTTTGCGGCCGAGTTCTCCCGCGACCGGCGCAGTTGGTTTGACCGGCTGATGGATGGGGTGAACCGCCTGCCACGCCCTTTGCTTGCGCTGTCGACCCTGGGGCTCTTGGCGGCTGCGATGGTTGATCCCTTGTGGTTTGCAGCCCGCATGCGCGGCCTTGCGTTGGTGCCGGAACCCCTGTGGTGGCTTTTGGGCGTTGTGGTGTCGTTTTACTTTGGCGCGCGCCAGCAGGTGAAACACCAAAGCTTTCAGCGCGATATTGCCGCGCAACTGGCACAGGCCCGCCGCGTGGCAGACGATATCGCCGAGATCGACACCCTTCGCACAACCGCGAAAGACGCAGCAACGCCGCCGCCGCAGGCGCCAATAGCCGCTGCCAATCCCGCCCTTGGCCAGTGGTTGCGAGACCGCGATGAGACGAGATGACCCGCCTGTACGACCCGGCAAGCTGTGCTAAATTACGCGCAATGGCCAACCCCTTGTCCGGGGTTGGTTCCCTCTCACTGCGGCGTGAGGACGCGCCGATTGCGATTGGCGGCCATTTCGCTTCGCCCTATAGATAGCCCATGATTACAGAACTCGGTCACTTCGCCCTCATCCTCGCTTTTGTGATTGCCATCGTTCAGATGGTGGTTCCGCTTATCGGTGCGCATTTCCGCTGGCCCGGCTGGATGTCGGTAGCAGAGCCCGCTGCGCAGGCGCAGTTCTTCTTTACGGCCTTCGCCTTTGGCGCGTTGACCTGGGCGTTTATCACCTCGGATTTTTCGCTGCGCTTGGTGACGCTCAACAGCCATTCCGCAAAACCGATGCTCTACAAGATTTCGGGCACTTGGGGCAACCACGAGGGCTCCATGCTGTTGTGGGTGCTGATTGTAAGCCTGTTTGGCGCGGTCGCGTCGGTGTTCGGCGGTGGCTTGCCACCCACGCTCAAGGCCCGGGTGCTGGCGGTGCAGGCCGCGATTGGCGTGGCGTTCTTTGCCTTTATCCTGTTCACCTCAAACCCGTTTCTGCGGCTGGCAGTGCCGCCCTTTGACGGGCAGGATCTGAACCCGCTGTTGCAGGATCCCGGTCTCGCCTTTCACCCGCCGTTTCTATACCTCGGTTATGTGGGCCTTTCGATGGCGTTTTCCTTTGCCGTTGCGGCCCTGATCGAGGGGCGCGTGGATGCGGCATGGGGGCGTTGGGTGCGTCCCTGGACGCTGGCGGCGTGGATCTTTCTGACCATCGGCATCGCTCTTGGCTCGTGGTGGGCCTACTACGAGCTGGGCTGGGGTGGCTTCTGGTTCTGGGATCCCGTGGAAAACGCGTCCTTCATGCCCTGGCTATTGGCGGCGGCACTGCTGCATTCCGCGATTGTGGTCGAAAAACGCGAGAGCCTCAAAAGCTGGACCATCCTCTTGGCGATCCTCGCGTTTGGCTTTTCGCTGATCGGGACATTCATCGTCCGGTCCGGCCTTCTGACGTCGGTTCACGCCTTTGCCAACGACCCGGAGCGCGGTGTCTTCATCCTGATCATCCTGGCGTTCTTTACCGGTGGCGCGCTGACCCTGTTCGCGGCCCGCGCGCAGGCCATGCAGGCCAAGGGCGTCTTTGGCGTCGTGAGCCGGGAGACAGCCCTGGTTGCCAACAACATCCTGCTGGCGGTCAGCTGCTTCGTGGTGTTCTTTGGCACGCTCTGGCCGGTGGTGGCTGAAATGGCCTTTGACCGCAAGCTGAGCGTTGGCCCGCCGTTCTTTGATGCAGCCTTTACCCCCTTCATGGTGGTTTTGGGGCTGATCCTGCCCGTGGGCTCCATGTTGCCGTGGAAACGGGGCGTGCTGGGGCGCACCATGTGGCGGTTGCGGTTTGTCTTTGTGCTGGCTGTCGCGCTTGGTGTGCTGGCCTGGGCGATGCAGACCGGACGCTCCGGGCTTGGACCAATCGGCCTGTTCCTCGGCGCCTGGGTGGTGTTTGGGGCCTTTGCCGATCTTTGGCTGCGGGCGGGCAGCTCCAACCGGCTCGAGCGTCTGATCCGGATGCCGCGCGCTGACTGGGGCAAGGCGGTTGCACATGCTGGACTTGGGGTCACGATTTTTGCCATTGCGGGTCTGACCGCATGGGAGGCCGAAGATATTCGCGTGGCTGAGCTGAACAAACCCTTCAACGTCGGCAGCTATACGCTGGAGTTGCAGGACGTGCGCCGGGTGCGTGGCCCGAATTACATCAGCACCATGGCTGATATCGAAGTCACCCGCGCAGGCAAATTCGTGGCGTTGCTGAACCCGGAAAAACGCGACTATCCGGTTGCGCAGATGCCGACCACAGAGGCGGCCATCGATTACCGTTTCCTGCGGGATCTTTACGTCGTCATCGGCGATCAGCAGGACAACGGCGGCTGGACCGTGCGGACCTATATCAAACCGCTGGCCAACTGGATCTGGGGCGGCAGCCTGTTGATGGCGCTTGGCGGTCTGCTGAGCCTGAGTGACCGGCGTTTCCGGGTTGCAGCCGGCGCCCGCCGCAGCCCCCGCGAAGGAGTACCTGCAGAATGATCCGTTCCCTGTTGCGTGCCGCGGCGGTTGCCGCGCTTGTCCTGCAGCCGATCGCACCTGCCTATGCCGTCCAACCCGATGAGGTGCTGGCAGATCCCGCGCTAGAGGCGCGGGCGCGGGAACTGTCCAAAGACTTGCGCTGTCTGGTCTGCCGCAATGAAAGCATCGACGAGAGCAACGCCGATCTGGCCCGCGACCTGCGGCTTTTGGTGCGTGAACGTCTGGTGGCAGGCGACAGCAATGAAGAGGCGATGGACTTCATTGTGGATCGCTACGGTGAATACGTGCTGCTGAGCCCACGCGCGACCGGTGCCAACTGGCTGCTTTTCGCGGCCGGGCCGATCATGCTTGTGCTGGCGCTGATCATGGCGGGCGTGTACCTGCGCGGGCGCAGCAATACCAAAGCCGAAGAGGACGCGGTGCAGGCGCTGAGCGAACAGGAAAAAGCACAGCTTGATCGCATCCTCAAGGACTGAGGCCAGGGCGATGTTGGGCCAAGTTGGGGCCGCCGTGACAACGGCGGCTCTTTTCGGTTGGGGTTACGCGGCGTTTGCCTTTTCCTGCCGGGCTCCTTAGGCAAATCTGCGACAAACGATTAACGGCGAGGCCCATTGATGGATTACAAGGAAATTCAGTATTCGCTGGCGGATGGTCTGGCCATCGTCACGCTGAACCGCCCGGCAAAGATGAATGCGTTGACGGGCCTGATGCGGGCTGAAATCACCCATGCGATGCAACGCGCAGGCAAGGAAGCACGGGCGGTGGTCATCACCGGGTCCGGCAAATCCTTCTGCTCCGGTCAGGATCTGTCGGATGCTGCCAGCCAAGGCAAGCTGGATCTGGAACGCACACTGCGCGATGAATACACCCCGATGCTGGAGGCGATCTACAACTGCCCGGTTCCGACCATCGCCGCCGTGAACGGCCCGGCTGCGGGGGCAGGTGCCAACCTTGCCCTTGCTGCGGATGTGGTGATCGCGAGCGAGAGCGCCTATTTCATGCAGGCTTTTGCACGGATCGGCCTGATGCCCGATGCGGGGGGCACCTGGTTCCTGCCGCGTCAGATGGGTATGGCCAAGGCGATGGGCGCGGCGCTGTTTGCCGATAAGATCACGGCCCAGCAGGCCAGCGATTGGGGAATGATCTGGGAAGCTGTGGCTGACGACAGTTTTGACGCCCATTGGCGCGCCCGTGCGGCCTATCTTGCTGGTGGTCCGACGCGTGCCTTTGCTGCGATCAAAACCGCGATCCGTAATGGCTATGGCAACTCTCTGCCGGAACAGCTGTCCGAAGAAGCCCACCTGCAGGGGGAATGCGGCAAGACCCGTGACTTTATGGAAGGTGTCACGGCCTTTATGGAAAAACGGCCCGCGAAATTCGAAGGCCGCTGATCCGGGATCAGTTCAGCGCTGAACAAAAAAGCCGCCTTTCCAGATGGAAGGGCGGCCTTTTTTATCTTTAGCTGCTGGTTGGATCAGGATGCGAGCTCAACCAGGGAGACATGATCTTCGACGTTGAAGTCGCTGCCTGCATTGACCAGGCGGACCACTTCCACACCATCGGCAACAAGGAATGCGTCGGTGCCGCCGTCGTCGTTGTCGCGTGTCACGACGTCCAGCTCGGGTGCGGCTTCGCCAGCGACATAGTAATAGATCATCCGGTCATCACTGGCGGTGAAATCCGTGATGGTGGCCTGATCGCTCTCGTCATTCATCCAGACGCCTGTCTCAAAGACATCATCGCCCAGACCGCCTGTTACGGTGTCGTCCTTGCCAAAGACCACGGCATCATCGCCAGCACCGGCATTGATGGTGTCGCCCTGATCGTCGGTGTCATTGCGAATGTCATACTCCAGCGTGCTGATGATTTCTTCCTGGGATGACGCCGTCAGACGACCCTGAAGCAGGTCCTCATATTTGCCTTCGTCAAAAATGCCCGAGCCAACGATGGTGTCATTGCCCTGACCGCCCACCAGGTGGTCTTCGCCGCGGCCATCAACGAGGATATCGTCACCAGCATTGCCGCGCATGAAATCATCACCGTTGCCACCGACGATGACATCATTGCCCTCGCCGCCAAACAGATTGTCATTGGCAGAGCCGCCATCAATGGAGTCGTTGCCTTCGCCACCTTCAACGGTGTCGTTGCCGCCGCGTGCGTCGATGTTGTCGTCGCCTTCGCCGCCCGAGATGACTTCGTTACCGGAGGTGCCCAGCAAGAGATCACCAAGCTCGCTGCCGTTGATTGCCGGGCTCTCGTTCTGGCCGGTTTCGGATTCATTATTGCTGGCGTCGCTGGTATCGTCGTCACCGCTTTCGTGAAGAATGATACCAGCAAGAAGGCCGACACCAAGCATGGTCATGAGTGCAATCACCGGAGCATCTCCCGCTAAGGTTTAAATAAAAATGTACCTAGGTGGTAAGGTTGTTCTGCCCTGCAGTCAAAGAAAACGGGGCGTAAGCCCCTAAAATCATGGAAAAGAGGTTAACCAGGTTTCCAGTCTGCGAACAATATTGGGACCGCACGGGGATTGTTTGGATTTGTCATTGCCGATGTCCGTTCACCCACAGATTGCAGAGTGAGGCATAAAAAAACGCTGCCCCAGGCAAGGGACAGCGTTGCAATCAAATCGGGGTCGAAACCTTAGCGGTTTTCGATGTCCACGTAGTCGCGCATGGTTTCGCCAAGATAGAGCTGGCGCGGGCGACCGATCTTGTTCTGTGGGTCTGCGATCATCTCTTTCCACTGCGAGATCCAGCCGACGGTGCGCGACAGCGCGAAGATCGGGGTGAACATTGAGGTCGGGAAACCCATCGCTTCCAGAATGATGCCGGAATAGAAGTCGACGTTGGGGAACAGTTTCTTCTCGATGAAATACTCATCGTTCAGGGCGGTCTGTTCCAGTTCCTTGGCAACCTGCAGAAGCGGGTTGTTTTCGACGCCCAGCAGTTCCAGAACCTCGTCGGCGGACTGCTTCAGCACCTTGGCGCGCGGGTCGGTGTTTTTGTAGACGCGGTGACCAAAGCCCATCAGGCGGAACGGATCGTTCTTGTCCTTGGCGCGGGCGATGAACTCAGGGATGCGATCGACGGTGCCGATTTCCTTGAGCATTTCCAGACATGCCTGGTTCGCACCACCATGTGCCGGACCCCAGAGGCAGGCAATACCGGCCGCAATACAGGCAAACGGGTTCGCCCCGGACGAGGACGCCAGACGCACGGTCGAGGTCGAGGCGTTCTGTTCGTGATCCGCGTGCAGGATAAAGATGCGGTCCATCGCGCGGGCGAGGATCGGATCAACATGGTATTCTTCTGCCGGAACAGAGAAACACATGTGGAGGAAGTTCGCCGCATAATCCAGATCGTTGCGCGGATACACGAAGGGCTGACCGATCGAGTATTTATAGGCCATGGCGGCGATGGTCGGCAGCTTGGCGATCAGACGGATCGCAGCCACTTCGCGCTGCCAGGGGTCGTTGATGTCGGTGGAGTCGTGGTAGAAGGCCGACATTGCACCAACAACGCCCACCAGGGTCGCCATCGGGTGCGCATCCCGGCGGAAGCCGCGGAAGAAGTTGTGCATCTGCTCGTGCACCATTGTGTGACGGGTCACACGGGTTTCGAAATCTTCCAGCTGCGCTGCGGTCGGCAGTTCACCGTAAAGCAGCAGATAGCACACTTCGAGGTGATGGGATTTGGATGCCAGCTGGTCGATCGGGTAGCCGCGGTGCAGCAGCTCGCCCTTGCCACCGTCAATGTAGGTGATGGTGCTGTCGCAGCTCGCGGTCGAGGTAAAGCCCGGATCGTATGTGAACACACCGGCCTGGCCATAGAGCTTGCGGATATCCAGAACATCGGGCCCGGCGGTCGGCGAGAAAATGGGAAGCTCGTAAGTTTCGCCATTCAGGCTGAGCTGGGCGGTTTTCTGTGTATCGGTCATCGATATCCCTTCCTGATACAGGCACGAAGGCGGCGTCAATTCCGCCTCGTGCAGGCGCACCTGCACGATAATTCGCGCAGGTGAGGTCATAGCGGCCACAGCTTACCCGGCAGTTAATGCGGTGGGTTCAGCCGGTGGCGTCGGAGAGTCGGGCCAGCGTTTCGTCCTGGCCCAGAATCAGCATCATGTCGAAAACTGAAGGGGTTACCGCACGACCGGCCAGCACAGCCCGCAAGGGGGCGGCCAGCTTGCCGAACTTGGTTCCCTGCGCTTCTGCAAATGCGTTCAGCAGCGCCTCCAGATCGTCTCGGGTCCAGCTAGCATTTTGCAGCTGCGGCGTCAATTCTTTCAGTATACCGTCGGATACATTTGCCAGCGCTTTTGCCGCTTTCTCATCCTGCTCAACCGGGCGGGATGTCAGGAGAAAATGCGCCTTTTCAAGGAGCTCTGGGAACGTCTTGGCGCGATCCTTCAGGCAGTACATGCCCCGTTCAATATCATTTGACTGAACGTCACTCAGTTGTGGCTTGCCTGCCGCTGCAAGATAGGCCTGAATTTCATTCCGCAACGCAGCATCTTCGCTGATCGCGATGTGCTGACCGCAGAGATTTTCCAGCTTCTTGGTGTCGAAACGGGCAGGGCTCTTGCCGATGCCGTCGAGGTCAAACCATTCGCGTGCCTGGGCATCGGTGAAGAATTCATCGTCGCCGTGGCTCCAGCCCAGACGGGCCAGATAGTTGCGCATGCCAGCGGCTGGATAGCCCATCGCCTGATATTCCTGCGCGCCAAGTGCGCCGTGGCGTTTGGACAGTTTCTTGCCATCGGGGCCGTGGATCAGGGGGATATGGGCCCAAACCGGAATATCCCAGCCCATCGCCTGATAAATCATCATCTGGCGCGCCGCATTGTTGAGATGGTCATCGCCGCGGATCACATGGGTGACACCCATGTCATAGTCATCCACGACAACCGCCAGCATATAAACCGGTGTTCCGTCCGAACGCAGCAGGATCATGTCGTCCAGCTGGTCATTGCGGATGGTCACATCACCCTGCACTTCGTCCTTGATGACGGTGACGCCATCCTGCGGGGCCTTGATGCGGATCACGTAGGGCGCGTCTGGGTGATCGGCCTCTGCCGCATCCCGCCAGGGCGAACGATAAAGCGTTGATTTGCCTGCGGCCTTGGCCTCTTCGCGGAAGGCGGCAATTTCGTCCTGCGTGGCAAAACACTTATAGGCCTTGCCTTCAGCCAGCAGCTGCTTGGCGACCTCGGCGTGGCGGTCTGCGCGTTCAAACTGGCTGATCACGTCACCATCGTGATCCAGACCCAGCCAGGACATGCCCTGCAGGATGGCTGCTGTCGCTTCCGGGGTCGATCGTTCACGGTCGGTGTCTTCGATCCGCAGCAGGAACTTGCCGCCGCGACCACGGGCGTACAGCCAGTTGAACAGCGCAGTGCGCGCGCCACCGATGTGCAGATAGCCGGTGGGAGAAGGAGCGAAGCGGGTGACGACCGGTTTGGACATTTGGGTGATTTACCTTTTGGAAACCATAAGAGAGCTAGTTTTGTCGCCTGTCTACCGAGCCAAACGGCAAGGAGCAAGCATGGGCGCCCTGAGTGGTCTGGAACGGCTGCTGCAATCCCAGCGCGGGGACCTGTTTCCTTGGGTTCCGGTCCTGTTCGGCTGCGGCATTTTGTGGTTCTTCTCGCTTAAGCATGATCCAACACAGACAGAGCTTTGCCTTCTTGCAGCGAGCGCCCCGCTCGCCTGTGTCGTCCTGGCAATTCGTCGTGGTCGCGGGCTCAGCGCCTTTGCTGCCATGGCGGTTTTGGTGGGGGTGGCGGGCCTTGGTGCGGCGCAGCTGCGCGCATCCCTGGTTGCCGCGCCGGTTCTGGAGTTCCGGCTTTATGGCGCGGTAGAGGGCAGGGTGGTCGGCACCGATCGTTCTGTTCGTGACCGTCTGCGGGTAACGCTCGACCAGCTCCGTATCGATCGGTTGTCGCCGCAGGACACCCCCGCGCGTGTTCGGATCAGTCTTGCTGATGGGGTTTCTGCGCCTGCCATTGGCGCCAGGGTGATGACCACCGCCCATCTGATGCCACCGCAAGGCCCGGTTGAGCCGCGCGGGTTTGATTTTCGCAGGCACGCGTGGTTTCAGAAATTGGGGGCGGTCGGCTACACGCGGGTGCCAGTCTTGCTGGTGGAGGAACCGGGGGCCGATCTTGCCATTGCGCGGATGCGGGCGGCGCTTTCTGGCGCGATCCGCAGCCGCATGGCGCCCGAGACCGCAGGTTTTGCCGCAGCAATTACGACGGGCGAGCGTGCAGATATACTGCAAGCAGAGCTCGACGCCCTGCGCGCCAGCAATCTGGCCCATCTTCTGGCGATTTCCGGCTTGCACATGGGTCTGCTGGCTGGGGTGGTCTTTGGCGGGATCCGGCTAGGCTTTGCCCTGATGCCGCCAGTTGCGATGCGCCTTCCTGTCAAGAAACTGGCGGCTCTTGTGGCCCTTGCAGCGGCCGCATCCTACCTGCTGATCTCTGGCGGTCAGGTTGCTAGCACGCGGGCTTTTGTCATGGTTGCGGTCATGCTGTGTGCTGTGGTGCTGGATCGTCGGGCGCTGTCCCTGCGGGCTGTGGCCCTGGCGGCGTTGCTGATCCTTGCGTTACGCCCCGAGAGCCTGCTTGGCCCCGGCTTTCAGATGAGCTTTGCCGCGACAACGGCGTTGATCGCGGTGTTTTCGGCCCTGCAGGCATGGCAGCTGCCGCCCTCTCTGTGGTGGGCGCGGGGGGCTGTCGGCGTTGTTCTGTCTTCGGTGGTGGCCGGGATCGCAACGGCGCCCTTTGCTGCGGCCCATTTCAACCAGCTGTCGCAGTTCGGATTGCTGGCCAATGTTCTGGCGGTGCCGGTGATGGGGCTTTTGGTGGTGCCTTCTGCGGTTCTGGCGCTGTGTCTGGCGCCTATTGATGGTGGCTGGATTGGTCTGTGGGGCATGAACCTTGGGATCCGCTGGATCCTGTGGGTTGCGGGTTGGGTCGCGGGCATGGATGGCGCGGTGCGACCGGTGGCAATGCCGCCCCCATCGGTGCTGGGGCTGATTGCATTTGGGGGTATCATGCTTGCCGTCTGGCGCGGGCCTTTGCGATGGAGCGGCACCATCGCCATCTGCGCCGGGTTGCTGATCTGGTCGCAGGCCGGCCGACCCGTTGTGCTGGTTTCTCCGGAAGGCGGGTTGGTGGGCGTCATGACAGAGCAGGGGCGCGCGCTGTCGCGCAGCCGTGGGCAGGGGTTTGCGGCAAGCCGTTGGGCAGAAAACGACGGGACCTTGTTGACACAAGAGGATGCCGCCGCGCTTTGGCCTGATCCGGCTGCGTTGCCGGACTGG
>Ga0208015_1000901_pt1 | contig 12118 bp, 6 predicted proteins | sample 26BtaG_FD_184101 | JGI IMG/M metagenome (GOLD analysis project Ga0208015, IMG submission 184101) | Marine viral communities from Cariaco Basin, Caribbean Sea - 26B_WHOI_OMZ_CsCl (SPAdes) (version 2) | ecosystem: Environmental > Aquatic > Marine > Oceanic | place: Caribbean Sea: Cariaco Basin...
TATTGGGGTTAAGGATAGCTGATGTCGGATAATGAAAGGTCTTTTGAATTTGTTGCTTCGTTTCCCCTTCTGCTGCGGTATAGAGCATTGCCATTGCAGTAGACAAGCTATAGGGTGAGAAAAAGACGTTTTTATTCAACTGATTTGGCTGCTTATTTATTTGCTGATATAGCTCAATGGCAAACTGGTTGTTGGCACTAACCACTTGAGAGATACCATCTGCTGTCGAAGCAGAGTCGTCAGCGGCGATATATTTGTTTTCAGTCTTTGGCGGCGAAGCGTTCTCAGTCTTGCTTGCTATAGGTTTATTATCCACCACTTGCGTCGGTTGCTTATCAACAAGACTGCTATTGCAACCGCTCATGGCGAGTAAGCTGCCCAAAGCAAATATACCCATACTGAGCTTGCTCGTAGACTTTTTATAAATGTATTGGTTATTACTTCTCATGATTTTGTACACTTTCAGAACTCGAATGATGTTCTAATTATATACAAGGGTTTGGCTCAATCCAGTAAACATATGCTAATACTAATTGGAGCATATCTGTGAGCATAATATTTTAAGTACATTCTTATAGTTAATAGTTTTCAGCGGCTAACCAAGAATGGGAATATCACCATTTCATGTTGAAAGGTACATTGCTATGTACACGGATCTGCTATAAATAATTCAGACTACCGATAACACTAGCCTACAGCGGGATGTTCAAGTCCTCACTAGGGAACCGAACCAGTGAAAGTATCTGACTGGTTCGCAATAGGTGTACAAGTTGAGACTAAATGATAGTCATGGTTTCCTCTAACAAGCACTCAGGATTGCCTTCAGTAAACAATGAAACTTTATTATCTGATGCTTTTGTAAAAGATCCACCCAATACCACCTCATCACCGACAGAAAAATTAATGCCTGACACGTTGAAGCTAGTTCTATCACTGTTTATTTTAGTGGTTTGAACTGGAAATATTGGAGTATATTTTTTATTGGAGTCATCTGATACAAATACTAAGCAGTTTCCATTCCATTCAAAATGACCAGGATAGCCAATCAAAAGTCTCGGTTCGTACGTCTCAACTTTATAACTAAAAAGACTATATTGATTAAGGCTAGAAATATTAGATTGATATTGTTTCATAAACCTATCATTAGACTCTTCTTTCTCTAAGGAGATATTACTTGTAGTGGTGCAACCTGAAACTGACATTAGAGCCAATACCGTAATTAGTGAAATAAAATGCTTTGACATATGTAAGCCCTCAAATTGTTAAAGTGATTCAAAGTCTGCTCTAGGTTCATTGTTATTTTCCATATCAACCGTACCACCAAGCCCTTTTACCAAATCTGCCATTAAATCCTTATCCGTCTGTCTGGTCAGGAAATTCAATAAATTATCGGCTGTATATTCCTTTAAACCATCTACAGAATCCTTCTCTAAAGCATCTACAAGAAAAGCACCCAGTAGTATTTTTTGCCGTGTTAGCTTCTTATCTAATTTCTGTTTTTCTCTATTTATCTTAAGCTCAAGATCATTAATCTTCTGCTGTTCTTTCAAATCATTACCACCAAGTAAGCTCATATCGTTCTCCTAAAACATTAAATTACTTATTTAATCGACTATAGCAACTTCACCAGTACCTAACAACAGTTTATGATATAGTTAATTGACGGATAGTTGAGTCCCACTGACTAAGTGCGAGTTTTCGACTTTACAAATGTTTATCCCTATCGGTCACACATTTATAAAATCAAAACATCGGCAGGGGCAAGCCCCCACACCCCCAACACTACGGAAAGACGTAGTGCTAAAAACCAAAAGATAGAGCTTATAGAAATGGCTATTTTTATCGCATCGACCAAATCAATATCACGAGGCAACGGACAATCAGCTGTTGCTAGTGCGAGCTATCGTGCTGGTTGTGAATTGGAAGATAAGCGATATGGTAAGACTCACGACTATTCAAAAAAGCATGGGGTCATGAGTGCCGATATTATTTTGCCGTCAGCCTTGGCTGCTATGGGCGCTGAAATTTCACGCAGTGAGTTATGGAACAAAGCGGAGGATGCCGAGAAGCGAGTCGATGCGCGTGTGGCTCGCGAATGGCTAGTTAATCTACCCCATGAATTAAGCGAGCAAGACCGAAAAGAGCTGGCGCATACCTTCGCCCAAACGCTGGCAGATCGTTACGGCACGATTGCCGATTGTGCTATTCATCAACCGACACAAAAAGAGATTGATCGGGGCGCAGACCCTCGAAACTTCCACGCTCATATCTTATTTACCACGCGCACCGCAGCGCTCGACGATAACAATGAGATCATACTAACCGACAAAGCCAGTATAGAGCTGTCCGATAATAAGCGGCGTTCGCTTGGTATGGAACGAGTCAGCCATGAGATTACAGACGTTCGCCAAATATGGGAGCATATCGTCAACGAAAAACTGGCTGAGCATGACTATAAATTGATTGATAGTCGCAGCTATGCCGCGCAAGGGATTGATATTGAGCCACAGCTAAAAATGGGGTCAGTCGCTACCAAGCTAGAACGTGACAAATACGAGCGAGAGCTAAAAAAAGCGGAACAAGCCAAAGAAGAAGGCAAGCACTATGAGATTGATAAAACGCCAGCAACACAGCTCGGCACCATCAACGAAATAATCCACGAGCGCAACGAGCTGGTATGGGGCGTAGCGCTTGCCAAAAATCAGACAGTAAATGATGCCGCTGAACAAATTATCTTTAATGGTCATAAAATCAAAGATATTGAGCACACTACACCGCCACCAACAAAGGCGATCAGTATTGATTTACCCACGCCAAGCAGGACGACCGCAGCAGATGAACCCATCAAAGAGCCTGAACCGCCACCTGCGCCAAAGCCTAAAGCACCCACGCTAGATGCGGTGGCAAAAGCCATGGCAATGGCTCAGGGCATTAAGACTAAACGCGAGAATGAGCAAAAACAAAAAGAGTTGGCGCTGGAGCAGCAAAGGCAGCATGAGCTTGCTGAACAACAAAAACGCGAACAAGCCGAACGTGAGCGCATTGAACAGGCACGAGCAGACAGAGCAAGGCAGCAGCAATCGGTAGCCGAGCAGCTGGAGCGTGAAAGTCAGCAATTCATGATAGATAAAAAAGCGCTGTACGACTCCGCAGTGGCACGAGCCGAGCAGCATACATTCAAAGGGATTGATCCAAACAGCAAGGTAGGCAACCCTATTTTAGCGATTTCAGTCGCTAATGAGGTCACACATAGCCTCAATCAGTATATGGATAACCCCGACACCACACAGAGACAGCGCGAGCTTGCAATGGGTGAGCGTGACAAGCTAACAGACTTTGTTAGCGACAAATCAACGCAAGCATTGAGTGAGATTAAAAATCTACACTATACCAGTGAGCGTAAAACGCACACAGCAGCCCTACAAGGCGTTTTAACTGAATTTGCAGACAATCACGGGCAAAACATCAATAAAACGCAAGAAAAAGCCCTAGAGAGCGCACAAAAAGCCGTTGCAGACTACAGTAACGAGATCAATCGCAGCCGAAGCCATGGATTAGGAAGATAAAAATGTCAGAGATACCCAACCTTGAAGACCTGCTTACCGCTATTGCCACGCTTACCGAGCATAACACCGAATTGCTCACGCAAAGAGAAGAACAGTATCAAGCGATGGCAGCAAGAGATACAGCCACCGCAAAGCTTGTCAACGAACTAACCGCACAGCTCAAAGATTATCAAGAACGAGAAAATAAAATTAAATCAGCGATTGTTGCCGGTACAGCTAAAGAGGTTCGCCTAGAGGTTGCTGATCTTCTTAATTACTACTCTAACCAGCTAACGCAAGGCGTTGGTGGCCACGTTCAGCAAGCAAATATGCAGCTAGAAAAAACGATAGGTATAGCGAAGACACAGATAACCCAGTTGTCTAAATTATCAACTGAGATGAAAGGAACGTTTGATACTAACTTTAGCAGCTTAAAGCTTTTTTCTGAGACTTTTGAAAATCAAAATAAGAGCTTAGCTAATGATGCAAACATTGCGTTAACGAATGTTAGAACTCAAGCAAAGAAAGGGGCTGAGCAGTATACAAAGCAGTTATCAGATGAGTTTGCTAGATCACTGAGCTGGAAAGCTTCTGCTCTAGTAGGTGGTATCTGTGCTTTCATATTTGCCCTGACGTTATTTTCTGTTTGGTTACTTGTACCTAGTAAAGCTGAAATAGCTGATCGTCAAACTCAGTACAACCGTTTAGCAGCAGCTAAAGTTGCTCATAATGTGATTAAAGGTGAAGATGGTTACTATGCAAAAGTTAAAAAGCAATCCTGTTTTTTAGGTTCAGATAAGGAACAGTACTGTAAATTTAGATAGATCAAAGCCCTTATCTTTTTAGTTAATAAAAAAAAGAAAAAAGGTTTTTAATGCTTTTAATGCTTTTAAAAGCTTTTACGTACGCTACAGAGCACGCCGTTCATAGCTCTTAGACCTCATTCGACTACGTTTAGCGACCCATTCGACTACGTTTAGCGACCCATTCGACTACGTTTAGCGACCCATTCGACTACGTTTAGCGACTATTTGACTACAGTAATGGAAAGTTGTAGTTTAATGTGTTTATAATGTTGATGCCGTCCATTAATGAGCAGAAATAATGAGTAAGCTAATCACCAAAGATAATAAATTAATAAATGCCAGTTACTCACTTGGCATACCTGAGCAGCGAGTTATCTTTTTGGCTATTGTTGAAGCTCGAGCGCAAGAGCGAATGATTGATGCTAGAGGTGTGCTACAAATTCATGCAAGCAGCTATCAAGAACAATTTAAGGTAGAAAAGCATTCAGCATACAAAGCTTTAAAAAGTGCTGCTAATGGTTTGTTCGAGTCTTATTTTGAATATGATTATATTCACGAAAAGACAGGGAAACCAGCGCATCGTGTCGTTAGGTGGGCGCAAGCAGTAAGCTACATAGAAACGGCTGGTATGATTGAATTACAGTTCACTGATGCCGTTATTCCACTAATAACAAGGCTTAGCGAGCAATACACTGAATATGATTTAAAGCAGGTTAGCGAGTTGCAAAGCGAGTATGCAATCAGGCTTTATGAGTTAATGATGCAATGGAAATCAGTTGGCAAAACAAACAAAATACCGCTTGCTGAATTCCGTACAAAACTAGGTGTTGAGCCTGAACAATATAAGAAAATGTGTAACTTCAAAGCTCGGGTGTTAGACCTTGCGATTAGTCAAATAAACGACTTCACCGATGTGACAGCCACGTATGAGCAGCATAAAGCTGGTAGGGCTGTTACTGGCTTTACATTCAAGTTTAAAATGAAGAAAAACAAAGAAAAAACTGCTGCTAATATTGAGACTGGTAATAGCGGCAGTTCTACTATTGAAGGGCTAAATGACAAGCAACTAGGGCGTATTGCTCGCAATCCTAGCTTTATAGCAGATTATAATCACTTGGTCAGCTCTACTAGCCCAGCTGGGCAAAATGCTACTGAATGGGAGTTTGAGATGATTAATCGCCTTAAAAAAGACGCTTCTCAATTTAAGAAACGTCCGATCAGGGATTATTTAGAGTATTAAGGCTAGCAGTCTATTATAAGTGGTTCCATAAAGACAGTCTGTTTTGAGTGGTCTGTTAATAGGTTTTTGGGGTGAAATAGCTGGTTCCCTTGGGGTATACCAGCTTAGTTAATTTTTTCTTTCAACGCTATCATCAACAATCTAATTGATCTAAGACAGTCTTTTAATTCTCTATATCCATTGTCCCAATTTTAGCAAATGTAGGGTTTAGACACTTTTTGTCTCCTTGCTTTTCATATTCTATGCCAATGGGGCTTTGGGGTACGTAATCTGAATACTGACCATTTGTTAAAATAAAATCGCCCATTTTATAAATACGTCCATCTAAAATTAAAGTTTTGCTCGATTCATCCCATTTAACAATATCTTTTGGGTAGAGTGGAAACATAGCTGTGTTGTAAATGCCATCTCTGCCTACTAAGTATATACATCCATCTTTCCATGCAAATCTCCCCTCGACAACAGCGGCTGATTGAGCTGGTCTTACCGGATTGACGTAGTAATAAAAAATGCTGGTCTTCTGCGTAGGCTTCATGGTTTCTTGAATAGGTTCTATTTGTTCAGATCGTGTAGCCACTGTGGTTGTCGTACAACCGACTACTAATAAGCTTGCTAAGATTAAAAATCGTTTTCTCATCTTCATCCTCTGAATTCTTGGAACATACTCGACATTTCATTTTGAAAAGTACACTGCTATGTACACTGATTTCATATAAATAGATTCAGAGTACTGATATCAGTACCTCACAGCCTAAGGTTCAAGTCCTCACTAGGGAACCGAACCAGTGAAAGTATCTGACTGGTTCGCAATAGGTGTACAAGTTGAGACTAAATGATAGTCATGGTTTCCTCTAACAAGCACTCAGGATTGCCTTCAGTAAACAATGAAACTTTATTATCTGATGCTTTTGTAAAAGATCCACCCAATACCACCTCATCACCGACAGAAAAATTAATGCCTGACACGTTGAAGCTAGTTCTATCACTGTTTATTTTAGTGGTTTGAACTGGAAATATTGGAGTATATTTTTTATTGGAGTCATCTGATACAAATACTAAGCAGTTTCCATTCCATTCAAAATGACCAGGATAGCCAATCAAAAGTCTCGGTTCGTACGTCTCAACTTTATAACTAAAAAGACTATATTGATTAAGGCTAGAAATATTAGATTGATATTGTTTCATAAACCTATCATTAGACTCTTCTTTCTCTAAGGAGATATTACTTGTAGTGGTGCAACCTGAAACTGACATTAGAGCCAATACCGTAATTAGTGAAATAAAATGCTTTGACATATGTAAGCCCTCAAATTGTTAAAGTGATTCAAAGTCTGCTCTAGGTTCATTGTTATTTTCCATATCAACCGTACCACCAAGCCCTTTTACCAAATCTGCCATTAAATCCTTATCCGTCTGTCTGGTCAGGAAATTCAATAAATTATCGGCTGTATATTCCTTTAAACCATCTACAGAATCCTTCTCTAAAGCATCTACAAGAAAAGCACCCAGTAGTATTTTTTGCCGTGTTAGCTTCTTATCTAATTTCTGTTTTTCTCTATTTATCTTAAGCTCAAGATCATTAATCTTCTGCTGTTCTTTCAAATCATTACCACCAAGTAAGCTCATATCGTTCTCCTAAAACATTAAATTACTTATTTAATCGACTATAGCAACTTCACCAGTACCTAACAACAGTTTATGATATAGTTAATTGACGGATAGTTGAGTCCCACTGACTAAGTGCGAGTTTTCGACTTTACAAATGTTTATCCCTATCGGTCACACATTTATAAAATCAAAACATCGGCAGGGGCAAGCCCCCACACCCCCAACACTACGGAAAGACGTAGTGCTAAAAACCAAAAGATAGAGCTTATAGAAATGGCTATTTTTATCGCATCGACCAAATCAATATCACGAGGCAACGGACAATCAGCTGTTGCTAGTGCGAGCTATCGTGCTGGTTGTGAATTGGAAGATAAGCGATATGGTAAGACTCACGACTATTCAAAAAAGCATGGGGTCATGAGTGCCGATATTATTTTGCCGTCAGCCTTGGCTGCTATGGGCGCTGAAATTTCACGCAGTGAGTTATGGAACAAAGCGGAGGATGCCGAGAAGCGAGTCGATGCGCGTGTGGCTCGCGAATGGCTAGTTAATCTACCCCATGAATTAAGCGAGCAAGACCGAAAAGAGCTGGCGCATACCTTCGCCCAAACGCTGGCAGATCGTTACGGCACGATTGCCGATTGTGCTATTCATCAACCGACACAAAAAGAGATTGATCGGGGCGCAGACCCTCGAAACTTCCACGCTCATATCTTATTTACCACGCGCACCGCAGCGCTCGACGATAACAATGAGATCATACTAACCGACAAAGCCAGTATAGAGCTGTCCGATAATAAGCGGCGTTCGCTTGGTATGGAACGAGTCAGCCATGAGATTACAGACGTTCGCCAAATATGGGAGCATATCGTCAACGAAAAACTGGCTGAGCATGACTATAAATTGATTGATAGTCGCAGCTATGCCGCGCAAGGGATTGATATTGAGCCACAGCTAAAAATGGGGTCAGTCGCTACCAAGCTAGAACGTGACAAATACGAGCGAGAGCTAAAAAAAGCGGAACAAGCCAAAGAAGAAGGCAAGCACTATGAGATTGATAAAACGCCAGCAACACAGCTCGGCACCATCAACGAAATAATCCACGAGCGCAACGAGCTGGTATGGGGCGTAGCGCTTGCCAAAAATCAGACAGTAAATGATGCCGCTGAACAAATTATCTTTAATGGTCATAAAATCAAAGATATTGAGCACACTACACCGCCACCAACAAAGGCGATCAGTATTGATTTACCCACGCCAAGCAGGACGACCGCAGCAGATGAACCCATCAAAGAGCCTGAACCGCCACCTGCGCCAAAGCCTAAAGCACCCACGCTAGATGCGGTGGCAAAAGCCATGGCAATGGCTCAGGGCATTAAGACTAAACGCGAGAATGAGCAAAAACAAAAAGAGTTGGCGCTGGAGCAGCAAAGGCAGCATGAGCTTGCTGAACAACAAAAACGCGAACAAGCCGAACGTGAGCGCATTGAACAGGCACGAGCAGACAGAGCAAGGCAGCAGCAATCGGTAGCCGAGCAGCTGGAGCGTGAAAGTCAGCAATTCATGATAGATAAAAAAGCGCTGTACGACTCCGCAGTGGCACGAGCCGAGCAGCATACATTCAAAGGGATTGATCCAAACAGCAAGGTAGGCAACCCTATTTTAGCGATTTCAGTCGCTAATGAGGTCACACATAGCCTCAATCAGTATATGGATAACCCCGACACCACACAGAGACAGCGCGAGCTTGCAATGGGTGAGCGTGACAAGCTAACAGACTTTGTTAGCGACAAATCAACGCAAGCATTGAGTGAGATTAAAAATCTACACTATACCAGTGAGCGTAAAACGCACACAGCAGCCCTACAAGGCGTTTTAACTGAATTTGCAGACAATCACGGGCAAAACATCAATAAAACGCAAGAAAAAGCCCTAGAGAGCGCACAAAAAGCCGTTGCAGACTACAGTAACGAGATCAATCGCAGCCGAAGCCATGGATTAGGAAGATAAAAATGTCAGAGATACCCAACCTTGAAGACCTGCTTACCGCTATTGCCACGCTTACCGAGCATAACACCGAATTGCTCACGCAAAGAGAAGAACAGTATCAAGCGATGGCAGCAAGAGATACAGCCACCGCAAAGCTTGTCAACGAACTAACCGCACAGCTCAAAGATTATCAAGAACGAGAAAATAAAATTAAATCAGCGATTGTTGCCGGTACAGCTAAAGAGGTTCGCCTAGAGGTTGCTGATCTTCTTAATTACTACTCTAACCAGCTAACGCAAGGCGTTGGTGGCCACGTTCAGCAAGCAAATATGCAGCTAGAAAAAACGATAGGTATAGCGAAGACACAGATAACCCAGTTGTCTAAATTATCAACTGAGATGAAAGGAACGTTTGATACTAACTTTAGCAGCTTAAAGCTTTTTTCTGAGACTTTTGAAAATCAAAATAAGAGCTTAGCTAATGATGCAAACATTGCGTTAACGAATGTTAGAACTCAAGCAAAGAAAGGGGCTGAGCAGTATACAAAGCAGTTATCAGATGAGTTTGCTAGATCACTGAGCTGGAAAGCTTCTGCTCTAGTAGGTGGTATCTGTGCTTTCATATTTGCCCTGACGTTATTTTCTGTTTGGTTACTTGTACCTAGTAAAGCTGAAATAGCTGATCGTCAAACTCAGTACAACCGTTTAGCAGCAGCTAAAGTTGCTCATAATGTGATTAAAGGTGAAGATGGTTACTATGCAAAAGTTAAAAAGCAATCCTGTTTTTTAGGTTCAGATAAGGAACAGTACTGTAAATTTAGATAGATCAAAGCCCTTATCTTTTTAGTTAATAAAAAAAAGAAAAAAGGTTTTTAATGCTTTTAATGCTTTTAAAAGCTTTTACGTACGCTACAGAGCACGCCGTTCATAGCTCTTAGACCTCATTCGACTACGTTTAGCGACCCATTCGACTACGTTTAGCGACCCATTCGACTACGTTTAGCGACCCATTCGACTACGTTTAGCGACTATTTGACTACAGTAATGGAAAGTTGTAGTTTAATGTGTTTATAATGTTGATGCCGTCCATTAATGAGCAGAAATAATGAGTAAGCTAATCACCAAAGATAATAAATTAATAAATGCCAGTTACTCACTTGGCATACCTGAGCAGCGAGTTATCTTTTTGGCTATTGTTGAAGCTCGAGCGCAAGAGCGAATGATTGATGCTAGAGGTGTGCTACAAATTCATGCAAGCAGCTATCAAGAACAATTTAAGGTAGAAAAGCATTCAGCATACAAAGCTTTAAAAAGTGCTGCTAATGGTTTGTTCGAGTCTTATTTTGAATATGATTATATTCACGAAAAGACAGGGAAACCAGCGCATCGTGTCGTTAGGTGGGCGCAAGCAGTAAGCTACATAGAAACGGCTGGTATGATTGAATTACAGTTCACTGATGCCGTTATTCCACTAATAACAAGGCTTAGCGAGCAATACACTGAATATGATTTAAAGCAGGTTAGCGAGTTGCAAAGCGAGTATGCAATCAGGCTTTATGAGTTAATGATGCAATGGAAATCAGTTGGCAAAACAAACAAAATACCGCTTGCTGAATTCCGTACAAAACTAGGTGTTGAGCCTGAACAATATAAGAAAATGTGTAACTTCAAAGCTCGGGTGTTAGACCTTGCGATTAGTCAAATAAACGACTTCACCGATGTGACAGCCACGTATGAGCAGCATAAAGCTGGTAGGGCTGTTACTGGCTTTACATTCAAGTTTAAAATGAAGAAAAACAAAGAAAAAACTGCTGCTAATATTGAGACTGGTAATAGCGGCAGTTCTACTATTGAAGGGCTAAATGACAAGCAACTAGGGCGTATTGCTCGCAATCCTAGCTTTATAGCAGATTATAATCACTTGGTCAGCTCTACTAGCCCAGCTGGGCAAAATGCTACTGAATGGGAGTTTGAGATGATTAATCGCCTTAAAAAAGACGCTTCTCAATTTAAGAAACGTCCGATCAGGGATTATTTAGAGTATTAAGGCTAGCAGTCTATTATAAGTGGTTCCATAAAGACAGTCTGTTTTGAGTGGTCTGTTAATAGGTTTTTGGGGTGAAATAGCTGGTTCCCTTGGGGTATACCAGCTTAGTTAATTTTTTCTTTCAACGCTATCATCAACAATCTAATTGATCTAAGACAGTCTTTTAATTCTCTATATCCATTGTCCCAATTTTAGCAAATGTAGGGTTTAGACACTTTTTGTCTCCTTGCTTTTCATATTCTATGCCAATGGGGCTTTGGGGTACGTAATCTGAATACTGACCATTTGTTAAAATAAAATCGCCCATTTTATAAATACGTCCATCTAAAATTAAAGTTTTGCTCGATTCATCCCATTTAACAATATCTTTTGGGTAGAGTGGAAACATAGCTGTGTTGTAAATGCCATCTCTGCCTACTAAGTATATACATCCATCTTTCCATGCAAATCTCCCCTCGACAACAGCGGCTGATTGAGCTGGTCTTACCGGATTGACGTAGTAATAAAAAATGCTGGTCTTCTGCGTAGGCTTCATGGTTTCTTGAATAGGTTCTATTTGTTCAGATCGTGTAGCCACTGTGGTTGTCGTACAACCGACTACTAATAAGCTTGCTAAGATTAAAAATCGTTTTCTCATCTTCATCCTCTGAATTCTTGGAACATACTCGACATTTCATTTTGAAAAGTACACTGCTATGTACACTGATTTCATATAAATAGATTCAGAGTACTGATATCAGTACCTCACAGCCTAAGGTTCAAGTCCTCACTAGGGAACCGAACCCATCTAACACACTCATAAGACCTAGTATTCAAGATACTCTCTGATGGGACGTTTATTAAACTGTGTAGGGTCTTTTTTAAGGCGGTTAACCATTTCAAAC
>Ga0208015_1000903_pt1 | contig 12083 bp, 6 predicted proteins | sample 26BtaG_FD_184101 | JGI IMG/M metagenome (GOLD analysis project Ga0208015, IMG submission 184101) | Marine viral communities from Cariaco Basin, Caribbean Sea - 26B_WHOI_OMZ_CsCl (SPAdes) (version 2) | ecosystem: Environmental > Aquatic > Marine > Oceanic | place: Caribbean Sea: Cariaco Basin...
TATAAGCGCTGAGTCGTCAATCTATGCCAGCTCATCCAGACGAATGCGCACAACCTTATCGGTAATGGCCGCTAGCTGCTCTATTTTTTCGATAGCTAGGTTCATCTGGCTCTCAACGACCGGTAGGGTCAAGATAATGACCGGTACTTGGCCGACTTTATGAGCTGGTTTCTGTAAGATAGCGTCGATATTAATACCGGCATCGCTCAGGATGCGGGTAATGTCTGCCAATACGCCCGGGGTATCTAGCGCATGTAGGCGTAAATAATAGCCAGTGACCATTTGCTCAGCAGCCAATACGGGCGTGTCTGATAAGGCCTCAGGAACAAAAGCTAAATGAGGTACATGATGGCCGTGACCATTGGCGCTCAGCACTCGTACGAGGTCCATCACATCTGCCATGACGGCAGAAGCAGTGGCCCCGGCGCCAGCCCCATCGCCATAATAAAGGGTTTGACCTAGCGGATGCGAATTGACCAACACCGCATTTTTGACGCCATTCACATTGGCCAATAGCGCCTCTTGTGGAATCAAGGTAGGGTGGACGCGCAGTTCAATACCCTCAGCGCTGTTTGAGTCGTCGCCCTCTTGCGTACGGCGGACCGCAAAACCAAGGTGCTTAATACGGTAGCCTAGCTCTTCGGCATAATCTACGTCTTGCAGGGTGATACCGGTAATACCTTCGCAGTAAACTTTATCGAATTGTAGCGGAATACCAAAAGCGATCGAGGCGAGTAGGGCCAGTTTATGCGCTGCATCAATCCCTTCAACATCAAAGGTAGGATCCGCTTCAGCGTAGCCTAACTCTTGCGCTTCAGCTAAAACATCGGCAAAAGGGCGGCCTTTATCACGCATCTCTGACATGATGAAGTTGCCCGTACCATTAATAATCCCTGCGAGCCACTCGACTTTATTGGCCGCTAAAGCTTCGCGCATGACTTTAATGATAGGGATGCCGCCCGCTACTGCTGCCTCATAGGCGACATGAACATTATGAGCTTCCGCTAGTGCGAAAATCTCATTGCCATGCTCAGCTAATAGGGCTTTATTGGCGGTTACAACATGCTTGCCATTTTTGATAGCGTGCAAAATCAGCTCTTTAGCGACCGTAGTGCCACCAATGACTTCAATAACAATATCGACATCAGTAGCGGCAACAATGGCCATAAGGTCATCACTTTGCTGAATACTTGGGTCGATATCGTCGCGTTGACGGCGCGTACCGACGTGGGTAATACGAATATCATAACCGCTGCGGCGTTTAAGCTCCGCTAAGTTATCATTGATAAGGCTGACGACACCCGTGCCGACAGTGCCAAGACCAAGTACCGCTAGATTGATAGAATGGCTCACAGTATCCTCAAAAAATAATGGAATGAAACAAAGTTATAGATTAAAAAAGAGGGCAAACTAACTGACTTTTAATACTGACTTTTAATAAAAGACGCTTTTCATATAGGTAATACTCTAAGCATGGCAGGGTGGCCCTAAATAGGTTGACCTAAAATAGCAGCCCCCTTAAATACATCATTAGTCTAAGAAATCCCTACGGCTTGAGCCATTTGCTCAGGAGGTAAGTACCCGCCAATTTGGCGACCATCTTCGGTATAGATAGCAGGGGTGCCATTCACGCCCAGACTCATGCCCAGCTCAATTTGCTCGCGCACTGGGTTTTGGCAGGTTGCCGCTGCAATATCACTGCCTGCCATAGCTTGATTCATAGCTGTGCTACGGTCTTTGCTACACCAAATAGCTTCTGATTTCGGGATAGACGGCTCACTTCTTGGCCAAGCTAAATAACGAACTTCAATACCTGAGGCATTAATCTGGTCGATTTCTTCATGCAGTTTGTGGCAGTAAGGGCAATCTGCATCGGTAAAGGCATAAACCACCGCTTTGGTCTCACCTTTAGCGGGGTAAATAATCATATCTTTCTTATCGACCGCTGCCAACTTCTCTTTAGCGCCACTAGCCAGCATGGCCGCACTGATATCTACAGGGGCACCATCGCCAACTTGTACGATCTGACCTTGAATAATATGACGTCCTTCAGTATCTGTAAAGAAAGAAGGCAGACCTTCAGCGCTCACCCAATAGATGCCGGGCATGTCAGTGGGTACCGCAGAAGTAATGGTTTCGTTAATGCCAGAAGCCTTTAAGTTGGTCTGTAAAGCTTTCACAATAGCCGGGTCACTTTCTTTAGATACTGGGGTTTTGCTCGCTACTTTATTGGCATTGGCCTGGGTCACAATCTCAGATTTCTTAGCTGTGGTATCTTGCGCACTATTAGAGCAACCAGCACTGAGCATGGCCACGACAGCGAGCCCTAATAACGAGAGACGCTTACTATGACTAGGAGCAGAGGGAGATAACAACATATACAGTATCCTTTGGCACTTATCAGCAACCTGGGTCCAGTCAGACTCGAGGCTTGCAATAAGCTAAAATTATAAGACGCTATCATTAAGTATAGTGCGGTCCATTATGAGCTTTAAGCCCTGGGATGCGCCTAATGATTGCAGCAATTATGGTAGCATAGTTTGCTGCGTAACACTCCTATCCTACAGATATTTGCGCCAGTCTGCAGCCAAATATGTAGCGAAGCATTACAAAAATAGCTGCGAGGTCAATGGAGAAAATAGTGGGCAATGATACGGTGAATATAACAGTCTTAAATGTTGCTCCTAGCAACTGTGTACCGCAATTTGTAAACGGCTGCTTATATGGGGTGTGGCAACGTTACTCTTTATCTGGGTGGTTGTCATTTGCGTTAGCTGGGCTAGTGATACGGACTGTTATAAGTGGCGAGTAACTTGGAAGTTTTAATAAAGACAGCTATTAAGATACAGTTATGCTATTTAAATTGTGGGAAGGTACGCTAGACTAACGAAAAGTCTGCATAGAGTTCTGTATCCTAGCACTCTGCCAGCTTAAGACTATCCATCTACTATATATAACTGTGATAGCCTTTTTAACTACTGCACAATTTAAGGAGAATTTATGGCAGGTGCCAGTTTATTAACATTACTCGATGACATCAGTGTAATTTTGGATGATGTCTCCGTGATGACCAAAGTCGCTGCGAAAAAAACAGCTGGGGTACTTGGAGATGATCTCGCACTAAATGCTGAGCAAGTCACTGGTGTGAAAGCCGATCGTGAGCTCCCCGTTGTCTGGGCAGTGGCCAAAGGCTCGTTTGTCAATAAGCTAATCTTAGTACCTGCTGCGTTATTAATCAGTGCCATATTTCCGCCTCTGGTGACTGTGTTATTGATGTGTGGTGGGCTGTTTTTATCTTATGAAGGTGCGGAGAAAATCATCCATAAGTTTTGGCCGCAACTGCTGCCGCACGATGAAGTACAAAACGAGCGTATCCGGGCCAATGCAGATGAGAGCATAGACTTGGTCGCTTTCGAAAAAGATAAAATTAAAGGCGCTGTGCGCACTGATTTTATTTTATCGGCAGAGATTATTGTGATTGCCCTAGGTGCCGCTGCAGGAGCCACCTTGCTAGAGAAGACTTTAGTGCTATCTATCATTGCGATAGCGATTACGGTAGGCGTCTACGGTTTGGTGGCTGGTATCGTCAAAATTGATGATCTTGGCTTATATCTGACCAAAAAAGACAGCGAATTCCAGCAAAAACTGGGTGAGTTCTTACTAGCTGCAGCCCCTAAGTTGATGAAGTTTTTATCCATTGCAGGTACCTTAGCCATGTTCTTAGTCGGTGGGGGTATCTTGGTACACGGCATTAGCTTCTTACACCATAAAGTTGAGGATTTAGCTCATCTAACCGGGATGTTTGATGACCTCACCACGATGCTGCTCAATGCTTTAGTGGGTCTAGTGGTTGGAGTAGTGCTAGTGGGTATTATCACTATGATTGGTAAGATGCGTGGTGGCAATCAGTCTGCAGCGCATTAATCTAACGTGTATTAACACGCAATAAATTACCCAACACAAAAAAGCCTCATCATTGGATGAGGCTTTTTTATTGGTCGAAATAACTAACTCAGTGACTACCTATACAGCATGTTTGCCAATAGATTTAACTAACTCTTACTTAGTCTTCATTGCTCGAGTCAGGGTTACTTTCTACAGAAGCATCCTGAGGTTTTTGCTCAGACTGAGTGGGCTTCTTAGGCTCGTTTTTAGCCTTGCGACTGCGGGCTTTAGGTACTTTAGGAGTCGTTAGATTAAAGCGATTGTTTTGCTGTGGCAACAGTTGCTCTGCCACATTTTCAATCATGTTTTTATAGCTAGCAATGGTCGTCTTCGAGGGAGCTGCTTGCTCCTCTTCCGATTCTGCGCTAGCTGCACTAACGTCCTCTTGAGGAGCAGAAGCTGCAGTATTTTCTACCGACTCCTCTGCTACTGCAGTAGGGGTTTCTTCGTCTACCGGTGCTGCTATAGACTCAGATTTTTCTGCCACTTCCGCTAGATGCTGTTTTACTTCAGCATCTTCAATAAGCAATGCAGCACTTTCCTGTTCCACTTCTGCCGTTTTTGGCTCGCTGGTTAGGGCACTGGCCACTACCTTATGGGCATCAAGATCCGCTGTGCTTGGCGCTTGATACTCAGGGTGCTGACCGCGTGGATCGTTACTAGCACGACGCGTAACAGGGCGAGGGTTGACCGTAGTCTTACCTTGCTCGATAGCCACTTGACGGACGGCCTGAGTCATACGGTTAAAACGACCCAGATAAGTCTCATCCAACGGGGCATAGCCGTAGTTGCTAAAGTTAAACTCAGCCACCGTTTCCGCAGGGCTAGTGGCCGCCGCTACTGGGCTTTGCGCCGCTGCTACAGCCTGAATGAAGCTGGCTATGACGCCTTGATCTTCTAATAAAGCCGTAGCATTCGGTAGCGCCGCTTGGATAAACTCACCCACAGTACCGCGAATAGGCATGGCCTTTTTCTCAGTCGCAGATGACTGCACCGCTTGTCCCGTTTGCTGAGCTTTGACAGCACGCGGATCATTGGTGGCCAGACCAAACTTCTTGGCAGTGACATAACGGTCAGCAAACAAGGCGCTAGCATCATACCCTGGTGCAGCCGCAGTATCGTCTACAGGAGCAGCCTGAGCTATATCAGTCTGAGCAGCTTCCTTTTTTGCGACCACTTGACTCTCTGTAGCAGCCGAGGTTTGTGCAGCAATAGCCGTGCTAGTTTCGCTACTGTTATGAGAGGGCGTAGTCTCCGCCTGTTGCTGGGCAGCAGGTTGCGCTTGCTCAGGAGTCTCTGTTGCTGCCGGTGTGATAGCGTTAACAGGGGCAGCTGTGGTAACAGCCGACTGACTAATAGCAGTGCTATTTTCTGCTACCGAATTAGCAGCAGTAGGCGCACGCTCGCTTACTGAGCTCGCCGATGGCGCAGTAGTAGAGGTTGCTGGCGTGACGGTTGCAGGTTCATCGCCCTTTTTTTTAGCATCTACAGGAGCAGACTCCGCCGTAGAAGAAGACTGTTTTGTCGTTTCTGCCGCGTTGGCAACCGCAGTAGTGGTACCGCGTGAGCCATTTTGCTGCGCTTGAGACGCCTGATTACTCTGAGCTTTACTGTCGTCTAAAGACAAATGCACGACTTCTTTCGGCTTGTGCTGCACCGGAGCCTCGTTCACTTGTAACGAGACTTCATTCGGGCTAGTGACTTTGTTGGCATCATTTCTACGGCGCTCATGGTCTGCACGGCGTGATGAGCCAGCGTCTCTCTGCTGATTTCTGTCGTTAGCTTTGGGGCTCGAGCGGTCAGCGTTTCTGTCATTACTTCTATCGCTGTGTCTCTCCGTATTTCTACCCTGGCCTTTATTTTGCTCATCCGCCTGGTTGCTGCCATTAGCATGGTCAGCGTTCTCAGCAGTAGCATTGGCCTCTTGCGGAGCTAGGGTTTCGCCACGCGGCATTTTGCCACGTGAGTCACGACGACTGTTCGCGCTACGACGGTTCGGGGTCGGTTTATTCTCATTATCCGAGTCTGTCTCTGCGGCTACTGGCTCATTACTGGTAGTCGCTTGCGATTGCTCAGTATCATCACGCTTGTCTCTTCTTTGGCGCGGCTTATTGGTTTTGCCTTTACGCGATGACTTACGACGGCGACGCTCTTGCTCGTCTTGGTCCTCAGAACGCTCGCTGTCAGTAGCTTCGTTATTAACGGCAGTACTATCCGTGCTACGTGCCGTCGTTGCCGTATTGTTTTGCTCACGGCGTTGGGCGCTGGCCGCTTGAGCAGCGAGTGCCGTAGCATCGACTTGGCCCTGCACGCCCAGACTTTGTGCGCCTGTATTAACAATAGCTTCGATGGCTTCAGCCGCAGCTTGGCTGCTAATACTATCGGTAGTCTTAGCTTGCGGGGTCGGCGCAAAAAGGTTAGATAACCAAGCAACTGCATGCGGCGCTTGGGTCGCTGCAGGGGCATTATTGGCAGAATGAGCCTGCGCTGCTACCGGTTGCGAGCTGTTAGCGGCTCTCTGCTCTTGTTGGTTATTAGAGCGAGTAGGGCTATGAGCTTGAGCATTTTGGCTATTATTACTCTGCTTAGCGGCTGAGTTTGAATTGTGCGGGGCAGGCGCGTTACTGCGTGAGTTCGCTGCTGCCTCTGACTGACGCGGCTGGCGGGTAGGCTGCTGTTCAGGACGCTCTTTATCGGCAGTCTGCCAATCCACGTCATAGCCCAATTCATTAGACTCTTGCAGCTGCATATCCGTGATACGCTCATAGCTCGACGGGGCAAAGCCATCGCGGTTAAAGTGCAGCTTAAAGTTTGGCGATTCTAAGTGAGCATGCGGTAGGATAGTGATACGCGTGCCACTGTCTTGCTCAAGATAAACGAGACTGTCGCGCTTTTCATTAAGTAAGAAAGCCGCGATATCGGTAGGTACTTCGGCCTGTACTTCACCTTGGCGCTCTTTTAGCGCAATTTGTTCGATCTGACGCATGATAGACAGCGATAGCGAGCGCAAATCACGAATCATGCCATTGCCATGACAGCGTGGGCAGATATAGCCGGTCGACTCTTCTAGCGACGGACGCAGACGTTGACGGCTCATTTCCATCAAACCAAAGCGCGAAATTTCACCAAACTGTACCCGCGCGCGGTCATATTTGGTCGCATCAACCAAGCGCTTTTCGACGTCTTTTTGATGCTTACTGTCATTCATATCGATAAAATCGATGACGATAAGGCCGCCCATATCGCGCAAGCGCAGTTGACGAGCAATCTCATCAGCCGCTTCTAGGTTAGTATGGTAAGCCGTTTCAGCGACATCAGACCCTTTGGTAGATTTTGCTGAGTTGATATCAATAGAGACTAGGGCTTCGGTCTGATCGATGACGATAGAGCCACCAGAAGGGAGGCGCACTTCGCGCTGATAAGCGGTTTCAATTTGTTTTTCGATGCCAAAACGTGCAAACATGGGCTCAAAGTCAGTATATTTACGCAGTTTATCGGCTTGTTTAGGCATAACCGCATCGATAAAGCCGGCCGCTTCAATATAAGCGTTTTCGTTATCAATCCAGATTTCGCTGATGTCGTCACGTAGGTAGTCACGGACGGCACGCGTGACCACGCCCGCTTCTTGATGGACTAAGCGCGGTGAAGGGTATTTGCTATTTTGCTCTTGGATAGCCTGCCAGATATTCAGCAGATGGTTTAAATCGTGCTGCAAGTCTTCTTGCGTTTTGCCAATCCCTGCCGTACGAATGATGACGCTCATCCCTTTTGGCAAATCAAGGTTGCCTAGCATGCGTTTCATATCTTCGCGCAATTTGCCTGAAATCTGACGAGAAATCCCACCACCACGTGGATTGTTTGGCATCAATACTAGGTAGCGACCCGCGAGTGAAACATAGGTAGACAGTGCTGCGCCTTTATTACCGCGCTCTTCTTTTTCTACCTGAACGATGAGCTCGTCACCTTCTTTAATCAGCTTACGAATATTCTCATCACGAGCATTGCCGGCCAGATATTCATTGGCAATTTCGCGAATAGGCAAAAAGCCTTGACGGCCCGAGCCATATTCAACGAACACCGCTTCAAGCGAAGGCTCGACGCGAGTGACATGACCTTTATAAATATTGGATTTTTTCTGTTCGCGGGTACGATTCTCTAAATCGAAATCGTATAAATGATTGCCTTTACATAAGGCGACACGAATCTCTTCGTTATGAGTAGAATTGATTAAAATGCGTTTCATATCAGTTTCCTATGAATACGCTGAGCGCTTGAAGGGCGTTATAACCGCAGCTTAAATGTTAATTTACTCTGTGCAATATACCCAGTATTCCTAGGCAAGGTAGAGCAAGATTAACTGAGCGAGCCAATAGCAAAAATGGCTATCTTAACGCTGGTGAGTCGCTAAAGCTGGGAGCATGTCGCTACTGACGGGCAGTAAGGACAGGAGAGTAGGGCAGAACCAAAGTACTATGTCGAGTAAGTCGTAACCTAATGGGCAAGCTCATCTGGCGATGAAGCGGTCATTAGGTCGCTAACTAAGGCTGCCATGATAGCTATCGTTATCAGCTAAGTAGTGAATTTGAAAGTCATAAGTCTTTTTTATAGGATTAAAGTGTCAGCGCAGTGAGCGCGACCAGATATCGCCAGATGGTCAAAAATGACCTTCTGCTAGCAGTAAATAAAGGACAACTTCCGTATTAATATGAAACTTCCAAGTACTGTACTACTAATTCATTATCTTTTGCCGTGCGCTTTGCTATCCCTAAAGGGTAATACTTTCAAGGTTTCAATACTGTAGGTAGCTAGGGATAAGTGACGGTGTAAGGGTCAATTATCGGCAGTTACTCAGTCAAAATATCATTATAAATAACTTTATATAAATTCATTTATAACGATAAAAATGGGGGTGACAAAGTCTATTATTACTTGTGTTTACCTACCAAAAACAGTGCAATCCTATTAGCGGGGCGTACTTGGCAAATAAAGAACTCTCTATTTGACCGCCAATAATCAATGCAGGGTAGACACACTTAGACCAGTGACTTATTTTGGTTTTACCTTCATCTACAACTCGCAACGGCGACGGTATTCAGCGCGGTTACCACGTCCAATCAACTCAGCTAAAGGTTTTGTAAGAACCCACATCAAGCGGTGTAAGGGCTTAATTTGCAAGCTGATCAAGCGTCGAGCGTATTATGAATAAAGTAAGTAAAGTCGTCAGCTCATTAAGTAGGATAACCCCAAATAGGATAGACCCAATCAATCAGCGACTACTCAATAAAAACAGCAACCACATGGTGCCATCTTGGTATCAACTTGCTAGCATCGTGACCTGGTGTAAGGAGGTTACGAGTGCCATAAAACTATAATGGTGGTCGAGCAAAGCAATGATAGCGTTAAGTCTGCTATAGCCCTCTGAACAGTAACTTATGCAAGCTTTTTAACAATGGCTTTTTATAAGTGCTTTAGAGGTAAGCCAACTTAAAGTAAATCGCAGATAACACTGTAATAATAAGCCGATAAATCGGTCTAATTCTACTTATTGATACCTGCTTAATTGCATCTCAACGTGATAAACTATAACAAATCTTTGTGTAAACACCTAACTAAATATGTCAAATACCCCCAAAAGCGCGCCAGCGACCAGTCAATATTTTCCGCAGAGCGCCGACGATGAAATCGAAAACTTTAACCTAGTCAACTATCTAGAAGTGACCCGTCATCAGCATGACCAGCGTGTGGATAACTTTTTATTGGCCCGCCTAAAGGGCTTGCCGAAGTCGCACCTTTATAAGATGATTCGCTCAGATGAAGTGCGGGTGAACAATAAGCGCTGTAAGCCTTACGATAAGCTATATCGTGGCGATGTGGTGCGTATTGCTCCCGTCAAGCTGGCCACACGTGATAAACCTATTATTAGCCAAGACTTTGCTAATGGGTTGCTAGCGCGCGTCGTCTATGAAGATGAGGGGCTTATCGTCTTAAACAAGCCTTCTGGCATCGCTGTTCATGGCGGTAGTGGCCTAGATTTTGGCGTTATTGAAGCCATGCGTGAGGTCACTGGGAAGAAATATCTCGAGCTGGTACACCGTATCGATAAGGACACCTCTGGGCTATTAATGATTGCTAAAAAGCGCTCAACTCTAAAGACTTTGCAAGAGTATCTGCGCGATAAGACTATCCAGAAATCTTATCTTTGTATCGTGAAAGGTCAACCAGTCCTGAACGAGCAGCAGATTGATGCCCCGTTATTGCGCTATACCTTGGCCAGTGGCGAGCGCCGCGTCAAAGTGGATACGCAAGATGCGCAGTCTAAGCCCAGTCAGACCGATATAAAAGTATTAGGACGTTTTGAGCTAGCTGGCGCCCCCGTCAGTCTGATTGTAGCCAAGCCTTTGACCGGGCGCACCCATCAAATTCGCGTGCATCTCACCCATATTGGTCATCCTATCCTCGGTGATGATAAGTATCATGCTACCGATAAGTCAGGCACGCATCGCTTATGCTTACACGCTTGGCAGCTTGAGGTGCCGGGTTATGAAATGATTACGGCGCCGCTACCAGAAGATATCGCGCAGCTGCTACCTGACACGGTTGTCTATGAGTAATCTACTGGCCGATAAATCTCTGATTATCTTTGATTGGGATGGCACTTTAATGGACTCGATTGGCCTGATTGTTGAGGCCATGCATGTGGCCGCCCAAGCGCAAGGGTTCACGACTAGCGACGAGGCTGTTAAAGGTATTATTGGCCTGAGTCTTATGCGTGGTATCGAGATACTGTTTCCCAATACCACGGATGAGCAAAGACAAACGCTGCAAGCAGATTACGCTGAGTACTATATTGCTAATAGCCATAAGGCCCCATTTTTTATGGGTATTGAAGCTATGCTGCAGACGTTGATTGAACAAGGCAGACAATTAGCGGTGGCGACGGGTAAAAAACGAGCCGGTTTGGACCGGGTGCTCACGGCATCTGCCAGTCATAAGTATTTTGTCAGCAGTCGCTGTGCCGATGAGTCAGGCTCTAAACCAGACCCGCAGATGTTGTTAGACATATTGCAGGAGACCGGTCATAGCATCGCAGACACGGTATTTATTGGCGACAGTATCCATGATATACAGATGGCTCAGGCCTTAAATATGACCAGTATCGCGGTGAATTATGGGGCAGCAACGGCGGCGACGCTGACGGGTAAAAATCCTACCTATCAAGTCGACTCGCCCCAAGCGTTGATAGCTTTATTAACCAGCACCACACACATGACCGCCACTCAGTCCTAGCCTTATTTATTGCCCTAATTAATTACTCTAGTTACTTTCTCCTAAACATAAAAAACCCTGCTATATGGCAGGGTTATTTGTATTAACGGTTTAGAAAAAGATTTAACCAGATATTGTATGGACCGTAACCGGCCTCTCTCTTATCTTTCCCTTATAGCTCTTCTTCTCTAGTGTCTGCTAACGTAGAGTTACCAAATTCTAGCCAATTGCCCATGACCCCAGCCAATTCATCAATGCCTTTTTTACGCAATGCAGAAAATAACTGAATCGTGCAGGGCAACTCTAATTTTTGCAGTTGGCGTTTGGTCTCAAGTAGGGCTTTTTGTGAAGCACCATATTTAAGCTTATCTGCTTTGGTCAGCAAAATATGCACGGGTAGGCCGCCATCTTTGGCCCAGTGCAGCATCTGTTCATCGAAAAATTGCAGGGGGCGGCGAATATCGGTCAACAGCACTAGACCTGCTAGGCTTGAGCGAGACACCAGATACTCCTCTAACTCTACCTGCCATTCCTTTTTCATCTCGAGCGGTACGGCCGCATAACCGTAGCCGGGTAAATCGACCAGTCGCGTCGCCGGAGTCTCAATCTGAAAAAAGTTAATCATTTGTGTACGGCCTGGCGTCTTTGATGAACGCGCCAGCTGACGTTGGTTGGTCAGTGCATTGATAGCCGAGGACTTGCCTGCATTCGAACGTCCAGCAAATGCCACCTCAAACCCTGTATCTGCTGGGCACAGGCGAAAAGTCGGCGCAGAAAGCATAAACTCAGTCTGCTGAATACGCTGGCGTGACTGAGTGTTAAAAGTAGCCGCATCTACGTTAAGGGTGTCGGGAGAGGTCGTCATAAAAGGT
>Ga0208015_1000904_pt1 | contig 12072 bp, 10 predicted proteins | sample 26BtaG_FD_184101 | JGI IMG/M metagenome (GOLD analysis project Ga0208015, IMG submission 184101) | Marine viral communities from Cariaco Basin, Caribbean Sea - 26B_WHOI_OMZ_CsCl (SPAdes) (version 2) | ecosystem: Environmental > Aquatic > Marine > Oceanic | place: Caribbean Sea: Cariaco Basin...
TTGATAAAGACCTCTTCAGCAATACGACCGCCAAACAAAATAGCGATATCGCTCAGCATTTTTGTCTTATACATGCTTGTTTGGTCGTGTTCTGGCAGCTGCCAGGTGACACCAAGGGCAAAACCACGAGGCATAATCGTGACTTTATGCACAGGATCTGTACCCGGTAGCAGCTCAGCAACTAAGGCATGACCGGCTTCATGATAAGCGGTTGCACGGCGCTCTTCTTCGCGTATCACCATAGATTTACGCTCAGGACCCATATATAACTTATCTTTTGCATCTTCGAAGTCATTCATGTCGACGCTAGTCTTGTTACGACGGGCAGCAAACAGCGCCGCTTCGTTGACCAAGTTAGCAAGCTGGGCACCACTAAAGCCAGGCGTACCACGGGCAAGAGAGCCTGCATCGACAGCAATGGTATTTGGCAGTTTTTTCAAATGCACTTTTAAGATCTGCTCGCGACCTTTGATATCTGGTAAACCCACTTGTACCTGACGGTCAAAACGACCTGGACGTAACAACGCTTTATCAAGCACATCAGCACGGTTGGTGGCAGCAATAACGATCACCCCTTCATTGCCTTCAAAACCATCCATTTCTACCAACAACTGGTTCAAGGTCTGCTCGCGCTCATCATTACCGCCGCCCATACCAGAACCACGATGACGTCCGACCGCATCAATCTCATCAATAAAGATGATGCAAGGCGCGCTTTTCTTCGCTTGTTCAAACATGTCACGGACACGTGAGGCACCGACACCAACGAACATCTCAACAAAGTCAGAACCTGAGATTGAGAAGAAAGGCACCTTAGCTTCACCCGCAATGGCTCTTGCCAATAGCGTTTTACCTGTACCCGGTGGACCGACCATCAAGATACCGCGAGGAATCGTTGCCCCAAGTTTGGTAAACTTATCTGGGTCGCGCAAGAAATCGACCACTTCGACCACTTCTTCTTTGGCTTCTTCACAGCCTGCCACATCTTCAAAATTGACGTTGATTTGATCTTCAGTCAGCATTTTGGCTTTTGATTTACCAAAGCTCATAGGGCCGCCGCCTTTACCGCCAGCACCACCTTGCATATTACGCATAAAGAATAAAAACAAACCAATAATCAAGAGTATTGGGAAACTGGCTATCAGTAATTGCATCAATACGCTTTGACGCTTTGGTGCAGTCCCTTGGACTTCGACTTGGTTCTCACGCAGCATTGGCATCAGCTCATCATCTGACACAGCTGGTCTAATGGTCTCAAAAGAGGAGCCATTTTTCTTCTCGCCGGTGATCTGCTCGCCATCGATTTCAACACTGGCTACTTGGTTTTCTGACACAGCGGTCACAAACTCAGAGTAGTTAAGGCTATCCGGCTCAGATGACTGATCAAAGCCGCTAAACACCAGCACTAAAACGCCGATTACCACCAGCCACAATAAGGTATTTTTTACCATGTCGCTCACTAGTTATTCCCATCCCTTACTTATTGGTGTGTTTACTAAACACGTGACGTCTATAAACGCATTGCTCATCTTACTAAAGACCCTGATATCAAAAATTCTGACTCAGGCTTGTACAACAAAAATGTTGCAATAGATCTAACTTAATAAAAAACGAGCACATTAAGCGGTTATTATCAGACGACTTTGCCTAAAACGTATGCTTAAAACAAAGTTAATATACCATGATATGTGGTGCTGACCTGCATAATTCAAGCAAGTTTCGCTTTTATTCAGTTAACGATTGTAGCGCTTTTCATTTTCTAATTAGGGTACTGTATGGTGGTTCAATATTGCACTTGCAAGACCAGTAACTCATTGATGTTAAAACTATTTAATAGCAATCCAAAACATCTCTTTCGAACGTGGCCGTGACGCGCCAGGTTTAATACTACGAATTTTACTAAAATCATGCTGCATCTGCTTGCGTAATTCTTGCGTACCTTCCCCTTGAAACACTTTCATAATAAGCGCGCCACCTTCTGGTAAGGTTGCCAAAGCAAAGTCCACTGCCAGCTCGCACAAGTACATCATGCGTGGCTGATCGATAGCGCTATTGCCCGCTGTATTGGGCGCCATGTCGGAGAGCACCACATCGACTTGTCTGTCGCCAACCTCGGCCATAATCGACTCAAACACTTCTGTTTCGCGAAAATCGCCTTGAATAAAGGTGACATCGGCAAGCGCATCCATAGGTAGGATATCAGAAGCAATCAAAATCCCTTTTTCACCCACCAGTTGGCTGGCTACTTGCGACCAACTACCGGGAGCGCTGCCTAAATCTACGACCGTCATGCCTTTTTTGATAAGATTGGTTTTTTCATTAATTTCTAATAGCTTATAAGCCGCACGAGCACGGTAGCCGTCTTTTTGGGCCTTTTGCACATAATGATCGTCAATATGCTCTTTCATCCAAGCACTACTGCTTTTTGACAATTTTTTGTTTTCAATACGCGTGGCCAAAATACCTGCTCCTCTCACTTTGCAAAACACGAATACACACCTGTTAAATCGCTACTACACTTTAGAAATATTTTCCGTAGGAGTGCGATTCTTGTAGATAGGTGTTCAATCAGGCTATTAATTTGTTTTATGGTCTTAAACTGACCAAATCTATTGGTTAAAACACTGTTTTATAAGACAGTAGCGTTTATAATGTGACTAAACATTCAGTTTAACATTTTCATCACGTAAAATCGTGCAAAATCCTGCTGATCTCATGCAAGATGACCACAGATTATCTATAATGGTCATTAACTGCTCTCAATAGCACTGTCTTTTATTTTTATCAACACTTAGGAATTCTATGGAACTCGATAACGCTACAATTAAACGCCTAAGAGGCATTGGTCACGAGCTAAAACCGATTGTCATGATTGGCAACAAAGGCGTGACCCCAACCATCATTGAGGAGATTGATCGTGCTTTATCAGATCATGAACTCATCAAAGTGAAGCTGCCTGCGGGCACAAAAGAAGAGCGTGATGTCATCGGTGCTGAGCTTGCTGCGGCTGCAAATGCCTCTTTGGTTCATTCTATTGGCCGCATGGCACTGTTGCTACGTCAAAACCCAAACGCCAATCCAAAGCTGTCTAACTTAGCACGTCACGCGCAGTAGTTCGTAGTGATAAGCGTATTGTTAATCACGGTAGCTGCTTATATCATAAGCAAATAGTGATGATAAAACCTAAAAGCCGCGATGCAACTTGCTCGCGGCTTTTATATTGCCTACTTGTCATGGACTGCCTTGTTTTTTAGTATTGAATCACATGACAAGTAACCTTTTCTCTCGTTATTGTTATCTTTGAGTCTTATCCGCTTATGAGCCAAATCTTTCCCCTCTGCATCGCCACTGAGACGATAGGCAGTGATGCCCAACAGCTGGGGTCATCCATAGAGGACTTAAAACGTATCTGTGTTCGGGTCAGTGCTCATGTTGTGCGACAGCCCGCATTACATTTACAGCTAACCTATCACGTCACCCTACCAAGCCAGTCTTTGGCCAATCAACTCAACTGGCCGATATGGCAAGCCGCAAAAGTCGGCTTTTTTGACTACTTATGGGAAGACACCTGCCTTGAGTGCTTTATCGCGGGTAGCTTACTGGGCAACGACGGCGTTGCTTGTGCTGTCAGTACAGAGTCTTACATTGAAATGAACGCCAGCCCAGATGGACGTTATGCCCTTTATCAGTTTGAGCGCTATCGTCACCCTGCGGCCTTACCGCCAACACCTTTGTATCAAACAGATGGCCGCACGCTTGCACGTATTGATTGGATCGACGACGTTGAATTGCCTTTATATAGCGAACCACCAACCGCCTCTAAGCTTGTAAGCTACAAGCGACGTATTGGTCTGCCTTTGACCCAACTACCCAATCAACAGTACGCTATCGCAAATACTACAATTGAGCACATACATCCTTGCGTAATCTTGAAATTTGGTAAGACAACTTTGTATTTTGCCCCAAGCCATGCCTCGCCGCCTGACTTTCACAATCGCCAGCACTGGTCAAAATTTAAGCTATAACCTCATGGGGTGACATACCTGCTCTAAATAATGACCAAAACGAAGCACATGAGCCAATCAAAGCCCTTTTTTTGATGAAATCTCAAAATCTAGCACACAAAAAAAACCAGCAATGTCATAAAGAGCATTACTGGGTTTGGAGAAAACTGTTCGCTTAGTTTTTCTAACGGATGTTTATTTATCCGCCATTGCAAGGTAGATACCACGGTCTGAGGCATCATCTACGTACTGCGAGTCACGCCACGTGGTGTAACTATGTACCCCACTGTACGGGCTAATGCTGTTTTGACGGAAGTCAGATACCCAGCCATTACCATCAAAGATTTGAATGTGACCATGTGGACGGTTTGAGCTACGATCATAGACGACAACGTCACCCACTTGAGGGGCCATATCATTACTAATTTTAGTAAAGCCTGCTTGGGCAAGGGTGCCGCGCGAGGCGTACTGGTAAGCTGAAGGATTAGGAGTAAACTCGTAACCGGCTGATTGTAGCGCTTTACGGACGTAGCGGGCACAGTAGCCAGAGCTTCTAGACAGCGCCACTCGTGAGGCACGTGCTGCTGCAATAGCAGGCGCAGAGTTACTATCAGGCACACGGCTGGCTTGCTGCTGACGTTGCTCATAAGATAAGCGACTGGTTAGTGACGCAAGCTGATATTCTTTTTGCTTGGCGTGGGCGCTTAAATTGTCAATGGCTTGACTGATCTCATCGTTACTATATACATGAGCGCCACTGTTGGTGCTATAGATGTTGCGACTAGAACCGTAGTTCGCAGAAGTAGAAATATTTGTGATGGTATGACTCAAGGTATTATTTGGTTGTAAAGTCGTTTCGGCAGCACCACTCGTCTGTGCGATACCCATTCCCAATACTGACAAAATTAATAAAGCTTGTTTCATAAATTTACTACCTATTGTTAATACAAGAGCGCTCGTCATCCATGACAAAGCATCAATTAATTTAGAGGATATAATCATCAAACAAACATGATAAAATCCTTGTTACAACAGTTCGCTCTCTCTACAGAGTGACTAGTGCCAGTATTATCGTGCGTCTAGTCAACTGCCCCATAAATCGTCTGCTATATGTCGCTTTTCGCATGCCTGTTCTAAGTATCGAGTTTGTCACCTATTAGATGAGTCATTACGATGTCAAAAAAACAGCCTAATCGGCTTGCCCAGCTTATAGATCATCAAGCTTTTGCTGGTAGCGCACTACCTCAAACACTTGCTGATAACATGCGGCTATATATAGAAGCGACCAATGAAGTAAAAGAGCTATTGGTAGATTGTCTACCTGAGGAAATCCTCAATACCTGTTGGGTCGTAGGCTTAACCTCTGAGCAGTTAACACTCAGTGTCGGTTCGATGACTGCTGCGAATCACATCCGCTATTTACAAAGCGCTTATTTGCAAGTGTTAACAGAGCAGTCAATTACATTTAAACAACTCAAGCAAATTCGCGTCGTAGTAGCGAGAACATCGGCTGATAATTATTCATCTAAACAATCAACAGCGTTATCAGCAAGCTTATCGAAGCCTTGTAAAGCCAATGAAAATCAGGCCCTTAGCCAAAACACAAAGCGGACTATATCACAGGCCGCAGAGCATGTCACCACTGACGAAAACCTCAAAAAAGCCCTTTTGCGCTTGGTCAATCATTAGAAAACTTCGTATTACTATGTAAAGTTATGTAATTAAAAACCCAAAATGGCGCTACCAACGCTGGGTTTTTGTAATAGCGCAAACAAAAAAAATCATCTGTGGGGGCCATTCATATCATGAACAGCACCCACAGATGATTTATAAATCGCCTACAGCTTTTGCACTCTCTACCCTAACGCATGATGGTTAAGATTAACTAAACAATATATTCAAAATATAGAATATTATGAGAGTGTAATTATCGCCTGATTATGTAATATTGCGTAAATGTTTCGATACTTCCTGTATATTCCTGTATTTATCCCTCAACAGCCAAACCTTCCATAGGCAAATACTGAATCGGACAGGTTACATTGTCATCAAAAGTTACAATTTCAAAATTATCAGGGTCAGATAATATCTCACGCACCAATAAATTATTTAAGGCATGTCCAGATTTGTAAGCGTTAAAACGGCCTAAAATTGGATAACCAATCAGATATAAATCTCCTAGCGCATCTAAAATTTTATGACGAACGAACTCATCGTTGAAACGCAAGCCCTCTTCGTTAAGAATATTGGCTTCATCGATGACGATAGCATTGTCCATACTGCCACCTAACGCTAAATTATTCTGACGTAAGGCTTCAATATCGCGTAAAAAACCGAAAGTACGAGCGGAACTCAACTGTTCAATAAAATTTTGCGTCGAGAACTGTAATTGGGCGTGTTGAAAGTTTTTATCGATGGCCGGATGATTAAAATCAATTTCGAAATTCAACTCAAACCCTTCGTAAGGGCGCAGTTCTGCCCATTTATCCTCTACTTTTACACGTACTGGTCGTACAATTTTTATAAACTTTTTTAAGGCATCCTGTTCACAGAACCCTGCGTCAAGTAACAGCGCAACAAACGGTGCAGCACTACCATCCATAATAGGGATCTCTGACGCCGATACTCGAATCAAGAGGTTGTCTACTCCAAGTCCGGCAATTGCACTGAGTAGATGCTCAACCGTACCAACACGTGTGCCGCCAAACACTAGGTTTGATGACATCATAGTGTCTTGTACTAAAAAGGCACTGGCTGGAATAGGCTTACTGCCTTCGATATCGGAGCGCTCGAAGACAATACCCGTATCAACGGGCTGCGGATGAAACTCTAAGTCAACAGGCTGACCACTATGAAGACCAATACCTGTAACAGCTATCGCAGTTTTTATGGTTCTTTGGTTCATGGCTGTTTTCTCACATATTTTGTTACAATTGCCATAGTGTACCATTACCTACCCTTAGTTCGCCATAGTTAAAACTCAATAATTTTCTTATCTCCTTGATTGATAACACTTATCGCCTATAACCCTTGATATTTTTTACCTTTTATTAACCTAATAATCGCTATGTAAACGGCTAAATTTACGCAAATATTTACAATTCTAAGTTGCCTTACCCCATGACTTGTTACAAGTGGCAGTAGCGCCGCCTACATAACCAAACGCCTTGTCAGTATAAAACGGATCGATCGGGCACAAAAAAGCCAGCGACTCAGCGCTGGCTTTTTGCATGCAAAAACACCTCAAACCATTATTTATTCTGTTGGCGCTTGAGATAGTCTTGAATACTGTTGGTTTTCGTTTTAGGCTGCTCTTGAGGCGCACTTGGGCGTACCGTACTGTCTTGATACATCTGCGCTTGCGACTGCTTTTGACTGTTTAGCGCACTGGTATGCACATTCGGATCGACAGGCTGAGTACTGTTTACAGAAGGAACTGGCTGCTCCACTACTTCAGGCTCTTGACCCGCATTTTCATCTAACGTCAAACCAGTTGCGATCACGGTTACATGCAAGTCGTCACCCATTTTTTCATCGATCACAGAACCATAGAAAATATGAGCTTCATCGATATCAGTGATTTCTTCCACTATTGCACTGATTTTACTCATCTCATCCAATGATAAAGATTCAGAAGAAATCACGTTGACCAATAAGCCTTTAGCATTTTCTAAACGTAAATCGTCCAGTAGTGGTGATCTAATGGCTTTTTCAGTTGCTTGACGCGCACGATCATCACCGCTAGCACGACCAATACCCATCATTGCATGACCTTTGGCTGTCATCGCGGTACGAATGTCGTTAAAATCGATATTGATCATACCTTCACTAGCGATCGTCTCAGCAATGCCCTGAACGGCATGTAGCAACACATCATCTGCCTTTTTAAAAGCATCTTGCATAGAGATGTTGCCGTAGACACTCATTAATTTATCATTTGGAATAGTAATGATAGAGTCAACGAAGTTGGTCAACTGCTCGATACCAGCTTTAGCCGCTTTGATACGTTTACCACCTTCAAACTTAAATGGGGTGGTGACGACCGCGACTGTCAGTACTTCCATTTCTTTGGCAATACGAGCAACCACTGGGGCCGCACCAGTGCCCGTACCACCGCCCATGCCAGCAGTAATGAACACCATGTCTGAGTGTTCAAGCAAGGCGCGAATGGCTTCTTCTTCGCTTTCTGCTGCTTCACGTCCAACTTCTGGATTAGCACCTGCGCCTAGACCACGATTTGTTTTTGCGCCAAGTTGTAATTTATGCGGAGCGGTTAAACGATCAAGCGCTTGTTTATCCGTGTTAGCACAGACGAACGTTACACCTCTAATTCCTTGTTGTACCATATGTTCAACCGCATTACCGCCACCACCACCCACACCGAATACAGTGAAGCTCGCTTGGCCGTTATTTTGAAGCTGGTTATCATCTGGCATGGTGTATTTTGACATAAAAAAGATTCTCCAGTTGCAGATAGCGTAATGGTCGATACGTGGTAACGCACACATACGGCGCGCTATCGACACACTATATATAAATGTATTTAAATAAAACAGGACTATGGCTTAAATGATTCAGTGTAGACAAAATCTGTCGTTACCAATCAGGGTATTACTTCTAATATTACTTAATTTTTTGCTCAAACCATTTGAGCGTACATTGCAAGATTTACCTTTCTCAAGATTTACTTTCTAAAGATTTAGGTATCTAATGCCGCAAAACTACAGGATCTTTTTTAGCACGCTCGCAAACCGCTGTCCTGCACTTTGAAAAACACCCGTTACTCGATTTTTTTGAATCGCTTCAGGTTCACTTTTTTCACTACGGCGGAACTGCTCGCTTTGGCTGTATAATAGTGTACCAAATGCCGTCTGATAAGCACGATCATTGACCTGAATATTTAGCTGCTTAAATGACTCGTCATTGTCGAAATGGTTATAAGCACTGATTGCAGGGTGAGTATTGGTTAATACCACGGGCATTTTGAGCAATTTTTTAGCAAAAGGTATCATGCCTTTGATGACGCTACCGCCGCCAGTAAGCACGATACCTTTATCAATGTATCCTATCAGATCAGCGTCATGCAATTGACGGGCAACTTCCGTAAATATCTGGATATAACGGGCTTCAATAATACGTGCTAGGTTATAGACGCCAATATTGATCTCATCATTTGTGCCTTGGGGCTTAAATATAAAAAATGAGCTGGGATCAACACTGTTGACATCGACAGTGCCATGCGTCTTTTTCAGTTTTTCAGCTTCGATCATTGAGATACCAAAGTCGGCTGAGATATCCATCGTCACTTCATGGCTACCCGTCGCTATACAATGGGTAAAAATCAGCTTATTTTCTTTATAAACGCAAATACTGGTGGTACTGGCACCAATGTCTACCAAACAGACCCCTTGCTGGCGCTCGTCGCTCATTAAACTGTACTCGGCACTGGTCACCGCATCAAACACGATATGATCAATACCAACATCACAGCTTTGCAATAGTTTTTGGATGTTTTGGCGGCTGGAGACAGGCATCATCATCATGTGATACATCACAGTGATATTATGCGCCATCATCTCGATCGCATCATCCACCATAAAGTCTTGCTCATCGACATAGATACCTTGCTGGCAACAGTGCATCAAATAGTAATCAGATGACAGGTCACGTGACTTGGCATTGGACAACGCCTGCACCATGTCTTTGGCACGTACAACGTCATCTTCTACTCGCACGTCGCCTGCACTGTTTTTGCTCGATAATTCAGGTGTTGCTAAGGTCAACCACACACTGTGGACGCGACAATTAGCCGTATCTTCTGCTTCTTGGATGGCTTGTTTGATAGCACCTTGCAGACGTTCACGATGTTTGATTTGACCTTGGTAAAAATCGCTGTTTTTGACTTGCCCTACGCCCAAAATACGAATGTCTTTTGCAGAGACAACGTTGCCAATGACGACATAAACTGCCGTGGCACTTAGATGGACAACAACCAGATTTTCAGTATTTTTCATGGTACCAGACAAATTATTGCTAAACAGGAAGTCCGAAGAGCTCCCCATTAGATCATTAAAAAAAGCGCTATCAATACGCTATGATGTTGTACATTCACTATTGTGTGCTATCAAAACTGCGCCATCTAAAGTCAACGCTCATCAGTTTTGTGAGCTACTACCCATCGCCATCATGATTCATCACTCTGTGGCTGAGTCATATCCCAAGCGATCGTAAAGCCGTTCTTATAACGCAAATCGACAGATTGTATCTCGTCCCGACGCTCTTTCAATTGGTTACCTAGCAACTGACTTAAACTCAAGAGCTTTTGCGCCGTGTTTTCATTATCGACAATGACCCGTAAGCCATTATCGAAACGAATCAGCCACGTCATTCTTGGCGACAAAATAATGTCTTCAACTTGTACACCAAGTGGCGCGTACCAATCATTGACTTGCTGCATTTGCTGCATAATAACGGGTGCTTGCGTGATCTCCCCTTGCAAGGTAGCAAAGCGTTCTTGCGTTAGATCTTCACTGTCAGCTGGAACAAAAACGTTACCTTTTGCATCAACCAAACGCTCCGTCCCAAAATTAGCAACTGCTTGCTTGGGTAGTGCAGTCACCACGATACCGCGTTGCCAGTCACGAGAGACGCTCACTTGATCAACCCAAGCCAGTCCAGTCGTAATATCTCTTAATGCTTGCAAATCAGAGGTAAAAAAACTGCTTACCTTCTGCTGATCCATAACCTGTTGTAATGAGCGATATTGAGTCACTGTCAAGCCTTGATTGCTGACATGAATGGCGGCTGGAGGCGCGTCACGTAACGCTTTACCACCCATTATCAATATTAGCACTAACAACCCTAACACCAGTACCATAAAAAAATATTTGACCGAAGTCGGTACTTGCAGCTTAGGGTTTGGGCGACGGGTTTTATCACTCATCAAGTCAGTTACTTCGTTGACAGTTTGAGCCATAACGACCTTTGTCCCTGTATTTGCATAGAAATAATCATGCTATTTATTGATGTAAGTCTGCATATCTTGCAGAGGCCTATTAAATCTCGCGCGTTAAAACGTTTTAAAAACAAGGCGGTGCTGCTGGTTTGGCCTGTTTGTGGCTTGGTCATAGCTGCAAACCGTCTCTAATCATTGATATTCATCGTACCTATTGACCGTACCTATTGAATAGAAAACGCGATTAGAACACGATGACCAACGTATCGCCTTAATATGGCTATATATTAGCAAAATCGTTAGATAAAACGATTTATTTCGTGTCATTACTCTCATTTAAACGTAACATTTTTCTTAATTAACACAGCACACATAAGCTGTAGCGATAGAAACTATACATATCACGAGCATAGACCAATAATTACAATATTAACGTATTTTATGGTCAAACAATAGCCTAACCCTGCCTAGTGACAATGAATTTACACAAGTTTACACGACGCTGTGGTATAGCAGCCCTAGTGACACATTGCCCTGCTCTTACTCATTGTGATTTACTCACTATCAACACAGCTTGGCGGTGAGTATTTGACTATCTATTAATGTGCTGCTTATTAATGGGCTGCATGTAGAAAGCCACTATAATGTCTGCGCTAAAATGTGCCAGCACAACGCATCAAAGTCCATACCTCGAGCCTTAGCCGCCATCGGTACTAGGCTATGACTGGTCATACCGGGTACCGTGTTGATTTCGAGTAACCAAAAATTGCCTGCTTCATCTTGCATGGCGTCAATACGCCCCCATCCTTTTGCATCAACGGCTCGGAAGGCTGCAAGGCTTAACGCCTGCAAATGTTTTTCATCAGCATCACTCAACCCGCACGGGATATAGTAGCTGGTATCGTTACGATTGTATTTGGCTTCAAAATCATAAAAATTTGTGATGTCAGCAGGCTCAAGACGGATGATGGGGTACGCCTCATCATCGATAATCACAATCGTAAACTCACGGCCAGTTATCCAGCGCTCCGCCATCACTTCATCACCGCACTGCACTGCAGTGGCATAGGCAGCAGGAAGCTCGTCGAGATTGTTAACCTTCGTCATGCCAAT
>Ga0208015_1000905_pt1 | contig 12061 bp, 11 predicted proteins | sample 26BtaG_FD_184101 | JGI IMG/M metagenome (GOLD analysis project Ga0208015, IMG submission 184101) | Marine viral communities from Cariaco Basin, Caribbean Sea - 26B_WHOI_OMZ_CsCl (SPAdes) (version 2) | ecosystem: Environmental > Aquatic > Marine > Oceanic | place: Caribbean Sea: Cariaco Basin...
TTTTGTTTGTCGCCAATTATGGCCTTTATTGGTAATTTTTGCCAAATTATCAAAAATATGGCGTCTACAAATAAAAATAACTAAAAAAGCGCTCATTTAATAATTAAAGGAGCGCTTTTGGTCACTTTATAACTAATTTGAAACTAAGCCTCCATATATTCTTCTATAGGTGCACAAGTACAAATCAGATTCCTGTCGCCATAAGCATCATCCACGCGTCTTACGGACGGCCAGAACTTGTTATCTCGAATATAATCTAACGGATATGCTGCCACCTCTCTTGAATATGGGAAATCCCACTCATCCGAAGTTAGCATCGCCAAAGTATGTGGTGCGTTTTTAAGAACGTTATTTGGATCATCTTTCGACGCGTTGTCAATTTCTTTTCTAATGGAGATCATGGCATCGCAGAAACGATCCATTTCGTCTTTGCTTTCACTTTCAGTAGGTTCAATCATCAATGTTCCTGCCACAGGGAAAGATACCGTTGGGGCGTGAAATCCATAATCCATCAAGCGCTTTGCAATATCGCTAACTTCAATGCCATTTTCTTTAAATGGTCTGCAGTCCACAATCATTTCATGGGCTGCGCGTCCGCGTTCCCCAGAATATAACGTGTCAAATTGGCCTTGCAAACGTTGCTTGATATAATTGGCGTTTAATATGGCTGTTTGTGTAGCACGTGTCAATCCTTCAGCTCCCAACATTTTGATGTAACCATAGGAAATCAAGCATACCAATGACGATCCAAATGGAGCTCCGGAAATAGCGGAAATTGCTTGGTCTCCACCAGTTTTGATGATTGGATTTCCTGGTAAAAACGGCACTAATTGTTCGGCTACGCAAATAGGTCCAACTCCTGGGCCGCCACCGCCATGCGGAATGGCAAAAGTTTTGTGCAAATTGAGATGGCAAACATCTGCTCCGATGTTTCCTGGATTGGTCAATCCAACCTGTGCATTCATATTGGCGCCATCCATATAAACCTGGCCACCGTTATCATGAATAATTTGAGTGATTTCTTTAATAGCAGATTCATAAACACCGTGGGTAGATGGATAAGTCACCATCAAACACGATAAATTATCTTTATGCTTAAGGGCTTTTTCACGTAAATCGTCAACGTCAATATTTCCTTCATCTGTCGATTTGGTCACGACCACTTTCATTCCTGCCATCACCGCACTTGCTGGATTGGTGCCATGGGCAGACGATGGGATCAAACAAATATTGCGATGTCCTTCGTTGCGGGATTCGTGATAGGCTTTGATCACCATTAAACCTGCAAACTCACCTTGTGCACCAGAATTTGGTTGCAGGGAAGTACCCGCAAAGCCTGTGATTTCCGTCAGTTGGTCTTCCAAAGCTTTTAAGACAATGTGGTATCCTTCTGCTTGCTCAACTGGACAAAACGGATGGATGGTTCCCCAATTTGGCCAACTCAATGGCAACATTTCTGCAGCGGCATTAAGTTTCATTGTGCATGAGCCTAAAGGGATCATGGAATGATTTAAAGACAAATCCTTACGCTCCAACATTTTGATATATCGCATCAATTCTGTTTCAGAATGGTGCTTGTTGAATACCTCTGCCGTCAAAAACTCCGTCTGACGCTCTAAGTTCTTGTCGATGTTGTTGGCATCCTCAATTTCTGTTAGGACAACCGTATCTTTTTGACGGTTTTCAGCGAAAATTGCTATGATTTCGTTGGCATCCTTTAAAGAGGTTGTTTCATTGATGGAAATGGTTATGGTATCGGCATTTGGATAGTTGAAATTCACTTCATGACGCTCGGCTATTCTTTTTATCGCGTCAGCATTTGCCTCAATGTTGATCGTGTCAAAAAACGATGCATTTTTTTGCTTGTAGCCCAATTGGCTCAATGCTTTTGCGACGCTCGAAGCTGTATTGTGAACTTTGGAAGCAATATGCTGTAAGCCTTTCGGACCGTGGTAAACGGCGTACATTGCTGCCATAACTGCCAATAGAACTTGTGCTGTACAAATATTGGACGTTGCTTTATCACGTTTAATATGTTGCTCACGGGTTTGCAAGGCCATGCGTAAGGCCCTGTTGCCATTCATATCTTTGGTAACCCCAATAATTCGTCCTGGTAAATCACGTTTATAGTCTTCCTTAGTTGCAAAATATGCGGCGTGTGGCCCCCCGTATCCCATAGGGATCCCAAACCGTTGGGTCGTTCCCACAACAACATCAGCGCCAAATTTGCCTGGAGCTTCCAATTTTACCAAGCTTAAAATATCGGCCGCAACTGCTACTTTTATCTGATTTGCATTTGCTTTTTCGATGAATGATTTGATATCGCTTACCAGTCCATCTTTTCCAGGGTATTGTAATATGGCCCCAAAAAATTCTGATGAAAAACTAAATTCATCTTCATTTCCAACGACCAATTCAATGCCAATAGGAGCGGACCTGGTTTGTAGCAAAGACAAGGTTTGTGGTAAAATGGCATCAGAAACAAAAAATTTATTGACCTCATTCTTCTTTTGGTCACGCTCACGAACAGCAAACAACAAGCTCATGGCTTCTGCGGCAGCGGTGCTTTCGTCAAGTAAAGAGGCATTGGCAATCTCCATTCCTGTCAGGTCGGTTACCATGGTTTGGAAGTTTAAAAGAGCTTCCAATCTTCCTTGGGCAATTTCCGCTTGATAAGGCGTGTAGGCCGTGTACCAACCTGGGTTTTCCAAAACGTTACGCTGGATGACAGCAGGAACAATGGTAGGATGGTAGCCTAAACCAATATATGATTTGAAAATTTTATTCTTTTTTGAAAGTTCATGAATATGGTTGTTATATTCATATTCAGACATTGGTGGATCGAGCTTCAATCCGTTTTTCAATCGGATATTATCAGGAACTGTTTCATAGATCAATTGATCAATGCTATCAACCCCAATGGCTTTGAGCATTAAATTTTGGTCATTTTCGTCTGGACCAATGTGGCGTAGAGCAAAACTGTTTGTATTCATTAAGATAGTGTTGTGTTAGATTCCCGCTTACGCGTGAAAGTCAATTTATTAGACGCTGAGATTCTATGGAATTGAGGCGCCTTTTTACAACCGCGAATTTACGGAAATATTGACCATTTTTAGTTAACGAAACCTAAAGTTTTTAACCAATATAAGGTCTTATCAACACAATGTTTATTTTTGTAAGATGAGCAGGTTAAAGCCTTTGATTGATTTTTATATTAATAGCAGCATTCATGTGGCCTTAGCTGTGTTTTCAATGACTTATGTGACGGTATTGGAACTCGGTTTGCCGACAGATTGGCCTCTGTTTTTATTTGTCTTTTTCTCGACGATTACGGGGTATAACTTCGTAAAGTACTTTGGAATGGCGAAGTTTCACCACCGGAGATTGGCAAGATGGTTGAAAATTATTCAGGTGTTTTCATTGGTATGTTTTTTTTTGATGCTCTGGTTTTTGTGGCAATTAAAGCCTAAAACGATAGTCTATGTAGCTGTTTTTGGTGTGGTTACATTTTTATATGCCATTCCATTTTTACCGAAACGGTATTTTGTGGATCGACAAAAAAACTTAAGAAACATAGGTGGTTTGAAAGTGTATGTGATTGCCTTGGTTTGGGCTGGGGTCACTGTTTTACTGCCCGTATTGGATAAAAAGGGGCTATTTACTTTGGATGTATGGCTCACTGCCATTCAGCGCTTTCTGTTGGTCATGCTTTTGATGTTGCCGTTTGAAATTAGGGATTTGCAATATGACAGTTTGAAGCTGGCTACGATTCCTCAGAAAATTGGAATCAAGAACACAAAGATAATGGGGGTTTTGGTGAGTATGGTTTTTCTAATGTTGGAGTTTTTCAAGGACCAATTGAGCCTAAAATTGATTTTACTAACTTTAGCGGTCACATTGATAACCTTGCTCTTTATCGTATTTGCCAATAAGAAAAGAAGTAACTATTACAGTTCTTTTTGGGTTGAAAGCGTGCCAATATTCTGGCTGGTATTACATCTGATTTTTTAACTGTTGGTTTAAACGGTCTTCCATAAGCTTACGTTCGCTGTACTCCAAACATTCCAAGTTGGAAGATTTTAGAGCCTTGGTCAACTTGGTGTTCCGGTTGACATATAATCTTGTGGTACGGCACCAAAGATATCTGAAACTCAGCTTTATCTTTTCCCACAAGGTAGATTCACGATATTGTGATTTGTCACAAATATGAAATGCTTCTTCTTTTGAAATGATAAATAATCTAAACATTGTTATGATTTAAACCAGTGTTTTTCCATGCATTCTGCCAATGCTAACCGTGCACGATGGATTATGACCCATAAATTAGACGCAGTGATGTTGAGTTCATTACAAATTGTTTCTGTTTCATAGTTTAAAATGGTTTTCATTTTGAACACGGTGGCCTGTCTTTCGGGCAGTTTACTCATACAATCGTAAATAGCATCACCAAGCTCTGTGTTTTCAAGAATGTCCTGAGCATTTAAATAATTTTCATCTTCCACGCGTTCTTCAAGCCAATCCCCTTCGTTTTCATCTGTACTGTAAGTCATTCTGACTTCAGCTTGACCTTTCTTGGAGTTTATTTTTCTATAATAATCGATGATTTTTCTCTTTAAGATAGAAATAAGCCAAGTGCGTTCACTGGCTTCGCCTTTGAAATTCTTCATCGACTTTAAACCGGCAAAAAAGGTGTCTTGGATGATGTCTTTAGCAATTTCGCGGTCATTGACCCTGCTGATTGTGTAATTAAAGAGATAATCCGAATAAAGTTCAATCCACCTATTAGGGTTGATTTGATGGTTTGGCATCTGTTTTATAGCAATGTGTTTCAAAATTAAGTAAATAAAATTTAATATTTGATCAAATTAACTAAAGCGTCTTGGATGTTGCCATATTTGAAGTTGAAGCCATTTTCCATTAGACGTTTGGGAATCACGTTTCTGCTTTTGAGAATAAGTTCGGTTTCAGTCCCTATCAGTTTTGCGCCGAAAGTTAACAGCCATTCCGGATGAGAAACGCCAATAGGAATCCCCATTGTTTTTCTTAAGGTCTGCATCAGGGTTTTATTGTCCGTTGGTTTTGGTACACATAGGTTGAAACTGCCTGAAAGTTGAGGATGGTCGATTAAAAACTCAACAGTTCTTATAAAATCCGCTTCGTGGATCCAACTTACTTTTTGTTTACCAGATCCTTGAGTGCCACCTATTCCAAAGCTGATCAGTTTTTTTAGAGGGAGGAGTGCGCCACCGTGTTTGCCTAATACGATAGACGTGCGAAGGGCTATTTTTCGAGTCTTGGGATTAGTGATGGAGTAGAAGGCATCTTCCCAAGATTTGGCAATATTCATTGAGAAATCATCGCCAATGATGCCGGTTTCTTCATCGTTTTCATTAAATAAAGAGTGTTCATAAATGGTAGCGGTTGAAGCATTCATCCACAGCTTTGGTGGATGTTCACATAGATTAATGGCAAGCCCCAGAATATGTGTGGCATCAATGCGCGAATCATAGATAACTTTCTTATTGGCTTCAGTGTATCTGCAATCCACTGATTTTCCGGTGAGATTAATGAGCACATCAGCATTTTCTAATGCTTTTGTCCATTCACCTAAGTCTTTTGCATTCCAATAGATGTCGTTTTTTAGTTTAGGATGTCTTGTTAAGATGGAGACGTGATATTTGTTTTCTATGAAATAGTTTTCCAACACTTGTCCTAAGAATCCGGTGCCGCCTGGAATTATGATGTTTTTCATTATATCGGTGTTTTATTCCTACCAGTGGTTTTGATACTTCGAGTCTTGTTTCGATCGGGAAAAGACGGTTTAGTATCCGTAGTTTGAACTCACGTCCCAAGGTTCTTGATTTTTTGACACTTTTTTTAAAGCGTGGTGTTTAGTAACGCTGTTCCGATTTGCTCTGCTGAACATGGGAATTCATTTTTTTAAAGATGATTACTGTAAGGTATATGGCCAATACTACGGGAACTGAGACAAAAACATAAGCGAAATTCCCTAATTCGAAATGACTGTTTTCAATCGGGATCCAGGATAAAAAGTATGCGATGACACTGCCAAGATATATTTTGAGATTGATATCTTTTGGATGGTTAAGCAACAGACAAATTCCTAAAACAACTTGTATCAGGCCTGTCAGCATAGTTGAAAGCAAAGCGTAGAATAGGAAAACATTGAAAATAGTTCCCACTAATCCGAGAAGAATTGGTAAGCTTATCGCAAAAAGGTTAAAACGGTGTATTAGTTTCATATCGGTTATTTTAAACTTTCAGAAACTACTGAAAGTAAATTGGAAATTTTTTATTTTATCAGTTTAATCAGAGATTTGGTAATCCAGTTTTGTTGTTGGTTGACAATTTTATTCAGCATGGCATCAGCAGTTTCGGTTAAATCGTAAAGGGCTTTGGTTTGTTTGATCAATTCTTGTGTTTTTTTGGTACCATCATCTCTGATGGAGGAGACCTCCTTTAGAACTTTTACCACGGGTTGAATTTCCCGTCTGCTTCTTTCTTTGGCAATAATCCGTGCCAGTTCCTGCACATCCTTTTCTGTGGTAAAATATTCCTTGCGCTCACCTGGAATTAATTCTTTGGTGACAATGCCCCAATCCATCAGTTGACGTAGATTCATGCTGGTGTTGCCTCGAGATATATGAAGTTGTTCCATAATATCTTCCATGGACAAAGGCTTTGTTGAAATAAAAAGTAAGGCTTGAATCTGGGCCATCGCCTTATTAATGCCCCAAAGTGTCCCGAGACTTCCCCAGGTACTAATGAATTTTTCCTTTGCTTCCTGATATTCCATGATACAAATATATGATAATTTTCGAACTTTCAAAAATTATTGAAAGTTTATTTTATGATTGATGTGAAATGATTATTGATAATTGGAATTTGCAATGAATAAAACAATAAACGTTGGATTCCTCTGGAATCCATACCGTTTTGATAGAATGTGGTCTCAACCGCCTGAGAAAATTGAAACAAGAAATCTAAAAGACGCCATAGGCATCCCACGTTTGTAGCCCCAAATATTCACGCAGTTCACGACCCTGTAGGGGTCGCACCAGTTTCGTTTAGGTATTTTAATTCGACGGCATCAATCCCGCACGTTTCAATAGGGCATCTGGTTGAGGTTCTTTTCCTCTAAAGCGTTTATAGAGCACCATTGGGTCTTCAATACCACCTTGTGAAAGCACATTCTCCATAAATTTGGTGGCGACTTCCTTATCAAAAATGCCTCTTTCCTTAAAGAATTCAAAGGCATCGGCATCTAAAACTTCAGCCCACTTATAGCTGTAATAACCAGAGGAATAACCGCCTTGAAAAATGTGGGAAAAGGAGGTGCTCATGCAATTTTCTTTCACATCCGGAAATAATTGAGTGCCTTCAAAGGCCTTTAACTCATGCGCTTTAACATCGGTAATTGAAGTTGGATCGATGCCATGCCAGCTCATGTCCAAAAGTCCAAAACTCAACTGGCGCAAGGTTTGCATCCCTTCATGGAAGGCAGCAGAGTCTTTTATTTTTTGAACCAAATCCATAGGGATCAATTCGCCTGTTTGATAATGGGTAGCGAACAATTCCAAGGCTTCTTTTTCATAACACCAGTTTTCAAATACCTGACTTGGTAATTCCACAAAATCCCAAAACACGCTGGTTCCCGATAAACTAGGATAGGTTGTGTTTGCCAACATGCCGTGAAGTGCGTGTCCAAATTCGTGAAACAAGGTGGTGACTTCATTAAAAGTCAATAATGAAGGTTTGGTTTTGGTAGGCTTTGTAAAATTGCAGACGATGGAAATGTGCGGACGTTCATTTTTATCTCCTTTTATAAATTGGGGTTTGTAACTGGTCATCCATGCGCCGTTGCGCTTTCCTGGTCTCGGGAAAAAATCGGCGTAAAAAATGGCAACCAATTCATCGTTGGCGTCAGTAACTTTATGAGTTAAAACCTCTTCGTGGTATTTATCGATGGTCGTAATTTCTTCAAACACCAATCCAAATAATTTTTGAGCCACTTTAAAAGCGCCATCAATAACATTCTCAAGTTTGAAATAAGGTTTTAGCTTTTCATCATCCAAATCAAACCGACTCTGTTTCAGTTTTTCAGCGTAATATGCTGAATCCCATTTTTCCAATTGGCTAATACCATCTAAAGAATTGGCAAACTCTTGAAGTTCTTTAAACTCGCGGAGGGCTGCAGGTTTAGCCTTGACCAACAATTCTTCCAAGAAGTCTTCTACTTTTTGCGGGGTTTTGGCCATGCGTTCTTCAAGAACAAAGTGAGCATGTGTTTTATAGCCTAAAAGTTGTGCGCGTTCAAACCGCAATTTGGCAATCTGCAAGACATTCTTTTGATTGTCTAAAGCGTCGCCTTTAAAAGCCTTTTTTCCAGCGGCAATGGCTAATTTTTTTCTGAGTGCTCTATTGTCGGCGTAGGTTAAGAAGGGGATATAGCTTGGGTAATCCAAAGTAAATAGCCAGCCTTCCTTGTCTTTGCTTTCTGCCAATTGTTTGGCAGCTTCCAATACGCCTTCCGGCAAGCCTGAGAGTTCTTCCACATTGGTGACCAACATTTCGAAATTGTTGGTTTCTGCCAAAACATTCTCACCAAAGGTCAATTGGAGTTGGCTCAACTGTTTATCAATAGCTCTAAGCTTATTCTTTTTTTCTTCTGAAAGATTGGCGCCATTTCGCGCAAAACTCTTATATTTTTTATCCAAAAGCGTGTGCTGCTCAGTGGTCAACTCTAAAGTGTCTTTTTGATCGTAAATTGCTTTCACCCTTTTGAATAGAGCTTCGTTTAAAGTGATGTCATTGCTGAATTCAGTGATTAAAGGGGATACTTCCTGTGCGATCTTTTGAATGATATCGCTCGTTTCAGCTGAGTTGAGATTGAAAAAAATACTCGAAATCCGATCCAATTGCTGGCCGGTGAATTCTAAGGCTTCGATAGTATTTTCAAATGACGGCGCTTCCAGAGTATTGGTTATGGCCTCAATCTCTTGTTTGGCACTGTCAATGGCGACTTTGAAAGCCGGTAAAAAATCCGTGTCCTTTATTTGAGAAAAAGGTGCCGTGTTATAGGTCGTATTAAAAGATGTATTTAAGATATTCATAAAATGAAATGTTCTGATAATTAAACTGTTATGTGAGATTTTTCTTGCTAAAGAGTTGTAAATCTGATAATTAACTTATTTTTCACAACTATGTATTGATTATATTTATACATTTGCCTAGCAATTGTTAAGAAGTTTCGATAAAGACCCTTTTTAGAATTGATTAATAGCATGAAATCCCTGACATCTGTCGGGGTTTTCTATTTTAAATCTTGAGCGGAAGCAATAACCTTTGCTTTTAAGTCTTCCTTATACGCAATGATTTTTTCTTGGACCTGAGCGTTCGAACTTCCAATAATTTGGGCGGCAAGAATACCCGCGTTTTTTGCGCCATTTAAAGCGACTGTGGCAACCGGGACACCGCCAGGCATTTGAAGGATGGAAAGGATGGAGTCCCAGCCATCAATGGAATTGGTACTTTTAACAGGAACTCCAATCACAGGTAATGGCGATAACGAAGCAATCATTCCGGGTAAATGTGCGGCTCCTCCTGCACCTGCAATGATTACTGAAAATCCGCGGGTATGCGCGTTTTTGCCATAATCAAATAATTTCTCTGGTGTTCTGTGGGCTGAAACAATATCAACTTCAACCTCAATATTAAACTCTTTTAATATATCGATGGCGTCTTGCATTACTGGAAGGTCACTTTTGCTTCCCATGATGATTCCTATTTTGCTCATAATTTTTTAAACTTCAAATATTTAAATTCCCTGTTAGCCAAGAGGAAGGCAGATTATTGATCTGCTATGTATTTACTGACTAATGACTTTAATTAAATTTTTTACATCCTCGGCAATTTGTCGCGCTTCATTTAAATCTTCATTGACAATCGTTACATGTCCCATTTTTCGAAATGGCCTGGTTTGCTTCTTGCCGTAAATATGCGGCGTAACGCCGTCCATTGCCATAATATCTTCTATATTTTCATAAATGACATCTCCAGAATGGCCTTCGGCACCCACCAAATTGACCATTACCGCTGCAACTTTATTATTTGTATTCCCTAAAGGTAAATCCAAAATAGCTCTTAAGTGTTGCTCAAACTGCGAGGTGTAACTGGATTCAATAGTATGATGTCCCGAATTGTGTGGTCGGGGCGCAACTTCATTCACAAGAATTTGGTCATCTTGAGTTTGAAACATCTCTACCGCCAATAGGCCAACATGATTGAAGGCTTTCGATACTTGTAAAGCAATGTCTTGAGCTTTATGGGCGATTTTAGTGCCAATTCTTGCTGGACAAATCACATATTCCACTTGATTGGCTTCTGGATGAAATTCCATTTCTACTACGGGATAGGTCTTGACTTCTCCTTTCACATTTCTACTGACGATAACCGCAAGTTCGTTTTTAAAAGGAATCATGGTTTCTGCAATACATTCGCCATCTTGAAGATCTTTTAAGTCTGCTTTGCTACGCACCACTTTAACTCCGTTGCCATCATATCCAAACTGAGCGGCTTTCCAAACAAATGGCAAATGGAGTCCGCCATTGTCAATAGCGTCTTCAATTTGAGAAAGGTAGGCAAAACGCGTAAAATTGGCCGTTGGAATATTATTGTCCACATAGAACAACTTTTGAGTGGCCTTATTTTGAATGATTTTTAAAGTTTTGGACGACGGAAACACTTTCACGCCTTGTTTTTCTAAGGTTTCAAGAGCATTAGCGTTGATATTTTCAATTTCAATGGTGAGTACATCTACATGCTTTCCAAAATTGACGACGGTTTCATAATCCATTAAATCGCCTTGGGTAAATTTATTGCAGGCAATTTTAGAAGGTGCTTCATCACTGGGGTCAAGGACACAGGTGTATATGTCAAATTTTCGAGTTTCTGTAAGCAGCATTTTGCCCAATTGGCCTCCACCTAGAATACCGAGTTTAAAGTTTGAGGAAAAATAATTCATGTTTAAGGTTCTTACAGAGGAAAATCAATTAAATTTATGTCGTTAATACGGCAAAAATACGCTTAAACTCTGAAAGTTGTGAATGAAATCCTGAAATTTCGGGAGTAATTTTTAAATCAAAAGCGTATATTTGCATCTTTTAAAAACCAATGACATTGATTAAGCTTCACGATTTATATTTTAAACCCTTTATATCGGAAAAGGAAATTGATACTGCTGTCCAAAGATTGGTGGACGAGGTGGCGAACGATATAAATGACGAAATTCCTGTCTTCGTTGGCGTTTTGAACGGCTCATTCATGTTTGTGAGTGATTTTGTGAAAAAGTATCCAAATCCGTGCGAAGTGACGTTTATTAAATTAGCGTCCTATGAAGGGGTAAAATCAACGGAAGATATTGAACGTCTTATTGGATTGACGCAGGATTTGTCAGGTAGAACCGTTGTAATTCTTGAAGATATTATTGATACGGGCAATACTTTGGAGGAAATCCATCGTATTTTCAAGAATGAAAACGTTAAGGAGCTGAAGATTGCAACGCTTTTTCATAAACCTGAAGCGTACAAAAAAGATTTTAAACTACATTATATTGGTATTAATGTTCCTAAGAAGTTCATTGTCGGGTACGGCTTGGATTATGACGGATTGGGGAGAGATTTGCCGGAAGTATATCAATTAAAAACGACTCAACATATGACTAATTTTGTGCTATTTGGTCCTCCAGGTGCAGGGAAAGGAACACAGGCCGATTTTTTAAAGGAGACCTATAATCTAGTACATATTTCTACAGGTGATGTGTTTAGGTACAATATCAAGAATGAAACGGCATTAGGGATGTTGGCCAAATCGTTCATGGATAAAGGCGAATTGGTTCCTGATCAGGTGACCATTGACATGCTGAATTCCGAAGTGGAAAAGAATGCAGGTGCCAATGGTTTTATTTTCGATGGTTTCCCAAGAACCACAGCCCAAGCCAAAGCCTTGGATGAACTGATGGAAAGTAAAGATTCACAGATTG
>Ga0208015_1000906_pt1 | contig 12057 bp, 11 predicted proteins | sample 26BtaG_FD_184101 | JGI IMG/M metagenome (GOLD analysis project Ga0208015, IMG submission 184101) | Marine viral communities from Cariaco Basin, Caribbean Sea - 26B_WHOI_OMZ_CsCl (SPAdes) (version 2) | ecosystem: Environmental > Aquatic > Marine > Oceanic | place: Caribbean Sea: Cariaco Basin...
TAGAGGACAAAGAAGTCCTTTATTGACTATGAGTAATGTCAGTGGGCTTTATGAATTATATCAGTTGATTTGGAAGGCTTTGATGGATTGAGCTAGGAGAGGATAAATAAATTCTAAAAAACTATAAGAATGAAATCTAAGGCTTTTGAAAACCATTTTTTTTGTACATTCGCAAATCCTTAAAAATAATTGTTTTAACGAATAAATAAGGACATATATAGTATATGTAAGTCTTATGAGTGAAAATTTTAAAGAATACAAGCAGCTTGATTTGGTGGAATTGGCGGATGAAGTTTTACAAAATTGGAAAACAAATCAGGTCTTCGAAAAAAGTGTGACTTCGCGTAAAGGTCAGGAAAACTATGTGTTTTATGAAGGACCGCCGTCTGCGAATGGTATGCCCGGAATTCATCACGTCATGGCCCGAGCGATAAAGGATATTTTCTGTCGATACCAAACACTAAAAGGAAAACAAGTTCAACGAAAAGCAGGATGGGATACCCATGGACTGCCGGTGGAATTGGGTGTTGAAAAAGAATTGGGAATTACCAAAGAAGATATTGGAAAGAAAATTACAATTGAAGATTATAACAAAGCCTGCCGGGAAGCAGTAATGCGCTATACAGACGTTTGGAATGACTTAACCGAAAAAATGGGGTATTGGGTGGATTTAGAAGACCCCTACGTTACTTACGAACCCAAATATATGGAGTCGGTTTGGTGGTTATTGAAACAGATTTACGACAAAAAGCTTTTATACAAAGGATACAGTATTCAGCCGTATTCGCCCAAAGCCGGAACGGGACTTTCATCCCATGAACTGAATATGCCTGGAACCTATCGCGATTTAACCGATACAACCGTGGTAGCACAATTCAAAGCCAAAAAAGAAACTTCTGAGTGTTTGAAAGAAGTGGAGGGTGATGTTTATTTCTTAGCCTGGACGACAACCCCGTGGACTTTGCCTTCGAATACCGCTTTGACCGTGGGACCAAAAATCGAATATATCTTGGTTGATACTTTTAATCAATATACCTTCCGCCCGCAAAAAGTTATTTTGGCAAAAGCTTTGTTGCCTTCCGTTTTTGGGAAAATTTATTTTGAAACGAGTGAAACTTCTGATTTTGAGAACTTCAAAGAAGGGGATAAAAAATTCCCCTATCAAATTCTGAAAACCTTTATGGGAAAGGAATTAGTTGGAACTTTTTACGACCAGCTTCTTCCGTGGGCAATGCCGTTTGAAGATGCAGAAAAAGCTTTTCAAGTTATTGACGGCGATTTTGTGACCACAGAAGATGGTACCGGAATTGTTCACACCGCGCCCACTTTTGGTGCAGATGATGCTAAAGTAGCGAAAGAACACGGCGTTCCACCCATGTTGGTTTTAGACGAAAATGGAAATCTCGTTCCTTTGGTGGATTTGCAAGGAAAATTCCTCCCGAATTTACCCGATGGATACGGTGGGCAATATGTGAAAAATGAATATTACAACGAAGGTGAAGAGCCAGATCGCTCGGTAGATGTTGAAATCGCCATTCATTTAAAAGAAGAAAATAAGGCTTTTAAAGTCGAGAAATACAAACACTCCTATCCGCACTGTTGGCGAACAGACAAACCGATTTTATACTATCCCCTGGATTCGTGGTTTATTAAAATTACCTCCATCCGTGATCGAATGAGTGAACTAAATAAAACCATCAATTGGAAACCCAAAGCAACCGGAGAAGGTCGTTTTGGAAATTGGTTGGAAAATGCAAATGATTGGAATTTATCGCGTTCTCGTTATTGGGGAATTCCCCTTCCCATTTGGCGAACGGAAGAGAAAACAGAAGAAATTATCATAGGTTCGATCGAAGAATTGATGCAAGAAATTCAAAAATCAATCGATGCAGGATGTATGGTTGAAAATCCCTTCAAAGGATTTGAGATAGGGAATATGTCCGAAGAAAATTATGCCAAAGTTGATTTGCATAAAAACATTGTGGATGAAATTATTTTGGTTTCAGCGAGTGGAAAACCTATGCATAGAGAAAAGGACTTGATTGATGTTTGGTTTGATTCCGGAGCGATGCCGTATGCACAATATCATTATCCTTTTGAGAACAAAGAGTGGATTGATTCCGGTGAAAAATTCCCAGCGGATTTCATTGCGGAAGGAGTAGATCAAACCCGTGGATGGTTTTATACACTGCATGCGATTGGAACACTGGTTTTCGATAGTATTGCGTATAAAAACGTAGTTTCCAACGGTTTGGTTTTGGATAAAAACGGACAGAAAATGTCGAAACGTTTAGGAAATGCAGTGGATCCTTTTGAAACCTTGGCAACCTATGGCCCCGATGCGACGCGATGGTATATGATTTCAAATGCACAGCCGTGGGAAAACTTGAAATTCGATTTGGCAGGAATCGATGAAGTTCGTCGAAAATTCTTTGGAACGCTTTACAACACCTATTCTTTCTTTGCGCTTTATGCGAATGTAGATGGATTTAAATATGCAGAACAAGACATTCCAATCAAGGAAAGAGCGGAATTGGATCGATGGATTCTGTCGGAATTAAACACCTTGATTAAAAAAGTAGATGAATTCTATACGGATTACGAACCTACGCGTGCAGCGCGTGCGATTCAGGAATTTGTAGTCGATAATTTAAGTAATTGGCACATTCGATTGAGCCGAAGACGTTTTTGGAAAGGGGAATACAGCAACGATAAAATTTCAGCATATCAAACTTTGTATGAAGTGCTTGAAAAAGTAGCGATTATTTCCGCACCCATAGCTCCTTTCTTTATGGATCGATTATACAAAGATTTAAAAGAAGCAACGGGAAATTCAACGATTGAATCCGTTCACTTGGCCTATTATCCAACTGTAAATGAAGATCTAATCGATTCCGAATTAGAGAAAAGAACTCAGTTAGCACAAACGGTTACGAGTATGATTTTATCCTTACGAAAAGGAGCGGATTTGCGGGTTCGTCAACCTTTGCAGAAGATAATCATTCCCGTAGTGGATGACCAAATGAAAAATCGATTGGAAGCCGTTTCTGAGTTGCTGAAACAAGAGTTAAATGTAAAAGAAATTCAGCTACTTACCAACGAAGAAGCATCGCATTTGTTAGTGAAAAGCATCAAGCCCAACTTCAAAACGTTGGGACCTAAATTCGGAAAGGACATGAAGGCGATTTCAATTGCCACTGCGAAACTGACCAATGATGATATTTTGCAATTAGAAAACAATGAAAAAATTGAATTGGATTTGGTTGATAAAAGGCTCGAATTGAGTTTGGAAGACTTTGAAATTTCCACTTCGGATATTCCCGGATGGACGGTGGCATCCAATTCAACCTTAACAGTAGCTCTAGACGTGACTTTGACCGATGAATTAAAATTCGAAGGATTGGCACGGGAATTGGTTAACCGCATTCAAAATTTACGAAAAGACAGTGGTTTTGAATTAACAGACCGAATTAAGTTGACAATTAAACCCAATGATCAATTACGAGTAGCAATTGATAAAAATAAAGATTATATTTGTTCGGAAACGTTAACAAGTGAAATTGTGTTTGCGCAGGAACTTGTTGACGGAACGGAAATAGAGATAGATGATTTAATAACCGAAATTACGATTTCAAAAATCTGAAATTATGGCAGCAGAAATAAAGACAAGATACGCTGATGCGGATTTGGAAGAATTCCGCGAAATAATCATGGGGAAACTACAGAAAGCAGAACGTGATTATGATTTGATTAGAGAATCTTTTATGAATGGTTTAGATAACGGAACCGATGATACATCCCCTACATTTAAAGCTTTCGAAGAAGGTTCGGAAACAATGAGTAAAGAACAAAATGCACAATTAGCGGCTCGTCAAGAGAAATTTATTCGCGATTTGAAAAATGCATTGATTCGAATCCAAAACAAAACCTATGGCATTTGCCGTGTTACTGGAAAATTAATCGACAAAGAAAGATTAAAACTAGTTCCACACGCAACTTTGAGCATTGAAGCTAAAAACATGCAACGCTAATCCTAGGATTTGAAAAAAATTGGAGTCATTGTCGTGCTGGTTCTTTTGATAGATCAGCTCTTCAAATATTACATTAAAACAAATTTCCACCTCAATGAAGGGGTGGAAGTTTTCAGTTGGTTTCAACTTAAATTTGTTGAAAACCCAGGCATGGCCTATGGTGCAGAGTTCGGAGGTCTTAATGGAAAAATGGCTCTCTCGGTTTTGCGTATTTTCCTAATCGGTGGAATTGGATGGTATATATGGAAACATGTGAAAATCCAAAACAACAATTATTTTAAAATCGGAATGGCTTTGGTTTTTGCCGGGGCGGTTGGGAATTTATTCGATAGTTTATTCTACGGAATGATTTTCGACACCGGTTTAACATGGAATGCAGACCAAGAAATGTGGGAAGGTTATTCTGGATTGTCTCAAGCAAACTTTCAAGGCTATTCAGGCTTTCTGAAAGGATGCGTTGTGGACATGTTTTATTTTCCTTTGTTCCGATGGCCCGAATGGATGCCTGTAGTCGGTGGAAATGAATTCTTTTCGTATATATTTAATGTAGCCGACGCATCCATAACTGTAGGTGGCGCTATCATTTTACTGTTTAGAAAACATGTATTTAGTTAAATTCGATTTTTAACCGAAAAGCATCTTAATCAAAGGGTAAAGCCGAATGCATATTTACTATCTTTGAACAAAATTTTTAAAATGACAGATGAGAAGCTGAAAAAATACTTTAATTTTTTCTCTATATTGGAATTGATAAGTTGTTTTTTGTTGTTTGGAGTCGCCATGCCATTGAAATACGGATGGGATATTTTGACGCCGATGTTTCCAATAGGAAGTTTTCACGGAATCGCATTTATGGGCTATCTTTATTTTGCCATACGCGTACGAAAAATTTACAAATGGGATCTCGAAGATTATGTTTTCATATTGATGTTTGCCTTTATTCCTTTTGCAACTTGGTTAGCACATAAAAAAGTGCAAGACTTTGAAAACGAAAATGTTTCTTAATTCAGTTTATCGATTAAACCAAAACAAAAATGTCACGAATTTTAACCGGAGTACAAGCTACAGGAACACCTCATTTGGGGAATATTTTGGGTGCGATTGCACCGGCCATAAAAATGGCGAATTCATCCCAAGATAAATCTTTTATTTTCATTGCGGACCTTCATGCTTTGACCCAAATCAAAGACGCGGAGTTGTTGAGACAAAACACGTACGAAGTCGCAGCGACTTGGTTGGCTTTGGGACTGGATACACAAAAAGCTGTTTTTTATAGACAATCCGACGTTCCTCAAGTTTCGGAATTAACTTGGTATTTGTTGAACTTTTTTCCGTTTCAACGCTTAACTTTGGCGCATTCTTTCAAGGATAAACAAGATTATATTTCCGACGTAAATGCAGGATTATTCACGTATCCGATTTTAATGGCGGCTGATATTTTATTATATGATGCGGATGTAGTTCCCGTAGGAAAAGATCAATTGCAACATCTAGAAATGACCCGAGATGTGGCAGAGAAATTCAATCATCAAATGGGTGAAACCTTTGTATTGCCTCAAGCAAAAATCAATGAAGATGTGATGTTGGTTCCTGGAACCGATGGGTTTAAAATGAGTAAATCACGAAATAATTACATCAATTTATTTTTATCAGATAAGCAATTGAAAAAACAAGTGATGGCTATTCAAACCGATAGTACCCCCCTTGAAGAACCAAAAAATCCGGATACAGACAATGTATTTGCACTATATAAATTAGTTGCTACACCGGAGCAGACCCAGGAAATGCGTCAAAATTATCTGAAGGGTAATTACGGATACGGTCATGCAAAAAATGCTTTGTTGGACGTTCTTATGGATAAATACGGTGATGCACGTTTGAAATTCAATCAACTTCTTGAAGATAAAACCGTATTGGACAATTTCTTGGATGAAGGTGCGGCAAGAGCATCTGAAGTAGCCAATGAAGTTCTAAAAAGAGTGAGAGGAAAGTTGGGATTGAAGGTTTAAATAGATTTTAAATTGAATGGATTAAAAGCCAAAATACGAAGAAATCTTCCCAGAAAATAGAACATAAAAAAACCGATGATTAGCTCATCGGTTTTTATTTTAGAATGTGTTTCTATTTACTTCTTAATGAATCGTAGTGTAGTAGTCTTTCCTTCATTTGAAAGTTTAACAAAATAAGTCCCAACCGCCAAAGAAGAAACGTCGATTGACGCATTGTTCATTGCTTTTGAGTCATTACTTTCTGACCCAATAGATTGAAGATTTCAACTTGATACTCTTTGTTTGAATTCGTCCACTTCAGGTTTATTTGAGATGTGGCAGGATTAGGGTACAATGAGAATGTTGAATTATTTAAATCTTGAACAGTCATTTGCTCATCATTCAAATAGCGAGCAACAAAGAATTGGGCTGTATTTCCTGCTGGGTAAGTATCTCCCGAAACAAGGATTTTACCATCGGTTTGAAGGGAAATATTGAATGATTCACTGTTATTTAAATCGATGTAAGTAATCACTTTTCCAGCATCACCAAAAGTTGTATCCAATTGACCGTCTGCGGTTGCACGCGTAATTCCAAAGGTATAAATTCCCGATTCGTTTGCTGGACCTGTCAATACTAATTTACCATCTGGTTGAAGGACCATATCGGCCAAATAGCTTTCGCCATTCGTTACAAAACGGGATTTGAGAACTCCGTTGTTCCCATAACTTGTGTCCAAACTTCCATCTGAATTCAATCTAGCAACTGCTAATTCGTAACGCAAAGGGTTGGTGCCGTAGTAAGAGTGACCTCCAAATAAGATTTTACCATCTTCCAATTGAATTAAGCGTATTCCAAAATCGTTATCGTTTCCTACATTTAATATAACTTTTCCGTCGGTACCAAAACTTGTATCTAAGTTTCCATCTGAATTGTAAGCTGCTGCAGCGTATTTGTATTTGTTGTCAAAACCAAGCAACATTCCACCCAAAACTATACGTCCATCTGCATTTACAGTGGTGACAAAGCTGTAGGAAGAACTATCACCAAATTCTGTAATAACCCAACCGTTGTTTCCAAAAGTAGTATCTACGGTTCCATCATGGTTAATTCGGACCATACTGAAATTATCAAAAACATATCCTGAAATGATGAATTTCCCATCCGGCAAATTCGTGAAAGATTCTGCTACTTCAGTTTCTCCATTGTCAATAATAGCAATTCCGTTTGTACCGAAACTGTCATCTAAACTTCCGTCTTCATTCAATCGAACCATTAAAAAATCACCTGTTTCGTTGTTCCAACGGTAACCAGCCAAAACAATCTTTCCATCCGGCTGAACGTCCATGTCATAAACAAACGATTTAATTAAACCTGAATTGATAAGGGTAACTCCATCTGTTCAAAAGTAGTGTCAACGGTACCATCTGTATTTAAGTGGCTTACGCCAATTTCAATGTTGCTAGCGTAACCGGTTCCACCCGCTACAACAATTTTTCCGTCAGCTTGAACAACCATCGCATCTGCTGAGTTGTTGTCCTCCGTATAATTTCCAATGGCAACTCCATTTCCATTAAAAGTTGCGTCTAAATCTCCAGACTGGGCTTGTAGAAACAAAGAACCCGTCAAAAGCATAAAGCTTATAAGAGTTTTTTTCATTTGTGTGTTAATTTATTTTTTCGCGAAAAAAGGTAAATATAAAGCGATATCAAAGTTTCACAAGGCTTTAATATTCTCATAAAATAGGGGGCCATTTTTGTTTGTTTTTTTTTCAAAACGTATATTTCGAAGAAATTAACAGCGCGTTTTAAGGTTGATCTCGTATTAAATTCGTATATTAAATCCGCTATATCGACAAATAATAATTATCTATTGGTAAGTTAGTCATAATTGTATTTTGGTTTGTATATTTGCGTTTAGAATAAATCTAAATAAGAAATAAGAATGATTCAAGTTTCAGAGACTGCAAAAAGTAAAGTAATCTCTTTGATGAGTGAAGAGGGAACTGATTTAGAGAAAAGTTATGTGAGAGTAGGTGTTGAGAGTGGAGGTTGCTCCGGTTTGTCCTACAAATTGAGTTTTGATGTAGAACGGAAGGAGGAAGATCAACTTTTTGAAGACAACGGAGTTCGAATTTTAGTTGATAAACGCTCTTTTCTTTATTTGGTCGGGACGGTTCTAGAATACTCTGGAGGGTTAAATGGAAAAGGTTTCGTATTCAATAACCCAAACGCCAACCGTACATGTGGTTGTGGAGAAAGTTTCGCGGTTTAATTTTAAAATCAATTTAAGTTGAAGTATTTGAAAATCCTCATGCTCCTTCTTTCCGTGAATCTTTTTGCACAGTCCAAAATCGATGCGACCCAGCTTAAAGTTTTTTCACCGGATGAGAATTCGATACAATACAATGAAATCTATACCCAGAATTTTTTCTTTGGGAATTTAGGATTGAAGCAATTAATGAGCGCAATTCCTATAAACAATCAATCTGTGAAAACGATGAAGATTGCAGCTACCAATTCGATGAAAAAAAATCAAGCCATCATGGAACTGCATTATGATCAAGAAGGGAAAATCCATCAAATGAAAATATTTGAAGCTTTCTTTGGCGATGTCATGGTCATTGATTATCGATACAAAGAAGGTTTGTTGGATGAGGAAATTATCACCCATAACAATCAAACCAAGAGAAATAAATTCTACTATGCTGATGGGAAAATGATTGTCGAAAACACAAAAGGGATTTTAGATGTTTACTCCTTAAATGGAAAAGTGCTTTCCAAAACGAATTATATGGATGGAAATCTATTGATGATGGATAAAATGGAAGGGAAATGTCGTTTGACACTTTACAGAAAACAACCGATCAATAAAGTCTGTTTTAGCAATTTGAATTTAGAATATCCTTTAACAATCGATGAATTCAGCAACAACGAAGATAAGAACGGAAAATTGAATTTGGAGAAAAACCTGAGTTTATCTTTGAAAAAAGACAACGAATTCAATTATTCAATTTTAAGTAACAACAACGAATTATATACACTGAAACTCACCAAAGATTTACGTGTGAAGGAATTAAACTTCCTAGGTGTCAAAGCCGAACATGTAAGTCCCGTGGATTATACATTTAATTATATAAACTATTAAAATGAGCAACACTAAATATACAGAAGACGATTTAAGAGAAGATCTCTCTTCACAGAAAGAGTACGAATTCGGTTTTACGACGGATATTGAGTACGAAGATTTCCCCATTGGATTGAGTGAGGATATTGTTCGGAAAATTTCAAAACGAAAAAATGAGCCGGAATGGATGACAGAATGGCGTTTGGAAGCGTATCGAGAATGGTTGAAAATGGAAGAACCTACTTGGGCAAACATCCATTATGAAAAGCCAGATTTCCAAAATATTTCTTATTACGCTGCACCTGTTCAAAAGAAAGTTTTAAATAGTTTGGATGAAGTAGATCCCGAATTATTGAAAACATTCCAGAAATTAGGGATTTCAGTAGCGGAACAAAAAAGGTTGAGTAACGTTGCCATGGATATCGTGGTGGATAGTATTTCCGTGAAAACTACGTTTCAGGAAACATTGAGTGATTTGGGAATTATTTTCATGTCGATCAGTGAAGCAATTCAAAAACATCCCGACTTGGTTCGAAAATACATTGGAAAAGTAGTTCCTAAAACAGATAATTTTTATGCAGCATTGAACTCCGCGGTTTTCTCGGACGGTTCTTTCTGTTACATTCCCAAAGGAGTACGCTGTCCTATGGAACTTTCAACCTATTTCCGAATCAACAAAGAAGGATCCGGTCAATTTGAGCGCACACTTTTAATCGCAGATGAAGGTTCTTATGTTTCGTATTTGGAAGGCTGTACAGCACCTGCGCGGGATGAAAACCAATTGCACGCTGCGGTTGTGGAATTGATTGCCATGGAAGGAGCAGAAATTAAATATTCTACCGTTCAGAACTGGTACCCAGGAGATTCAGAAGGGGTAGGAGGAGTTTTTAACTTTGTGACCAAACGAGCCGTTGCCGAAAGAAATGCTAAAGTTTCGTGGACTCAAGTGGAAACAGGATCTGCCGTAACATGGAAATACCCAAGCTGTATTTTGAAAGGAGACAATTCCATTGGAGAGTTTTATTCCGTAGCAGTAACCAACGGTTATCAGCAAGCAGATACAGGAACCAAAATGATTCACATTGGTAAGAATACCAAATCTACGATTATTTCCAAAGGAATTTCGGCTGGAAAATCACACAACAATTACCGTGGTTTGGTAAAAGTAAATTCGAGTGCCCAGGGCGCCAGAAACTTCTCACAGTGTGATTCCCTCTTGATGGGAAATGAATGTGGAGCGCATACCTTCCCCTACATTGACATCAAAAATAAATCGGCACAAGTTGAGCACGAAGCGACGACTTCAAAAATTGGAGAAGACCAATTGTTCTACTGCAACCAAAGAGGAATCGATATGGAGAAAGCAATAGCATTGATTGTAAATGGTTTTAGCCGTGAAGTATTGGATCAATTACCGATGGAATTCGCAGTAGAAGCAAGAAAGTTATTGGAAGTTTCTCTGGAAGGATCAGTAGGATAATAATTGCAGATAAAATTAAACAAGATTATATATTAAATAAAGTCAGTGAGATTGACTTGCTTATAAACTCAAAACAGAATCAAAATGTTAACAATAAAAAATTTACACGCTCAAATAGAAGACGGCACGGAAATACTACATGGTGTTGATTTAAACATAAAAGCAGGAGAGGTTCATGCGATTATGGGGCCCAACGGTTCAGGGAAATCGACTTTGTCTGCCGTAATTGCCGGAAAAGAAGATTACGAAGTTACCAAAGGTGAAATGAAATTTGAAGGCGAAGATATCATGGAATTAAGTCCAGATAAAAGAGCACACAAAGGAATCTTTTTGTCGTTCCAATATCCCGTGGAAATTCCTGGTGTAAGTGTTACCAACTTTATCAAAACAGCGATCAACGAAACGCGAAAAGCCAATGGTCAACCCGAAATGGGCGCTTCAGAGATGTTGAAATTAATTCGTGGAAATGCAGAGAAATTAGGAATTCGTAAAGATTTTCTTTCGCGTTCATTGAATGAAGGATTCTCAGGAGGTGAGAAAAAGAGAAATGAAGTTTTCCAAATGATGATGTTGGATCCGAAATTAGCGATCCTAGATGAAACCGATTCCGGATTGGATATTGACGCTTTGAGAGTGGTTGCTGATGGTGTAAATGCATTCAAAAATGAAGGTAATGCTGTTTTGTTAATTACACACTACCAAAGATTGTTGGATTATATCGTTCCCGATTTTGTACACGTTTTACACGAAGGGAAAATCATCAAATCAGGTGATAAAAACTTGGCCAAAGAGTTGGAAGAAAGAGGATATGACTGGGTGATTGAAGAAGCCGCAGCGAAAGTTTAAATTAAAACAATTGGATTTTGTATCCCTTCCATTGAAGATAGAAAAATGAGGATTTGAAGGGAAGGATGAATTTCAGAATTGCATTTGGAATTCAAAATCTAAAAATAAAAAATTAAAATTCAAACAATGGATTTAAAAGAAAATTTGGTTTCAAGACATTTGGTATTCAACGAGAAAAATCCAAAGATGGAATGGTTGGATGGATTGCGTCATGAAGCTATAGAACGATTTGATAAACAAGGATTTCCAAAACGAAAAGACGAAGAATGGCGTTTCACCAATCTGAATCCCCTTTTGAAATCAGATTATAAACTCTTTCCAGAATCAGAAGAGTCATCGGTTGATTACAAGGAAATCAAAAAATATTTATTGCATGACATGGATACCTACGACATCGTTTTTGTAAATGGTGTATATAGTAGTTATTTGTCGTCAACGACGCATGAAGAAGCAGATATCTGCGTGCTTTCGTGTGCTATGGAGAAATTGAAGTACCAACAAGTAATTGAAAATTACTACGGGAAAATTGCACCAACAGACGATAGTTTGGTGTCATTAAATACCGCGTTTTTCAAGGATGGTGCTT
>Ga0208015_1000908_pt1 | contig 12051 bp, 24 predicted proteins | sample 26BtaG_FD_184101 | JGI IMG/M metagenome (GOLD analysis project Ga0208015, IMG submission 184101) | Marine viral communities from Cariaco Basin, Caribbean Sea - 26B_WHOI_OMZ_CsCl (SPAdes) (version 2) | ecosystem: Environmental > Aquatic > Marine > Oceanic | place: Caribbean Sea: Cariaco Basin...
GAATGTAATTACTCCTATTAGTACGCCTACTGGTATCCAGATAATCTCATTCATTTTCTAATCCTCCATTTGTGCAAAGTTCCATCTTTCTACAAACCTAGCTGCACATTTAGGACATTTTCTAGGATCAGGTTCTAATTCTCTACACTTCTCTAACCAAAATTCTTTATTACTTTTATCAGACATCTTTCTGTACCTCCATTATATTGTAATGTATATGTTCTTTTTGCATAGTATGGCAGAGATTTCCACCATGAGATCTCTCACAATCCTTGCAAAAAGCTAATTTAAACTGTTTGCACCAATAGAAAGGAGGTGCTATAGCTTTACCGCATTTATGGCAGTTGATTGGTTCGTCCCATCGTAGTAACCAACCCATCCCTTCAATTAACCTAACTTTTCCTATATCCATTTTGCATCCTCTTTCTTCTGTCTCTCTAATTGTGCTTTCAGTCTCAGTGCTTTAGCCATAGCCTTTCCTGTTTCTTTTTCTAAAACTAATAGAGATTTCTTTTCGTCATCCTTTATCTTGAGATATTCCCTCAGATAATCATTAACTATCTTTGAAGTGTTTATTCTCTTTTCTTGTAACATATAATATACTTCAATATCAATACTTACCATCTTATTTTTCTTGATCATCGCTTGTTGCCTCCTACCTACTATATGAGTATATATATATACATCTATATAAGCTTTTCTATAGTATACTATTTACTTGCTTGCTGGTTTCCATAGGAAACCATGGGGTGTCCTGCTTAGTTATAATATTTTTTAAAATTTGCCTGCTGAGTCGGTAGTAAAGCTTGTAAGATAAAGATAGTACTCGCTATAGATATTGGTAAAGCCTTTCTGAGGGCGGAGCTTTAGCTCCGCCAGAGTGCTAGCACCTCTGCTAGCACGACTGCTTAGCTAGCTAGCTAAGCCTGCCCTATGCCCATTCGCCCATTGCAGAGCTTCCAGGGACGCTATTGCCTGCATTGTAGTTCACAGCAAGCATTGCTGTGCTAAGAATTAGTGATTTGTATACAAATCACTAAGTCATACTACTATAAAAGCTTTGTGCACCTGCAAAGCTTTGCAGACTCTTCCCTGGAAGAGTCATCATTAACCCAGCGGTAGCATAAAAAAAAGAGAATAATGGCTTATGAAGCCAGTATTCCCACAATATAGATAATAGCTACTATGGCTAAACCTACGACTACGCCTTGAAGAAAGTATTTCATTCTTTAGACCTCCTTGGCTTATAGCCTTGCATTTTACCACACTTGCATGTGAAGGAATTGCATTTGCAACCCCTTCTATCCATTTCTATTATGTAGTCTGTTGTATAACTCATTGTGCAACCCCCTGAAGAGAGGTATTAACCTCCTTCAGTTTAGCTAGGGCGTGTTCTAAGAGCTTGTCAGACTCAATCTTTGTCTGTTCTGCATCTTTTAACTTGCAACCACACACTTCAATAACCAATTTACCTGTAGCTAGTTGTTTGTATCTTAACTTGCATCCAAAGTCATCAACCTTATCTGTAGGTTCAACTAATGCTTTCTTTGCTTGTTCAACTATGCTAGGAGCTGATTCAGTTATTCTTTCAGTTGAAGGTTCTCCTAAAACCTTAGGAAATCCTCTTACATTTTTGTATTCTTTTCCATTAGTGTTATTGATACCTATTTCTAGCTCAATACTCTTTCCGAATACTTTGTCCAATGCTTGTTCTTGATCAGCTTCAAAACAACTAATCTCTTGTTTGTCTTCTGTATGGAACACTGGATATTGTTCTCCATTTCTTTTCTTTCTAATCTCTTTTGTTAAGATTTTTGTATTTATTTTTATTCTTTTTTCCATTTTGTTTTCTCCTGTTCCGATAGACTTCTGCTATCCAGAACTAACAATATAGAAAGGAAATTTTATTTCCTTATAGGTTTACCTTGGGAAATAAAATTTTCATTATTATTTGAGTAAGGTTTAGATGGGCTGGCTCAGGTTTACCAGCCTGTAAAGCTTTAGCGAAGCGACCCGTAGGGGAAAGCTTTACCGCGCTGGTCTGCACCGCAGCCTGAGACATTGCGCCATTCTATCTGCCCGGAGGGCATAGCCCCCGCGGCGTTTGAGCGGCTGTATAGAATTATAGAATCAAAGCCCTACTTTAGTTTTTCTTGAAACAAGAGAACCTTTAGCAGGTACTAAATTAGTTGTCCTACCAGTTTGTTTAGTTGTTTCTGCAGTAAGTCCAGAAGTAACTGGATATCTTGTGGCTACTGCTCTAGTTTTTAGTGTTCCAGAGATACTCATTCTAATGTACAAGGTTCACCTTCATCATGTCTACAGATGTGAACCTTCTCTCCTTCTTTTAAATTTTTCTTTAACTCTTCTAAATTATCGTATTCTTTTTCTGTAGAACTGATTACTTCTGAGGTTTTACTATCTGTTTCTTCAGTTCTTATAAAATATTTTACCATTATGCTTCCCTTTCAGCTTTCCAAGTTCTAAATAAGCCATCTCTTCCAGGTATACCCACACAGATAAGTTTATCTGTTGTAGCTGCTAAATTCAAATCATTCATATCTGCTAGAACTTTTTTTGCTCCAGTGTTTGTAAGGTAAGATCCTGTGTTAGTTCCATCATTTCCCCACGTCGAGGAATCAGTGTAATCATCTTCTAATTTCCATCTTCCAACTAAAAATCCTTCATCAGCAGAAGAGGTTTTTCCATTATATACATCATCTATTTGAGCTGCAGTTAATAGAGTTCCTTTATAGATTCTTACATCCCTGATACCTCCTTCGTAAATTCTAGCAGCGACACCATTTCTACCAATGTACAAATTAACTGCATTACTTATAGTTCCTACTGAAGATATATCTGCTGTATTTCCATCTAAACTATTATTTACGTATGTACTAACATTTCCACTTCTATCGAATAAATAAACGATATGATTCCATGTTCCAGTTCTAGCATCACCAGCAGTAAGAAGAGCTACTTCATTTAATGAATCATCTTCTATTTCTACAAAGAATTTTCCATTTCCAGCAACTCCTAATATCATTCCAGGATCTGCAGGTCCACTTCCAGATCTTTTACTTACTACATCATCAGATATAGCTTGATTATTATTGATCCAAAAACTAATACAAAAATCTTCAGTCCCCATATTTAATTGATCATTAGATGTAACTAATATATTATCATCTACTCCATCAAATACAGAACAAATTCTTTCCGACATTGTTCCTTTTGTTGCTGTTAAGTCACCTGCTGCCATCTTTATGCTGCTGCTCTTTCAACTTTGAAAACTAAATATGTATCATCTCTACCTTCAACTGGAACTACGAATAAAAAATCAGTAGTTGCTGCAAGGTTCAATGCGTCAATTGCAGTTTTTACTGCTGTAGCTCCTGTACAATATACTGGAGTACTTGCTGTTAAATCTCCTGCTGCCATTATGAGTACCCCACTACACCTGCTTGTTGTAATGCATCAATACAAGCATTAGGAGCTGCTTTTTGATCTGAAGCTGATGTGTCAGTTGAATCGGTAATCACCGCATGAACAGGTTCATCCCTTTGATTTCTTGCCATTAGATTTCACCTCTTTAGTTTTTGGTTTAGGTTTTGGTTGAACATCGTCAACCAATTTAAAACCTTCTATCTTTTTTCCAGAGTACTTCTTAGTATGTTTTTCTAATTTTCTTTTAGCTCGCTCCAAATAAAAAGAAGATTTCGGGAGATCTTGATAATCCCCCGGAGCATTGAAGTACGCTGCCCATTTCAAACAAGTTTCTACTGTCATAGTTATACCACCGTATCAGTAATTTTGTAGACTGCATTTGGATTTGGTCTGATAGCTTCTCCTTCTATCCAACATCTGAATTTTTTACCAATTCCAGGGTCATCAATTACTGCTGAACCTAAAGGCATAAATTCTTTCCATGTAACTGCTTTGTCAGGTATAAAACATACACATTGGTCTGTAGTTGCGTTTTCTGAAACTACAATATCCCAACCAACTAGCTCCATTAGTTTTCCAGATTTAACTTTCTCACTTGAGAATCCTGGGAAACTTGATCCTTTTACAGAGATCACATAGTTTACTAGATTTTTGTACTCGATTGAGTTCATGTATGCTACTTTTCTATCTGTTTCATAACTGTATGCCCTTATTGCTTGTTCTGCAGTAGTAAGATCTTTAATTGGATCTCCAGTCGCTGTGTCATCCCATCCGTCTGCTGTTGCAGCACCGGTTTGACATCCGCTTGCTTCCATTACTGCGTAGATTCTTGCATCTACTTGGTAATTAACTGCTCGAACTAAGTCTCTTAAAATGTCAGCCCACACATCTGGGTCAGAATCTTTAAGGTCTTCTTCCATAATTAATGGAGATTCAACCATGTATTTCTTTACGTAAGATGTGTTTCTTGTGTAACTTGGTTCTGCTACTACTGGCAATGCTTTGGTTGCTGTGTTAGCAATTCCAGATGTTGTTATTGCAGTTGTAGTTGGACCTGTTAAGAATCCTGCTGTCTTTTGATACCATCTAATTTCTCTTGCAGAGGTTTTTGATACTCTACAATATTTTTTTAGAATCATACCTTCTTCTGCGAAACCTTCAACTAACTTATGAATAAAAATACCTCTGATGTCCGCTTGACCTGCTGTATCTGCCATTTTTATCCTCCTATGCTAGGTTAACTGAGAACGGACTTAGTAAGAATAAGAACGTTTGTCTATCAGTTGCTGTTTCTAAGGCTCTACCAACAAGATGTTCTGAATTTACATCAGCATTTACTAACTCATTAGCTGTACCTGTTCCAGTATCTGAGATTAATGCTTGTCCTGCTGTTGTTCCTGCTGCACCGGCTACACCTTTGAAGATGCCTCTCAAGTATACTGCTATTTTTGTCTTGCCATCAGAAGCTATTTTCTCTTCTGCTGCAATTCCGATAATAGCATCAGTGTCCCCTGTGGTTGTAGCCACAGTCATAGGGTCAGAAAGAGTTAATAATGCTCCTTTTTCAATACCTGTGCCGTCTGCACAAGTGAACGAGACTGGCGGTTCAAGTTCTACGTATAAGGTTGTTTCATCTGCCATGAAATATAAGAAGTAAAAGAAATATTTAAAAGTATCTTTTTAGCTGGCTTTTTCTTTTTTATCTTTTTTAGGTTTTTTTACCTTAGTTTCAAGATATTTTATAGTATTTTGAGTCAAATCAATCATCCTATAATATTGCTTAATTTGCTCTTTAGAAGCCTTAATGGTATCTATTGCCCATGCTTCTTCTTCACTTTCAGCCCATTTCATGCCAATTTTTTTGTCTTCTATCATTTGTTGAAGTCTCCTCTCATTACTCTTTCTGCATATTCTTTAGGAGTTTCTTCTTTTGGCTTTGGGGGAACAGACCCTGCTTCAGCTCTTCCAGCTAAGATAGCTTTTGCTTTGGATTCTTCTAAAAGTTTTCTTTCTTCTCTCATAAGTTCAGTTGCTTTTTTAGTTTCTTCCAGGACTTTTTTAGCTTCATCAATAGGGTTTTGTTTTTCTTCTTGTGTCTCTTGAACTTTATTTGTTTGTTCTTTTTTTTCATCTTGATTTCCTTCGTTCATTTTATTTACCTCTTCTTAAATATTTTTGGAGTTGGCAAAATCACTCCCGCTATACCTGCTAATGCCATCATTATTACTGTAAAACCTACCGAGTTATGTCCCATCAATAAGTAAATAGACCCTACAATTGTTATTCCTGCTGCAGCCACAATGGCACATAATGTTTCATCTTTCATTATAATAAACCACCTAATCTTAAATTACTTGAATATCCTTCTTTAGCTAATTGTTCTTGTTCTTCTCTTACTTGTTCCCAATATAATCTTTCTTCTTCTGCAAGTCTAGCTTGTTCAGCATCCCTTGCAGCCCAATATTCTCTTTCTTCAGCTGCTAACCTTTCTTGATTTTCTGCATATTCTGCCCAGTATTGCTGGTTTTCTGCATCTCTCATTTGATCTAATAATCTTTGTCTATCTGCAGATTCTTCATAAGCCAATCTTTCTGCTTCATCAGCTTCAGCTTGTCTTTCAAGAGCTAATTGTTGATCCAATAAGAATGAGCCCATAGTAACTATGTTTCCATCTTCATCATATTCGATTGTAGGTCCTTCATTATCTTCTGGTAATGCATTTACTTGATCTCTGTATCTAGCTATTGCATCTAATTGAGTGTCAACTTGTTGTTGATAATATTTTCCTACAAACCACATATAAGGATTGTATGTTGCTGATGTTTCGATGGTATCTTTTAACCCTTCAACTACATCATATTGTTCATTGATTATTGTTAGAGCATCTGCTTTACTCATTGTTCCATATTGCGCATCACTTGCACTATCTCTTGCAGCCATTGAAGATGTAGTCATAATGTTATCTGCAACTAACCAATTCTTTTGAGCGTCTGCTTCTGCAAACTTCCCCCCAATAAATAAACCAGTAGCTGCACCAGCTAACGCTTTCCAACCATGTTTTTTCCAATTGAATTCTTTTGCTGCATCTCTTGCTCCTCTATTTATTACTTTTTTTTCTACATCACTAATTGCTTTTTTTGCATCAAGACCAAACTTCTGTGCGTATTTTACTGCTTTATCTAATTGTCTTTGTTTCAATATTTTTGAAGTTAATTTAACAATTTCATCTCCTTGTTTAATTGTAGTAGATGCTATTTTTTCTCCAGCTTCAGTCGCTACTTTTGCACCTGCTTTTCCAAGTTTCCCTACAACACCCGCTCCACCCATTGTCGCAACATCTAATCCAAACCCTGCTTCACTCTGAGGTCCGCCAGATGTACCTAAGAAATCTTTTATTTGTTTTATTCCTGGAATATTTCCAGTATCAATATAACCTTGACCAAATACTTTATTATTATCTTGTTGAACAGGAGTATAATTTTGCTCTGGTTGTTGTACCGGACCATATAATCCAGCAGTTTGTGTGCTTAAAAGACTAGGGTCTGTAGTTTGTGTTGGTGATGCTGATGTTGGCATCGGACTTTGCATCATAGACATATTTGGGCTAGTCGGAGAAGATTGCACATTACCGGAAGGGGTGGGAGGGACATAAGAATTTGGACTAGTACTAAACTCAGTTCTACCACTCTCCCTAGTCCTAGTTAACGCTTCATCCGCATATCTAGCTCTTAAACTTTCTGATGGATTTTTAAAAGTATAAACTTTTCCACCTCTCCTAATACTAAGGTCTGCTGCTATTTGGACCAACTCCTACATTAGTTATACTTGTATCTTCAGGAGTAGTTGCTTGCATACTCTCTGATTTATTTTTATCTGAAATTAAATCATTTTGAAGTGTAGCTGGGAACTCTAATTGAATATCCATTCCTAATTGCATATTACACTGCTCCATAAGGTACATTTGCTCTTCAGATACAGTTTGTTCAAAAGCATAATATACAATCTTTGCTGTTGCTTCAGTCATTTCATTAGATCCGCCTACGATTACCTTTGGCACATTTGCTACTTGATAGAAATACATATCTAGTTGTTGTATCCATGGCAGTGGATTAAGTGTCGCATTTGCTGCTACTGCCAGCACTTCAGGAACTACGGCATCCTTTGGAACATATATGTTTTCACCTTCTGCGAATGCAGCGTCCTGTTCAGCTTTGAACGAGGCAATTTCTGACGGGACGTCAGTATCTAAATGGAATATAAATATAGGTTTTACGTGTCTATGCATTAATATTTTCATATCGTCCATAGCTTCATTTCTTGATAAGATGATTTTTTCTAAAGCTTCTACAAGGCTAATTCCATGGATTTCATCAGCTACTCTATTTCTCATTAAGTGGAAGATCTCTTCAGGTTTGAATTTCTCTGGGTCTGCTTTAGGGTTTGTTTTAGAAACTTGTTCATATCGAATAATTTTTCCTTCTTTATTTGCTATAATTTTAATTGTTCCAGGGTCTAACACTTTTAGATTAGTTAGTGTTCCTTCTTCATCCCTTATAATTTCTGCAAAAGCATCTCCACCAATATGATATGTTCTAATCATATTTTCTAGAATTGTGTTAAGCCCTTCCTTCCCTAATCCAGTCATCCCGCTAATAATAAACATTAAAGCATCTCTAGCTTTAAACCCTTTTCCAACAGACCATCTTGCTTTAGCATCAATTACAGCTCTTATTTCTGGAATTGTTTTGTAGTAACCTAAGTATTGAGACCAGTTTTCATTAATGTATTCTGTTTCATGTGCACCTGTAGGTCCATCTGTCTCCATAGGACTTACAGAATAATCATCTTGAGCATTTGTTAGGTCACTTGTGCTTGCATTTGTTATATCAAACTGTCCCATTTTATTTTCCTGTATTATTTGCTATGTCTTGTAACTTATTATTTGTTTCGGTTTGTTTAGATATTAATTCGGATAGTAAATCATAAATTTCAGCTTGAAGTTTATCTCTTTCTGGTCCTGTTTTTGGTGTTTGTTTCATATGTATATTCCTAAGTTGTAAATTTGAAATCCTGATGATGATGCTGATGCTGTTTGTACACTATCAAAATAGAATCTTATATAATGGTAGTTACATTCTCCTGATGTGAGATCTTCGTAAAGTGTAACTCCTGCACCTTTACTTCCCGTAGCAGTTGCTAAATCGTCCCATGAGGAATCATCATTAGACCCTTGTATCTTAACTGTATATGTTGTTGCTTGAGTTCCAGTTGGTCCGCAAGAACAAGTAACATTTTTTATTTGTCTTTTTTCACCTAAATCATATTTAAAAGTAGATTCTCCACCTGTATCAGTCCAATCTAAAGTTACATAATTTGTACTTCCATAATCATAAGCATCAGAAATTGGTCCTGTTTGAGAACATCCTCCGTCCAGAGTAGTAGTTAATCCTGATTGATAGATTATATTCATCCAATCTCCAGTAATAAATGCTCGTGTATCTTCACTTTCTCCATATGTTCTGTTGATTAATGCCATTATGAGCTCCCTAACACTGTTTCTAATGTTGGTACTTGGAAATCCCTTCCCCTAAATTCCCATGAGACACTAAATCCCATCCTTACAGATTGTTCTCCCACATCCATTCCCATACTTCTAACGTATCCAATCAATCTTCCCCACTTCCCTACTCTATTGTTAGGATTTATTTCTATTAATACTTCCCTTCCCAATATTTGTTCTTCTAACCAACTCTGGCTTTCTTTTCCACCATCTTCATTTTTTTCTGGAGCAGCTATATTTGCTATCCTTATGGGAAAATCAAAATCCCTTTCACTCCATTGTACTCTTATTGTGTCCCCATCAGTTACTTTAACAACTTTCGCCGTGAAACTTCTTGTTATTTGCTTATGGGGACTTTGAAAGTAATATTTGCTTAATTGCTCATTTGTGAGTTCTGGAAATTTCTTAAAGTCATGCATCTTGTATAAATTTCTTTTGTGCTTGTTCCCTTAATAATCCAATCGCTAACTGGTAGTTTTCATAAAGTACATTTACTCTATTTTCAGCTTCTCTCATTGTAGGTAGAGAGTCCATATCATAATTTATCACATAAATGGCAGCTAGATTTGATGCAGCCAATTTCAATATACCTTTAACATCCGCGTTTAACCCCGAATAAGCATCACTCCAATTATACCTACTTACTGCATTTATTACACTTTCAGCTTCAGTCATAAATTGGTTAATATAAGCTTCTGTGTTTGAAGTTGCACTGGCATTATCTCCTACTTTCCTTTGAACTTCCTCAGTTGTTGCAAAAATTCCTGTATCAGCCATAATATATGTTAAGCTATCCAGATATTTAATCTTTTTGTTTTTGCTGAGTATGCAGCTCTGATGATTCCATCTACAATATGCGCATAAGTCCCCCAAATTTTTATCTTTCCTTCGCTAAGGTACTCGAATTGTATAGATCTAAGTGATTGTTTTATTTCTTCATCATCAAGTAATTGTATTTCTCCTCTTTCCATTAATCCCAATAGATTGTTATGCATATCTTCTTTGACAACTTTCTTTTTCTTTTTCTCATCTCTAGTTAAAGGTCTTTGCATAGACCCTGTGGCTTTTACTTTTCTTTTGGTTTCTGGATTTTCTAGGAGCATATCAAATACACCAACCCCCATCCCTCCATCATCTATAAGTATTCCATTGAAATTGTATTTCCTATTCAATTCTATGGCTCTTCTTGCGGTTTGAGTAAGTAATGTTTTCTTTGTTACTATATTTTCTACTTGTTTCAGTTTTCGTTTATGAATTGCTTCAATGATTTCGAAAGTAGATTCATCCTCCCCCATTCTTGCAACATCAATTCCGAGGTGATACTTGTTGGAAGGGTAAAATTCTTGTCTTTTGAGACAACAAACTTTATTAATCAAGTCATTTGGATAGAATTGTCTTAGATCATCTAGGAATAATCCTAAATATTCTTGAGCATAAATTAGAGAAGTCATTCTTGCTTTCTCTTGTTTTAAGGCATTAAGGGCCCCTTCTCTCTGAAATTCAGTCCATGACTTACAAATAGGTCTTTCTTTCATTACTTTTTCTGAATTTGTTTCAAATCTAGTGAATGAATCAAAGGCATTATCTTTATTTATCCAACAATCATAGAAATATCCTTGTTTTCCTGCTGGAGTGGATAGCAAAATCATGTTACCTCCAGTGGTTAACAACATTGGAGTAACTGCAGACCATACTTCTTCAGGGATTCTAGAAGCTTCATCAGCGTATAACTTATGAACTGTTAGTCCTCTAACTCCCAATCCAGCTAAACCCACTGGTAAACAGTGGATTCTAGTACCATTTCTCAAAAATATCTTTGTTTTTGTAGGTCTATCCTTGCCCTTACACACTAATTTAAGATTTTTTTCTAAAATATAGTTAAGAGTCATCTCAAAAAGATTGTATGCTTGTCTTTCAGTAGGTGCAATCATAAGAATTGTTTTATTTTTGTTCTTAATTGCATATTCTCCAGCGTCCCTACTACATGTAACTGTTTTTCCTACTTGACGCCCTGTGTTAAGGATTTTATCTCCTTTAGTCTCTAGGAACTTCTTCTGCCAGGGGTCCAATTGCATCTTCATCTAAATTTTCCTCCCATCCTTCTTCTAATTCATCTAACACCCAAGTAAAAGCCCATATACTTCTTTTATCTTGGACAGTTCTAGCAAATTTAAGTGCTTTCCTTACTTCTATCTCTGATTTCATAGTTTACTCCACAGTAAGGCCTCTCATCTGGGGAATCTCTCTGGTATGGACACTCTAAAGAGCAACCACAGTACATGATTTCATTCTTTAGCCAGCCATACCTCAGCCCAGATGTGTAAATACAACTTACAACTACCTTACTCACTTCTGTCTCTAGGTTCTTTTTCATCATATTCCCTTATATCTTTATTTTTACCAAATTCTTTTGAGTACTTAGGTCTTACCATAATTTTGTTAGTGTTGCTAAGATTATTATTAATAAAAATAGGCTCCAGAGTGTTAATACTATATTTTCTATTTTCATTTTAGCATTTTTAATACTGTTTTAATAGCTATCAAACAACATAGGAATGTAATTACTCCTATTAGTACGCCTACTGGTATCCAGATAATCTCATTCATTTTCTAATCCTCCATTTGTGCAAAGTTCCATCTTTCTACAAACCTAGCTGCACATTTAAGACATTTTCTAGGATCATGTTCTAATTCTCTACACTTCTCTAACCAAAATTCTTTATTACTTTTATCAGACATCTTTCTGTACCTCCATTATATTGTAATGTATATGTTCCTTTTGCATGGTATGGCACAGATTGCCACCATGAGATCTTTCACAATCTTTGCAAAAAGCTAATTTAAACTGTTTGCACCAATAGAAAGGAGGTGCTATGGCTTTACCGCATTTATGGCAGTTGATTGGTTCGTCCCATCTTAGTAACCAACCCATCCCTTCAATTAACCTAACTTTTCCTATATCCATTTTGCATCCTCTTTCTTCTGTCTCTCTAATTGTGCTTTCAGTCTCAGTGCTTTAGCCATAGCCTTTCCTGTTTCTTTTT
>Ga0208015_1000909_pt1 | contig 12051 bp, 10 predicted proteins | sample 26BtaG_FD_184101 | JGI IMG/M metagenome (GOLD analysis project Ga0208015, IMG submission 184101) | Marine viral communities from Cariaco Basin, Caribbean Sea - 26B_WHOI_OMZ_CsCl (SPAdes) (version 2) | ecosystem: Environmental > Aquatic > Marine > Oceanic | place: Caribbean Sea: Cariaco Basin...
TATTAAAAATATCGCTTTCTGCAAGGAGTCATTAATGCCTAATTGCGATAATAGAGCGAGCGATTCATCTGGTGAAAATATAACGGGGACAATACCGCTATAGAGCCAAAGGACTGCTAAGCTTAAATATAGATAGTTAGGTAGCTTTGATAGCGCTTTAGCTCCGCTACTATCCAGTGGTTGTTCGTTAAAACTGTGCTTATCATTTAATGATTTTGTGGTCATGACAAAGCGTTCCTTTTTATATCGTTTCGAATCTTATAGCCGTGAGTAAGCACTAGAGAACAATTTTAATTTAATTTATTTCTGTCAAAACCGAAATAAATTGATAAATTTCTATTTAGATTTTGGTACAAATAATATGCCGCAGATTATTGCACTTAACCCGCCTACAGCCCCTATTGCCAATACCATTTCATCTAAAACATTAACCCCTCTCTCACTATTAAAAACAAAAATAGAAACTATAGTACTTACAAAGCCAATAATAAATATAGTGATACCCTGTTTCACAGATCCGAAATGAAGTTGAGCAGTACCTACAGTAACACCTGTAATTAGAGAGGGAGGAAACCCTAGAATTAAGCCTGCAACCGCTAAGGAAATTATAGTGGGGACAATGTTTAATATTAGACTGAGCTTCACACCGCCATCCTCTATAATTTCCATGATTATAAAAAAGGGAAGTAATAGTAGCCCTCCAATGGGTCCGCCCATTAACAGGTATTTTTTTATAACGGTGTTAGTCGGGTACTCTTGAGCATCCGCTAAAAGCTGATCTAAATTATCTGGGTTGTCTAGATTGTCTATTAACTTATTACTATCATAGTGGTTTAAATGATCGATAGTATCATCTTGGTTTTTTTCCATTTTAAGCGACCTTATCCAATGATATGTTTCACGTGGAACGTTTCTGTTATCTAGACTATCGTTTAGTAATTAAACGTTTCACGTGAAACAAGAGCAATCAACCTAACCAATAATCTAACTCTGCTTAATTTACGCCTGCTGCTCTAACGCTTGCTGAATAGTGGTGTGTTCAAAGGTAAAGCCAGCTTCTAATAAGGCTTCAGGCAATACTTTCTGTCCATCTACTAACAAGGTAGACATCTCACCAAACATCAATTTTAATAAGGGGGTAGGTAGCGTAAATAGCGTAGGACGGTGGAGCCAACTGCCCATAGCTTTAGTGAAAGTAGCATTAGTAATAGGGTTTGGCGCGGTTAAGTTGTAAATTTTGCTATCGACTATAGAGTCCGCTGCAGCCGTTGAGGCTAGTTGTTGTTGAATAATAAACCAAGCCGCTCTAATCCAATCGGTGCGACTGATCCAACTCATCACTTGCTCCCCATTACCGAGCTGCCCCCCTACACACATTTTGAATGGCATTAAGAGTTTACCTACCATACCGCCTGCTGGATGAATCACAATCCCAGTACGCACTAGTGCAACGGGTACACCATATTCAGTTGCCTGTAGCGCCAATTGCTCCCAGGTGTCACAGAGATCATGAGCAAAATCTTGCTCAAAACCGCTGCTTTCATTTAATGGCTTATTGCCTTGCGCCCCATACCAACCAATCGCGGAACCACTGACTAATAGTTGGGGTTTGACCTCTATACGAGCCATATAATCTAAGAGCGCTTGGGTAGGTTTTAAGCGACTGTCTAATAAGAGTTGTTTACGCTCATCTGTCCAACGGGCGTCGGCAATACCCGTACCTGCTAGGTTAAGAATCACATCAAAACTTAACGGCGAAGTTTGTAGCTCGTCGTAAGTCATCATAGTGACATACTGAGGATGGGCTTGACTGGCATCACGCGTTAGCCAAGTGATTTGTACAGGAATATCAGCGTGATTTTGTAGCCAATCACTAAAAGCACTGCCTATAAATCCGCTACCGCCACTAATTAAAATATTCATGTTGTGCCCCTTTTTATACCGTTATATTTGTTAAATTAAGTTGATTCCTTTAAAGATATCGTGTGCTATTTACTAGTGTTTGTCAAAGTACGTTTTGGATGATTTAAGCAACATAAACAAACCTATAAATGAAGTTAAGTAGATGGACAGCCGCTATTGCCTATTTGCATCATCAGCTGCTTATTCTGGTTGTAGCGTTGGAAATTTAGGTAAAAACAGCAACCCTGTAACCAGAGCACTAAGCCCTCCTAACAAAGCAGCCATTACTGATACCTCAATAATTTCCATATTTTCCCCTATAATCACTATAGCTATTAGCGTGTAGATAACGGTTATGAATGCTCCTACTATCGTAACCACAGCTAAGTCTTTCGGTTCCCGTACCAATTCAAAATAAGCGGCAAATATTCCAGTGAGTGTCGCAGGAATTAAACCTAGTCCCAAACCCCATATCATGCCAATTGGAATAAATAGTATTGCCCCAAGTTTTCCAATAAGGAGTAATAATAGCAATCCTATTAAACCCCCACCGACAGCACCACCAAAAAACAGATAAAGGGTAATAACCCTACTGGTTGGGTATTTACCTTGATCGCTATTCCTACCCTTTTGCGATTTTCTTATCGGAGTGTACTCATCTTTTGGCAGATGCCATGGCTTATCAAGAGAGACCTCCTGATTATTATCGTTAGTATCCTGATCTTTAACATCGTTACTAACAGGGTGAGTAGCAGGGCTAGTAAGTAGGGTATTTTCATTTTTGCCGACATCACTCATTGTGACTCTCCATGGCTTTAAAATATAAATAACTTATTAAATAAATTTTATTAATTTCTGTCAATACTGAAATATAAAGATAAAATAATGATTTAAAATTAGCCTAAATGACGACGTAGAGGACACTCATTGTTATCTTGTTTAATAAGTCGATAATATAGAGTGGTTAGCTTATTCATAAACTTATATTTAAATTGACTTATATCATGGGAAGTTGGTACTACCCGTTGGCGAGTTAATTGTGGTGCCGCCTTATCCAGTCGTCTGGCCAACTCAGGTAAATGATTGGAAGGCACTGCTGAAAATAAATGATGTTCGGCATGGTAAAGTAAGTTAAAGGTCAACATATTCACTACCCTATTGCGCTCAGTCCTGGCCACTATTTCTTCATCACAATCGTGATGCACTCCCCAAACGGCGATGATACCCACACTAGCATTTACTAAGATCATAGTAGCCACGTGATAAGCCGCTATTTGAGTTAGCATGGCATAGTCAGTGCTAAAGCCTGCTACTAAGAGTAAGGTTATTAAGGCTATAATCGCAATGACCACAAATTCAACCCATGCCAAGCGTCTGTTGCTAGTATTACTCAATTGCAGACCTTGCTGATAAATTCGGACTCGATAACTTACCCCTGCTAATAATGCTTGCAGCCAAGTACCTTTAGCTAAGCTGCCTTCAATATCGCTATCGCCCAAAGGATCGCGATGATGCGCCATATGGGTCGCACGAATACTGTGCAAACTGGTCATCAATAACGCACTAAGTAGCAGTAGAATACCTTTTGTCACTCCCTTAGATACCCCTAAACTATGATGATAGCCATCATGAGCTTGACGAAACGCGGCTGCAAAAAATAAATAAGTGGTCATACAAGCGACGAGATACCATGACTGGCTGGCAAACCACCAAGACAGGAATAAAAAAGGATAAGGTAATACAAGGTTATAGGCTATTTGCACTCTAGACAGACCTCTTAAATCTTGCCATGGCACTTGCGCTGTTAATTTTTTTAAGACCATCGATTTATGGGCATGGTCAGTATCTATAACGTCGCTTTTATCTTTAACAGTCCTGTTATTAATATTGGTCATGATACTTCCTTGATACCAATCGATATAGCTAAAGGTATTATATAATTTTTTAAATTTCTGTCAAAAATGAAATAAAAATTTAAATTTTTTTATTTAAAAATGATTTATGAGGTAATCAACAAACGGATTAACTCTTTAACGTAAGAACTTCTTAATACTAGCGCCCAGTTTAAGTATCTTTTTCAGTGAACTGGTAGGCAGTTTTAACATTTCAGTAGACCAAGTGGTTACGGTTTCAACAAACTCATGAGTCTCTTTAATACGTGCTTTGACACTACTGTTCTCATTGTCAAACTCAGGGCTGTCCATTAGCTCTTGTAAGAACTGTACCGTAGGGTCTAACTCACGCTTTTGTCTTTCTACTACGATAACCCGTGCCAATTCCCAAACATCCGTATTGGTAGTGAAGTGGTCACGGCGATCGCCTAATATGGAGACCTTTTGTACCAAGCCCCAGTTTTGTAATTCTTTAATGCTGGTCGAGACGTTAGAACGGGCTACCCCAAGCGTTTCGGTGATTTCCTCTGCATTTAAAGGCTTGCCAATGATATAAAGCAGCGCATGAATCTGCGACATGGTGCGATTGACTCCCCATTGCGTCCCCATCTCACCCCAATGCAGGATAAACTTTTCGGTCGCTGGATTTAGTCTCATAACTCACTCTACTTTCATATTATTTAGATAGTACTTAGACGACGCCTTACCCTTTATACTTTGCTTATATAGCCCATCTTTTATAAAGAATATTTCAGGATAAAGTCTAAGCCAGTGATTCATCATGAGCTATTCATCTATTTCTGTCAAGAGTGAAATTTATATATAAACCTTGTTTTATTGCTTTAAATTAACTCAGCAAACTTTTTTAGGCTAATTATTAGCGAATAGTCCGTCCTGTCAGTGCATCTCTTATTTGACTAGGTTGCTTATAGCCAAGCGTAGGGGCTGCTAAATAGCCTATTTGCTCACCGAAATGCGCATAGGCTTGCGCTAACGTGGTCGCTGGGTCTTGTCCTGAAGGGTTACAACTGGTCGAGACGATAAAACCAAAGGGGTTATCCTCACTGACCATTTGCTCACAGATTTGGCGTATTAACGGGTGCGCAATCACTCGTACAGCGATACTCTGATGCTCACCGGTAATCCAATGAGGAATAGGCGTGGTGAAAGTCGTTGGTACAGGCAACAACCAAGTATGAGCTTGCGCTTCAGAAGTCGTTTGCTGCTCTTGCCAACTGGCGACTATAAGCTCGCGTTGCTCAGCGGTAAGCATGGTCAAAAAGGGCGTAAGGCGCTCGCTACTGTCGGTAATGACAATCATACCTTTGGCAGCTGGTCGCTGTTTAATCGCTAATATCTGCTGGACTGCCTTTTGATTATAAGCATCACAGCCTATGCCCCAGACACTTTCGGTAGGATAAGCCAGTAAACTGCCTTGCTGTAACCATTGCGCCGCTTGTGCTATTGACTCGGTGACTTTTGTAGAAGCCGTTGAATTCGCCTTGGTACTAGAAAGCATATCGTTGGTAGTTATAGCGCTTATATTTGTCATAAAAATTTACTAACTAATAATGAAGATTAAAACAGAATTCTGAAGATTAAATTATACCCTAAGATAACGACCGCCTTGCTGCACAATGAGACCGAGCAATTCAAGTTCCATCAATTGGCCTAGTAAAGCCGCGGTTTCAAGTTGAGTTGCTCTTTTAAGCGCATCTAAGTCCTGTCCAGACCAGTCTAATTGCTCGTATACAGGGTGCAAATGGTCTGCGATATCCTTTATCTTCACGCCTTGTTTCTGCGCCGCTACGGTCTCTGTAGGGAGGTTAACAGAAGAGTTATTTGCGGTGCTATACCTTAGATTATGGTGAGTTCTATTAACAGAAGAAAAGGGGCTGTTATTTTTACTCATAGCCGCATTGTTTTGGGACATACGACCGTTAAAAGTAGACGGATTTTGTAGCTGCACATCTTCGATAACTTGGTCAGGGTGATAAATTAAAGTCGCACCTTCACGGATTAAGTGATGGCAGCCTTCCGCATTAGTATTGTCAATATAGCTGGGAATAGCAAAGACTTGTTTACCTTGCTCTGAGGTCAAACGCGCGGTGATCAGCGAACCACTTTTTACCGCAGCTTCGCTAACGATAGTGGCAAGGCTCAAACCTGCAACCAAACGATTGCGCCGTGGAAAGGTATGTTTATTGGCTTGAGTACCCGGCAGCAACTCTGAGATAAGACAGCCCCCTTGGTTAATAATCTGCGCAAATAAACGCTCATGATGTTTGGGATAACAGACCTCAATGCCTGTGCCCATAACCCCGATTGTACGTCCCATACACATTTTATCGTTACTGTGCGCAGCTTGGTTTTCGCTAGTATTCGCGGCGGCTAAAGCTCCTAAATGCGCGTATCTGTCGACCCCAACGGCTAAACCGCTAGTAATAACGTACCCTGCTTCCGCTAGATATTGCGCGATATCAAAGGTGATTTTTTGCGCTTGTGCGGTGGGTTTTCGCGTCCCTACGATAGCAATCTGCGCTTCGAGCAATCGTGACTTATTACCGCGATAAAAGAGCAGGGGCGGGGGATCAAAAATTTGCAGGAGCTGCTCAGGATAAGCGCTATCTTCTTGAAAAAGTATGCCGTAATGCTCTTGCGTTAATGCCTGCTCAATAGCCAATAGCGCTTGCTTGGCTTTGGCAGGGTCAGCAAACCGGGTGAGATGAGCTTGATGCACTCCTAAAGCTTGCCAATCGCTAGACGATTTCGCTAAGGCAGCGCTGGCTGAGCCATAGCTAGTAAGGAGTTTGCGATAAGCAGAGAGGGAGGCATTCACTTGATGCCAGAGGGTCACAACATCGCGCTGAGCGCTCGTCAGAGTTTGCTTCATTAGCGTCGCTTCTAATAAGGTTAAGTTATCAGCGCTGCTTGCAGAAGACCTCTGCTGCCATGTCACGTATTATCCGCTGGCTGTTTTTTAGATAAGCTCTTTAGGTAGGCTTTCTAGATAAGCTTCTATTATTCTAATTTTATGACATTTTTATTAGTGCCCTAGCGCCTGCCTGATAGCGACGCTAGGTTTTATGCTGGTTAGTCTCGGTTTAACAATACTCTAGTTTTAACAGTACTCTAGTCTAAACCATTGTTTTCGCTATTTTTTATAAATAAGGCGGTGGTAGCAACTGGTCGCCAGGACTCAATGGCAACTCAGAGCTTAGCACGTACGCATAGCTGATATTACCAAAAGTCTTAAATACCATGACCATACCCGCAGGTTCGCTCGGCAGTTGTACAGGCGTATCATTATCCTGAACATCACGAACTTTAGGGCCTTTACGATAGACCGTTAAGACGTCACCTGGTTTTGCGCCATTGCTGCTGCCCAAGTTGATGGCAACTACGCTGCCTTTCGCCGCTGAGCCAATCGAACCCATAACCCGTACAATCAGACCACCACGGTCGACTTGAGCGGGAGTCGGATAAAAGACGGGCGGTACCGTATTACCCAATTCAACAAAGACACGGTCGCCTTCACGAACTTCTTTACCATAGGTATCGGTCAGTTGTAGGCTAGAGACGCCATTAGCAGCCACGGAAGTCACTAGTCCTGTGGCCACTTGCGTGACTTCTAAACCAATGATTTGCTGCGTTTTTGGGTCTACGTACGGGTCGCCTTCATGGTAAACCCCATATTTTTGCCCCACGATTAGCGGCACACCTTTCGCATAAATTTTATCGCCTTCGCTAGTGATCAAATTGCGATTTTTAGACGCTAGTACATAAGGTGTGGTGTTAAAGTCTGCTGGGTTAACGATTAAAGTCTTATCTAACCAGTGTTGGATAGCGGATAGCGGGATAGGGGGAATGCTCCCGGCAGTAGACGTGATCGTCACTGTTTGACCCGCTGGCGCTTCACCCAATTGCTTTTCAATCCCGGCACAGCCTTCACCCGTATCGACACCAATCAAGGTTTTGCCTTGAATGATACACATGATGATGATGTCACCAGGGTAGATTAAGTGCGGGTTTTTGATTTGTTTGTTGGTCGCCCAGATGTCTTTCCAACGCCACGGACTGTTCAAATAACGCCCAGAGATATCCCATAAGGTATCGCCTTTTTTGACGATATAACGGTTGGGGGCATCCGCTTTAATAGTCGGTGCCGGATTGTTGGCGTGGGCAGGGGCGGTACTCATTAGCGCCGCTATTACGCTAGAGGCCAATAGCTGTTTGACCACTGAGGCGCGAAACTTCGTAGTGCTCTTTTTTTTAGTCATGCTCATTATTATGTCCATAAAGTAAACCGTGACCTGTTTGCACATCACTAGCGCCACTGCCCAAAGCCAACCCTTTTATAGTCTTGGCTTTATCACTAAGGGCACCGCTTACGACAACAGATCTATTAACCTTTCCATCCTAAAATACCGATCAACCTACGCCAATCTGGTATCAAGTTTACAATCTTAAACACAATAGCACAATGACAGACAGAGACTGCAATATTTCGCCATAAATTGCTGTAATTTCAGCAAATACGCTAACGGTATGGCCTGATATTACTACGAGTCTTTATAAACCGTCAGCGCTGCGTCCGTGTGCATGCTTGTATCTATAACGGCTAAGCGTTTGTGGTCACCCCATTGCGGATTTCTTGCGCAACCAGCTCAGCATCATTATCTAATACTGTGACATGCTGCGCTAAGTCTTCTAACCCTTGCGTATGCGCTGGACGTTCAATGTCGATATCGCCGACTGCTTCAACAATAGTTTCTGCAAACTTCACAGGCAGCGCTGTCTCAGCACAGATAATGATTTCGCCTTCTCGCTGTAATTCACGAGCGACTTTGATACCGTCTGCTGTATGTGGATCGATTAAATCATTGAAGTTTTCATGCAAATCTTTGATAGTAGCCAAACGGTCAGCATGGGTAGACTTGCCCGCAGCAAAGCCATAACGGTTATTAACCGCCTCCATCACATCCGCCAAATCAAAACCAGTGCCGGATTTAACTCCATCAAATAACTCGTGGACGCGGTCCGTATTCTTCTCTAATAACAGATAAACGAAGCGCTCAAAGTTTGACGCTTTAGAGATATCCATCGAGGGGCTAGAAGTAACGTAAGTCTTTTCAGCGGGGCGAGGGTGATAAGCGCCTTGGTTAAAGAAGTCGTTGAGCACGTCGTTCTCATTGGTCGCTACGATGAGGCGGTCTACCGGCAAGCCCATTTCGCGAGCAATATGACCGGCACAGATATTGCCAAAGTTACCTGATGGCACGCTAAAGCTGACCTTAGTATCCGCACTACTGTTTTCTGCATCGGTTACCGCAAAATAGGCTTTAAAGTAATAAACGATTTGCGCTAGGATGCGACCCCAGTTGATAGAGTTGACCGTACCTAAGTTATATTTCGCTTTAAAATCAGCATCTTGTTGTAATGCTTTAACAATATCTTGGCAATCATCAAACATGCCTTTAATGGCGATATTATGGATATTCGCATCGGTTAAGCTGTACATTTGCGCCCGTTGAAAAGCACTCATTTTGCCATGCGGTGATAGCATAAAGACTTCGATATTGTCTTTACCCCGCAGCGCATATTCAGCAGCACTACCGGTATCGCCACTGGTAGCGCCAATGATAGTAATGCGCTCACCTTTCTTTTTTAGCACGTATTCAAAGGCATTGCCCAAAAATTGCATCGCCACGTCTTTAAACGCTAAGGTCGGACCATTTGATAACCCTAAGATGTACAGGTTATTATCAAGCTTACGCACAGGAGTGATATCACTGTTGCCAAATACAGATTCGGTATAAGTCCGCTCGATGATATTTTTTAAGTCAGCTTCGGCAATATCAGTGGCAAACAGACGCATAATCGCAAAGGCCAACTCAGGGTAACTTAGCTTGCGCCAAGCGTCTAAAGTCGCGCTATCGATCTGTGGATAGGACTCAGGTAACATCAAGCCACCATCTGGCGCGAGACCCATCAAAAGTACATCGCTAAAGTCCATCGGAGCTGTCTGACCACGGGTACTGATATATTTCATCGAATCGTCCTATAAGGTTACTAGTTATCGGGCTGCATGACTGATTATATGGGCTGACTGTCTGTACTGGCTTGCTGTCTGTACAAGCTAACTGCCTTTGCCAATTTTACGGGTTCAGCTATAATTTTAAAAAAATACTAATTTAGGTCAATGACTAATTTTGGGCAAACAAAGAGTAGGAGAGGCTAAGAAGTATATGACCAATCGACCCTAAGCTTACTTTTATTTGTGGATACTACACAAGGTCGCTCTATTACTGGTGAGTTATGCCGCAGTTCACAGGGTGCACTGCTGCTTAACAAGTCAGCCCTTAAAGCCTAATAGCCACTGTCTAATATTCTTTCCCAGTCTTCTTTTAAGCTAGTACTGGATAGCGGCGAGCTTATTTATAAGCTTATTTTACCTTGTGTAGTAGCGCATAATAAAAGCCATCACCGCTTATAATATCAGCTTGGTCATTGCTCTCTCCATTACTACTGTCACTCTTACCTGCGTCCACTGCCTCTGAATCTATAGACTCCGAATCAGCAGCTTCTGGTGCCACAGCATTAGGATAAAGCGGCAAACACTGGCGACCCACCGCTTGCTCGATACCCCAATTACAATCGGTATCCGCAAAGGGCACTGCTACCGCATTACCATGCTGCTTTAAGAAGGTCTGCATCTGCTCGACGTTTTCCGCTTTGAGGATAGAGCAGGTGATATAAAGTAGATAACCGCCTACATTTAGCTGGCGCCAAAGGTTTTCTAGAATCTGTGCTTGTAGCTCGACCGTTTGCTCAACATCTTCTTCGGTACGTAGCAAACTAATATCAGGATGACGACGAATCACACCCGTTGCGGTACAGGGCGCATCTAGAAGGATGGCATCGAAACCAAGCGCATCTTTGACCGGCCAAGTTGTGGCATCGGCGCAGACAACTTCTAAATCAAGCTCATGCTTAGACAGGGTTCTAGGCAGTTGCAAACGCTCTAAATTCTCAAAAATACGGGTGATGCGCTTCGGGTCATTATCAATAGCCGTTAAAGTTATGCCCTGTTTCACGTGAAACGTAGCTTTATCCTGACCCTTTTCATCATCATTTTGACCACTGTCATTACTATCATCGAGGTCAGTATCTATCAATTCTAACCAATGCGCCAACTTACCACCGGGTGCGGCACAAGCATCTAGTAAGCGTAATGGACGCGGTGTTTCGCTGGCGGCGATAGTAGCGGCTAATTGCTGACTAACATGGTGAATAATAGGCGCGGCCAACTGGGCATGGGCGTCTTGCACACTGGCAGCCCCTTCAGCAAAATCGGGTAATTGACTGACGGCCATACTGTCGGTTAAGCAAATAACGTCTTGCTTAATAATAGGGCTAGCACCGCCATTAACTTGGTCATCTACTACGTCATCAGTCGATTTGCTATTTATTGCTAGCTCAAGCGCAGTCGTCAGCGTCATAAGCTTAGCCACAGCCTCATCGCTAAGGTCTGCTTCAGCCTCTGTTGTCGTCAATAGCTCCAGATAAGCCTGGGCATCGGACTCTAAGGTATTCACACGCAGAAACATCGGAGCTGGCGTGCGTAAGCCTTTGGTTAGCGCTTCATAGTGCTCGCGCCAATCGCTCTTAAGCTGCTGCGCCAACCAATTCGGTAGGCTGTGGTTTTTATTGCATTTTTTACGGAATTTATTCGGATTTTTTGCGACTTTGCGCAAGATAGCGTTAATCAACCCTGAGGCACGGGCAAGGTCTATCTTTTTGACCGCTTCTACTGTTTCATGGATAGCGGCGTGGTCAGCTACATTTAAATACAGCAGCTGCGTCATGCCCACTCGAATGGTGGTACGTACGGCCACTTCTTCCACAGGATTGTCCGCTAGCGAGTCTAATAGACGCCCTGTCGCATACCAATGACGCAGGGTAGTGAGCAATAGCGCATGAGCAAAGCCTTTGTCCTCGCCTTTTAAATTGTTTAATAGCGGGTCTAGTAAGTGGCTTAACGACTGCCCTTGTTGGATAGCCAATAAGGTATTGATGACGGCGACGCGCACATCGGTATGGACCGCAGGGCTATTGCGTTGCTCATTAGCTTTAGACTTTTGGTTGTGCTTTTGCATTATTGATTACCTTGTGAGATAAAACGATCACCATCGTCTAGCTGATTGCCCTGACAAACTTGTTCGGCACTGAGGGGTTTACTGCCCGCGAATTGCAG
>Ga0208015_1000912_pt1 | contig 12034 bp, 26 predicted proteins | sample 26BtaG_FD_184101 | JGI IMG/M metagenome (GOLD analysis project Ga0208015, IMG submission 184101) | Marine viral communities from Cariaco Basin, Caribbean Sea - 26B_WHOI_OMZ_CsCl (SPAdes) (version 2) | ecosystem: Environmental > Aquatic > Marine > Oceanic | place: Caribbean Sea: Cariaco Basin...
CATCATAACCCACCACCACCCCATAGCCCACCACCCCACCCCACCCCACGCCACCCCACCCCCCCACACACGTACAGGTATAGGTATAGGTATAGGTAAGGGTATTAAGGTACTACCTCCAACAAGGGCAGTCTTAGAAAGAGAATTGTTGAAACTTTCGAGGGAGTGTTATAATTTCGCTGGATTGATTGAGATCCTATCTCAATCAAGTTAGTAAACTATATAAATGTATCGCTGATTGAATTCATAAATGCCGAGTTCTAAACTTGCACGAAGTTGGAGGTAGCGTCACCACTAAGAAATGGTCGGATCATTTTATAAAGATGCACACCCTCCTTCTACCATGACTCCAAAAAGAAAATTATCATTATATGAAGAAAAGTTTATTAAATACCTGGAAAAAAATACTTCTCCTAGTAAAAAGGAATTAAAATTATTAATTAATTTAAACAGTGAATTCAGTAACAAAGCTAAAATGGGAGTATGGACTCCTCTAAGATAAATTAAAACGGGCAGTAACAAGCAGTATGTGTGCGTGCTCAAACGAGCCTTAAACTATGTGTGGCTGTGGAGCGAGAGATCCTCTAACCTCAGCAAGGTAGAGCTACGCTCAGCAAGCAATATGCTAAGGATTAGAGTATCAAGAAAAAAAGCTAAGCACTCCTATAGGCCTCCTTTAGGACACATACACATCACTCCTTCCAAGTGGTAAGATATATTTATAAAGGGTGTGTGTGTTATAAATGAGGGAGTTTACAGGGTCATTCATCCCAACACGTCTCCCCCATAAAAAATGGAAGAATTTAATTTAAGTAAAGAACTACAACTCATTAATGATCAGTGGTTTGTTCAGGATAGAGATGTAAAAGAATTCATTAAGAGGTTGAAAAATGACTTAATGACGGCTTCAGATTTACCTGATACTACAGAACAGCAGACATGGGCATTTGACCATTGTTTAGAAAGAATAGATAAACTAGCAGGAGAGAAGTTAATATGAACATCACAAAAAAAAACGAATTAATAAGAAAAGAAAGAATCCAAAAAGTTGAAAACACAATCAGAACTATGACTAAAAATGGGGAAAAAGAAGAAGATATTGATTATAAAGAATTTACAATTTATTTAAGTGATGAGTTAAGTGTGTCTCTAAGGACGGCTTCAGAATATATTAAAATTGCAAAATGGAGGATTGAACATGATAAAACTTGAAAGGGCTGACTGGGAAAATGTGAAGGAGCATGCAACAAGACTGCACAGAGAAGCACAAATGCAAATAATAAATGCAGAATTTATGTTAAAAAAAGCAGAAGAGGAGATTAAAAAATGCAAAGACAACTCAGGGACTTCAGAGACTTCGAAGAAGTAACTGAAGAATTTAATAATATTACTGAAGAATTAGAAGCACTCAGAAAAAAAGTAGATTAAATTCAACTAAACTTAAAAGGAGAAAAGACTTGGGGTAAACCAAGTAAAAAATAATATGTCCAACGGATCAATCTACAGAAAAGGAGTGAGGTTTGAAAGAGAATTAGTCAATGACGCAAAAAGCGAAGGATTATTAGCATTCAGGTCCGCAGGTTCCCACTCGCCTGTGGACGTTTGTATTGTTGATAAAGATCAGAAGATCATAAGACTAATTCAATGCAAACACACAAATAAACCTCACAGAAAACTCAGAAAAGAGTTTGAAGATAAAGGACTCTATAATGTTTTTTTTGAATTAATAGAAAAATGAAATGTAAAAAACACAGTTGGAGATGGTTAAGGACTGATTACATGCACGACAAAGATCCAAAATCTGTAACATGCACAAATGATAATTTATGGGAAGTTCTTGTAAAAGGCTGCATACATTGTGGAAAACAGATAATGTTTGGAAGGCTTTACACCAGGGTAAATGGTCCTAAAACCACTAAATGTTTAAAGAAGAAATGAAAAACTTAAACGAGTTTATTGAACTAGACAAATGGCAGGAAGAAGTAATTTTAGAGAGTTCAAGTCACATCGCGATCCGAGCGGGCAGACAAGTAGGGAAGAGCACTGTTGTTTCGCTGAAGGCGGCTCTATATGCACTGCAAAATCCGAAGAAGACTGTCCTCATTATCGCTTCTGTAGATCGGCAGGCTCAATTGTTGTTCGAGAAAGTAGTGGAGACAATTCTGTTCTTGGATAAATCTCAAGTCGGAACAAAAAAAGATAAACCAACTAAACATTATATGAAGTTAAAAAATGGAACGAAGATTCATTGTTTGCCAACTGGAAGATCTGGTTATGGTATTCGGGGATATACTGTTGACCTCCTTATCGCAGATGAAGCAGCGTTTATTCCTGAAGAGGTTTGGGTCGCAGTTGTGCCTATGCTGGCCACAACAAAGGGGCGGATTATTCTGTTAAGCACACCTTTTGGAAGATCTGGATATTTCTATGAATGTTTCCAGGATAAAGATTACAAAACATGGGCAATAAGTTCTGAAAAATGTGAGAGAATCCCAAAAGAATTTCTGGAAAAACAAAAAGCAAAGATGACTAAACTGCAATATGCTCAAGAGTTCAAAGGCGAATTTTTAGAAGAACTAAAAGCCCTTTTTAGCCGTGATCTAATTGATTCTTGTATGTCTTTGGACTCTTGGATTTTTAAACCACTAAGAGAATATTATCTTGGAGTTGATGTTGCAAGGTATGGAGGTGATGAAAATGCGTTTGTTGTAATAGAATATATTGACAAAGATAATTTAAAATTAGTTAATGTTCAAACCACAGACACAATCACAACTGCAGACACAATTGAAAGAATAATTGAACTGAACAGAATTTATAATTTCAGAAAAATTTATATTGATGATGGAGGATTGGGAGCTCCTATTCTTGATGTTTTACTTGAAAATTCATCCACAAAATCTAAAATTATAGGGATAAATAATGCCTCTCGTTCAATTGAAGCTGGGTTTGAAGGAAGAAAAAAGAAATTATTAAAAGAAGATTTATATGGGAATTTATTGAGATTAATGGAGCAAGGAAAAATAACAATGATAAAAAATATAAATCTTTTAAATTCTCTCCTGAGTATCCAATTTGAATATACTGATGATAAAAATTTAAAAATTTGGGGAAAGTATTCTCACATTACAGAAGCTGCAATTAGGGCCACGTGGTGTGCAAAAGACAAAGGGCTAAAATTATTTGTTGCCTAACCTATCTCATTTGGAAATCTGTTTTGACTAACTTTATTGGAAGGTGCTGTGCTCCTAACCTGTTTGGTTATAAAAGATTTTATTTCTCTCGGATCATCAACGTCTATCGCAAACAAAACCTCATTACCTCTTGAAGTTATTCCATAACTATAAGGTTCAATTGTCCTTCGGGTTGTCCTAAGCCTACCCCCACGTCTATATCTATAATTTATTCTAACACACTTTCCTTCATTCACAGCAACCAAAACCTTTTCCTTATCTAAAGCCATAAATAATTCAAGCAACCAAAAGATTTAAATGTTTCGTTATCCTAGTTAATTCATGGCAGTCACACTATGCACAAGCGGAACCGCATTATTGAAGGCAGGATCAGGAGCAAACATAGTTTTCAGAGATGCAAATGCAAATGATAATTGGACTACTCTAATAAATCAAGCTGAAGCTTATTTAAGTGTTGTATGCCGAGAAGATTGGGTAACTGATTACTCGGGACTTGACGCAAATATCAAATTAATTTTAGAAGAAGCAACCTCAAATCTAGCTGCGGTTTATGCGATATTTTACGACACTTCAGGGTACCTTGACAGAGCAGAAGCAGAAGATATTGCTTCAATTTTATTACACAGAGTTGAAGAAATTGTTAAAATATTAAAAGATCAGCAAGGAACAACTTATGTGAAGGGGGCATAATGGCATTTAATTTCGGGATTCCTTTTCCAAACATGTTTTCTAGCAGGGGAAGTGATGGGCAAGTTAGAACTGTCAAGGGATCAAAGAGACCTTATGATGATAGAATGGGTTGGGCTGGAGATTGGAGTGCAACAAAAAAATATATTGTTTCTCAGGTTGTGACAAACAACAACACAAGGTATGTCTGCATTAAAGAACACAAAAATCAAGAACCTCCAAACGCAGATTATTGGGAAACTATCTCTTCAGCAGGAGTCAAATCAGATGAATATGTTGTGGCTGCTGATGGGACTGCAGATTATACAACAATTTCTGGAGCTTTTGTTGCTTTGGGTACAAGTGCAGGGACAATAAGAATTAAAGCTGGAAATTATGTGTTGGGTGAAAAAGTATTGTTCACAGGAAACAATCAATCAATAATCGGATCAGGTTATGGGACACATCTTTCAACTTCTGGAAATCACATTGTAATTGATGGAAATTCTAAAGACAGATTATTAGTTCAGAATTTAAGAGTTAATGGAAGTGGGAAAGGTGGGGGATCAACTGCTAATGTTGGAATAGATTTTAATGGTTGTGATGATTGTGTTGTTAGAGGATGTTGGATTAAAGACTGCGGAGGTACAGGGGTCACGATGGGAGGTAATAACATAATCACAGAATGTTTTATTGAAGATAATACTGGAGATGGAATTTCTGCAGGAAATAATGGAGTGATTCAAGGCTGCCAAATAATTGATCACACAGATGCAGGGATTCAATCAAACGCTAGTTTCTTAGTAATCAATGGCTGTTATATTTACCACAATGATAATGAAGGAATCAGATTAGGAGTCTCGGCTTTTGCAAATTGCATAACTGGAAATTATATTGCAAACACAGGTCAAGGTACAGGATCAGGAGATGGAATCCAAATCGCTAATTATTCTAATGAAAACACAGTCACAGGAAATGTTATTAAAAATAATGATGAGTATGGGGTTAATGTTAAAGGAAGCAATGCTTACAGAAATGTAATTGTTGGAAATGTTTTAAACAATAATTCAACCGCAGACATAGTTAGCGGAGCAAATTCAACTGTGGGGCTTAATGCAACATAATAAAAACATTTATAAACCCTAATTAACACATATTAACATAAAATCACAATGGCAAAACTTAAGATTTCGCAGGTTGATACAGGGAATATTTCTGGTGTTGACTGGGATGATATGGCTGCTGGCCAAGACACTACTGTTTTCACAGATTTCTATAAGGTTGCAAATTTAGATACTGATGGACCTAGTGGTCAGGAAGAAACAACCTATCAAGCTAACTGGACTAAGTGGCATGGGTATTACAGAAAAATCCCAGAATTTCAGGCTGTGATAGATAAACTCGCAAGTTGGTCTGTGGGAAAAGGTTACAAGGCTGATAATAAAACCATGAAACAATTAAACAGAATCAAAGGGTGGGGTAAGGATGATTTTAATTCTATAATAGAAAATTTGTTAAGAGCATCATTGATTGCAGGTGACAGTTTTGCAGAAATTATAAGGGATAAAGCTGGAAGATTAATTAATTTGAAACCTTTAAATCCTGGAAGTGTAAGAATTGTTGTAAACAAAAAAGGAATTTTGTTAAGGTATGAACAAGTTGCACAGGTTGGAGAGGAAAAAGTTATTATCCCATTCAAAAAAGACATGGTTCTGCACCTGGCCTGGAATAGAATCGCTGATGAGATTCATGGAATCCCTATTGGAGAAAAATTAGAAAATCTAATGTTAATGAGAAATGAAAGTCTTGCAGATATGAGGGTAATCTTTCACAGAAATGCTATCCCAGTTCAGATAATTCCGATTGATACTGATGATGCCACAGAAATAGCGTCAATAAAAACAAAATGGAAAACTGCTTATAAAAAAGCTGAACCGATTTTTGTTCCTAAAGATACTTTTGATATAAAAAACATGATCCATTATGCATTGCCAAATAATTCAAGCCTTGATCCATTACCCTACCTTCAATACCTAATAAGGGTTTTCACAACAAGTTCAGGAGTGCCAGAAATAATTATGGGGTGGGGTGGAGATGTGACAGAGGCAAGTTCTAAAATAATCTATCTTGCATTTCAACAGACAATCGAAAGACTCCAAAGATGGATGGAAGCTCAATTAAAACTTCAGACTGGAATTAAAATTGAGTTGGAGTTCCCTGCAAGTATTGAGCCTAGTTTGATAAAGGATGAAAAAAAAGACACTCCTTTGAATGAAGAAAGGAGGTCAGAACTACAACCATGAAAATTTATATGAGGGATATTATTGCTTTGACTGTTTTGACCGCATTGTTTTATTGCAAAATCAAAGGATTAGATGGAATGATTGACAGCATGATAGCCTTAGTAATTGGTTATTATTTTTCAAAACGTGTTTACGAAGAAACTAAAAAATAAATTTGGAGGAAGTAAAATGTCAGAAGAAGAAAAACCAGCTGAAACTCAGACCCCTGACCCTGTTGAAGATGGGGCGAAGGAAGCTGAGGAAGAAGCAGACGCAACATCTTCTGAGGGTGAAACTCCCTCAGAGGATGAGAACAACTTAGTCACAAAAGCGGAGAAGGCTGCACAAAGATTAGAAGTTGCAAATAAACAAATGGAGAAGAATATTAAAAGATTAGAAGAATTTAATGCAGAAAGAGCTCTTGAAGGAAAAAGCTTTGCAGGTGGAAGTTCAAAAAAAGAAGAAGAATCTCCTGAAGAGTTTGCAAATAAGTTCATGGAATCTGAGAAGAATATTTTAATACCAGATGAAAAATAAAGAATTAATCATTATTGCGCTCTTGTTAATAATCGGCTCCTTCTTCACTGGATATTTTTATGGTGTTTACAACGCCCTCGATTATGTAGTTGATGTAGGATTTGCATTATTAAAACACAATAAAATTGAAATTGACATAGATAGGGAGATGATCAAACTAGGAGTTTTGCAATACAAAAATAACATAGGAGGTTGTTTATTTACAGAAAATGCATCTATACATGGTAACACGTGGAATAAAGCATGACGTTGATAGGTTCATCAATGACATGCAAGCAATGTATTTGCCTTACAAAGTGCCAAAGGGAAAAGTCAAAGGCAATTATCATGTTCAACTAGCAATGCGTCCAGTTCAATTATGGGAAGTTGTTTTTCCAGAACCAGCGTTGCAGACAGTGTTGAACACAATTTGGTATGAGCAACAGAATGAAAGAAAAGCTTTTAAAATGCCTTTTGGAATGATGCGTAAAGCATTGAAACTTGAAAAGGTTCCTGCAATAGATTCTAAAATTCCTGGAAGAATTGTTTATAAAAACAATGTGAGTGCGTATGCAATTGGAGTAAAAAAAGACGTAACAAATATTGAAGATGGACATGAAGAGCTTTGATTTGAAATACAAGTTCTGCCTGCTCAAAGCATGGTTTGATAAAGGATATGGGCTCACAAGTGCTCTAAAATGGTTACTAGCGATTCTAGGGCTTAATACCGGAAGCACAAAACAAATCCTTATTCTAGCTTTCATCTACGCTATCCTTTGCTTTCTTGCAGGATTTTTGTGGTACAAGTTTAATTTCATAAGAGCAGAAGCAGAAGTTGGAAACAGATATAATTATTTTGTTCAGGAAATGAGAAACAAACTAGAAATGGCTGGAGCAAATATAGGGAAATCTTCGCGATAGTTTTCGCCGAAATTTCCCTGTTTTCTTAGTATCTATAAAACCTCAAAGTTATTCGGTATACCGAAAAGCTTAAATAGTTTATTTGTTTTAGTAAGTCATGGCAAACGAAGCAGTGATTGTTGAACTTCTGGGAAATCAGGGTGAAGTGATAGATTTTACAATAGGTGATGGTGTTGCAGTTGAGAAAGGAACTATTATGACTTTTATTGATCCACGAACATGTAGTGGAGCAAGTGCGGCTGGGGCTGGTGGAGAAGTAATTGCTGGAATTGCTGCTGCTGAAAAAGTTGCAAGTGATGGGCAAACAAATTTAGGAATTTATACTCATGGAATTTTTGACCTGGTTTGCGGTCCTGGAGTAACAATAGGCGCAAAACTTGCTTCAAGTGGAGGCAATGTTGTAAGAGATGCAACTGAGGCAGAAATTGCAGCTGGAAAGTGCATAGGTAAAGCTCTGGAAACTGGAACAGCAGGAGAAAGAATAGAGGTCTTGGTAGCCCCAATGTAAAATGGCAGACACAACTGGAATGGCTGATCTTCGTGCAGAAAATGTGTCGAAGATTGTAACTGGATTCGCACTCCAGGAATACAGAATGAAGCAGTTGTGCTTGGTTCAAACATCTAGTTCTTGGAAGGAAACTTATCAAAAAGAAACTGCTGCTGATTTATCTGGTGCTGCAACTCGTACTGTTGAGGGTGTTTCTAGGTTGGCTAATTTCCCTTATGGTGAAGTCAGTTGGACTGAGGCAAGCTCAAGACATAAAAAACACGCAATGGAAGGTGTGATTTCTTGGGAAGATGCAACCACAAATGAAATAGATGTTGTTGCTAGAACTCTTTTGAGAATTGCAAGAGCAGTTGCAAAGAGTGTTGATACTGAAATTTGGGATACAATTAGTGAAAGTCAAAGTGCAGTGAATATTAATTCTGTTTCAATAACTGCTGGGAATGAGTGGGATAGTGCGACAATTGCAAATCGTGATCCAATCCAAGACATCCTGAATGCAATTAAAGAAATCACAAAACAAAATTATAATCCTTATCGTAATGGTTATCTCTTGTTAAATCCGACTGACTTTGCTAACCTCATGGGAAATGCAAACGTGAGGAATGCAGGCCAGTTTTATACTGCTGATGTTACTAGGAATGGAAGGGTTGGACAAATTTTAGGATTAAATATTGTTGTAAGTAATTCAGTAACTGATGAATATGCTGCTGTTGTAATTGCAAAAGAAGCATGCACATGGAAGCAGGCAAAGGCTTTGACTGTTAACACAATTGAAGATCCAGGAATTAAATTTACAATTAGGGCTTGGGAAGTTGGAACTGCACAGTTGAAAAATCCAAAAGCTGTAACTCTAATTGATAATACACAGGCTTAAAATGAGCGCTAGAGAAAGAAAAAGATTAGGGAAATTGCATGCGCAGGGAAAGACGCCTCATTATAAAATGCATTATTTAGAGTTCAAAGAAGAAATTGATAGAGAGCTTTCTGGGGGAAAAGAGGAACCTAAAAAGAAAGGGGGGAAGTAGATGGCGGCTGGAGACCTAACTTTAACTAATCACGGAGATTTTGATATAAGCGGAGCTGCTCTCAAAACAACTGTAGATGCGATTAATTTAACTCAGGGAGTAGGAGCAGCTTTACATTTAATTCATATTCCAGGTACTAATAAATTGAGGGTTATCCAAGTGGATAGTGCAGCATAATGACGAGCGGAGGAATGAACACAGATATAATTGCACCAAAAACAATCATAGTCCCAACTAACGCAACTGAAGATACAACTGCAACTACTGGAGAACTGAAAATGTCCGGAGCAATGCTTTATTTTTTCAATGGTACAGCTTGGGAAGCTGCAACATAAAGTATTTATAGTTTGATTTCTTTTATTATTTATGGGAAGAAAAAGCATGAGTAATATTTTTAAAGGAGAAACTGTAAAGAGAGGTACGCCTGTCGGCCAGGTTGGATATGATAACATCAGGGAAAATGTTGATCCTCACTTGAAATCTAAAGTTCTTTCTACTCAAGAAATTTCAAGTGGTGCTACTGTGCTCGGTGACATTGAAGTTAAAGGCACTTTATCAGGTGGGAATATTACTGTTAGCGGAGATAATTTAGGAAATCATGTTGCAACTCAAACAATCTCAGGCGCAACGTTGTATTCTACAGGGGATATTACAGCAATAGGAGAAATTACAGGTGATGGTGTAGATTGTGCTGGTACTCTGTCTGGTTCTGCTGTTTATATTGTTGACCCAAATTATTTAGGTATAAGAGTAACAAATACTCTAGCAGGTACAGCTAGCAAATATGGTACATTTACAGCAGACCAACAGAATAGAAATGCTGAACCTGAAGGATTCTTATTAATGGGTACATGGGGTGAGGCATCAAGGAATAGAATTGCTTTTGGTGGTAGTTATAGTTCACGTAATGCAGCTACAGAATTGAGTTTTTATACTGCTGCTAATACAACTACTAGGAGAGGTACTGAAAGAATGACTCTTAAGTCTGATGGAAAGTTTGGTGTAGGTACAACTGCCCCCCCTTCATTATTTAGTGTATCAGGTGGAGAAATATTTATTGCTGATCAATCAGAACCTTCACAACCTGCAGGAGGCTCAGTCTTATTTGCAAGTGGGGGTGCTTTGTATGCAAAAGGTTCATCAGGAACAGTAACTAAACTAGCTGATCCATAAAATGATAACCTTAACTGAGTTACTTTCAAAAGGATATGTAAAGACTGACGACTTCCACCATGAAGAGAGCGATGGAACTGAATGGAATCTTTTGATAATGACTGATCCTCGTGGAAACAACATGGTGTATGATCCTGATTCTAAAAATATTCTAGGATGTTACAGGTATAGAGAGCGTGAAGAATCTGAGCTCGAAAGAATCCGAAACTATGACCACTCCTAAGTGGTAGGATAGGTTTATAAATGTGTGTGTGCTTTAAATAGTATAAATAAAGCTCTGTGGTGTAATGGAAGCACAGTAGGCCCATGACCTTCAGGTCCTGTTCGATTCAGGCATGAGCTATAATAATTAATTAATTGTAAGGGGGTTAGAACTGAAAATGAGATATGTGATAATAAGTTATGAAGAGATTGGGAATGATCAAGACAAACATGTTTTCCATGCTGAAACAAAAAGGCAAGTTGTAGGTCTTATGAAAACAGTCATGGATAATTTCAATCCAGCACATGTCGATATAGTAAGAGAGTTTGAAAATGGAAAAGGAATTGAAGATAATTGAAGTGGAATTAAAGGAATCTAAAGAAGGTCGAGCTTATCATCGATTTAAAACTTCTGAAGGTTGGATGAGTTGTTTTGAGAAAGATGTTGTTGATGATCTGAAGCAAGCAATAGGGGGATATGCCTTGGTTGAAGTTGCAGAACGTGGGAACTTTAAGAACATTGTTAAGATTGTACCTCGTGATCCTCGTTACTCTGAGGAGAGTGAGAACTATAAAGCTACACACAAAGAACATCCGCAAGTTACAAAAGCTCGTGCATTAATAGATGACAAGCCAAGCTTCTATGTGTCGTATGCTAAGGATGTGTTTATTGCTTTGTGCAACAGAAAGTGGTCAGATGATCCTAAGCTTGACAACACAAAGGAGATGATGCAAGAAGCAATAGATCTAATCAAGCAAGCTCGGAAAGCGTTTAGTCAAGATGGAGATTGATGAGTATGAAGAAGGTTGGGTTGATGGAGTTCAGCTCGTTTGGTTTATTATTGTTTGTTGTTTAGGTATAGGGTTAACAGCCCTGTTCCTTCTTTTTAAAGCTAATTGGGTTTGATACTGACATGCGTTCACTGTTAAGTAGTAACATACTAAGGTAAAATATTTTGAGGGTAGGCCTCTTCTAGCCCCGCTAGCTCAAGAATCGCAGGGATAGAGGCTGCCACCCCACCACCAATAGCAGCCTATCGGCTGTTAGCATTGCCTCAGGCTCCGCCTGCCCGCTGGCATGTAGCCAGCCCGCCTGCCCACCGCACGCCCAAGCCTGCTTTAATTGGCAGGCTTGAAACTAGTTTGCAAGCCCGCCATCCGCTCCGCCTCCGCTCGAAACTAGTTTCACCCCACCACCCCGCTGGCGAAACTTCTTTCATTGCCCAGCCCAGCCCACCACCCCAATGAAATTAGTTTGCACCAGCCCAGCCCACCACCCCCAAGCTATCTCAAAGCTATGTAAGTATTGTAAGCTCCCACTGTGAGTCCCAGTCCGCCACCACCCCCCACCCAAGCTCACAGCCCTAAGCCACATCATAACCCACCACCACCCCATAGCCCACCACCCCACCCCACCCCACGCCACCCCACCCCACCCCACGCCACCCCACCCCCCCACACACGTACAGGTATAGGTATAGGTATAGGTAAGGGTATTAAGGTACTACCTCCAACAAGGGCAGTCTTAGAAAGAGAATTGTTGAAACT
>Ga0208015_1000913_pt1 | contig 12023 bp, 13 predicted proteins | sample 26BtaG_FD_184101 | JGI IMG/M metagenome (GOLD analysis project Ga0208015, IMG submission 184101) | Marine viral communities from Cariaco Basin, Caribbean Sea - 26B_WHOI_OMZ_CsCl (SPAdes) (version 2) | ecosystem: Environmental > Aquatic > Marine > Oceanic | place: Caribbean Sea: Cariaco Basin...
TTTGGGCACTTTTACCAATGCTTTGGATGCTCTTGATTTTATCAAGGACAATTCGGTAGATCTGATTTTTTCAGATATTGAAATGCCTCATATCAATGGGGTCGATTTCATCAAAACCTTAGAGCATAAACGACCGATATTTATTTTTACGACGGCCTACCCTCAATACGCATTGGATGGATTTGAACTCAACGCTATAGATTATTTAGTTAAACCTATCCCGTTCCCGAGATTTGTAACCGCGATACAAAGAGCCAAAGAACGTCTAAAACTTAAAGAATCCATTGCGTCAGATTCAACGCATAATTCAAAAAAAGTATATGAAGATGATTTTATTTTTGTGAAATCGGAATATGACAATTTGAAACTTTTGATTGATGATATCACCTATATACAAGGCCTAAAGGATTATTTGAAAATACATACTTTAAAATCTGGTGCGATATTGACCTTAATGAATTTTAAAGACTTTCAGGCCAAGCTTCCCGGCAATTTGTTTATTAGAATCCATAGGTCGTATATTGTTAATATATCAAAGATTGAATTATTACAGCGGAACAAAGTGATTATTGAAGGACAAAGAATTCCAATAGGCGAGAACTACAAAGAGGCTTTTTATAAGAGATTAGGAATATGATAAGTTCCATAGCGTGTTTTTTTTTGAACCATTTTCAACCATTTGGATAAACCTTATAGTTAAATCATATAGTTAGCACATCATGAATAATAAATACACACAAATAGAGATAAAGATATTAAAGGCAGCGAAAAATATTTTCCTGAAGAAAGGTATGGGAGGTGCAAGAATGCAGGATATTGCGGATCAGGCGGAAATTAATAAATCGCTTATTCACTACTATTTCAAAAACAAGCAAACTCTTTACGAAATCATTTTTAATCAGGTCTTTTCAATTGTAGCACCAAAAATCAACAGGATTATAAATGACGATTCTTCCATTGAAAATATTATAAGAAATTTTACGGTCAGTTATTTTTCTTTTAGACAAAGGCACCCACATCTGTCAACTTTCATCATTCACGAATTAAATGAAAATCCTGGCTTTTTTGAGAAATTAAAAACACATGCAGAGTTTCCAAATATCGACAAATTTAAGGCACAAGTGGATAAAGAAATACAGCAAGGCATTCTAATTCCTCTTGATGCAGAACAGTTATTTATCAACATAATCTCCTTGAATATTTTTCCTTTTATAGCAGATCCTTTTATAAGGGGTTTAACCAACTGTGATCAAAGAACATACAAAGCCCTATTAAATAGTCGAAAGACCGAAGTAGCAGATTTTATCATTAACTCAATAAAACGCAAATAAATGAAACCTAATTTTTTAATACTTTTTTTACTGACGACCACGATAGGGTGGTCTCAACAAACAATCACTTTGGATGCTTGTTACAATCTGGTCAATGAAAACTATCCATTAGCAAAACAAACGGGAATGTTAAGTACCAAGCAGGAATCTGAAATGGCTGCTATCAACACCGAAAAGCTCCCGCAATTCAACTTATCCGCACAGGCCACGTACCAATCGGATGTGATTGAAATACCTCTTGAAAACAGTTCGATTGAACCTTTAAATAAGGACCAATACCGAACCACACTCTCCGTCAATCAATTGATATATGGCGGCGGTTTAATAAGTGCTAAATCTAATTTAACGCGTGCAAAATATGATGCAGACATCAAACAAGTGGAAGTTAATTTGTACCAGTTGAAAACGCAGGTCAATCAATTATATTTTTCAATCTTATTGACCCAAGAAAAATATCAGCTCTTACTTTCAAAACAGGCACAGTTAAAGATCAAACTCAAAGAGGTTATTTCAGGTATTGAAAATGGTGTTTTATTGCCTACTTCCAACAAAACAATAGAGGTTGAATTACTTAAAATTGATCAGGATATAAAGGCGACTTTAAAAGATAAAGCAACATTGATCAGCAGTTTATCTTCTTTGATCGGGTTTGAGTTAAATGATCAAACCAAATTCGAAACACCTATAGTTTCTACCAATATCTCTTCAACTCTTAACCGACCTGAATTGGAATTGTTCCAGCTAAAAAGGGAGGAAATAGATGCATCAGAGTTGTTGCTATCCAAAGAAAACTTGCCAAAGCTAAGTGGTTTTGCAGATGGTGGCTATGGTAATCCAGGACTGAATATACTCGACAATTCATTCCAAGGGTTCTATACCGTGGGCCTGAAGTTAAAATGGAATGTGTTTGATTGGAAGGCTAATAAAAAGCAACGCAAATCGCTCTTGATAAACAAAGATATAATAGACAATGACAGCGATGTATTTGAGCTGAACACCAACATTAAACTCAATGAATATGAAGCAGATATTAATAAGCTAACGGCGATGCTCGCATCTGATACTGAAATTATAGACCTAAGAAAAGAGGTGTTGAGCGCAACAGAATCGCAACTGCAAAATGGGATTATTACCACCTCTGTCTATATAACAGAATTAACAAATCTATATGAAGATGAAAGTCGATTGGTAACCCATAGAATTCAACTGGAACTCGTAAAATCAAACTATAACATTATACAAGGAAATTAATTATGAAAATAGAACATGTAACATTATTAGGACTTGGCCTGCTCACCATGAGTATGGTTTCATGTGACGGCAACAATGATAAAGCTGATGGATATGGCAACTTTGAGGCAACAGAGATTATCGTTTCTGCAGAAAACAGTGGACGCCTGATGTCCTTTGACATTCAAGAAGGTAAAACCTTAAAAAAGGAAGTATTTGTTGGATATATTGACACCATTCCTCTTACCCTAAAACGAGAGCAATTGCTGATGTCTAAGGAGGTGGTTTCCTCCAAATCGGCGGGTGTTTTATCTGAGATCTCTGTACTTCAAGCCAAATTGAAAACTGCACAAATCAATAAAACCCGTACAGAAAAACTTATTGCAGATCATGCTGGAACGCAACAACAGTTGGATGACATCAATGGAGAAATTAATGTGCTCAACCAACAAATCAGAAGCATAGAGATCCAAAATGCTCCAATAATAAATGAACTAAAAACCATAGATGTTCAACTAAAGCAAGTTGATGATCAAATTGAGAAGAGTAAAATAATCAATCCGATAGATGGAACGGTCTTGGTCACTTATGCCGAAAAGGATGAGATATTTTCATTTGGAAAACCTCTTTACAAAATTGCCGATCTCAATACCATGCAGTTAAGAGCATTTATCAGCGAAACACAACTTTCAACCATCAAAATAGGTGAAGAAGTAACGGTTAAAATAGATTCTGATAAAACTATGAAATCCTACTCTGGCACCATCAGTTGGATAGCCTCAGAAGCGGAATTCACTCCAAAAATCATTCAGACCAAGGAAGAACGTGTGGCATTGGTATATGCGATAAAAGTGGATGTAGTTAACGACGGAAGCCTGAAAATTGGGATGCCGGCAGAATTATGGCTGAATCCTTCTGAAAACTAAAATCATTAAGATCAAAACAAACTTTAATGAACATATATAAATATAATATGAACACTAGTTGGACAAAAGGCCAAAGTGGAATGATATCCTTTACAGAAAGACTATCAAAACGAAGAACCTATGAGTATTAACGTTTCTAACATATCAAAATCTTATAAAAAGGTCAAGGCCTTAAAAGGGATCACATTTGATGTTAAGGAAGGTGAGTTGTTTGGTCTTATTGGACCAGATGGTGCCGGAAAAACAACCTTATTTAGAATTTTAACTACGCTATTATTTTCTGATGAAGGAGAAGCCAATGTGGCAGGTTATGATGTAGTATCGGACTATAAGGATATTCGACAAAGTGTGGGATATATGCCTGGTAGGTTTTCATTATATCAAGATTTGACCGTAGAGGAAAACCTAAATTTCTTTGCTACCATTTTTGGTACCACCATTGACGAAAACTACGATCTTATAAAAGACATCTACATTCAGATAGAACCTTTTAAGAAACGACGGGCAGGACAATTATCAGGAGGAATGAAACAAAAACTAGCCTTGAGCTGTGCTTTGATCCACAAACCCAAAGTCCTGTTCTTGGATGAACCTACCACCGGAGTTGATCCGGTGTCCAGAAAGGAGTTTTGGGACATGTTAAAACGTCTACAAAAGAAAGGCATTACAATATTGGTTTCAACACCATATATGGACGAAGCGGCATTATGCGATAGAATTGCTCTTATACAAGACGGAGAGATATTGGAAATAGATTCGCCAACATCCATTGTACACAAGTTTCCTAAAGCCATTTATAATATTGGTGCCAACAACATGTACCAACTTATACAGAGCCTTAATAATTACGAACATTTATATAGCGTATATCCGTTTGGAGAGTTTGTTCATTACGCTGATAAACGACCATCATTTGATATCACCGAATTGGTGCAATATTTAGATGCTCAAGGTCTTAAAAATATCAGCATAGAACCCACACAGCCAAATATAGAGGACACGTTTATGGAATTAGCAAAAAAATGAAAGAAGAAAATGTCATAGAAGCCCAAGGATTGACCAAAACATTTGGTGATTTTACTGCGGTAAACGCCATCAGTTTTGAAGTGAAGAAAGGTGAAATATTCGGGTTTTTAGGTGCTAACGGCGCCGGAAAGACCACAGCGATGAAAATGTTGATCGGAATTTCAAAACCTTCATCGGGTGAGGCAAAAGTAGCGGGATTCGATGTGTATTCACAAACAGAATCTATTAAAAAGAACATAGGATATATGAGTCAGAAATTTGCCTTATACGATGATTTAACAGTGAAGGAAAATATCAATTTTTTTGGTGGAATTTATGGATTGTCAAGAGCTAAAATCAAAGAGAAAATGAAGCAGTTGATCGACGAATTGGGATTGGAGCATATCGCTGATCAATTGGTGGGTTCTTTGCCATTGGGTTGGAAACAGAAACTATCATTTTCTGTATCTCTTTTACATGAGCCAAAAATAGTGTTTTTAGATGAGCCTACCGGAGGTGTAGACCCTATAACCCGTAGACAATTTTGGGAAATGATCTATAAATCGGCCAATGAGGGCACAACTATTTTTGTCACCACACACTATATGGATGAGGCTGAATATTGCGATAGGGTATCCATAATGGTGGATGGTAGAATAGACGCATTGGACACCCCGAAGATGCTGAAAAAACAGTTTAAAGTCGATAATATGAATGATGTATTTCTAAAATTAGCTAGAGGATGAAACGGTTTATAGGATTTATAAAAAAGGAATTTTATCATATCTTCAGAGATACGCGCTCTCTGTTTATCTTATTTGGCATGCCCATAGCCCAAATTTTATTATTTGGCTTTGCCATCACCAATGAAATCAACAATGTGGATATCGCCATCTTAGACCATTCAAAAGATGCTACCACCCAAGAGATTATCAATAAAATATCAGCGTCAAAATATTTTACCATTGATCAACTTATAACGCGAGAGTCAGATATTGAAGAAGCTTTCCAAAAAGGAAAAATAAAGGCCGTATTGAACTTTGAGAAGGATTTTAGTAAAAATCTGATCAAAGAACGACAAGCTACGTTGCAAATTATTACGGATGCCACTGACCCAAATACGGCGAATACGATAACCAACTATATCAACTCTATCCTTAAAAACTATGAGCAGTCAAAAAACAAAAACATAAAGCTTGATTATCAGGTGGTATCAGAGACACGCATGGTTTATAATCCAGAGCTAAAAAGTGTGTTTACGTTTGTTCCTGGAGTGATGACCATCATTTTGATGTTGGTATCGGCAATGATGACCTCAATATCGATAACTCGAGAAAAGGAGCTTGGGACTATGGAAATTCTTTTGGTGTCGCCAATTACCCCTTTTCAAGTAATTATTGGAAAAGTGGTTCCATATATTTTTCTATCGGTTATCAATGCAGCGGTTATTGTACTATTAAGCATTTTTGTTTTTAACATGCCGGTACAGGGAAGCTTGTTTTTATTAGGCGCAGAAAGTGTACTCTTTATCATTACTTCGTTGGCACTTGGTATTTTAATTTCCACAATATCTGAAACGCAACAGACCGCCATGATGATTTCACTAATGGGACTAATGTTGCCTGTAATCTTACTTTCTGGTTTTATTTTTCCAATATCGAGCATGCCAGAACCCTTACAGATTATCAGTCATATCATACCTGCCAAATGGTTTATCATCATCATAAAAGGGATCATGTTAAAAGGTGTTGATCTCTCCTTTCTGTGGAAGGAAAGTCTCATATTAATAAGCATGACCGTGTTGTTCATAGGTTTAAGTATCAAGAAATATAAAATCCGTTTAGAATAATGAATATTATAGCATATATCATACAAAAGGAGTTTAAACAGATCTTTAGAAATAAAGCGATGTTGCCTATTATATTTATTTTGCCCTTGTTGCAGTTGGTCATTTTATCAAATGCAGCGACTTACGAGGTGAAAAATATAAAATTCGCTTATGTGGATCATGATCAAACGTCGACCTCTCGAGCCTTAATTGATAAGTTTAATGCCTCCACTTATTTTAATGTACTAACTGTTTTCCCATCGCATGAAAAGGCAAGTTCAGCGATGTTATTGGGAAATGTTGATGTGGTTTTAGAAATTCCCAACCATTTTGAACGCAATTTCATAAAAGAAAAAACCTCCGATTTAGGAATTACCATCAATGCAATTGATGGGGCGGCGGCAGGCGTAGAAAGTGGCTATATCAACCAAATAATACAAAGTTTCAATAAAAATCTGAAAGTAACCTATAGGGATGCTTCAGAAAATGTCGTAAAACCCGTCAACATCGCGAGTATTGCCTCTTTTTGGTACAATACTACGCTCGATTACAAAACCTTTATGGTGCCTGGCATCCTCGTATTGCTTGTTTCAATGATTACTTTATTTCTTTCCGGGATGAACATTGTGAGAGAAAAGGAGATTGGCACCTTGGAGCAAATGAACGTCACTCCAATACGGAAGAGTCAATTTATCATTGGAAAGTTATTTCCATTCTGGGTTATCGGCATGGGACTGTTAACTATTGGATTAATACTGGCTAAACTCATTTCTGATGTGCCAATGCTAGGAAGCCTACTGCTGCTATATGGATACACCTCCATTTATATCCTGGTCATTCTTGGGATGGGGCTATTCATCTCAAATTTTACAGATACCCAACAGCAGGCTATGTTTATTGCTTGGTTCTTTGTAGTGATCTTTATATTGATGAGCGGTTTGTTTACGCCAATTGAAAGTATGCCTGAGTGGGCTCAAATCCTTACGGAATTTAACCCCATTAAATACTATGTGGAAATAATACGTATGGTCATGCTGAAGGGCTCAGGATTTACGGATATTTTACCACTGGCCTTAAAAACATTGGCCTATGCCATTGTAATGAATGGCTTAGCTGTATGGAGTTATAAAAAAACGAATTAAATCATATTGCTATGGAAACCCGATATAATACTAAATTATCTACCGACGAATCTCTATTTGTTCGAGGGCCTTTGTCTCGTTTCAAAGAGTTGACCTTCGCATTTAAAGTGTTTTTTAATTTTATAAATGCCTTTAGAAAAATGCATTTCATTGGACCAAGTGTCACTGTTTTTGGTTCTGCACGGTTTACCCAAGAGTCTGAACATTATAAAGCGGCTGAAAAGATTGGCGCTGAATTGACAAAACTAGGATTCACAGTTTTAACGGGTGGTGGCCCTGGCATTATGGAAGCGGCAAATAAGGGTGCTTTTGAAGCGGGAGGTTATTCCGTTGGATGCAATATCATTTTACCCTTTGAACAGAAACCAAATCCTTATCTCCACAAGTGGATAAATATTCCTTATTTCTTTTTGCGTAAAGTCATTCTTGTAAAATACTCTTACGCCTTTGTGATCATGCCTGGCGGTATTGGCACTTTAGATGAACTGTTTGAGGCGCTAACGCTTATTCAGACCAAAGTAATCCAAGATTTTCCAGTAGTCATCTATGATTCTGAATATCATAGAGAATTATGGAAACATATTGAAATGATGGCAAAAAGTGAAAGTATCAGTCAAGAGGATATAAAATTGCTATTTATGACAGACTCCGTTGATGATTTAATAAAACATATAGAGACACATGCCATCCAAAAATTTGGATTGACTAAAAAGCCAAGATGGTGGCTTTTGGAAACTTTTAATCTTAATAAAAAAACAAATCAAAATGAAAAAAAATAAAATAATCTTATATATCATAACCACTGTTTTAACAGGTTTTGGTCTATTGACACTGTTCTTAAGCAGCTCTGTTATACTTGATCTATTCGGTGTCAGAGAACAAGAAGGAAACTATGTCTTGTTTATAGTTTGGGCAAATTTCATCAGTAGTCTTTTGTATTTATGGACAAGCTATGGATTATTTACAAACAAAACATGGTCTATAAAACCCATCAGAGGTTCACTATTGCTTTTGATATTAGCCTTTATAGGCTTAATAATCCACATCCTAATTGGAGGTGTATTTGAGCAAATGACTGTTTATAGTATGATATTTAGAATAACCCTAACCTTATTATTCGTCTTATTTGTTAAATATAAAATTACACAATGGAAAAAACTCTCATTTTAGGTCTCGTATTATTTGTAGCATCTATTTTTAATACTACCACAGATTCTCACAGTTTGACCGTTAAGGTTGCTGATCTCCAAAACTCCAAAGGAACGGTTTTGGTCGCATTATACAACCGGGACGGTACTATACCAGATGAACATTTTAAAGATTATTACAAAAAAAAGATTGGTGAAATTGTAGACAGAAAAACAGAAGTCACTTTCAATAACCTACCTCAAGGAACTTACGCCATTTCTATTTTACACGATGAAAACAATAATGGTAAAGTGGATAAAAAATTCATGTTGCCATTGCCCAAAGAGGGTGTAGGGTTTTCAAACTATGATGATTTCGGATTATCAAATCGTCCAAATTTTAAAAAGGCAAGTTTTAATTTAAGCAAAGACACAGTTGTAGAGGTAAAAATAATATATAAATGATGGGTTTCAGACTATTCATATTGTTAATGGTGATGCATGGTAACGCCATATTGAATGCACAGGAAAATGATTCTATTTTATATAATCTTCCTTTATCGAAAATGGCACAGATGAACCAAATGGATAGTTATATCACGTTTCCAACGGATATAGGCAATATAGATCCCCTCATGTTTGAAGCCAATGTAAACCCGTCATTCATTATCAGAAAGCGAGAGGATTCTAAATTAATGGGCGTGTTGACCTCCCAGATTATTATTAGGATGTACAATGAGGAATCATACCCTGTGCGCACGCCAAGTTACATTCCTCAAATTACGATTTACTATTTGGCAAAAGATAATGGTCTGCAGAATAAGACTACCGTTTTTGGAAAGATTGCCCATCATTCTAACGGTCAAGATGGTGCATTTTATAATGAAGATGGAACGATCAATTTACTCACAGGAAATTTTGCAACCAACTATGTTGAGCTTGGAATGCTAAATACTTCTTATAGCTCAAGGCTAAACGCTTTAAAAGTGTTTAAAAGTTCCATTGAAATACATCCAAAAAGTTGGATGCTTGATGAATTAAAGGGAGGTTACAGTGGTTTGCGATGGCATAATGCCTTTACGGCGTATAAAATTCCTTTCGGGAATTCAAACACAGCCAAAAAGCCGCATTTTTCATTAAAGTTAGAAACAAATTTAATGTTGGATCATTATAATGATCTCAATTTTTTTGACCTGGACCGTTTAAATGCAGGATTAACACTTTACTACCATCCACAATTTTTAGAGGATATTGGTTTTTTTGTACAAGTATATCACGGGATGGATTATTACAATATTTATTTTCAGCATCAATTGGATATAATCCGCTTTGGAATTATGACAGAATTTTTGCGTTTTTAAAGTTAGAAATCATGGATCACAAAACAATCAACGTAACCAAAAACACCAGTGAAGAAGAACTCTTTTCCCAAGAGAAGCTAAGATCTTCTTTACAAGCTTCTGGTGCAAGTAAGGAGGAGGTGGATATTATCATTAACCAAATAACTCCGTATATTTATCATGGCATCTCTACAGATGATATTTATAAGAAAGCATTTGCTATTTTAAAAAAAATGGATAGTACTTTTGCTGCTAAATATAGCTTAAAGCGATCACTTCTTGAACTTGGCCCAACTGGTTATCCCTTTGAGCGTCTGATAGGTGCGCTATTAAAGGAAAAAGGATTTGAAGTAAAGGTCGGCGTTATTTTAAACGGTGAATGCGTAACACATGAAATCGACGTCTTTGCCCAAAAAGAAGGCAACGCTTATGCCATCGAGTGCAAGTTTCATTCTGATGCCAGAGGAGCTAGTAATGTAAAAGTACCTTTATACATAAATTCAAGATTTTTGGATGTGCAGAAACAGTGGAATAATAATCCCGAAAATGTGGTACATTTAAAACAGGGTTGGCTAGTGACCAATACCAGATTTACGAAAGATGCCTTAAATTATGGTAGATGTATAGGCCTAACACTGTTGAGTTGGGACTACCCCAAAGGAAATGGGATAAGCGCAAATATTGATAGTTTCGGATTATATCCAGTAACTGCACTTACAACATTGACAAAAAAGGAAAAAAGCCAGCTGATAGCAATTGATATCGTTTTAATAAAAGAACTTTATTTTAATACTGGAGTTTTAAAGGATTTTAATATTTCGGTCAACAGGATAAAAAAGATAAAAAATGAAATCGGGCGTCTATTGAATTATAATTATGGAAACACAAACTAAGAAACTCAGCAAACTCGAGAAGTACGATTCCCGAGGTGTACAAACGCTCTTTAGAACCGTCTATAGAAACCATTACAACCTTTTAAGAATGGTTGATAATAAGGCACGAATAATTTTAACCGTAAACTCAATCATCACTTCACTTTTGTTCGGTATTCATTTTATAGAGAAAGGCAGTAAATCAATAACTATAAATGTAGGCACCAAAGTATTGGTCATCAGCAGTATGTTGTCTATGGTTTTTGCCCTGTTCAGCATGCTTCCCCATCGTTATTTAGGAGGGAAATTTAAAAAAAGCGAGTATAAAGGAACTTTATATGCCGATAATTTTTCTAAACAAACATTAAGTGAATTCAAACAAGAATTTGATCGTATTATGGATAGCGGGCATTCTATTTACAATGAACTGATCAGCGATTTGTATTTTTTGGGCTTGGTAATTTCTAAAAAGCAACGCCTTTTGCTCTATTCGGTATTCGTATTTCTCCTTGGTTTATTTATTACTATTGTGTACACTCTTTCTACCCTCTAATATTTCAAATAAGTAATCGTAAACAAGGCGTAATAGAGAACTAAAACCATTTAAAACATTATATCATGACATTCCATAATTTAAGAATATGGTTATTGACACTCACAACACTTTTGTTTTTTAATTGTGCCACGTTTAAAACTACCATAAAAGAAACGGAACCTATAAATCAAAATGATACAGAGCCTGCATTAAAAGTCTATATGATAGGTGGCGTTGGCCTATTAGAAAATGGAACCGCACCTGCAGCTCTACAAGCTTTAGAAAACGAAATTAAGAACTCAAATAAAAGAGATCTGCTGCTTTTTTTAGGTGACAACGTGTATCCAAAAGGAATTCCAAACAGCGATGGTCCAGAAAAACAAGATGCTGAATTGGCCTTGTCATTACAGATTGATGTGGCAAAAAAATTTAAGGGTCGGGTTATATTTATTCCAGGAGATAAGGATTGGAACAGTGGGGTTTCAGGTTTGAAACAGCAAGAAAAACTCGTTGAAAACGGATTGGGCAAAAACACGTTTTTACCTGAAAACGGCTGCCCTATTAAAAAAGTAAAAATCAATGATGACACCATTTTACTGGTTATAGATTCGCAATGGTATATTACTAATTGGGATCGACACCCATCCATAAACGATAAATGTGAAATAAAAACGCGCACAGATTTTT
>Ga0208015_1000914_pt1 | contig 12006 bp, 16 predicted proteins | sample 26BtaG_FD_184101 | JGI IMG/M metagenome (GOLD analysis project Ga0208015, IMG submission 184101) | Marine viral communities from Cariaco Basin, Caribbean Sea - 26B_WHOI_OMZ_CsCl (SPAdes) (version 2) | ecosystem: Environmental > Aquatic > Marine > Oceanic | place: Caribbean Sea: Cariaco Basin...
CCTCGTTTAAGCGTTATGTTGTTTAATACAAGATGCCGTTGTTATGATGCGCTCGTAGCTCAGTTGGATAGAGTATCGGTTTCCGAAGCCGAGGGTCGTGGGTTCGATTCCCGCCGAGCGCACCAATAATCTGCATTATCTTTATCAATTTCTGTCATCACTTCATAGAATGCTTTTTCAGGCTCAAGCCTTGCTATCTCTGCCATCTTGAATATTTCAAACGGTGTCGGTTCGTTCCTGCCGTTCTTCCAATGCGTTATTCTTACACCGCTTGTATCTAATCTTTTAGCTACTTCTTTGTAGCTCCCTGTCTCTAATCTTGCCAAATCTATCAGTCTTCTGATGTTTAACATGGTTCTTCTCCCGTTGACAATTAACTAACAGTAAATTATATTAACTTCTAGATTAACTAACAGTTAATTTTGTTAACTTGATATTACACTAATTAAGCTAAGAAAGTATATCTGAACGTAACTGATCCTTTGGTGGAATGGCTGGGTATCGCAAAGCTTTATAACCAGCTTCTCTTACCATAGCGTCACGTTCCGCATCTTTATCTTCTTTACCTATGTGGCTTTTATCATCTAATTCAATGACTGCTAGTATCGTAAAGTTTTGGTCAGTAATAACAAAGTCAGCGATTTTCTGACTAAATTTATTTCGCGTTGCATAGCTGCTAGTCCAGAGTATTCCGCCAAGCGCGACTTGAACGAAGATATGACATTCGGGAACAGCTTCTTTTAGTAATCCGAACATCACTTTTTCATGAACTGTCATTAGATGACTAGATTTTATTGGTGTTTTATTAACTTTAGGTTTATCAGCTTTTTTAGGTTTATCTGAACCATTCATAGCTATAAAAACGAATATAAAAATGCCTATAAAAATCACTGTAACAAGCAGGAATTCCATATTTTTTCTCTACTAAATAAATGACTGATTTTGGATTAACCGCTATGGACTATCAACCTTTTTATAACATGAATATCTTAGTTTCTGATCCAATGCTCCAAGCTCTCCAAGAAAATAAACCTTATCTCATTTTTATGGTTGTTCTTACTTTCTATCTACTCATGTTTCTGCACATCACTTTATTTCAGCTCTACAAAACGATAAGACAACCTAAAAAAAGGCCTTACCTGACCGTTTAGCAGACGGTCGAATTATTAATCATTGATAACAGTCTTTTTCGTTATCAATGATTAATGATTGACCCAACAACCGAAGGGCGTTAGCTGATGATTTTTTACGCGACTGAAACCGAATTTAATCAAGCCGCCATTAATTGTGTAGCGCGTCTTGTCTCTGATAAAGCCAGTAAGGTTATAGCGACAGGTAATGTCGCCGACATCGGGGAAGAATGCTTAGGCTACTTGGAAGAAGTGACTGTAGAAAATCAGTTGTCGCCAGTTACTGTTACCGCTTACTTGGAAATAATCCGTAGTGAAAACGATGATATAAGTCGGTTCTTTGGTGAGTAGGTTTGATAGGGCTTGTTTCTTTAGTTTAACGCCCCCGCCGCCGTTGCAGAATTGAGGGTGTTTGCAGGGGTAGTAAATGTAAGTGATAAAGAATGAAGTTAACAAAGTCCGAATGACCGTTAAGGAAATGTAGGCGACTTAATGTAGTGATTGGTAGCGTATGCGCGAAGCCGTAAATATCGGAAAGTCAAAGAAGGCGGCGGGGGCATATTTAAACTTAGAAGTAATGACTGTTAAATCGTGGGAACGAAAAACCCCCACTTGTAACACGGGGGTAACGAAGGATGGCTGACATGAAAACGACACTTAACTATAGAAAACAGATTGCTGACATAGCTGCGAAACAAGAGCTTACCATTCGCACCGCTAAGGGTATTGAATTAGTGCCAATCCGTATGCCTGTAGGTACTGAGCAAGTCATTATTGATGCTGTGAACTTTGTTACTTCTGTAGATACTTTCGGCGAATTTGACGAAGTATTGAAAGACACTGAAATGCCAGAAGCTGAAAAGCTGGAACTTGTTAAAGAATTTGTTTTTGAGATAACTACTGTTCTATCTGATATTTTTGGCTCTGACTTTTCAGACGCAACCTATAACGGTAAAGGCATCCATTTTTATAAGTACGGTTTTAGCATTGGTAGCAATGATGCCAAGCTCGGCACAATAGCCATAGGTGGTCAAAACAACACGGTACTAATCATGATAACTGGTACTGGCTGCCAGTATGCTGATAATTATTGGGAACATAACCTATATAACTTCCTAAAAGATGAAAATACGGTTAATCCAAAATTAACACGCATTGATCTAGCACATGACGACTTCGAAGGCATTTACTCGTCACCTGAAATTGCCGACGAAGCCGACAGTCAAGGTATGTTTGCCCTTACTAATCGTATGCCCACAGTCCAGCATCTAGGCGACTGGAAACGTCCCACTGGTGCGGGTCGTACTCTCCAAGTAGGCAAACGCGAGAACGGCAAGCTATATCGAGGTTATGAGAAAGGTAAAAAATTTGGTGATGTTGATAGCCTTTGGTTTCGTAGTGAAGTCGAGTTCGGCACTGCCGGTCGTCACCTACCCTTTGAAATGCTTATCGCCCCTACGCAATATTTCGCGGGTGCTTACCCTTTCTGCTTGGAACTTGTCGAGCACGCAAAAGGCGAAATACTTGAGACAGTTAGCCGTGTGCCCTGTACTAAAAAAGAAGCTGAAATCAGCCTAAATAAATCTATTCAGATTTGGAAGCATCAAGCGGGTCGTTATATCGCTGCTTATCGTGAATTGTTTGTAATGAAAGATAGTCAAGGAAATTTAGTGCCTGATGATACGTTGATCCTTGACCTGCTCCAAACTGAAAAAAAGGACTTTTACCCAAAACGGTTACGAGTCCATGAAAAGTTTATCAAAAATCCGCCAACTTACGCGCCGTGGTCGGATAACCATCAAAAGTGCGCTATACCATTCTAGGAGTATAACCCATGCAACAACGAGTAACGATTACTGGTGCTAAACGCTCTAAGGGCGAAATGGAAGGTCGCCCATACGACAGCACTAAAATTTACGTACAGACCAAAATGAATGTAGATAGCGGCGATATGATGGGCTTTGCTACTACTGAATATAACTGGGGCTTGTCTGATAACTTCGATAAGTTGCTTGGCCTTAAATTCCCTATTCAGGCTGATATTGATATGGAACTTATTACTTCGGGCAAAAGCTCGAAAATTGTTGTTCTCGAAGTCACTCCGATTTCGTCTCAAACAAGTGCATCCCAAACGCAAGCTAAGGCTTAAATAATGAATACGGTTTACCAATGTGTCGCACTAAACGAAACTGTCGAGGGTTATCAGCAGTGCGTCCAATGGCAAGCCATACCCGATTACGGTGGCTACAAACTCACCAATGAACAGATGGCAACCTTTATCTTTGCAATCGCTGCACTTTTCGCCACCGTAGCTGCGATTAAGATTGTCAGACGTACATTTTTTTAAACAAAAGGAATTACTTATGTCAGATATTTATGAAGTTCAGGTTGCTGTACAGCAAAAAGGTAAGTTTGCAAAAGCGACCAATTTTGTTAAACAAAAATCTTATCAGGTAGCTGTGGCTAGTACCTTGGCTTTAGGCGCTGTAGGTGCTCATGCTGAACCCATCGAAATCCCTGCAATGACTGATATTGTCACAATGATTACTGGTATGGTCGCTGTGGTTGCATCTGTCGGCATGGCTGTTCTATCTGTATACGCAACTGGTCGCGTATTCAAATGGGTTAAAGCTGCGTTCTAATGAGCTTCTCGCCCGAATTCGTCTTACAAATAATTGCGATGGTGTGCATCATCGTCGCACTTAGAGACGCGCTCAATTTATAACAAAACCAACCAATAGAATATATAAAGGACTTTTCATGCACATTAAACTTCTGTATCGAAAAGTTCTTTATGTGTTTTTATCGTTAATGATCGTCATTAGCTCAACACAAAACGCTTTTGCCGCCTCTCCTGCTGGTTGGTCTGCTTCTCCTGCTGACATTATTATTAATGGTGCTACTGCTACAGTTACAGCCATTAGGGGTGCTGGCTCTAGCGCCTTACAATCTACGGTTCAACATGCTCCTACTGTTGCTAATATTGGCAAAAAGATTATAAAACTAGGCGGCGGCGCTGCTGCTGTTTATGCTATTACTGAATTATTGGGGGCTGGTGTTGATTGGGTTCTTGACCCTGCCAATAATCGTGTTATTTATTATGAAGACCCTCCGCAAGCTGGCTATTTATGGCGCAATTCTGCTTATAAGCAAATGAAATATAGCGAAATCCCTGCTGATGCTTGTGCCATTGCTGTTGCTCAGGCAACTATTACTTCTTGTTCTTTTAGGTTTATCAAAGTCAAGTCTGACTCTAGAGTGGAAGCCCATTTTTCTTATCAGGCAACTGGGGGTAATGGTTATAGTTTTTATGATTATTATAGGGTTTCCGCTATTCCTGATTATGAACCCGAACCTAAATATCTCCCTATTTCTACTGTTGCTTCAAAAGTCCAGTCTAATGCTGCTGCTGGTCACGCTCCAAGCCAAGAATTAATAAAAACCGTTATTATTGATGATGTTAATGCTGGCGTTCTTGATGTGCCATTAAATACTAATGCTATTCCTGTTGCTGATGCTCCGCCTGTTACTGACCCCAATGCTCCGCCTGTTGACCCTAACGCTCCCCCTGTACCTTTTGACCCTAGCTCTATTATCTCCGCTATTAAATCCGTAATGGCTGCTGTCGTTAATATGTCAGGCATATTAGGCGCAAAAATTGACGCTTTGATGATCGATATGGGTTTAAAACAAGCTGAAACAATCGAAGCTATTACGGCTGGTACTGGTGAGATTGTCGCTGCTAATGATAGAACTGGGGCGCAAGTTGCCGCTATGGTTGCAGCTATCGAAGCAATCGAAGGCAATACGTTAGATGGTCAAGTAATTAATGATGCGGTTGATCGTGCTATTGCTGGTGGTGATGCCAATGCTGCCGATATTGTTGCAGCTATCGAAGCAATCGAAGGCAATACGTTAGATGGTCAAGTAATCAATGATGCTATTGATAGAGTAATAGCAAATGATAATGCTAACGCTCAAAGTGCTGCTGATGCTGCTAGTCAGGCTGCTAGTGATGCTGCTGCTGCCGATGTTGCTAATACTACTGCTGTCACTGATGCTATAGATGCTCAAACCGATGCTATTACCACCACCGATCCAACGACTGGCGAAAAATCGTTAAAACTGCCTGCGTTTTGTGGCTTTGCGCCTGTTGTCTGCGAATACATAGATTGGGTTAAAGGCGAATATCAAACAATGTCAGACTTTGTAAAAGCTGAACCCGAAGTTATGCCTGATGAACCTGTTGTGGTTGCTGATGATCCAAGCGGTTTAGGAGGTATATTTCAAGATAAAGCCGAAGCTGGTTATGTTTCTTTCTCTCGTGAGTGTCCCGCTGATGTATTGATACCAGTTAGCCTTATGGGTGCGTCTCAGAGTCTAAATATTAGTTATACACCGTTTTGTCACTTTGCGAGTCTTATTAGACCTGCTGTTATATTAGGTGCATGGATTAGCGGCTTGCTTATTATTTCAGGTGGTAGAGCTAGGGAATAAAAATAGCCCGCACAAGCGCAAGGGCAATTTCCAATTGCTTGCGCTGGGCGGGCTAAATTATTTAAGGAGTGTGTCATGTGGAAATTATTATCAGGTGCAATCGTTGGCACATTTGGCGGTCTTGGTAAGCGTGTGTTGGTTGGTATGGGTCTAGGTTTAGCATCAGGTGCTATTGTGCTAACCGTTATCAATTATTACGTGAATAAAATCGTTGTGTCTGCTGGTGCGTTGGGTGATATGGCTGCCATTTTGCATTTGGCAGGAATGGACGTTGCTGTCTCTATTGTCATTGGTGCCGTGATTGTTCGCGCTTCTATCGGTGCAACCAAGCTATCACTGTCTAAGGCTGCTAAGTAATGGCTACTGTCAGCAACGGCTTAATCAAAGGTCAAGGTCTTGTTCTTATCACTGGCAAAAAAGGCGCTGGTAAGTCGCATTTTGCCACAGCTCAGATAAAGTATATCGTTGATAACTTCCCTGACCACCCTGTCTATGCTGATATTGCTGGCATAAGCATTGAAGGCGTTGAAAAGTCGCCCGATGATTGGCAAACGCTTTTAAATGAAGATAGTATTGCTAACGCCACTGTCTTTTATGACGAAGCCCAGTTACTAGAATGGGCCGATAATTCAAACACTAAAATCAGCTCTGACAGTCGTATTAAGAATATGACTATGATCCGTCATGCTAACTTAAACATCGTTGTCATGACTCAAGATCCGACCTTCGTACACTCTGCTTTGCGTAAGCTGGTCGATGTGCATTATCACATTAGCCACCCTTTTAAAGATGGTAAGCCCAAAGTATTTCAGTTCGCGGGTGCAATGAGTACTATTGATGATAAGGGCGCGTGGAAGGCTCACGCTGTCGAGTCGTTCACCCATAAGCTAGATAAAGAAACAAGCAAGCTTTATAAATCTGTTGAAGATGGCGCAAGTCATGACCAAAAGCGCAAGATACCAAAGCGTGTTTTGTACATGATTGGCGCAGTTATTGCCATTATCTTAATTGGTATCCCTGTCGGTATTTGGGGCATTGGCAAGGTGTATGGGTTTATCAATAGTGCTGATGAACGTAGTAGTGAGATGTTAAACAATACTCAAGATAATGCAGAAACGATAACAAGCGGTGGCAATGCTGCCAGTGGCTTTAATGATCCTAGTATGGTCAATCCCGAACAGCTTACCCAAGCTCAATTGGACGAATTATATAAGAAGTATCTTGATGATTATACGGTAGAAGTCGCTGCTCATGATGCGATTAGGCCTGATTCGATAATGGCCAGTAATGGTAAATGTATGGCTTATAACATGTATGGTGATGGCTTAAACATACCTTATGACAAGTGTATGGATATGTTGAATAACCCTGAAACTAGACCGCATAAACGGGCTGCTCGTCAAGCAATGAATAATAATACCAGTGCTTCTGCACAGTCTCAGGGTGGTGAACAAGTGCAAAGAGATTTTGTTAATAATCCTCCCCCACCATTACCAAACAATAGTTAACGTCTTTGTGTGCAATTTTGCACTCAAGGAGTTTAAAAAATGTTTAGTAAATTATCGGAAGTTATAGAGTATTACCAAGAATATCACCTGACTAAAAATAAGTATCAATATCGAGCGGATAATCTCCGCTTTTTTGATGCCTATGATTTAAGGGATTTAAGAAAAAAAGACGTAAAAGAGTATGCAAGATTTAGGCGTGCTACTGTCTCCAATGCGACCATTAACAGAGAAGTCAGCTTTGCTAGGGCTGCTATTAATCGCGTTAATGAAGATCATGAGATTAAGCTTAATAATCCATTTGAAAATGTTAAATTTATCGAAGATGATTATATTGCTAATTACTTGAATAGGTCACAATATGAAAGGCTTTTAAAGTCTGCATTGGAGACAAGCAATCATGATTTGCATGATTTTATAGTGTTGTTGACCATGACGGGCTGCCGTCCATGTGAGATATTAACCCTTAAATGGTCAAACGTACACTTAGACAAACATCAATTTATTGTTAGAAATCATTATAGTAAGTCTAAGCGCACCATGTATAAATACCTGAATAATACCGCTTTGATGGTGCTATTGGAGAGACACGAGCAAGCAAATAGCGATTATGTTTTTGCTAACTGTAAGACTGGCGACAGGATAAAAAGTTACAGTAAAGGCTTTCAGTTGTGCAAAAAAAGAGCTGGCGTTAATTGTACGTTGTATGATTTGCGCCATACTTATGCAAGCTGGTTAATTCAAAAAGGTGTGGGTATTTATACAATTAAGGATTTACTGGGGCATGGTGATATAGAGAGTACGATGCGCTACGCCCATCTTGATTATGCTCAATATGTCGAAGCGGTCGATTTATTAGATTAATAATGTAACTAATTGTAACTAATAATTGCGCTCGGTAGGTTTCCGAAGCCGAGGGTCGTGGGTTCGATTCCCGCCGAGCGCACCAATCATCGTATTTCACCCTTCCCTAGCACTACCTTACATTGCTCACCCTTATGCAAATATGTCTTTAAAGATATTTGTGTTTGTTGCTGTGCGCCTATCTTTTTAAATGTTTTGCTTATAACGTGAGCTTATTCTGCCTCTTGCAAGTTAGCCGTTAGTTGCGCGCGGCTAGGGACACGGTGGTAGTTAATCACTGGCACATCACCAAGACGGCGCTGCCCTGTGGCAAGCTTCCTATCAATGGTAATCATGGCAATTTTTTTATCTTGCTTACTCAGTAATAAATGATTTGCCTTACGGGTCACTCGATAATTAGGGAAATATTTTTTTAATAGTGCAGAGGTCTTCTGTAAACCATCATGAGACTTATCTTTTTTTGACTGTGTGTGCCCATTCTGCTCTCCTACTTTTGCCCCACGTGACTTTGCCACCAGCCATAAGGCGGCGATAACGGCAAACAATATGACAAGCCACCAAATTCCATCTATCATAAGAAGAGTATCCATTATTAGCAAGGGTTGGCTTATGTTAGCAGAATTATCACCAGCGTTAATAGCAGAAGTACAGGATGCAGCGAAACTATTGGCTGCCGCACAGCGTATTTGCGTTTTAACGGGGGCAGGAATTTCAGCAGAAAGCGGTATTCCAACTTTTCGAGATAAGCAAACAGGCTTATGGGAAAACTATCATGCAGAGGACTTGGCCACACCAACTGCGTTCGCCCGCGACCCAAAACTGGTATGGTCGTGGTATCAATGGCGCAGAGAGTTGGTAGCGGATAAAACGCCAAATCCCGCGCATGTTGCCTTAGCCCAGTGGCAGCAACATATCAAAGCAAACCATCAGCAGTTAACGCTCATCACTCAAAATGTCGATGACTTACATGAACAAGCTGGCAGTACCGTGTCTCATCTGCATGGAAATCTGTGGCGTAATCGTTGTAGTCAGTGTGAAGCACCTTATCAAAGCAAACCAGAGGGCTCATCTAATAGTGAGGATGACACAGATTTTGCTGATACGTTAATCACTTGCCAGCACTGTGGCGGTTATATCAGGCCAGATATCGTTTGGTTTGGGGAAGCGCTGCCCGTACAGGCATGGCAGACGGCAGAGGACGCCGCTGCCAGCTGTGAAGTGTTTATCAGTATTGGTACCTCAAGCCTCGTTTATCCTGCTGCGGGACTGGCCCAGTTAGCAAAGCACAATGGCGCCAAAATCATTGATATAAATCCAAATCCGACGCCCAATACTGTCGTTGATATAACGTTAGCAGAAAAAGCGGGGGTGATAATGCCAGCACTCATACAAGCAATCAATAAGTTATAATTATGGCTGTGTGACGAATCAAATCTATCACTAGCTTGGGTGCTGAGTTCGTTTAAATTTTTATCAGACCAAAAAAGGCTTAACGGTTTGTATCAACCATTAAGCCTTGTACGAGACCACGATCTGATCAGGTCTTATTGTAACGCTAGATCAACGTAACGCTAGATCAACTTTCGCTAAATACGCTGCTTTTAGCTCATCATCTATAAATGCCGAACGAAAAGAGTTTTTCACCAAGGTTATGACATCATCTTCCGTGATCGGTAGATTCTCATATAAGTTGATAAAGTTTTGATTGACGTAGCCTTTAAAGTACGCTGGATCGTCTGAGTTGACACTGATATTTAGACCATAATTCAAAAGCTCTTTGATGTTGTGCTCTTTATAGGTTTCAAAAACTTTCAGTTCGATATTTGAGTTGGGGCAGACGGTCAGCGGCATTTGCTCGTCTTTGAGTCGTTGCATCAGCTCTGGACTTTTTATAGATTGCACACCATGATCGATTCTATTGATATTCAATAAATCTAGCGCTTCGTAAATGTACGAAAAATCTGCCTCTTCACCTGCATGGGCCACCAATTTAAAGCCTTCTTCTTTGGCCTTTTTAAATACCTCTTTAAACTTCGATGGCGGATTGCCCAGCTCTGATGAATCAAGACCAACACCAATGATGTCGTCTTTGAATGCTAAAGCTTGCTCTAACGTTTCAAAGGCGGCTTCTTGGGATAAATGACGCAAAAAGCACATAATAATACAAGACGTGATGCCGTACTTTTCTTTAGCATCCGCAAGTGCCTCTTTGATACCCGTTATTACAGCCTCAAAAGGCACGCCTCTTTCTGTATGTGTCTGGGGATCAAAAAAGATCTCCGTGTGGATGACATTGTCCTCAACACATTTAAGAATGTATTCCCAAGTCAAATCATAAAAGTCATCTTTGGTGAGCAGAACATTTGCACCCGCATAGTAAATGTCTAAAAAGGTTTGCAAATTGGTGAAGTTATAAGCCTTGCGTACATCTTCTATGTTTTCATAAGGAATCTTTACGTCGTTCTTTTTGGCCAATCGAAACATCAGCTCAGGTTCTAGTGAGCCTTCAATATGTAGATGCAGTTCCGCTTTCGGTAGTTTCTTTATTAACTCAATCATAGTGTTCCAGTAGTGTTTTTTATCAAGACAGGCAGACGATACATGGGCTTAAATGCGACACACATCAGTCATTTTCTGTGGCTAGACGCGTATTATATTTGAATTACCCACAAAACCCCATAGGCTAAAAGCAAACCATTTAACGCGATGAATGTGCCCTTTATCAATAAGAAGACTCATAGAAATAGCTAATCATAGTACTTACTTCAAAAACACCACCGTATCAGACAACTCATTACCAGCTGGATTGTGCTCAAGATGATAGTACTGACGCAGCAATTGTCCCACCTCATCTAACAGTTCAGTCAAACTTTCTTCTGTTTTCTTATTCGCAATACCTGATAGCGCTTTTTCACACATCGCTCGCCATACCGTTGGGCTGACGTGCGCGCTGATGCCACGATCAGCGACTATCTCTAGCTGATGCTCACAAATATTGACATAGATCAAAACACCGGTGTTTTCTTCGGTATCCCAAACTCGATACTCACTAAACAAGTCAATCGCACGGTCGCGGCAGCCGATGTGATAGGCCTCTTGAATGGGTAGATGGTTTTCTACAATCAAAAACACCTCACCCCGATGTCCACGCTCAGCGCGTGTTACTTTATCTGTTAAACGTGCTTTGGCGTCTGCTGTCAGCCACTTACTATGCAATAAAGGGACAAACAAGACTTGACGCCACCAGCGGGCAAAACTGGAATTTGAAGCGCTGTTTTCTGCCATTATATTATTTCCTCAAGTACGTCATTACTGACGTTCATTTAGTGAATGGGTCTACCACGAGCCGCCAGCACCGCCGCCGCCAAAGCCACCACCACCGCCGCCAAAGCCGCCGCCTCCGAAACCACCACCGCCAAAACCGCCGCCGCCCATGCCTGGTAGGAAAATCATGCCGCCGCCTCTGCGACCACCTTTACCGCCGCCTTTGCCACCACCACCGCGTGAAATCAGGAACATCCAGATAAATATCGCCATAATCAGCGTCATAAAAAAGCCGCCGCCGAGTGCCAATGAACCGGCAAAAAAACCTCCGGCCGTCAGGATCGAGCCAAAAACGCGGCCAAAGATGCTGGTAATGAAACTACCAAATATCATCGCCATGACGAATAAAAAAACGGGTGATGAGTTGTCACCGACATCGTTTGGATTTTGGCTACGTTCGGCCGCTTGCGCATCGGCACGCGCCAAAACCTCAGGGTCAGCGCTCAGACGCGCTTTTAAGGCCTCCACCCCAGCTAAAATCCCAGCGCCATAGTTGTCCTGTTTAAATAGCGGGGTGATCTCTTCCCGAATGATACGATTGACCGCAGCATCTGGCAAGACGCCCTCTAGGCCGTAGCCCGTTAAAATATACATGTCACGGTCATTGACCGCAACGACAATTAACAAACCATCATCGATGTCTTGATCGCCAAGCTGCCATTTTTCTGCCACTTGCAAGGCATAGT
>Ga0208015_1000915_pt1 | contig 12000 bp, 22 predicted proteins | sample 26BtaG_FD_184101 | JGI IMG/M metagenome (GOLD analysis project Ga0208015, IMG submission 184101) | Marine viral communities from Cariaco Basin, Caribbean Sea - 26B_WHOI_OMZ_CsCl (SPAdes) (version 2) | ecosystem: Environmental > Aquatic > Marine > Oceanic | place: Caribbean Sea: Cariaco Basin...
GGCTATTAATAAATTTAAAACCTTTAAATCCTGGTTCTATGAAAATTGTTGCGAATAAATTTGGATTGATAAAAAGATATGAGCAGGTCGCAAGAGGAGTGAATGTCCAGACATGGAAGCCAGAGCAGATTTTCCATTGTGCATGGAATAGGATAGCAGATGATATTCATGGAATTTCTACTATAGAAAAGATGGAAGATGTTATATTAATGAGAAACGAAGCTATGAGTGATTTAAAAACAGTATTTCATAGATATGTAAAACCTCTTTTAACCTTTGTAGTCGACACAGATAATGAAGCAGAGATTGAGGCTTTTAAAAAAGAAGTTGATAAAACTGTAAAAAATGGAGAAAATTTAGTTATCCCTAAAGATACAGTAGATAAAATAGACAGAACTTCAATACCCCAATTTTCAACTTTGGATCCAATTCCTTGGATTCAGTATTTGGAAAAGTTTTTTATTATGGCTGAAGGAGTGCCGAGTATTGTTTTAGGCAAGGGTGATGATGTTACAGAAGCTTCGGCAAAGATTTCATATTTAGCATTTCAGCAGATGGTTGAATGGAATCAGTTATATTTAGAAAGACAGATAGAGGCGCAATTAGGGTTAAAGATAAATTTAAGTTTCCCAGCGTCTATAGCTCCAGAATTAATTAGTGATGAAAAGAAAGATTCTGGAAGAGAAAAGATTACAGGACAAGTTGCAGGAAAAGACCAAAAATGATAGAATTTGAAGAAGATAAACATAAGATTATTTTAATTGGTTTAGTAAGTTTAACCTTTGCGTTGGTAGCATTTATAATAAAAGACCCAGCTAATCCAATTATTTATATTTTGATTACATTGATAGCTGGATTAGCTGGATGGCACAGTCCGAAACTTGGAGGTGAAGGAGATGCCCGAAAATGATGAAAAAGAAAAAACTGAAAAGCAAGAAAATATAGACACTTTAGTCGAAAAGAAAGATGTCGAAGCTAAGCAAGAAGAAGAAAAGAAGGCAGAAAGCGAAGAACAACAAGAAAAGATTGACGAGAAGAAGACTGAGGAAGACACAACAAAAGATAGAAAGCTGGAAAAAGAATTATTTCCAAACGTAAAAAGTTTAGAGAAATTTCAAGAAAGAGTTGATGAGCTAATAGAATTAGACAAAAAGATAACAGAGAAGATTAAGATTTTTGATAAGCGTATGGCGGAAAATGCATTAGCAGGCAAAGGATTATCTGGTGATACGATTCAGGAAACAGGGGAAGAGAAAGCAAAAAGAAAAGCAAAAGAAATGTTAGAGGGGACAGGATTAAATCCTTTTCTAGAATAAAATGCATTTATACGTAGCAGCAAGAGGACAAGCAGATAGAATTAATCGATGGGAAAATGATTTATTAGCTAAATATTATCCTTATCAGTTTCAAAAAGATAAGCCAAAAGGTTCTTTACAATTAGGTGTGAGACCAATTAGATTCTATGAAATTGTTTTTCCAGAAGACCAATATGAAGAGGTATTAAATACAATAGCTCCGACAGAAAGCTGGAATCCGAAATATAATAAGTTCATAGGATTTTTCAGAAGACTTTTAAAATTAGATAAAGTTGATCTGAAAAAAGTTGTGCCAAATAATAAGTTGATGCGGATGTTTGTTGAAGTTGCAGCTATTGGGACAAAAAAAGATAGATTTAATGAGGATGGCATTGAACAATTATAGTGTTTGCGGTTCATGTAAAAAAAGTTTTAAAGATGATAGTGATTTGTTTTACATGGAAGAAGCAAGGATGTGGATGTGCGGAAGTTGTAGGTTAAACTATGAAAGAGGATAGAAGCTGGGATGTAAAATTTGTCATTACATGTAATCATGAGAAATGCAAAACCAAGAAAACCATTACTAAAGTTCGAGACTAAATATAAATTATGTCTATGGAAGAATTATTTTGAAACAGGCTATGCTCTGACAAGTTATATGAAATATGCAATTTTAGCTGTAGGCGCTAACCAATTATTAAGAGGAGATTTAACAGAAACTTTTATGTGGGGAATAGGTTACGGAATATTTTGTTATATAATTGGATGGCTATGGTATACCTCTGATTTTGTTAAGGCGAATATAGAGGTATCAAATAATTATAATAAATTTGTAAAAGAAGTGAGGGGTAGTTTGAAAAAGAAATGAAATGTGCATTAAGTAAATCTATTGCCTGCATTAATGAGGTAGAGTGTCATGAATGTGGATTTTGTAGTGATCACTGCGAGTGTAAAACTACAGTAAGGCCATCATAGAAAGATTTATATATAAATAAATTAGTTCTGGGAATATGAATATATTAAAAGAGTGTGTAATTTTTAATGACTAATGAAGCAGTAATTATAGAACTCCCTAACGGGGGAGAGCCAATTAATTTTACAGTTGGTGATGGAGCTGCTCTTGAAAAAGGAACAATTCTTAGATTATTAGAACCCAGAACAGTCTCAGCTTCTACAGGGGTGGAAGAAGTTTTTGCAGGTATAGCTGCTTCTGAGAAAGTTGCAAATGATGGTTCTACAACAATAGGCGCTTATACAAAAGGTATTTTTGATTTAAAATTAGCAACAAACTCAACGTGTCAGGCTGGTGATTTATTAGTTATTTCTGGGGCAAACTTAGTTGCTGCAGCAGCAACAGTTCAACTCAAAACTGACCCTTTTGGAAATTCAACAGGCGGCGCACAAAGAGCTATGCAATCAGGAATGATTATAGGAAAAGCACTTGAGACAGGTTCGAGTGCAGAAGTTATAGCAGTTCAGGTAGGTATTTATTAAATGGCAGACGCAGTAGGTCAAGCAGACTTAAGAGCAGAAAATGTAAGTGCGATTGTAACAGGCTTTGCTTTACAAGAATATAGAATGAAGCAGTTATGCATGATTGAAAAAAGTTCTTCATGGATAGAAACATATTATAAAGAAACAGCCGCCGATTTATCAGGCGGCACAGGTTCGAGTGTTAAAGGAGTGCCAAGATTAGCTAATTTTCCTTATGGTGAAGTTACCTCGACAAAAACAAGTTCATATTTATTAAAGCATGGGATGGAAGGGGTTATCTCATGGGAAGATGCAACGACTAATTCCATAGGTGTGATTGCAAGAACATTATTAAGAATAGCAAGAGCAGTTGCCAAATCTGTTGATAGTGAAATTTGGGATATTTTATCAGAAAGTAGGTCTGTCTCAGATATTAATTCAGTAACAATTACAGCTGGTAATGAATGGGATTCAAATACAATAGCCAACCGTGACCCAATTCAAGATATATTAAATGCTAAAAGAGAGATTGCTACACAAAATTATAATCCGGATAATAATGGATTCTTAGTTGTTTCACCAAAAGATTTTGCTAATTTAATGGGTAATGCAAATGTAAGAAATGCTGGACAGTTTTTTACTTCTGATGTTACTAAGAATGGAAGAGTGGGAAGAATTTTAGGATTGACAATTATTGTTTCTAATACTGTAACAGCTGATTATGCTTTAGTATGTGTGGCAAAAGAGTGCGCAACGTGGAAAGAGGCAACACCTCTAACTGTTGTAACAATTGAAGACCCTGCTATTAAATTTACAATAAGAGCATGGGAATTAGGAGTAACACAATTAACAAATCCAAAAGCTGTAGCTTTAATAAGTAATACTCAAGCATAATTAAGATGGCAAATGTAGACCAGATATTCGGTTCAATAGGTGTTGGAGAGATAGTTTTCAATACAACTCCTGGAAAAAAAAGAACAGAAACAGTCTCTGGAATGATGTTTGTTTCTGGAGCGAATTTAATGATTAATATTGCAGGCTCAATGAAGACTGTAACTGTATCATAAAATGGCAGCTGGAGATTTAACACTAACAGAACATGGAACATATGCAATAAGTTCAGCTACTCTAAAGACTGTCGTTGATAGCATTAATATAGGAGCTGGAGAAATCTCAGGCTCAACATTATATTTAATCCCCACTGGTGGCGGACAGCAAATCTCTGTTATAATGGTAAAGAGGACTACAACATAAAATGTCAAGAGAAAATAGAAAAAAAGAAGCAATTCGTCAGTATGAAGCTGGAAATATAGAACATCCTTATGTTAAAGAGTTTCTTTCTGAATTAGAAGAAAAGAAAGAAGAACCTAAAGCAGAGGAACAAAAAAAAACTCAAAAACCAAAGAAGACATCAAGAAAGAAAACAAAGAAAGAAAGAGAGATAGAGGTGTTAGAGAAAAAATTACAAGATTTGCAAGCATCTTAAAGTGGACTGTTAGCTTAATAGGGCTGGGAATTCTATATAGTTTGATAAAATGGGCTTTAACGTAATTCTTAAATAGTTTAAAACATAGTCAGTCAAGAGGGGGATTAATATGCCGAGAGGGAAGAATATACAGAACATATTTAATGCTGATAAAAGAAGCTCTTCTGCTGGGAGTCATGTTGCCAAATTCACCTCAGCTGCCCAGGGCGATGCTGGATATGATAATCCCCGTGAAAATATTGACCCCCATATAAGGACACAAGCTATTTCAGCAAAGCAAGTAGATATTTCTGGTTTAAATCTCATTCAAAATCCCAAAAATGTTATAGGTAATGTTCCTATAGGTTTTATTTCTTTTAAAGCAGATAATAATGCAGGACAAGAAAAGACATATGCAAACATAAGAGGTGGAATACAAGACCATTTATCAGGAAGCGAAGATGGAGAATTAAATTATTATATTCTTTCTAATGATGTAAATGTTAGTATGATAAGAGTCAGAGGCTCTGGAGTTAATATTAATGATGATCAGGCTGATGCTGATTTCAGAGTAGAGACCTCTGGAAATGGCAATATGCTGGTAGTAGATGGCGGATTAGATAGGGTAGCAATAGGCCATAAAAGTCCAACCAGAGAGCTGGATGTTTCTGGAGACGTAAAGGTTTCTGGAGACATATCAGGAGCAACCTTATCTTCAAGTGGGTTTACATCAGGCGCAATATTATTCCAGCAAGAGACAGGCACAATAGGAGATGATAGTTCTAATCTTAGATGGGACAATACAAATAATAGATTAGGAGTAGGCACTACAGCCCCTCTTCATCAAATCCACGCAGAAAGCACAGGAAGCGGAGATGAGCATATTGGAGTCTATAGGAATGGAGTCAAAGTTTTAGCTTTCGGAACGTGGGGCTATGATGGATTGATACAAGGGGGAACTTTTAATAATTTCAGGTTTAAGACACTAGGAAACCAAGATACAGAAGGCTTTATTTTTGAAGATAGCTCAGCAGTAAGGCAGGCTTTTATCTCAAGAATAGGCGGAGCAGTATTTAATGAAAATAGTAATGACGCTGATTTTAGAGTAGAAAGTAATAATCAGGCGAATATGTTATTTGTAGACGGTGGAACTGATAGAGTAGGTATAGGGATAGGAGCACCGTTAAACACATTACATCTATATAACAACACATCAGCAACAGGAGCAAGTGCAGGAACAGGCATTAAATTAGAGCAAGATGGAACAGGAGACAACCTAATAGAATTCTTAATGTCAGGCGTAAGGCAGTGGTTAGTGGGAGTTGATAATAATATTGGAGATGTATTTAGGATTACAGAAGGAGTTACAGGGCAATTTACAAGTCAAGGATTAGCAATAGACACAACAGGAAAGGTAGGTATAGGAACAGCAGCCCCAAGTAAAGCATTAGAAGTAGTAGGAGATATAGGTTCTACAGGCACAGTATCAGGAGCAAGTTTAAAGGCTGATGACGGAGCAACAGGAACATTCACATCTGGGGATGCAACACCAAAAACAATTACAGTTACAAATGGTGTAATCACATCCATAGTTTAACTTGATAGTCAAACTTATATATGGAAAAAACTGATGAAAATCATATAAATATAATGGAGGAAAACATAAAAATGGCGAATTTAGTGGAGGGAATATTTGTAACAGGAGATTATATTGATGGTCTTAAAGACAAGAAGTTCACTGTTACCGAAAGCCCAAGATATGAGGATAGAGAAGATTTTAGAGATGAGACGAAAACTGTAAGAAAGCTGATTGTGAAAGTAAAGATAAGTGATGGGGCAATAATGGATTATATGCCCAATATGACTTCTATAAAAACTATTGTTGAGAAGTTTGGAGCTGATATGGACAAGTGGATTGACAAGGAATTTGAGTGGGAAGTTGAAGAAAAGAGGATAGGCAAAGAAACTAAAAAGGTGTTGTTTGTTAAAGAGTAATGACAATTGATAAATTGAAAAGGGTGATGCAATTATTAGAGCCTAAGAAAGATGAAAGAAACCATGTTTATGTTGAAGATGTTGAGAAAGCTATAATCTCTACTGTGGGCTATGATTACAGGACAATAAGGCAGTCATTAGACACTTTAAAGAAATTAGGGTGGTTAAGGAAGGTAAACCAAACATGCTTCAAAATAGGCTCAGAATACGTTACAGAGGAATTCTAAGTTATCACCTTCTCATGATAAGTGGTGGACAGCAATTAAAATTAAACGACCGATAGGAGCCCTCATTCGGCTATGAAAAACAATAGTTTTTATGCATAGCTCCCCTGCGCATAAGTATAATATATGCTGGTGTCCCACTTGTCTAATCGCAGTCCGAGCTCTATCCTGCGTGGCTTCATGATGGGCTCCTTGAATACCAATCAGAGATTGGAAGGGGCATAAAGCCCCAGAATTGACGGGGGGAGACGAGTTAATTTAGACGGTTTTATAGCGTCTTAGTTAATAGTGGTCTTTATTTATCTGTAGTTCTTTTAATGCACTTGAATCGGATAGCCCGAAAATCCCACAAGCTGGGAACATTTCCTAAAGGTTCAAGCCAGATAATAAAGAAATATATAACGCTCCACTACGCCCAATTCACCCAACCTCTTGGGCTGTTCCGCTATTATTATTCACCCCCCTCGCCCCCCTCAAGGGGGGAAGTGGTAATAATGTTGGATTAAATGCAGGTGTGTAAATAAAGAAAGATGATTGTGATTGGTGTTGTTGTGAGGGGTAGATTTGATATGTATGGGGATGTTTGAGAGGTGTAGCGGATTATAAAAGAGATAAAGGGGTGGGGTGGTGTAGCACTTCACATTTTTTCCTCAAAAAAAGCCATATTAATTATTCTAAGATTATTACACTAACGCTCATTTCTTGCGCAAAAAAATCCCGACATTTTCCCAAAGAAATTTTAAAAATAATAAGAATTGACAAAAAACTTTAAGCAAATCTCCAGTGGAAATGAAGGTCACAAAAAGTTAATTCTAAAGAATAATAACAATACAAAGCCCGTAACTATGTATTTCATATTATCCACCAACCCCTTGATTTCTTTTGCTAAATATATAAAAACATAAAAGTTAACCTAAATTATTAATATTATTTAAATAAATAAATAAATAAAATAATAATAATAATAATAATAATAATAATGAAATCAATAATTACCTTTTCAGTAGATACAGAGGTGTTAGCAGAGTTGAGAAAAGCAAGAATTAAAGGAGTTTCGGGAATAGTGAACGGATTTTTAGCAGATTTAGTAAAATTCAAGAAAAAGAGAATAAATGGCCTACAAGATCTAAAATTAGAAGAAACAAAGCTTAAAACAATATTACACAAGGTTCAACATGATATCACAACAGAAAACAAGAAAAGAAAGCATAACAGGATAAAAATATAAGGGGAAGCAACCTTGTATTAAGCAATAACAGAACAATGCGTACATGTACTGTTATATTCAATAAATTTAGCTAAAATGGTAATTTGTTGTATGTGCAAAAAGAGAAAAGCGATTGGTTATTTTGGTATCCAAGAACCAGACATTGAACCCATACCTTTATGTGGTGGATGTAAGATAGAACAACAAATTAAAATATTTGAAGAATTAGCTAAATTTACTTCGCCTTCAGCGACCTCCAAAAAGGAGGGAACATAACATTGATTAAATACAATTGGGAGACTATAAAATGAAAGTATCTAAAGTAATTAAGAAGTTTGCTGGTGATAAGGATTGTATTCATTGGCAATATGAACCTTTAGAAGAATGGGCATTAAGATGGTTAGATAAGAAGAAGACCAAATATAGGCAAGGTAAAGCCACAATAAAGTTACCTGAAAAATTAGTTCCAGAAGAGAACCTTGCCAATTTGAAGAAATATCACATACTTTTGATTGCTATTCCACAAAAGAAGATTGATGAGATATATAGAGGAGTAGCAGATAAATGACGCATCCCAAGGGTACTTAACATGATTATAGGAGTGCAAATATGAAATTAAAAATAGAATTAGAAATAGATAAGGAAGAAAAAGAGAAATTCATAAAGGATTTGAAAAAAGGCAACAAATTAAGTTTATATGTAGAAGAAATAGTAAAAAAAAACCTTGGTTCGTCTCAACAGGGGGAGCAGCAGCGTTAAAGATATTGGGTGAAGCTAATGATGGAAATTGAATTTAAAGCAGAATTAGAAGGATGGATTCTTTATATTAATAGATATGAGGAATCCATCAAATTATGCGCAATTTGCGGTCATCAAATAACAAAAGAATGTTATTTCTGTCCAGATATGAAGGTCTGCGTGCATAAGGGATGTGAGGAAAAATTAATAAAGTTTCCAAGACATAATAGAGAGCAGCATTATCATACAAACATAAAAAAAATAGAATGGACAGAAGAAAACTTGGAAGACTTAAGAGAAAAGCAAGAGAGGCTCAGGTTAGAGTAAACAAGAAATTATATCAGAAAATAGAAGAATTGAAAAAAAACAAGGATTTCATGGCACGATTAGATCATGAAACCCAGGGTAAAAGTCAAAATGAGCTCAAAGAATACAAGAAAAATGCATACAAAATTAGTAAACGCGAATTTAATAGAGAACAAAAGAGAATTCTGTCAAAAAGAACTTCAGCTAAAACTTGACAGATGGCAAGAAAAATTATTAGCAGAAGAGGAAAAAAACATAGTTATAAGAGCTGGTCGCCAAATTGGAAAGAGCACTGGGGTGGCTTTGAAAGCTTTCTTTTATGCATTAGAGAATCCTCAAAAGACAGTTCTGATAGTAGCATCATCACAGAGACAATCTGGGTTGCTTTTCGAGAAGATAAAATCATTATTTGTGGAAACTTATCCTCAAGTCATAGCAGAGGAGCCGACATTAACAAGATTGATATTGGAGAATGGAACGAGGATATACTCCCTGCCTGCTGGAAGAACTGGTTATGCAATACGAGGTTTTAGTATAGATCTCTTAATTGCAGATGAAGCTGCATTTATTCCAGAAGCAGTTTGGGTCGCTTTAGTTCCAATGTTAGCAGTAACACAGGGAAAAGTTATTTTATTATCTACACCATTTGGTAAAGGTGGATATTTCTATAGATGTTTTGGCGACTCAGATTTTAGACAATTTCATTTGAGCAGTGAAGATTGTCCAAGAGTGCCTAAAAAATTCTTACAGAAAGAGAAGGCAAGATTATCAAAGATGGATTATGCTCAGGAATATCTAGGAGAATTTATCGAGGAGTTTACGCAGTTCTTTCCAACAGCATTGATTAAAGAAAGATGCACATTCTTAGAGTGGAAAACTAAAGAGAAATATAATAATAAATTATCATATTATTTAGGTGTTGATGTGGCTCGATATGGTGGAGATGAGAATGCATTCGTTGTTGCAGAGATGCAGCCAGACAAGAAGCTGAAGATTGTAAAAGTTCTAACAACCACGAGAATATCCACAGCAGACACTATAGGAAGAATTCAGCAATTACATTTAATATTTGATTTTAGGCGTATTTTTGTAGATGATATGGGTGTCGGGGCTGGGGTAACTGATGTTTTAATAGACAAGTTAGGCAGTAAAGTTGTAGGTATTAACAATTCAACAAGGTCAATAGATAAAGAAGGCAAGAGAAAAATTAAGATTTTAAAAGAAGATTTGTATTCAAATCTGTTAGTTATGATGGAGCAAGAAAAGATTGAAATGATAGACATGCCAGAGTTAAAGAGATCTCTGCAGTCTGTTCAATTCAAATACACAGTTGAGAGAAACCTTAAAATATATGGAGATTATTCACATATAACAGAGGCTCTTGTAAGAGCAGCATGGAGCGTAAAACATAAAGGATTAAAGTTATTTGCAGCATAGGATAGAGATTAGCGTCTTTGTTTAGCTTAAGGTTGGCTTAGCGGTCATAAAACCTTTGGAGCTTGTAAAAGACTGTGGTCGTCCAAATGCAAATGGAAAACTTAATAAGAAGAAAAGTTGTATTGATAAGTGGAGTGTATAATATATTTGGAATTAAATTTAATAAAGAAGATGAAGGTAAAATATTTGATTTAAAAGAAGTCGAGATGGATAAAAAAAAGTGTGAGTATTGTGGGAAATGAGAAATATAAAATGTTTATTAGGATTTCATAATTGGAAAGGGGATACATCTGGAAAATTAAGAAGTTGTCAATTATGTAAACTATTCCAAGAAAAATATTATGATATGTCTTATGGAGAGTCTTACTGGGGATAATGGTAACAACAACGATGTGCGTCAGTGGAATGGTTTTAGCTAAGGCTGGAACAAATCATAGCACAGATTTAGATGGAACTGCGGCTGCAATGGTTGGAACTGATTTTATTGTAGATTTATGGATTGTCGAGGCTGAGTCTTTTATAAATGTCTTAACGAGAAATAATTATACAGATTCTTATTCAACTTTAAATGATGATGTTAAAAAAATATTGCAGGAAGCAGCAAGCAACTTAGCAGCAATGTATGCAGTTAGCTATGATATGTCTGGATACACATCAAGAGTTGAAGCTGAAGATATATTGAATATTCTCTTTGTTAGATTCAGGCAATGTATAAAATTATTAGACCAGAATGCAGTAACATATATTAATGGGGCGTAAATGGTTCTGAAATTTGATGCTTTCGAGGATGATGGGGAAGAAGGATTATTTCTATTTGATACATCAAGAAATCAAGGCGTAGGCATGAATCCAAGAAAAGAAGAAAGAGATGTTAATACAAGAATGCAGAGTAATCTCACTGCGGCTTCAAGTTCTAATCAAGTTGATATTCCAAGCACTTATACAGATTTAACAGGAATTACAAAAACAATAACATTAGAGAGTGAGGCTAAAGCTATGATTATTTTTTCAGGGAGATTTACATTTGAAGCTGATTCTCATGCGTCAGGTGTAGCAGTTAAGATTGTAGTTAATAGCTCAGATGTGGCAAATTCAGAAAGGAAATTAGTTATGGATTATTATGCGGAAACAGACCCAACAGTTAATGTTTTATCTGATGATGCTTTTGTAACAATAGGAACAAACGCAGTTGTAACATTACCAGAAGGCTCAAACACAATAAAGATTCAGGCAAAATATACTACAACAGATGGAGAGGATTTAACAGTTATAGCTAACGAAAGAGAGATGGATATACTAATTCTATCAGACCAAGGGAAATTATCTGATTAGAAACATATTTAAACATAAACTCACATGATTTCACATAGATATGGCAGATTTAAAAATTTCTAAGGCAAGAGATACAGACATGACGAATCAGGTCTCAGATTTCTCAGTTTCTACAGCTACAGACACAGGAGTAAGTGGAATAGGAGAGACAACTTACCAGGCTGATTGGACTAAATGGTTGGGATATTATTATAAGATTCCAGAATTAGCATCTGTCATAGATAAGAAAGCCATGTTTACAGTAGGTAAAGGATATACAGCGGATGCTAAAACTACAAAGATTCTTGATAGGATTAGAGGATGGGGAAAAGACACTTTTAATATTATATTGCAAAATACTACTAGAACTTACACTATTGCTGGTGATTCTTATGCTGAAATTATTAAAGATACGGCTGGGCGATTAATAAATTTAAAACCTTTAAATCCTGGTTCTATGAAAATTGTTGCGAATAAATTTGGATTGATAAAAAGATATGAGCAGGTCGCAAGAGGAGTGAATGTCCAGACATGGAAGCCAGAGCAGAT
>Ga0208015_1000916_pt1 | contig 11974 bp, 13 predicted proteins | sample 26BtaG_FD_184101 | JGI IMG/M metagenome (GOLD analysis project Ga0208015, IMG submission 184101) | Marine viral communities from Cariaco Basin, Caribbean Sea - 26B_WHOI_OMZ_CsCl (SPAdes) (version 2) | ecosystem: Environmental > Aquatic > Marine > Oceanic | place: Caribbean Sea: Cariaco Basin...
AGACCAGCCACACCACCACCAATCACCAACACATCGGCGAAGAAATAGAAGTGCTCGTAGGTGTCTGCATCCTTCAGCTCTTTGTCCGGTGCTTTGCCCAGACCAGCAGACTGGCGGATGATCGGCTCGTAGACGTGTTTCCACAGCGGACGCGGGTGGATGAACATCTTGTAATAGAAACCCGCCGTCAGGAAACGGCCAAGCTTGTTGTTGATCGCCAGCACGTCAAAATCGAGGCTGGGCCAGTGGTTCTGTGACTGTGCCGACAGACCCGAGAACAGCTCGGTCGTGGTGGCGCGCTGGTTCGGCTCAAAACGATCGCCGGTGCCCAGACCCACAAGCGCGTTGGGCTCTTCGGGGCCCGCAGCAACCAGACCACGGGGGCGGTGATACTTGAACGAACGACCGACCATCATCTGGTCATTGGCCAACAGGGCAGAGGCCAGCGTATCGCCTGCATAGCCCTTCATCCGCTTGCCGTTGAAGGTGAATTCGATCTGTTTGGAGCGGTCGATCAACCGGCCGTTTTTGGCAAGGCGCGTGCTCATGTGGCGGACCTTTCGCAAGAGAAGGCGACAGAAAGGAAAGAGAGGCTCAGGCGGATCATTTCACATCCCGCCATGTCCAGTTCGGACGCTTTTCAGAAATCTTGTCCTGGATTTCCTTGGGCGGCTCGGTTGTCTGGGCACTGTAGGTGCCAAAGACTTCCAGCGTCATGGTGCAGCGCGCAGCATGGAACCACTTGCCGCAACCATTGGCATGGCGCCAGCGCTCGAAATGCACGCCCTTGGGGTTTTCGCGCATGAACAGGTAGTCGTGGAACTCTTCGTCCGACGAACCGGGGCCAAAGCGCTTCAGATGCGCTTCGCCGCCAGCGGCCAGTTCGGTTTCTTCGGCTTTGACACCGCAATATGGGCATTCAAGGATCAGCATTGTGCGGACCTCTCCAACTGGGGGCCAAGGATTTTGGACAATCCCTGGCAAAATTCTTCCAAGAATTTTGCGACGGTGCGCGGCATCAGTGCGCCACACCCGCTGCAACGCTCTCATCGATGAATTTGCCTTCCTTGAAGCGCATCATCGAAAACTCTTCGGCCAGCGGCGAGTGGCCGGTGGCCATCAGCTCCGCCATCGCCCAGCCAGAGCCGGGGATCGCCTTGAAGCCGCCGGTGCCCCAGCCTGCGTTGACAAAGATGTTGTCCACCGGCGTTTTGGAGATCAGCGGCGAGCGGTCGCCGGTCACATCCACGATCCCGCCCCACTGGCGCAGCATCTTCAGGCGGCTGACCATCGGGAAGGTTTCGTTCAGCGCGCGCACGGTTTCCTCGATATGGTGGAAAGACCCGCGCTGGGTGTAGTTGTTGAAACCGTCGGTACCACCACCGATCACCATCTCGCCCTTGTCGGACTGCGACATGTAGCCATGCACGGTGTTCGCCATCACGACCACATCCATGCAAGGTTTGATCGGCTCGGAGACCAGCGCCTGCAGCGCCACGGATTCAACCGGCAGACGGAAACCCGCCATTTCGGAGAGATGCGAACAGTTGCCCGCAACCACCATGCCCAGCTTGTCACAGTCGATCGCACCTTTGGTGGTGTCGACCCCGACCACACGACCGTTTTCGGATCGCACGCCGGTGACTTCGCATTTCTGGATGATGTCCATGCCCATCGCAGAACACGCACGGGCATAGCCCCAGGCCACGGCATCATGGCGCGCGGTGCCGCCACGTTCCTGCCACAGGCCACCCAGAACCGGATAGCGCGGGCCTTCAAGGTTGATGATCGGCACCAGTTCCTTGACGCGGGCAGGCTCGATCCATTCGGTCTGTACGCCCTGCAGCGCGTTGGCATGTGCGGTCCGCTTGTAGCCGCGCACTTCGTGCTCGGTCTGGGCCAGCATGATGACGCCACGCGGCGAGAACATCACGTTGTAGTTCAGGTCCTGGCTCATCGTCTCATAGAGAGAGCGCGCCTTCTCGTAGATCGCCGCAGAGGGATCCTGAAGGTAGTTGGAGCGGATGATGGTGGTGTTGCGCCCGGTGTTGCCGCCGCCCAACCAGCCTTTTTCCAGAACGGCGACATTTGTGATGCCGAAGTTCTTTCCAAGGAAATAGGCAGTGGCAAGACCGTGGCCACCAGCGCCAACGATAATGACATCGTAGCGGCGTTTCGGTTCAGGAGAGCGCCAGGCGCGTTCCCATCCGGTGTGGTAGCGCAGCGCCTCACGCGCGACAGCAAAGGCAGAATAACGTTTCATGGGCGAATCCGATGGTTCGAGACTGTTACCGGGTATGCCCCAGACGCATGCCAGGCCTGCGCCGTTTATCGTCGCATTTATGTATGGTTGCGACATGCGCGCCGTAAACCGGTCGTAAAGCTGTTACAGATCAGCCGGCCGGTCCAACCCGGCGCGATCACCGCCCCCCCTTGCGCCCCCAAACGGCCATTCGACTGACCACCCAGATGACGCTCTGGGCGGCGGCCCTGTCAGCAACAGGACAGCACGCCGCAGCGTTTAGGTCTTTTTTCCGCCCCCCTGCAGCTATACATGGGGAACAAACTGCGGGAGCCCCCATGACTTTCTGGATTGTCATCAGCCTCATCACCCTGGCCACAGCCGGTCTGCTGTCTCTTGTTCTGATCCGGGGACGCGACAGCGGTGGACCTGCGGCAGCCTATGATCTGGCCGTCTATCGCCAACAGCTGCGCGATGTTGACAAGGATCTGGCGCGTGGCGTCCTGCAGGAAAGCGACGCAGAGCGCATCCGCACCGAGATTTCCCGCCGCATTCTGACCGCCGATGCACAGATGCGCGCCGCCGCCGAAGGCAAGGCACAGCCCAAAACCGCAAGCAGCATCATGGCGGCCCTGGTGGTGGTGGGTGTCTCTGGCGCCGTCTACGGGCTCTATTCCACCCTGGGCGCCCCCGGCTACAGCGACCTTGGCCTGCAACAGCGCATCGCCGCCGCCGCAGAGCGCGCGGCAAACCGTCCAAGCCAGGCCGAAGCCGAGGCAGATCTGCCCCCCTCCCCCCCGCGCGAGGTCGAGCCGGGCTATGCCGAACTTGTCCAGCAGCTGCGCGACACCGCCAATGCGCGCAAGGACGACGCCCAGGGTCAGGCCCTGTTGGCCCAGCACGAAGGCAACCTTGGCAATTTCTCTGCCGCCGCGCAGGCCAAGGCAAATTATATCCGCATCATGTCCGGCGATGTTGAGGCCCGCGATTTCGGCGAGCTGGCAGAGCTGCAGATCATGGCCGCCGGTGGCTATGTCTCGCCCGAGGCAGAAGACGCGCTGCGCACGGCGCTTACGCTTGATCGCTACGACGGTGGTGCCCGCTATTACTGGGGGCTGATGATGGCACAGATTGGCCGTCCGGATATCGCCTATGAGGTCTGGAGCGAAACCCTTGCAATGGGTCCGGCCAACGCCCCCTGGGTCACCGCCATCACCGCCCAGATCGAAGACATCGCGTTCCGCGCCGGTGTGGATTATACCCCCATCGAACCCGGCAGCGCCCCGGTTCCCGGCCGCGGCCCCGCCATTTCGGGCCCCAGCGACGCCGACATCGCTGCCGCACAGGACATGAGTGCAGAAGACCGCGCCGCAATGATCCGGGGCATGGTCGAGGGACTGTCTGACCGGCTCGCCACCACCGGCGGCACACCGCAGGAATGGGCCCAGCTGATCGGCGCATTGAGCGTCCTGCAAGAAACCGACCGCGCCCGCGCGATCTATGCCGAGGCACAGAAGGTCTTTGCCGACACTCCCGACGCTCTCGCCCCCATCACCGCCGCCGCGCAAAGCGCAGGACTGACAGAATGATCTATGACGACTTCGAGGCCTTCGCGGCCGCCGTTCCCTCCCTTAGCCCCATCGCCGGTCTCGATTTTGGCGACAAGACCGTTGGCGTTGCCATCTCTGACCGGATGGGCACCGTCGCAACCCCGCTGGAAACGATCCGACGCAAGAAATTCACGCTGGATGCCGAAAAGCTCTTTGAGATCGTGAAGGCCCGCGAGATCGGCGCGCTGCTTCTTGGGCTGCCACGCAACATGGATGGCACCGAAGGCCCCCGCTGCCAGAAAACCCGCGCCTTTGCCCGCAATCTCAGCCAGCTCACGGATCTGCCCATCGGCTTTTGGGACGAGCGCCTGAGCACAGTTGCCGCGGAAAGAGCGCTTTTGGAGGCCGATACGAGCAGAAAGCGTCGCTCTGAGGTTATCGACCACGTGGCAGCCTCCTATATCCTGCAGGGGGCGCTTGACCGGATGCGCCATCTGAAAACAGGTTAAGGCGGGAACAACGACATGAGCCAAGACGTCTGGAAACGCGACGAAGTGCAATCGCCCTGCATTCAGATCTGCGTGGTCCACCCCGAGGCCCGGATCTGCACCGGCTGCTATCGCTCTATCGATGAGATCACCCGCTGGTCAAAGATGACCAATGAGGAACGCGCTAGCCTGCTTGAACAGCTTCCGGCCCGCGCAAGTGACCTGACCAAGCGCCGCGGCGGGCGCAGCGCCAGACTGAAGCGCGGCTGACGCGGCGCAGGCGCTGATGTTGCGCGATGGCCCTATCTGGCTGATCGGGCTGGAAAATCCCGCCCGTTACATCAGCACCGCCTGTTAACACATTGATAATCATGCGGAACGCGTGTTGACCCATTGTTTCGCACGCGAAACATTCGGACAGGTTTGCTGACCTATGCCAGCCAGCCTGTGTCCCGGTTGGTCCAATCCGCCAGTTCAGGCCGGAAATAGGCAATCATGCGCCCCTCTTCCGGTGCGCTTGCCCCCTCGCCCCAGGGGGCAACCCCATGCAGACAGAGGCGGTGCATCAGATAGGCCTCTCCCGGTCTGGCCGAAACCGTCACACGCGGACAGGTTTCAAACACCTCTGCGCGGGCTGCGGTATAGGCATCCGTCACATCCACATCTGCCCAGCTGGACCGCGGCGTATCGCCAAAGGCGGCGGCAAAGGCACGGCGCATAATGTTATGGCTGCCCTCCCAGACCACGAGGGGAGACGCGTCTGCACTGGCTTGGTTCAGGGGCAATCCCAAGACCCAGGCATGGGGCTCCTCCACCTTGCGGCGGCGATGTTCACCATACATCTTGACCCCATCCACATGGGCGGCGTCCCGTTTGATCCGGTAGCGCAGCGCCGCTTCGCCTTCGCCCGGACGGGGGCGCGGATAGCCGGGAAACACCGACGACACCTGCGCCCGATGCAAGGGCGGTATCGCGCCCAGATGGCTGCGGATGAATTCGATCGCGGGCCCCGCCAAGGCCGGGCCACCGGGCAGCTGACCGGAGCTGTCATTGGGCAACGCATCAACACCGATGAACCAGGTGCCCTCGCATTGCAGCCACTCGGCATTGGCGGGATCCTTCAGCGCGGCCATCCCCGCCTGATGGGCATGTCTGGCCCAATCGGCGGTTGCATGATCCGGGCCAAAGGCGCACCAGCCCTTGTCACAAAACTGCTGCCACTGCATCACCGGCTCCTGACGTTCAACCACTCCATGCCGCCAGCCTAACGCCAGCGGCCCGCCCGATCAGAGCCCAAGCGACTTTCGCAGCATGTTTAGCGCCACAAGGATCAGGAAAATCGCAAACACCCGCTTGAGCGGTTTGGGATCCATGGCATGGGCAAGCTTTACCCCCCACGGGGCCGTGATCAGCGTCATCGCAATGACCACGACAAAGGCCACCAGATTGACCGCCCCAACAGTCAGCGGCGGGCGCGCAGCCGCATCGATGGGCAGGAACAGAAAGCCGATCACCGAAGGCACCGCGATGATCACACCGAACCCCGCAGCCGTGGCCACGGCGCGATGAATGGGCGTTGCGTGCAGGCTCATCAGGGGCACCCCGAAACTGCCACCGCCAATCCCCATCAGCACCGACAGGAACCCCACCATCGGCGACAGGACAATCCGGCGCAGACCCTTGGGCATTTCACTGCCCAACCGCCAGTCTGCACGACCAAAAGCCATGTAGAGACCAATCACCAGCGCAAGCACGCCAAACAACGCCTGCAGCGTGGTCGAGCGCAGCGACGCCGCAACCGTCACACCGATGATGGCGCCAACCGCAATCCCCGGCCCCCAGCCGCGCAGGATATCCCAGTCGACTGCACCTTTCTTGTTATGGCTCAGGACCGAGCGCACCGAGGTCACGATGATGGTGGCGAGCGATGTCGCCAGGCACATCTGCATCAGCTGGTCACCGCCATAGCCAAGGGTCTGGAACACATAGAAAAATGCAGGCACCAGAACGATGCCTCCGCCCACGCCCAACAGCCCGGCCAGGACGCCTGCGACCGCACCCGTCACCACCAAGAGCCCGGCCATCTGCGCCAGCAGCCCCGGCGTCATGGCAATTGCGCTCTCGCTCATCAGGGGGGAAATCATCGCCTGCATCTCGGTCTCCTCTGGCGCGGATCTTGCCGCTGTCGGTCTACTCTTTGCAACGTCGCTGGCCCGCCATCACCGGAGCCAAGCGACCTCTGCCCGACCAACTGGCCGGGCCGCTGCCCTGCTTGTTGTGGTGATATAGCCGGATTGCGGCACATGGCAGTCTTTTTCTTGCGTCACACGCCGCTGTGACCCCGGTTTCCTGCCCTGCCCCAACTACGCGCCCCTGACAGGCGCCCCCCGACAGTCTTGCCGGATCAGGCCGCCTGCCCGGTCACCTGCTGCAGCGCCGCCTCGACCAGTTCGGTGCCCGCGCCCGGACGGCTTGCGCCCTCAGACAGAACCCGGCGCCAATTGCGCGCACCCGGACGGCCGGCAAACAGCCCCAGCATATGGCGCGTGATCTGATGCAAGCGGGCGCCTTTTGCCATCTCATCGTCGATATAGCCGAGCATCTGCGCCACCACCTCGACCGGATCGCTCACCTCTCCCGTGCAATAGATCCGCCGATCCGCCGCACACAGGATATCGCTCGGCTGATGATAGGCCGCACGGCCCACCATGACCCCGTCCAGACCGCGATCAAGATGCTCAACCGCTTGATCAAGCGAGGTAATCCCCCCGTTGATCGAGATATGCAGCGCCGGAAACTCTGCCTTCATCTGATGCACGATGTCATAATCCAGTGGCGGAATATCGCGGTTTTCCTTGGGGCTCAGCCCCTTGAGCCAGGCCTTGCGCGCGTGGATCGTCACCCGCTTGCACCCAGCCGCAGCAATCGCCGCGATAAAGCCCGGCAGCACCTCTTGCGGGTCCTGATCATCCACACCGATGCGGCATTTGACGGTCACCTCGACGTCGACCTTGGCCTGCATCGCCGCCACACATTCGGCCACCAGATCGGGGGATTTCATCAAGACCGCCCCAAAGGCCCCAGACTGAACGCGGTCACTGGGACAGCCGCAGTTGAGATTGATTTCATCATAGCCCGCCTGCCCCCCAAGGCGCGCCGCCTCAGCGAGCTCTGCCGGGTCCGAACCGCCAAGCTGCAGCGCCACCGGGTGCTCTTCGACCGAGTGATCCAGCAAATGCAACGCGCCCCCCCGCACCAAAGCCGGCGCCGTCACCATCTCCGTGTAAAGCAACGCCTCCCGGCTCAGCAGACGATGCAGATAACGGCAATGGCGGTCTGTCCAATCCATCATTGGCGCAACCGACAACCGGGAACTTCTCCAAATATCTGATTTGATTAGCTTTTCGCTCATATCGACACCAGTTTTACGGCCAATGTTGGACCTGATTATTGCGTATTTTCGCCCATTCTGGCACGTTGTCCCAACAAATGTTGGGATGTTCTACGCAATGTTGGGACCATGGGATCAGTAACAGAACGCAAGCGCTTGGACGGGTCGGTCGGCTATCTCGCACAAATCGACCTGAAACGAAACGGCAAAAGATTTCGCGACAACCGCACCTTTGAGAAGCGATCAGCCGCTGAAGCCTGGATCAAAAAGCGTGAAAAGGAGGTCAAGGCCTTTGAAGGTGACTTCCTTACATTGAAGCAGCGAAACAAGACTTTGGCAGATGCGATCGACCGCTACGTTCTCGAGAGCCAACGGGAGATTGGTCGCACGAAGGCGCAAGTACTCAGAACCATTAAAGAATACGACATTGCGAGCTTGAAGTGCGCAGATATCGTCAGCCCTGATATCGTCTCGTTTGCTCAAGAACTAGCGATTGGCAAAGAACCAGCAACTGTCTCAAACTACCTCAGCCACCTAAGTTCCATTTTCGCCATCGCAAAGCCTGCTTGGGGTGTTCCACTAGACGGTCAAGCGATGAAAGATGCGATGGTTGTCTGCAACCGTCTCGGATTGTCCGGCAAGTCAAGGAAACGAGACAGGCGCCCTTCCCTGGCCGAACTCGACGCATTGCTAGACCATTTTCAGGTTGCGACGGCTAGCAACCCTCGGGCTTTGCCCATGCACAAGATTGTTCTCTTCGCCCTTTTCTCCACTCGGAGGGAAAGCGAAATCACCAGGATCCTACGCAGTGATTTGGACCCAGAGTATGGCCGGGTGTTCATCCGAGACATGAAGCATCCTGGCGCAAAGCTTGGCAATGACGTCTGGTGTGATCTTCCTCAACGAGCGATGGACGTCGCCTTGTCCATGCCTCTCAGCCCTGATGGCCGGGTGTTTCCGTTCAACCCCGATACCATTTCCTCGAGGTTCACGCGCGCCTGCAAAGTTCTCGATATCAGAGATCTGCGGTTCCACGATCTACGCCACGAAGGCGCATCACACTTGTTCGAGTTGGGCTACTCAATTCCCCAAGCGGCCGCCGTAACCGGTCACCGCTCGTGGTCCTCCCTACAGCGATACACTCACCTTCAACAAACGGGGGATAAATTCGAAGGATGGAAATGGGTCAGCAGGATAAACTGAATTTTCAACGGCCTCACCACCCCACAAATAAGCACCCCTCTGTTAGAAGAGCAAACACCCCTGAGAACCGAAACAAAAAGCCATGGTTGAGCAAGCGTGGCTCCCATCACCCTCTCATATCCCTGCAACTAGGCAGACGAGCAGAACATAGCCTCACACTAGGCTATTGCGTGAGGGCCAATAAGGATATGATGGAGCATAAAAACTCATCCGGCCCACGGAGGAAGCAAGCATGAGTTCGCCTTTAGAAATCCATAGTTTGACATGGAATGTGACACCCGACCTTCTGGGCATCTTGGATCATGGTGGTTTCTTCGTTGAAACCAATCCCGCATGGCAGCACACACTCGGTTGGGAGCCGCAAGAAATCAAGGAAAGAACCTTCTTTGATTTTCTGCATCCGGATGACATCTCAAACAACGCGAAAGCATTTACTGAGATCAAGACCGGCAAGCCGATCCTAAATTTTGAAAACCGCTACCGCCACAAAGACGGAACGTATCGCTGGCTGTCATGGAATGCCGTGCCCGAAGGAGAGAATTTCTTTTGTAGTGCACGAGACATTTCTGTCGCCAAGCAGAATGCCGCCTCACTTCAGTCTAGAGAGCAGGAAGCAGCTCTGAGAGAGCAATTCGTAGCAGTGCTCGGACACGATCTCCGTAATCCACTCAGCGCGATACGGTCGGCAGCCAACATTATGAAGCGAGAAGAGCAATCGGAGCGAACAAGCGAGATGCTTGAAGCAATTGATGGTGCCGTTGATCGGATGGCGGGACTGATCTCAGATGTAATGGACTTTGCCAGGTCAAAACTCGGGAGCGGCCTTGATGTATCCACAACGCAGCGGATTAACCCAGGCGAGGTCATTCAACAAGTTATCGACGAAGTTTCGCTGGCAAACCAAGATCGAGAAATTATCCAAGCGCTCGATTTTGATGACTTCATATACGGCGACAAAACCAGACTTGCACAACTTGCCTCAAATCTACTGGCAAACGCGATCACACATGGCGCCGCAACCTCTCCGGTGTTTGTTGAGCTCACCCACCGAGACTGTTGCTTGGAATTAAGCGTCGCGAACGCGGGCGAACCGATACCACCCGATAAGCTGAAAACGATTTTTGAACCTTTTTACATGGCTGAGCCTGGCGAGCAGAACAAAGGACTCGGTCTTGGGCTTTTCATAGCCTCGCAAATTGCCGAAGCGCATGGCGGAAAGATGTCCGTGGACTCGAACAACTACAGGACCGTCTTTAGGTTTTCCATGCCAACCCAAAGACCATAGAAACTGAAAACCCGCAGCGTGGGAAACCACACTGCGGGTCCTCTGAACAAGAAATTTGCGGAGCAATCTCAACGCTGAGAGGAACGCTGCTCAACGCTCTTGTCCGGAAAAGCAACCCCAGAAAACAACGAGGAGGCGTCTTCGTAGGTACCAGTTCTCCTTCCAATTAACAACAATCACCGAGCCTGTTTTCAAACCGACGTCCAGTAAGGCAGTGTCGGCACATCCCATTGCCAAGATGTACGCAAAGCTCTCCTTGTTGCCCGTGTTTTGCTAGAAGAAACCAAGACCTTTGGTTTTGTCCAACCATTTGAAGATACCATCTGGTATCATCGCAGTCTCGTAAGCTGACGCTATTCGGAACACCTTGCCCCCCCCATCGAGAGTTGTCTCAAGTCGAACAACCGGAGCAATGCTGGCGGAAACAAAACTACGAAAAGAACGTCTGTCTGCCTCCCGTGCGCTTTTCGAAGCCCCACAGAAAGGGTCCTCAACCAACCGATCAGCGCTTGTCAGCTAAGATACGACCAACACTTTCCAACTTCCCTGCATTACAGCGCGCTGTTGCGCGCCAGCCCAATGCAAGCTCTGCAAGGCCGCCCTCTGTCCGGCTGCCCTTTGTCGGCTCCGGGCACGGCTCCAACAGAGACGACGGGATTTCGCGCTCGACATAGACCGGCACGGGGTCGCGGAAGAGACCGCTACAGCCCGTCAAAGACATCGCCAAGAAAATCAGACAAAGGCGCATGATATCCCTCCTTCCCTCTAAGTTCTTTCAGCTGGACCTGATGTGCAGCCCGCTCCGCTTGCAGGCGAGCTATGTGGGCATCGAGAACCGCAGCAGCTTGCCGCGCGTTTTCGATCTGGCGAGCCTGTACGGACAGGCGGCCTTGCGCGGCCTCTAGCTGATCCCGCAGGCCGTTATTGCGCCAGCCAAGATAGACCGAAACAATGCCGCAGATGATTGCGAGACCCAGGGTGCAAACAGCTATGACACGCATCACGCCGCCGCCCTCACGTCAGGAAGGTGCTCAGAGATCATCGCGCGGACGCGATCACCGACCACCAACGGATCGCCGGGCTTGCTCATACCGGGCAGCCAAGTGATGTCCCATTTCCATTTTTGCCGAATACCAAAGATCGGCTGGATCTCAGCATGAGTAGGCATCCCATATCGGTTGATCGGGATCCAATACTTAACGCTGTACTCTGCCGCCCACTTGCAGAACTCATCGAGCTGGCGCGGCGTCATAGGCGCGGATCCCCAGTCAAAGGGGCGCTCGACCGCACCCGCCATAGCATCGACGCAATGACCGATGGCACCGGTGTTGAAGTTGAGCGTGTGCGACGCCGCCTTTCCCACAGCATAGCGGGCCTGAGCCTCTGGCGGAAACTCTCCCTGCACTCGCGCGCCGTCATGGGTAACGAGGGAATTGTAGGCTGTGCGTTCGACCCCATTCACACCAACGGCCCCGCCGGACCAATGCAAATGAACCCGGCGCAATCCGGAATGGTGGAACAGGTGAGACACCTCAGAGCCCCGCACAGCCTTCAGAGCCACACTGAGGGCCATTCGGGTGCGCTTACCCATAATGCCATCAATAGGCCCCGGATTGTGGCCCAGGGCAGCGCAGCGAGCCTGCACATCACGGATGGAAAAGTTCATTGCGGGGCACCTCCTGATTTTCTGGGGAGTTCATGGCGAGCATCGCAGAGGCGAGGACCAGCCAAACAAGGACAGACAGAGCAAGACGCACCCGCCGCCAGAGCGACGAACGCAGGAAGCGAAGCCACCGCCCGGCACGCAAACGCAGC
>Ga0208015_1000917_pt1 | contig 11973 bp, 8 predicted proteins | sample 26BtaG_FD_184101 | JGI IMG/M metagenome (GOLD analysis project Ga0208015, IMG submission 184101) | Marine viral communities from Cariaco Basin, Caribbean Sea - 26B_WHOI_OMZ_CsCl (SPAdes) (version 2) | ecosystem: Environmental > Aquatic > Marine > Oceanic | place: Caribbean Sea: Cariaco Basin...
AACCAAACGAGAATTCAAAAGGGTTTAGGCTATAAATCGCCAAGACAGGTGTGGTTTGATTATTATCGTCAGGCTGCGTAACTAAAATCTCCCAAGTTTAGTTGTACGGATTTGACGGCAGGGGTCAAACTTCTTGCCAGCCAAACACGCGCCATTGGCAAGCGCAGAGATACGCTTACCGATCTCATCAGGGCTATGAAAGTTATGCTTAAACTCAAGCCATTCTTGCTCGGTGGGCTGCTGAGTTAGGCTTAGGATGAGGCTTTGATAATGGTTAGGCATAGTGAGAAATATAATCAGTTAATAAAAGTGACAATCAATATATCATTAAGCTCTAACGGTCTATATTGATATATTTAATTTTTTAGCAAATTAAACACTATTGATTATTCTGTTTTGATGGAGGATTAGTGCTTGATAGTAACTGCTCTAATGGTGTGATCATCTCCCAGTTATAAAAATAATCTAAGCAGTTCACAATCACAAAAATAATGAGAGCAAATACCAAGAACAGATATCCAGCATGTGTGATTATTTTGACTTTAACAGGGGTAATCTCGGACTTCCATTTATTGAGCAGTGCATCAGGTATCTTATTTTCTGCTACAAATCCATTAATTTGACATCTCAAATGCCATAGATTGTAGCCCTGTTGAAGCGTCGCGTACAATACCATAACGGAGTAGACGCAGATTGAACCAATTACAAGACTATTAATTTTTGCACTAAATTTTGCCATTGAAATAAGTGCAATGGTTACAGGTATAGCCAGAATCTGTGTTTGTAGGTTTGTGATTATATCGTTAGCTTTTTCAAGAAATTTTTCAGAATGCTCGGTAATTTTGTCATTAAATTTTGAAAATTTAAAGTCATCTAGGTAGAGAGCGTATTTAGAAAGTACAGACTGGTACGTACTTTCTAAATTTTGGAGTAATGAAAAAACCCTATCCTCTTTCTCCACACCGACGAGACTATCAATAACTATACTTGCAACAATAGTATTTCTTTCAGTTTCGTGAACTAGAAGTGACTTCTTGACTTCATCATCAGCGTTATTGATATCTGCGTTTAACCAGCTAGTAAATTTCTCAATTATAGTACACAGATTACCAGATTCTGAACTACTAGGTTTAGAAGTGTTTACTGAGCTTAGATAAAGCTTAGCAGTATCTAAATAACGCTTAGTTCCGCTAGGCATTGTTGGAATTTCACAATGAGTCTGAGTAAAAATAACAATCTGTTTGTCTTTAAAATAATACTGCTCTTTCAAGCAGTTAATAAATTTAAAAATTAACTCTAAGGTAGGTAATAAAGTATTATCGCCACTGTTTTTAAAGTCATATTTATCTTCGTAGACAATTATTTCATCAGGGCTAGTATCATAACTCTCGTCTTCAAGAGCGTGTTCGATATAGCTTTCATATGAAGCATATTGATCGCCAGTATTAAGAACAGTCAATGTATAATTTATTTTTTGACCTACTTCTTCATAGTGGTCATTAGTTTTAAACCTTACAATATTTTCGAAATGTCCAGCTTCAAGACTTTCAATTAGTATAATATTTTCATTACTTTTAAGAATAAAATCAGCAACGATTCGGTTGCCAGAAAACTTAACATTCTGACTACATTTTACTAAATTTAACGTTTGCTCGCGAAGCTGAGTCATCTAAGTCCCTATTCGAATATGCGTCTAATTGCTGGCAAATTATCTGAGCTAACCTTAATTTCGATGATTGCTCCATTACTGCCATCATTCTTAAGTTTAATATCTTCACCAATTAAACTACGACTACCGCTAACACTAATAGTTTCCTCATCACCAAGACTAAATGAAAATAACTCAAAATTCCTAAGTGGTTTTGTTGCAGGAGCAAAAATATTACTATTATCTTTATCAGATGCCGCATATCCATTACTATCTCTAAAAGCTTTAAAGCTATCTTCAACGGCTATAGTCAGATTAGATAATGTACCTTTAGTAGCTAAGATTGGGTCTATTTCATCGACAATATTGACACTTTCTCTATTTTTAGCTTTATGGCTAAGTAACGTAAGTACTTCACTTTGAATATCCTTTTTTGACTTTTTATCAAATGGGCTTTCATCGAGATAATTAATTAAACTTTTCATTAACTTAGTCGTTGCTACTGTGTTATCGAGCCTAATTCTTACAGGTAAAAAATCTTGAATATACTCAGGAATTTTGATGCTGGTTCCTTTTTGTATCCAGTGTATATAGTTCTCAGCTTTATAAGAGGTATCTGAGCTTTCATATTTGTGTTTTTGCAATTTTGTAATATTGATCCGACAAGCAATCTTCAAGTTGGAAGCATCAATATGATTGGTATCTATGATCTCTCCCGTCTCTTCATTTATAGTAATTGCGTCTGTTAAACTTAATAAAGCAATATCAAGATATTCAACACCATCTAGTGTATAAAAAATCATTGGTAGGTGATCACCAGTAGTCATGTGCTCCGCATACACATGATGATGTAAAGCCTTAGTAAGGTGATTAGTGATGCGCCTATATCTTGTTTGCTCGAGCGATTCCTGCATCAATACTGTTTTGTCTTCATCATGTTCAAACGGCACAGATGTTAATAGTTCCCAAGTAAGTATGTTAGGAAAAGCTACATTAGTAGGTTTTGTAAAATTTAAATGCTTCAGATTCATGATGCATAGATAATCAGATAGTACATCTCCTAAAGTATTAGGGCTATCAAAAGTCTCAACATGAGAATAGGCTACCCCATTTTTTTCTAACTGCTCATCAAAAAATTCAATTAATTTATATACTTGTATAGTATCGGCATGAAGATTTTGTCTAATCAATGGAGGTGTTACAGATTTCTGATGAGCCTCCTTGATAATCTGATGAATTATACTTGCTTGGACTACAGCCTTAGGTTGACTCATTTATACTCCGATTAGCCAATATGTACAGATTAAAAATAATTACAGTTCATAGCCTGCCTAAACTATAAGGCAGACTAAGGTTAAAATAACTTTCATAGTCACATTATTTATGAAATAGCAAAATCGATCTAAGCCCTCATCTCATAAACACTATCGTTACCGCCTCTATAACTAGCAAAGATATGCTGATAGACGTCTGTTGCTTTAGTATCGACATCTTCATCACTATATGACTCTTGAGGTAGCCATAGCAGATTGTCATGGATAACTATCTTAATCTGAGCAATAACCTCACGACTTTCTCGCCAGCGCTCAATAGTTAGCTTTTCAGCTTTTAGTACGTCTAGTGTTTTCTTAGCCACTTTCTTCACTTCTTTGACGTCTTTTTTGCTCAGCTCTTTACCTTCAGTCAGTAGATCAAAAATCGCCAATACTTCCTGATCACCTAAGTTTTCTTTTATAGCTCTCTGTTCTTCAGCAGATAAGTCTTTAACAAAATCGTTCAGATCATCAAAAACCTTCACCGTATTTTCTAGAGATTTACCTGCATTATAATCGTCTATTATTTCTTTATAACGCTCATAGAACTCAACTCTCGAAGGATTTTCCTTCAGCATTTGCTTCAGCTTATTTTCAATAACTTGTTGCAGGGTGTAGGTGATCGTATTTTTTTGGTCAGACTTAGCAAATGCGTCTTTTAATTTATCAAAATCTAAATTACTTAGGTCAATATAGACACCGTCTACATGATCACTTTGTTTGACGCTGATACTATCACTTACCAATATTTGTAGCTTTTGCATAACTTCAGTGATATCAGCAGACTTGACACTTTTATTGAGGCGCTTATAAATAGCATCAATTGCGTTATGATCTTTGGTATGAGCCTTGGCTTGCGGTTCAGGAAAAAGAGCTTTGTATTTTCTAAAGACGTTTCTCGCCATAACTTCAAAGGTAGCGCGAGTATCCTCATTTAAACACACGCAGTTTTCAGCTTCTTGTATTTTGCTTATTCTCATCATTGGATTAGCATTCTTGAGAGATTCAAGATCAAAGCCTAGTGAGTGAAGATGCTTTGTCGTCTCTTCAATAGCAGCTCTGAGCTCTTCTTCTAATTCAGATAAATCTGCTATCGGGCTACCAGTACCCTCTCCTTTACCACCGCCCCCAGTGCTGCCACCCTCACCATATACAGAGTACGCTTTTTCTAGCTGCTCGTAGACATTGCCATAATCAACAATTAAGCCATTTTCTTTTTCATCATCATAGACACGGTTTGCCCTTGCTATGGTCTGCATCAAAGTATGGCCTTTGATTGGCTTGTCTAGGTATACGGTAGAGACAGACTGAGCATCGAATCCTGTGATCCACATGGCACAGACAATCGCTAGACGAAATGGGTTGTCGGGATCTTTAAATTCTTTTTCTAGGTCACGCTCTACCATTTTTTTACGATGGGTCGCGATATCTAGTCCCAGTTTTTTAAATTTATCAACTTCATTTTGCTCACTACTGACTACAACACAAACCTCAGTTTCAGCAACTCTTTTGTATTTGCGGCGCAGCTCTTGAGCTTCTTGCAGATCTTCAGCGTCATCGATACGCTTTTGCAACTCGACCAGATATTCAGCCCAATAGCTTTTGATCAGATCGTACATACGCACCGCAGTCGGCTTATCAAGAGCAACTAGCATGCCTTTACCTTGATAGCCACGCTCATTAAAGTGCCATACCAAATCTTTAGCAATAGTCTCTAGTCGTGACTGTGCGGTTAATATAGGATAATTTTTACTGAATTTATAGATAAGCTTTTGTCTTTGCTCCTCATCTAAGTTCTCGTCTTCTAGCGCTTCAGCCATCTTTTCATCGAGCTCTGGGTTATCGATCTCGAGTAGCTCGCCTTTATTTAGATAATGCAGCGGTAGCGTCGCCCCATCTTCAACCGCACGTTTAAAGTCATAAACGGACACGTAGTCACCAAATATATTTTTGGTAAGTTCTTCTTCATCCTTGATAATAGGCGTACCTGTAAAGCCTAGGTATGAGGCATTAGGTAAGCCATAAAAACGCATGTTACGCGCGTAGATGCCACCTTGTGTACGGTGGGCTTCATCTGAGATAACGATGACATTTTTTCGATTGGTAATGAGTGGATATTCGCTCTCTTTCTTGGGGTCTATAGAAAACTTATGAATCAAGGTAAATATATAGCGATGGTTTTCTGATAAAAGCTCACGCAAGTGCTCGCGTCCCGTTATACCAGATTTGTTACCTGCAATTAGATGCTTTTCGTTTACTACGCCAACACCTGAGAACGTATCATAAAGCTGACTTTCCAGCTCGCTTCTATCGACTACTAATAGGAAAGTATAAGAGCCGCCCATCGTCCGATGGATTTTTTCGCATAAAAAAACCATCGAATAAGACTTACCGCTACCTTGGGTATGCCAAAACACGCCAAGCTTGCCTTGTAAGTCTTCAATGTCATCTACTTGATCGATGACTTTATTAACGCCAATATATTGATGGTTTTTTGCCATTATTTTGACAACCTCACCGTATGAGGTATCGAACAATAAGAAGTTCTCAAAAATATCCATCAGGCGCTTGGGGTCGCATGTACCACGGATCATAGTATCTAAGCTAACGACACCTTCTTCGTCTTCTTCGATACGCTTCCAATCGAGAAAATACTTATAAGGACTGGTGATCGTACCGACTTTGGTATCTATACCGTTGCTTAGAATGACAAAGCCGTTGCAATGGAAGATGGCAGGGATGGTATCTTTATAATCAGTAAAGTTATCATCATAAGCGTGACGTAAGTCTTTATGATGAGCTTTTAGCTCAAAGAATACCAATGGAATACCATTGACGAAACCTACCATGTCAGGACGACGGTTATAAAGATCACCTACGACCTCTAATTGTCTGACTGCCAAAAAGCTATTATTGGTATAGTCGTTATAATCAAAAACTTTTAGATGACGCTCTTCAAGCTCATTATCGCTATTGGTGAACTTAACAGGGACGCCATCTTTTAGCAGCTTATACTTTTCTTGATTGATCCTGCCTAGCGTTTTATCAGCCGTTTTTTGAATGATGACTTCAATGGCTTGCTCATAAGCTGTGTCTGGCAAGTCAGGATTTAAGGTAATCAAAGCATGGCGTAGCTCACGAGTGAGAACGACTTCTGATCTGTCTTCTCTGCCAAGCAGACCATCCCGACCAAAGGTTTCATGATGCCACGCTGTGACGACGTCCCAGCCAAGCTCAATCAATACGTCTTTGGTCGCTTCTTCAACCATGCCATCTTCTGAATACTCGTAGCTCATGACTGTCCCTATAAGTTATAGCTGTTTTATTTTTATACTTCAATAATACCCATCATCAAACGTGGCAAGAGGATATCTCTGGCTTCTTTTAGCTTTTGATTTTGTTCTATAAATATTTGAATTGACCTGAACATGGGTTCACACAATTCTTCAAACTTTAATCTGACTTCGTTTGGAGCGAAATTAACCATATATTTTTCAAAGCAATCTGTATTAACTCGTTGTCTACCATCTGAACCAACCATGCTTTTTATAGCATTCTCACGAAATTCTTCTTCTCTCGAAGTACAATAGATAAAGTATTTTCCACAGCTACTCGTTTCTCTCAAAACGATAAATTCTGTCGAACCTGTAGCAATTGAGTCATCATCTTGCATAAATTGAACAAAGCCTGTTTTTCCATTCTCTAAACAAGGGGTTATTCTTGCAAAAAGAGTATCTCCATTTTTAAACTTTGTCCCACCAGATACAGCTCTTTCTTCTATCGGGTCTATAATCATAGAGGAAGTTGAAATAGAACCCATAGGAACAAAAGGAGCAACTACACCTTTTTTAATAGATGTTTTAGGGTTTATATCTACTATATCTGCAAACGTTCTAAGCTCCCAACCCTTGGGCAAACCTGTCTCTGCATCAATTTTTGTATTTTCATGATTAGGAAATCTCATACGCACAAACCATTCTTCATAGATGAGCTGTGCTTGCTCTTCTAATAGCTCGATACGCTTTGTATTGTTTTCGATTAAGTCGTCGTAGGCGGATAAGATATCAGCAATTTTTTGTTGGGTTGGTAGTGGTGGTACATTAACAACAAAAGCGTTTAACACGTTTCTATTCAAGGTTGGTACAGCACCACCTGAGTTAAACAAAGAAAAATCAAGACAACTTAATAAGTAATATGCAAATTTTTCATTATTACCTTTGAAGTCCTTTACCCATAGCGATGTGTTATGAGGCCAAAAGTCATCTTTAGAGTACTGCATCACTCCAAGAGTACCAGAACGGCCAGTAATAATGCCTGGACCTTTTACCTTAAATTCGTCATGATAACCTAGAATTGAAGTTGAACCATAGACAGGAATACGACCTTCTTTAAACCTTGTTTTTGGTAAATCATAACCCCTTTGGAACCATACGAATTCATTTAAACTGACTTCTTTCCAGTCTTCTTTCACAGCTCAACCCCCTGAATCTTTTTCATAAGCTCAGCTGCTTCTTCATTTAGACTGCTAAGCTCTGAGCGAATCTCAGTCATACGCCCTTTATAATCAAAGTCCATATCGATATCGATATTTACGCCCACATAGCGACCTGGAGTCAGGCTATAGTCTTGCTCTTTTAAGTCATCCAGATCCACTACTTTGCATAGCCCTTCGACATCAGCATACGTACCATCAGGGAAATGCTCAGCGAACCACTCATTGTCTTTACTCACGCCAAGCTCATCACCGCGAAATGCATTGATTAGTGCGGTTAAGCCTTCTAACTGATCCTCACTGAAATCTTGAATCGTACTACTGACTTTACGATAAGTGTTACGCGCATCGATCATCAAGATTTTGTCTTTATTTTCCGCCTTCTTGTCTTTATTAAAAAACCACACATGACACGGTAGTGATCGGGTATAAAAGAAATTGTTAGCGATAGAGACGATACACTCGACATCGCCCGTTTCAATTAGCTTCTGGCGTATTAGCTTCTCGGCGTGACCAGCATCAGTCGCTGATGACGCCATGACAAAGCCTGCGCGACCTGACTCATTCAGATAGCTGTGGAAATACTGAATCCATAAATAGTTACCGTTACCTACCGTACCGCCTTTGGTCAACGGTGCACCAAACGGTAAGCGGGCATCTTCGGTCAGAAACTTATTCTTACCATCGATACCGCTTACGTTAAATGGCGGGTTTGCCATCACAAAATCACACTTACCAGTGAGATCATGCGGATTGGTATAAAAGCTATTACTCTCAATAATAGCGCCTTCAATGCCATGGACAGCAAGGTTCATCTTAGCAAGCTTAGTATTATTATTCTTAAGCTCTGTACCATATACCGTGATGGCTTTATTGACGCTTTTATCTGGATTGTGATCTCGAATGAAATGAGCCGTTTGTACAAACATACCACCAGAGCCACAAGCTGGATCATGAACGACACCATGATCTGGTTGTATAAAGTTAACGATTAGATTGACCAGTGATGGCGGTGTGAAGAACTCACCCCCTTCTTGTGCGCCCGCGCCTTGCATGGAGAACTTCATCAAGAAGAACTCATAAATGCGGCCGAAGATATCGCCTTTGGCTTTTCTTACTGCATCTTTATTGAACACACGCACAAGGTCACGCAATAACTTGCTATCAAATGCTTGATAGTTTTTCGGTAGTATTCCTACTAAAGAAGGGTATTCTACTTCGATGAGCTTCATCGCATTGTTAATGGCTTCAGCGATATTCTCACTTTCAGGTAACGCTGCAAGATAGTCATACTTTGCTTTTTCAGGCAGTAGAATAGATCCTTTGGCGACAAAGTCATCTTTGGTTACTTCGCGCTTTTTTCCAGTACGAGGGTTAATAGGTAACGACTCTTCGATACTACCCTTAGCTTCTTCATATCGGTTCTGTACAAACCTTAAAAACACCAAGCCTAATATAGGGTCTTTATATTCAGCGGCAGTAAGCGTTGAATTCGCACGCAAATTATCAGCTGCGCCCCATAGGTCGCTTTCGAGCTGTTTGATTGAAATATCCATGAACGGTTGTTTTCCTAATCTATATTTGAATGATTACTGCTTGTATATTGCGCTATAAAAGGTAAGCTGATCATGAAAGTTAAAACCACATCAGCATACCTTCTATCGCACTAACTTGGACAGTATGACTTGAAGTTTAGAGCTTCCAAAGCTGATCTTGTCGTGCTTGCTGTTCTAATAGTAGCTTTTGAATGGCTTGCTGAGTCTCTCGGCTCTTCTGGGTACAAGCGATTGCTTCGTTTTGCTCATCCTCAGACGGTATGATGACTGGCATCTGTTTGAGCTCTTTTAGCGATATATTTGCAATCGTTGCCCCTTTGATCAGGCGTGAGATCTGCACTGTGCCAAAGTCAGATCTGAGGTATGTATACAAGGCTCTAGGATCAATTTTGCTTGAAGTCACCCGTATCACGATAGCAGACTTGTTCACCGTCCAGCGCTTGTTTCCTGTAGTAGGAACACTCTCAGGCACGATACCAAGCTTACCAGCAGAACCCTTTAAGATCATAACAATATCATTAGGCTGCAAAAACCCAGCTTCATTTTTTGCTCGTACCGCTTCTGATATATTGACCTCTTTAGTAGGTATGGCAATATCACCAATATCCTCAATCTCACTTGCACCGACTTCTAAGACCGTATAACTTCCTTCATCCGCATTAAAAGGCAAGCCACGCTCAAACCTGACTAAGCTATCTAGATTATCGGTTTGAGACTTTGCAATAATTGACTGAACCTTTTTTTCTTCAGGGCTCAAGATATAGGCTGTGCTATAAAGAGTGTAGTCTTTGTCTATGATATTTTGACGATCAACCGATAAAGCATAGTCTGTTTCATCATCAGACTCAATTTGAGCTAAAATACCTTCGATATCTGTTAGACCAACTAGCCATCGATTTGTTGTCTTATCCACAAACTCAGACTCTGATAGATCAACGAACCGCACCTGATCATTGCCACCTTTTGGCTCAATAATAAGCATAGAAGTTTTCACACCCGTACTTGTCCAAATATTACTAGGTAATGAAACGACCGCTTTCACCATGCCTTTATCAATCAGATATTGTCTGACAGGCTTTTCCATACTAGAAAATAGTATGCCCTCTGAAACGGTGATAATAACTTTTTCGGAGCACTGTCCAATTAAATGCATAACATCTGCGGTTTCTATCTTTTTAGGCACAACCTCATATCTGCTGTAACGATCATTCTCAGCATTCTTGTTTGAAAACCTTACACCCATTGGTGAGAAGCTTACACCATAATCAAATTGCTGCAACTCACCTTCAGTCGTCACATAGCTAGGAGATAATAGATGATCTGAATAACTGACCTTAAATCTGCTTGGGCTAATTAATGATATTATATCTGCCAACATCTTATTGTGAGCAATGTACTCGTAGCATACCTGATTATTCTGATTGCTAATCATAGGGCATAAAGGGAGTGTAGCTGTCGATGCAACATAAATACTTTTTTCTCGTAATTCATTTAAAATAGCGGCTGTTAGCTTGTACAAACTAAAATGAGCATAATAAATAGCATTATGTGAGTTACCAGTATTTTTGATGATCATTGAGATCATCAGCATTTGAACTAATGAATCAAAGTCTTGCTCGGAGATATCAATTAGTTTTTGTACAATATCACTCACCGCAGAGATTGGCAGCTGGAGTAAAACGTCAGTATCAGAAAATGCTCTTGATACTTGTTTGTCCTCACTGTTCTTTAGACTATCTAATAGCGCTAACCATCTGTCTTTATTTTCAGCAATACTGCTATTTAGATTTATACCTTCTGGCAGCTGATCTCTTATCGAGAGAGCTTGAATTGCTGTAATCTGTAGTGCTGCACTGTTATTATCAACTGAAACATTATGCTTTTTAAAAACACTATCGATCTGCTCAACTACTTTTTTGACATTTTGATTATTTTGCATAAGGCATGCCTTTTATAGATTGGATAATGAAGACGAGCTGTTTTTAGCGCGTCGACGGTCATAGCTGTTTAGATGGTAAGCTGTGATCAAAGTATCGTTCTCAGATACTGCTACCACCCCACCTTTCTTCAAAATCTGCTTGAGCGTTTTAATGATTATCTGTACTTCTCTTGCATCAAACGCCTTACCAGCTTTCATTGTTTCATAACAGCTTAGTTTCATTTTGCTCTCTCCAATTGATTAGTATTGATATACTCAAATTCAGCTATTAGCTCTTTTATACGCTTTTTATTAAGGACTATTTTGTCCCCTCTTACCTCTCCAAACGCTAACGTTATGTCTAGCTCAAACGTACTTATCGCTCGTTGACTCATTCTAGCTTGCAAGTGTCTTGTGGTATTCATGAGCTCATCCTTGTCATCCATCATTTGATGAGATCATATTAAACAACCTTATTTAACTTGTCAAATAATATCTTTGTTCCATTATAAATATATTAGTACTTAATTTTATATAGAGATGCTTTTCTTGCTAGGAATTATTAATAAAAATATATATGTGGACTCCCACAATCTTCTGATTGTCGGTTTGAGGACTACCCTGCTTCATTGTAGGCTAGATAGGTGTTGTATAATGATTGACGCTACTGATTTGACAAGCCAGTAATGGCATAAAGATGAAAAAAAGGTTTTTTGATGATAATATATACCTCAGCTGAATTTATAACGATGCTATGCAAGGCTGGATGTTAAGTAACATTTTGATACAATTAATTATGGGAAAAATCCCGCTATCTGCCTTGCCTCCAACACTGTGGCGCTGTTGGTCTATTTGATGGTCTAATATGTATTTAAAATATTTTAATTATAAGTAAATCAAGAACTTACATATAAAGTTAGACTTCCTCCTTCACCGCCAATCTTATAAAATCCTCTTGAATACCAGCTTTCCTATCTTGTCCTACTCTCTCCTAAACATCCCTTAAAACCTTTATACATAATGCGTCTAGCGTTTTTTTATGTCTG
>Ga0208015_1000919_pt1 | contig 11967 bp, 9 predicted proteins | sample 26BtaG_FD_184101 | JGI IMG/M metagenome (GOLD analysis project Ga0208015, IMG submission 184101) | Marine viral communities from Cariaco Basin, Caribbean Sea - 26B_WHOI_OMZ_CsCl (SPAdes) (version 2) | ecosystem: Environmental > Aquatic > Marine > Oceanic | place: Caribbean Sea: Cariaco Basin...
CAACACATTCGCTTTGATTCGGTCAAACCTGAGTTTGATCATTGGGAATGGGTCAGCTACTGGTACCCCCTAGGTCAGGTGGTGCATTTTAAACGCGGGGTTTACCGCCGAGCATTGCAAGAGCTCGCTCGGGAACTGCCGTTAAAACAAGAGCTTATCATCCCTAAGCAAGCCAATCATTTAATCGCTTAAGGTATTGGTAGCAGACTGAAGCAAAGTGCAGTATTGGGTAGTAAAGAGCCCCTACGGTTATAGTAGGGGCTCTTTTTTTATCGAGAGAATGTAGCTCTACGTTAATAAAATTATGCGAAGTTTACTGGGATAAATACCATCGCTATTGCTGCAAAGGTGTGCGTTCACGGCTGCTTAAATGTAGCGTCACTGCGGTATTAGACTTTGCTGCTTCCTCAGTATTTATAGACTCGGTATCCACACTCATGGTCAAAATACTTTGGCTACGCGTGCCATAACTGCCCATTAAACCAAAGTCTTTAAAGCTGCCATCTTCTATATACACAGGAGACAGCATCTGCTCAATAGCGATCGGCATCCCCGTGTGTGGCAGTTGCTCATCCGTTGCTTTAAGACGATCGGACATTACGTCATACGCCGCCTGTTGCCAATAAGACCTCTCGCTATTTTCAGCGATTAACGGGAGCACTTCTTGGCGTACTCGGCCGCGCAAACGCTCGCATTTATACCACTCACTATCAGGCTGTCCGTTAGACAGCACATGTAAGCCCGCAAATAGCGGCGTAGGCGGATAACCGCGGTTATTGACCAACACGGCTTGCTGACGATCGCCAACGATAAGGTTAAAACCAGCGTACGCTTGCAAATCCAATTGGCGAGCATACGCCATCGGGGATAAGTCCCCTATTAAGTACTCAGTGACCAAATCACCACGGGAGCGCTGCTCAGGGTCGGCTTGCACACCATCACGGAAGTTTAACACCGCCGCCCAACGGCCATTTTGCTCGCCAGCGCTGGTTTGCTGGATCCCTAACCAAGAGCCACCACTTTTCTCATCGCGTCCTGCGTAAACAGAATGGTCTGACCATTGGTGCAGCGATTGGGTGGGTCGCGCAAAGAACTCATCACGGTTAGAGAGCAGTACTAACGGCATCTCTTCAAATAACTGCCAAGCTATGGCGACAATACACATAGTCTTCCTTTCATTCACTTGCTATGGGTTTAGCGATATTGGTTCTTATTCTAACGACAATCGGCTGCTAACTAATTATTAACTACCGCTTTGAATCACTTACCACTGAGTTGCTTACTGGCAGGATAGCTAATCTGCTGGGTTGAGCTAATTACTTGCGTTTGCTTGGCGGGTAAATCAAATTGCCACGCCACCATCCCTTTATTATCATTCCAATTTTTTTCAGTCACAGGCGGGGTATGAGTCACTGTGAGCTTGATAGCCTCATCTTGGCTGATCGGCTTGCTACCCAATACTTGCAAACGTACCGTACGCTTATGCTGATTAGTAAACTGATAGGACTGCGTGCTAGTGACGGTTTGCAGACGATTTAATACGCCTTTATCGCCCTGTTTGTTTTCATTGAGTAATTGTTTGACCAGTAGATTCGGGTCTTCACCAAAGCCAATGCCCTGCTCTTTTAGCTGCTGATAGTTATAGTTGGACTGGCCCACATAATTGTCATCGCGGTATAGCTGTAATGAGCCATCGACCCAAGCTGGGGTTAAGAAAGGAGCGGAAGCGTACCAATAAGCTTTCAGTTCACGCTCCGGAGTGCTGCGCAGCCAGACCTTACTCTTGCCGGCCTGCTCTGCAATGACAGTCTGTACACGGCGACCATCGCTCGGGATACTGACCCGCTGTGGCAAGCGATATTCGGTAATGCCGTTTTTATCTTGGCTATTCACGGTGAAGCTCGGTAACGGAGCCATACCGCCACCATCCATAGCCATGTCCGCAGCATATTCCGCTTCTGCCACCACAACTATGGGGGCTGCCATCACTCGAGAGGACAAGCGCTTGTTAGTATTATCTTGCTCTTCTTCATAGAGGGACAGTCTTGGGACTAAGGGCAAACTGCCAGTCGTGTTCTGATTAGGATCTACTGAGCTGAGCGTTAAGGGAATATTGGTCCAATTCTCGCCCGTCTGTTGGGCAATAACCGCCGACGCAATAATACTCAATTGCTCGGTCTCAGTATTTAAGCGGGCTTGATAAGTCGGCTGCCAACTGGCACCACGGACTTGATAATGCAGTTTGACTGATCCTGGCGTCCGCGTGGCGGTGCGGACACTCACTTGAGTGACACTGTTACGCGTAGCGCCTGCACTGCCCGCCATGAGTTGATTCAGTGCATCTTGTGCCCGAGCTTGTTGCTGTTGCAAAGCTAAAATACGCTTATTGATAGTACTTGCCTGCGTCTCTAGGTCGCGTGCATTGCCCCCGACCGTACCATCCACGCTAATTTGCGTGACCTTGGTAAGGTTCTGTAGATAGGCTTTAGCCAAACGCGCGGCTTCTAAATCTGCATTAATCTCTGCTAAGGTCTGCTGCTGCGATTGTACTTTTGCGTCAGTCTGATATTGGCATTGGGCGGCCTGCTCCCCCGTCAAGCGCTCAATACTGACCTCGCCTACATTGACGCTAGGGGGTGCCTGAACGCTGATGCTGCCCTCATCAATAGCGGGAGATAAGCAGGAAAACACCAATGTCTGCTCGCCCGCTGCTGTCACCGGTAAAGTACGAGTTACGCTTGCCAACCCTTGATATATGGTCACTTGCTCAACGTCACTAACCGCCGCTTGCGCACTCGTCGTGCCTATAACTGCTGTCAATCCTAACAAAGCGACGGGTATCAGTGGTACCCATGGAGTCAAAGAATTCACGGAAGTCTGGGGAGACATTAGATTAAGCATAGCTTGGGGCAAGGCGGCAGCAGGAGAAGTGGTCATGGCTAAGTCCTTTTATAATTATCATTAAATACAGGCATTAGGAGCGGCATAACCCTATCTCCACTAAGCGTAATTGACTTCTATCTTACTCACTTTTTAAAGAATTAACAGCACAATATCTATCCACCAGCACCCTTGTTTTTACTGTAAATAATAAGACAGATAGTGATAAAGCCCCTAACGTAATGCTGTCATTAAAACTAGCAATAATCGTTAGCCGTTGATGAATTATAGGGTTGCGGTTGTAAGAGAAAATCACGGAAATTAGCGCCAGTAAGCTATTCCCGTTCTAGTGTATTTTCATACGACGTTTTTTGGTATTATGAGACCATTTTATTCACTTTGTATGATGCCCTCATGATGATTCATCCGCAGTACGACCCGGTAGCGCTGAGCGCTGGACCGTTACAAGTTCACTGGTATGGCCTGATGTATCTGTTGGCCTTTGCCGCAGCCTATGGTCTTGCCTGGTATCGCAGCACTAAGCGCGAAGGTTGGACGACGGAGATGGTCTCAGACCTGGTGTTTTTTGGTGCCCTTGGGGTGATATTGGGCGGCCGTATTGGCTACGTGCTGTTTTATCAGTTCGATCAGCTATTGGCAAACCCCGCTTATATTTTCCGCGTTTGGGAAGGCGGTATGTCTTTTCACGGGGGGTTCCTCGGGGTGGCGTTGGCGATGTTGTATTTCGCCCGCAAATATAAGAAGCCAGTATTTACGGTCCTAGATTTCGTCGTACCGTGCGTGCCCACAGGATTACTGTTCGGTCGTATCGGCAATTATATCAACGGCGAATTATGGGGCCGAGTCTCAGAAGGCAGCTATAACTGGCTCACATATTTCCCGCAAGCGGCCGGCTTTGATATGCAGCAACTCACGGCCAATCCTGAGTTAAAAGAGCGCATGTTAGAGGTTAATGGGCAGTATCTATTGCCACGCCACCCTTCGCAATTGTATGAAGCATTCGCAGAAGGCTTGCTGCTATTTATCATCCTCTGGATATACACCTCAAAACCGCGCCCACGTATGGCCGCTTCAGCACTATTCGTCCTAGGCTATGGCTTAAGTCGCTTTATCATTGAGTTTTTCCGTCAACCTGATGTTGACCAAGGCTTTATCCTATTCGGTTGGATGACTAAAGGACAGATTTTGACCGCCCCTATGATTATCGTTGGTTTGCTATTGTTCGCCTATGCTTATAAGCGCGGGGTTTACGATTGGGGTCCAAAAGCGACCACGACGTATTAAACCGTGCAGTAGTGTTACTGGCGCAAAGCTAGCTTTTATAAACAGCTAGCTTTTAGATAAAGTGCACTGGCTGCCATAGCACTACGATTGATAACCTCATTGCTTTTAAAATAGTATTTTGAAACTATGCTTTGTAAAAGTAAACCGACTCCAAAACGAGCAAGTTCACTATATTGGTAAGGCTTAACCCTATGATTACGAGTAAAAATGAAGCGGCTTATCTTGAGCTGCTTCGCTACGTTTTAGCCCATGGCACCCAAAAAGGCGATCGCACTGGTACCGGCACTTACAGTCATTTTGGCGCGCAGATGCGCTTTGATCTAAATGACGGTTTTCCGCTCATGACCACCAAAAAAGTGCATCTTAAATCAATTATTTATGAGCTATTTTGGTTCTTAAAGGGCGATACCAATGTTGCTTATCTGCAAGAGCATAACGTGCGCATTTGGAACGAATGGTCGACCGCTGAGCAGACTGCGCGTTTTGGTCGTCCTGCCGGCGAGCTAGGCCCTATCTATGGTCATCAGTGGCGCAATTATGGCGCTAGCAAAGACGAGTCTGGGCAGTATCGCCAAGATGGTATCGACCAAATTTGTGAAGTTATCGAGCAGATTAAGACCAACCCAAACTCGCGCCGTCTGATTGTTTCGGGCTGGAATCCCGCGGAAGCCAACCAAGTAGCTCTGCCCCCTTGCCACACCCTATTTCAATTCTTTGTGGCGGATGGCAAGCTGTCTTGTCAGTTGTATCAACGTTCAGCCGATTTATTCCTAGGCGTGCCCTTTAATATTGCTAGCTATGCGCTGCTGACCCATATGGTGGCGCAAGTTTGTGGTCTAGGTGTGGGTGAATTTATCTGGACCGGCGGCGATTGCCATATCTATGCGAACCACGTCGAACAAGTAAATACCCAGTTAGCCCGTGACTGCTACGAGTTGCCTACCCTGACGCTAAATCCTGAAATTAAAGATATATTCGACTTTGATTTTGCTGATATTAGTATCGATAACTATCAGTCGCATGCGGCGATTAAAGCGCCCGTAGCGGTCTAAATATCACTTCCAAACTTTCCCCCTATTTTTCTGCCAAGGACTATTTATGAGCTACGCCCATACCCAGGTTGCCCAAATCGCTGCTATCAGTAACGAGCGCTGTATTGGTAAAGAAAACCAGTTGCCTTGGCATATCTCAGGTGATTTACAACACTTTAAAGCTTTAACCACCGCAGAAACCAATGAATACGCTGATTCTGGCTTTAACGGTATCGTCATCATGGGCCGCAAAACCTTTGAATCGATGGGATCAAAACCGCTACCAAAACGGGTCAATTTTGTGGTGACCACGCAAATGGATTACGCCGAACAACATGGGTTAAGCGACCGCGAAGACGTGCATGTGGTGCATAATTTAGATGATGCGCTGACCCATGCCGCCAATCTAGCGCATGGTTTAAAATTTGATACCATCTGGATTATCGGTGGCGAGAAAGTCTTTAAAAATGCCATGATGTTTACCGATCGTATCGAGCTAACCTTAGTAGATACTAGTATTGACAATGGCGAGGCTTTTTATCCTGAGATTCCTAGCGATTTTGAAAAAGTTGCTGAGTCTGCATCTATCACTGATGAAAAAAGTGGTCTTAGCTATCGCTTTGTGACTTATCAGAAAAAGGCTTGATGAGCTTAATGGTTATCTAAACTCGGTTTTGGGATAATAAGTACAATATTTACTAATAACTAAAAAAATCCCCCTAAATCCCCCTTTTAAAAAGGGGGACTATAAATCTTTTAACATCTCAATAGATTCTGCTCCCTCCCTTTTGTAAAGGGAGGGCTGGGGAGGGATTTGATAAGTCATTTAAGAATAAAGTGGGCAGAAAAATAGAGCAAAAAAAACGGACCGCGAAAAGTAATCCACGGCCCGTTTTCTATAGAAATTTTAGCTGCTCTTATTCATGCAAGACTTTATAAATCGTCTTCGCTAACACGGGGCCAATTCCCGGTACCCCGCCCAATTCTTGCTGCGATGCCCCCAGTAATTGCTGGAGACCACCAAAATGATTGAGCAAATCGCGGCGGCGTTTTTCGCCAAGACCTGGGATTACTTCTAACACTGAAGAAGACCGGCGTTTATCGCGTTTTTTCCGGTGAGCAGTAATAGCGAAACGGTGCGCCTCATCCCGGATATGCATCAGCAAATGCAGTGCCTTGCTGTCCATCGGTAAGTCGAGCGGCTCATGATAGAGGAAATGTAGAACCTCTAAGCCTGCCTTCCGCCCTTCGCCTTTCGCCACCCCAATCAACAGGGTATCGTCTAAAATCCCTAACTCAACCAACACCTCTTTAGCCATATTTAACTGACCTTTACCGCCATCAATCAACAGTAGGTCCGGTAAGGGTTGTTTTTTATACCGCCGAGTTAAGGCTTGCTTCATCGCGGCATAGTCATCGCCGCCTTGAATATCATGGATAGCATACTGACGGTAGTCGCGACGGCGCGCGCCCCCTTGGTCAAACACCACACAGCTAGCAATGGTCGCCTCCCCCATCGTATGCGAAATATCAAAACATTCAATCCGATCGATAGGTCTATCCGTCACCACTTTTAAAGTTTCTTTTAACACTTTAAAGCGGTTCATTAATTCTAAATAATCGCCCAACTTGGTTTTTAACGCATTATTGGCATTCAATTTTGCCAAATCTAACCACTCGGCACGATGCTCGCGCACACTCGTCTTAATCGCGACTTTACTGCCGAAATGGGTGGCTAAAGCTTCGCTGACCGCTTGTTGATCCGGCAACTCATGGCTTAAGATAATTTCAGCTGGCAAATCGTCAGTAACTTGGAAATAAAACGAGGTAATAAAAGCAGATAAATTATCCGGTAAGGGTTCGCTGCTATCGACATCGGGGAAATAATTTTTACCCCCCAACACTCGGCCACCCCTTACCGTCAAAACGTTCACACAAGTCATGCCCGCCTGACTGCCAATCGCAATAACATCGGCCTCGCCTTTAATCGTATAAACCGCTTGTCGGGCTTGCACTTCGCGCAGCATAGACAGCTGATCGCGATAGAATACTGCTTGCTCAAAGTCTAAATCGTCCGCCGCTTTTTCCATCTTAGCAATCAGCGCATTATGGATATCGCTCGAATCGCCTTTAAGGAAGCGAATGGTGTTATTCACATCTTCGGCATACTCTTCGGGGCTCACAAAGCCCACACAAGGGGCGCGGCAACGCTTAATTTGATATTCCAAACATGGGCGCTTACGCTGGCGAAAAAAGGTATTGGTACACTGACGCATTTGAAACATTTTTTGCATCATCACCAAAGTTTCTTTAGCCGCATGCGCAGAAGGAAACGGGCCAAAAAACTTACCCTTTTGGTGAGCGCCCTTGCCGCGTCCGTAAGCCAAACGAGGATAAGGCTTGTCCGCTGAGATAAACACATAAAGATAAGACTTATCATCGCGCAGCAGCACGTTATAAGGAGGTCGATGCTCCTTAATCAAGTTTTGCTCAAGCAGCAGTGCTTCCGTCTCACTGCGGGTAATAATGGTTTCGATATTATGAATACGGGCGACCAAAGCTCGCGTTTTAGGGTGGTCAATAGTCTTAGCAAAGTAGCTGTTTACCCGGCTCTTTAGCGACTTGGCCTTACCCACATAAAGGATGTCCCCATTTTTACCCAACATTTTATACACGCCTGGCAAATTAGGCAGACGCTTAATTAAATGTTTAAGCCGAGCTTGCTTATCATCGGCGGGAGCAGAAAGGGTGTCGGGGGCGTTAACCATTCCGGGGTCGTTAACCATAGTATTGAGGCCATCAAATGCTGAAATATCCTCTATTTATGGGGCAATAGCGGCTAAATTGCAAGCGTAAAAAAGCCAACACGAGGTTGGCTTTATGGTTCTTAGATGATGAAAAATCTTTAACAAGCATAGAGTTTGATACCTCTAAGATATCAGACTCAATCGGTTACATTGGTCCTCATGCTTGTATTAGCTATAACCGTTTAATGGCGGAAGCTTTCCATCAACGCAGGGATACCCGGCAACATACCGACGATAGCCATCACACCCGTTAGCACCACAAACATCACGCCAGGGATGATCCAACGGCTCATCTTGGTCAGACCCGCACTGCGCTCTTTTGAACCGATTAAGCCCAAGTTATCTAACAATAACGTGAGTGACCAACCAAACGCAGGGTTCACCAAGGCGGAAGCAAAGACTACGATGGCAGCAGACTGGGTAGTTTTACCTTCACGCGTCATCTCCATACCCGCCTCTAGCAAGGGAATAAAAACCCCAACGATGAGCGCCACACACAATACTGGCTCCCAAATCGCTAAGTCCATTGGATAACCCCAAATACCCGCTACGATACAGAAGATAGCGGTCAAAATAGCACCTGCTGGAATAGGACGTTTAGCAATCGCTGCCGGGACAATATAAGTACCCCATGAAGAAGCGAAGTTTGCCCCACCCAATACCGAGCCGGCGACCTGACGGAAAGACGCACTCACCATCGTGTCATCGATATCCATTAATACCCGCTCGGTACGTTTGGGATAGCTGATCTTCTGGAAGACTTGATGACCTAGGAAATCCGGCGACCACATAGCCACGGCTAAGATGGCAAAAGGGAGTACTACGATAAAGCTCTCTATCGTCGGTAGCCCCAGCATCCAACCGCTGTTTTCGCCCCACCAATACATTGGGCTCATATGCGGCAGACCCGGTGCGGTTTTAAACGCAAATGGTGCGCCCATTAAAAAAGCAGTACCGCCGCCGACCAAACAACTTAGGGGCACAGCTAACCAACGTTTTTGATAATTTTCTAGAATGGCATATAGGATAATAGTCAGCAAAATAACCACAAAGGCGATATGCGCCATGCCGATGCCTTCTGCCCAAGCAAATAGGTTTTTGACTTGCGAGGTGGTACCAATAAAGCCCAGATAAAGCAGCAGTCCCCCGCACACGCCTTTACTGGTCAAGTTGGCCAGCAGACTCCCCCCTTTACTAATAGCTAGCAACAGGCCAAAAGCACCAATCAACAGACCAAATGCCATGGGGTGACCGCCCGCAGCGACCACAATAGGGATTAAAGGAATTAGCGGACCATGCGTACCTGCCAAGTTGGCCGTAGGCAGCAAAAAGCCTGAGAATAAAATAATAAAGAAAGAAACGATTAAGAGCTCGTAGCGTACGTTTTCTAGAATAAACGCATCACCGAGGCCTAATGGCCCTGCGAAGGTAGCCGCAATTGCGCCAACCATAACGACTTTACCGATAGTCGCCGCCATAGCCGGAATAGTATCTTCGTATTCAAAGCGATAATCCCGAAACGGCAGGTTAGGACGCCAGCGTTTGGGCTGCATGATTTGTAGTTCGTGATTGAGGTAGTCGTCGCGACTGGCAAACGTTGAGTTGGGTTTATGGAGATCGACATACGTACCGTTAAGCGCTGCAGAATGGTCCTCTATAGTAGAGGGGTCAGTAACACTGGCGCCATTATCAGGTAGTGTGGTCTTAGACCCGGGAGTCGGGATCTGACTAGAACTCATTACATCTCCTTATGTGATATGAGAGTCTGCTCATTCTGCAATACAGTAGCGACTGCTATACCGATAGTAGTCGGCTGCAGGGAAGAAAAAGTCAGAGAAGAAATAGCTACGCAAGGGGGTGGTAGCTGTTATATAGGCAGTTAAAAACCGCAGTTATTAAGTCTGATCACCATCGCCGATAACCGACCTAACCTAATTCGGACATTATTGTAGGGGATTCATCTCCATAAAGCGAGTGTGGTAAGCCGCAGTTTTACTTACTATTATCGAGAATATAGCTAAAAATCGACTAATCCCTTGTTATTATAAAGGTTATTATCATTTTAATTATAAGAATTATTTTTTTATCAACGCCTTACCCGCACTTTTAGCCCTGCTGGTCGCTTGCGAATCCATTGGATAAACTTCTGCATCTCGCTATGGTCTTGCAAACGCTCAATGGTATGGTAATAACTGGCCAACTCATGATTGGCAAATAGGCGATGTACCTGGCTATGACAAGGCCGACAAATCATAGCAATCTCGGTGACCATCTCATCGCGACTAAAATGCCTGCGGGTACGCGCTTTATTATGCCGAGCCCGAGGAATGAGATGATGGCGGGTCAATGCCACTTCATTGCGGCCACAGAGCTCACAGATAGCTTCTGCACTGGCAGCTATCTCTGTTTCTGTACTCTCATCAGCTTGAGACGCTAAAGGGTCTGTATCGGCATAATTTGCCATGATTTATCACTCCTGATTTTGCTGCTATCCCTGCTATTACAATGTGTGCCCTAGCGGTGATTACTATATTAGGCCGACCAATACAGAATCCACTAAATCGTGAGGGTTTCCCCACTATTATTAAACCATTATCTAGCCGTTATTTAGCCAGAATCTAGCTTTTATCTAGCTACTATTTAATTGCCATCCTATTAATAATGACTATAAATACAACTCACTAGCAGCCATTAGTCGCCTTCTTTAACCTGCTGAGTTCTTAAAGAGCCTAGGGTACAAAAGTGTGCTAAATTATTGTGATACCTATTACGAGCCGCCTTTATGTCCCTACTTCAAAAAACTTTGCGTACGGCAAAAACTCAATTTAAAAAGACCGTGCTACCGCCTTTAATGCCCAAGATGATTATGTGGCGAATCAATACTTATGCTCCCTATTTAGGCGCGGGCGTTAAGATGACCGAGTTGGATTTGGTGCAGGGCCGCTGTAGTGTGGCTATGCCTTTGACTGCCTTAAATAAAAATGTCGTTGGCACTCAATTTGGCGGCAGTTTGTATTCGATGGTCGATCCCTTTTATATGCTGCTGCTCATGCAAATGCTTGGCGATGACTATGTGGTCTGGGATAAAGCCTCGCATATTGATTTTGTCGCACCGGGTAAAACTAAAGTCACAGCGAATATGCACGTGTCTGCTGAAGAACTAGCGACGGTTAAAAGCTTAGCAGAAAGCGGTCAAGCGGTCTTTCGAGATTACGAAATTGATATCCTTGATCAAGAAGGTAAAATTGTTGCGACAGTGACCAAAACCCTCTATATCCGCTTGCGTCAATTTAGCGGCTCTAAAACCCAGACCAGTCGTATGAGCACTATGGTAAAGGACAGTTAGTAACGCCTGCAAAATTTAGAAATCGTCTTAGAACCTAGTATCTTTAGCTAGTAACAAAGCTTCAATCTATTAAGAAACTTTTAGCCCGTTTAAAAGCTTTTCATTTATTTAGAGCAAGGCACTTCTCCACTCCTTTTTTAAAAGAGGGGCTGGGGGAGGATTTAAGAATGATGATTATATTTCCCTTACCGCAAACAAAAACCCCAACTCGATTGCTCAAGTTGGGGTTTTGTCTTTTTTGGCATACCCAATTAATAATCTATAAAAGGATATTACTGCAAAATCTAGTCTGAACGACTTAGATTCCTGGAGCAGTCTCTACTGCGTCTGGAACGCCAGCGTCAGTTTTTTTGTTCGCTACGCGGCGAACAGTAAGCTTCTCGCGGATACGCGCAGAACGGCCAGAACGCTCACGTAGATAGTAAAGTTTCGCACGACGAACAGCGCCGCGACGTTTCACTTCGATGCTATCAATGATAGGTGAATGCAATTGGAAAGCACGCTCAACACCAACACCGCTAGAGATTTTACGTACGGTAAACGCAGAGTTAAGACCACGGTTACGCTTAGCGATTACTACGCCTTCAAAGGCCTGTAG
>Ga0208015_1000920_pt1 | contig 11966 bp, 21 predicted proteins | sample 26BtaG_FD_184101 | JGI IMG/M metagenome (GOLD analysis project Ga0208015, IMG submission 184101) | Marine viral communities from Cariaco Basin, Caribbean Sea - 26B_WHOI_OMZ_CsCl (SPAdes) (version 2) | ecosystem: Environmental > Aquatic > Marine > Oceanic | place: Caribbean Sea: Cariaco Basin...
TTTCTTTCTCCCATTAGTTTCCGACCTCTTTTTCTAATTCTGCTATTATTTTTTCTTTTTCTAATTGCAATTTATCTTTCTTGTTCTTTTTCTTCTCTATTTTTCTTTCTAGTTCTTGTTTGATTTTAGCAACTGAGTTGAATTCTGATATTTTGAATGTGTATACTGGGTATAATTCATTGTCTGTGTGGATTACAACTTCTTTTTCTTTCATTGCATAGCCTGTTATCTTCATGGTGCATCTTCCTCCCATCCTGTAAGGGTTATGTCAGCTGCATTTGTTGACTGAATGTAGACACTCGTGTCAAAGAATAATGGGGTGTCGAAATTAGCGTAGGATGTTTGAGGGTCAGTTAGATTGAATTCTATTTTAGAATCACCAACTGCACTATCTTTTAGTTGTGCTGAAACATTTCCTACGGCAGCTGTATCTAGTACAGCACTTGTTATGAATAGTCTTTTTCCAGTTGTTACAGTGTATATAACTTCATCATCCACACCATTTCCAAAGATGTTTATGACATCGCTACCATCTTGTGCCCATCTAGGTTTAATTAGACCGATGTCATTCAGTAGTCCTGTTGGTGGGAATAATCCACCCGAGTCTAAGGGAGCCATTTTCTTATAGAGAACACTTTATCTGCTGGTTCTATTTCTGCCTCCTTTTTTTGTCCAAAAGGTTTTGCCAATCCTAAATGTATTTCTTCTTCTGCGACGTTCATTCCACCGCTTAAGATTGCGCCTAACAGTCTTCCATATTTTCCTACTCTGTTTTGCGAATCTATTAATACCATTACAGATTGATTTAAGATTCTTTGTGTTAACCATTCTTTTGCCTCTTTTCCTCCTTCGTTCAGTTCTGGTGCGTCTATGTCTAGCAGACGCAGTGGAAAATCGAAATCTCTGAAGGTCGTGCGTAAGGTGACTGTATCACCGTCATGCACTCTAACAACGGTAGCCCTGAAATCTTCAGTGATTTGCTTATGTGGACTCGTGAAGCCAAAATCATTAAGTTGGGCATTTGTAAGCTCAGGGAATTTGGCATAGTCATGTTCGAATACCATTATGCTTCATTTATGAAGTCTTTCTGTTTCTGATCTCTAAGGAGACTTAAGCCTCTCATAGCTGCGTCCCTTAGTACATTTATCATGTCTTCTGCTTCTGTTCTTGTTGTGAAGCCAGACATGTCATATTCAATAACGTAGATAGCTGCCAAGTTGCTAGCTACTTCTTTAAGGATGCCTTTAACATCTACGTTTAGTGCAGCGTAAGCATCTGAGAAGTTGAATCTGCATACTGTGTTTATTTGGCTTTCTACTTGAGTCATGTAGTCGTTGACGTAAGCCTCTGCTTTGCTTGTTGCTGAGGCGTTCGCTCCAGCTTTCCTTTGTACTTCTGCAGTTGTTGCGAATATTCCAGTATCAACCATATTATTAAACTTAAAGTTGTACTACTATTTAAACTTTGCGTTTAGAAACAATAAATGTCCAGTCCACGTTCTTTTAGACACCAACAAGCCCTTACCATTGCCTCTGCGAGATGGGCATAGTCCCCATAGATTTTCACTTTAGAATTAGCACCTGGGGACGCCCCATACTCGTATGTGATGGATTTCAATGATCTGAGTAGTGACAGATCAGAAATGAGCTCAAGTTTACCTGTTTCCATCAACATTAGTGTGTTTGAGTATAAGTCTTCTTTGAAGATACCTTGTTTCTTTTCTTCTCCTTGGATTGCAATCCTTTTACTGGCATTATTGAGTCCCATAACTTTCCTGCCAAGCTTATCAATAAGTATGTCGGTAACAGCACCACCAACCCCAGCATCATCAATAAATATCTTATTAAAGTTCCAAATAGTATCAAAGGATTCAATTCTCCCAATAGTGTCAGTAGTTGAGATCCTGTTAGTTGTCTGGCATTTGATAATTTTAAGCTTGTCTTTGTACATTTCGCATATAACGAACGCATTCTCATCGCCTCCATATCGTGCTATATCTACCCCAAGGTAATATCTAGCTCCTTGGTTGTAGTCTTTATCCTTTTCCCAACTGATGAATGTCATACATTTCTTTATTAGGTCTGTTTGAAAGAATTGGTTCCATTCATCGCAAAACTCTCCTAAGTATTCTTGCCTGTATTGGGCTTTAGTCATCCTTGCTCTTTCTTTCTTTAAGAAATCTTTTGGGATTCTCCTGCAGTCTTCGCTGGATACATGAAATGATCTAAAGCTTTTGTCTGTAAAGCTGTCATAGAAGTAGCCTCCCTTGCCATAAGGGGTTGAGAGGAGGATAGTCCATCCAAAGCCTCTTATCTTTTGTGAGACTGCCAACATCGGAGTCACTGCCAGCCATACTGTTTCTGGAATGTAAGCCGCTTCGTCCGCTATTAGCAAGTCAATAGTAAATCCCCTAATAAAGTGTCCAGTACGTCCAGTGGGTAGAGAGTAGATTCTGCTGCCATTGTTTAGGATTATCTTTGTTAAAGTTGGCTTTTCGTCGTAAAGTTTGTCTCCTTGCATCTCTTTCATGTCTATGATGCCTCTAACCTTTTCGAATAGCAAGCTGGACTGTCTTTGGCTAGCTGCTATGATTAGAGTTGTTGTGCCAGGGTGTTCCAAGGCAAATTGGACTGCCTTGGCTGACACTACCTCTGACTTGCCTACTTGTCTACCTGTTCTCAGTGTTATGTTGCCTTCATGGTTTATGACTTCTTGCTGCCATTTGTCCCATTTCCATTCACTTTGTGGTGTTTTTGTCAAGTTTTTCTCGTTTTTTCTTTGCTTCTTCCTCTTCTTCTACTGTGGTCTTGCCTCCTAGTTCCTTTATCTTTGCCACAGCATTAGTATATAAAATTTTGGCGGTTGCTATCATAACATTTGCCTCTCTCTGGGCAGATATAGCTTGCCGTTCCATGTTCTTCCAATCTGCTAAATCTAGTTTTGCTAAATCTTTGTCTTTCATTTGTTTGTCCTCCTTTTCTAATAAAAATCTTTCAAGGCCTACCCACCCACCCCATCATGTTTAATCCAGATTCGTCAGCGAAGTTGGCGAGCGGAGCGAGCCAGTACCCCCCATGAGTGGGGGGTTGGGGGGTTGAGTATGTTGGATAGATCACCAAACGGAGATCATAAGTTGTCGTGCAAGACGCGAGCTTTCCGAGCTGAATTGTGCGAGACAGCACGACCGCGCTCTTAGAGTGCTGGACCCCTTTTTGGGGCGATTTATGATTGTAGTTGGTGATCGTCAGTCTAGGGCAGGCCTAACATCAGTGTGTCAATTGTCAGTTAGGTCTTTATCCGTAAGCATAAACCTCTTTTTCCCGTATGGTTTTATCCATTCTAGTTTCTTTAATGCCCTCCTGTTTGTGAGTTGTGTACGTCTGTCAACACCTATTTCCTTCATGATAGCTTTATCTAGCTCATTCCATGAAGGGTGTTGATTTGGATAATCTTTTCTTATACGCCACATGACACGCTCTAGTTTTTCAATTGTCATTTTTGATTTTTACCCATTTGCCTGTTTTCTTTGTCCAGTTAGGTCTATTTGCTCTTATTTCTTTATTAGTTCTTTTTCTGTGTGTTCTTTTTATCATGTTCTTAGCCTCTTTGTTAGTTCGTTGAGTATTGCTGTGTTTCTCACTGTTTGCCCTGTGAGTTTAGTGAGCATTGCCCTTTGTTCAGCCATCTTGGTTGATATATCTGTGCTAGCAGGGTGGTTTGCTAGCATATCGACCATTGTTTGTGCATTGAAGTTGATTTTGGTCTTGTGCTCTTGTCTCAAGCCTATTTGTTTTTGGTAGAGCTTAAATTGTGAGCATAGGCCATCAAGTGTGATGCAGTTGACACCATCCATTCGTATATTAGTATAGTCTTTATTGAACTCTATGGTTTTGATCTGTATGTCTTTCATAGACAACTCCAGATCAAAGAAGAGGTTGATATATCCATAGATCAATGTGATTGAAGAGACATTGATCGGATAGTCTGTACTTACTCTACAAGTACAAATGCCTTTATTGTTGATAATAAAGTTGAGATCTACTAGATCAAAGGACTTATTATATTGGATATTTTTCTGGGTTTCCACAGGAAATGTAAGTATCAAGTTGTGGAAGTTCCAGTCATGGAGAGTTCCATCGGAAATGAAGGGGGCGTCCCCCCTATTTACAACTTTGTACCAACCTCTAGTGACACTTTTGACATTTTCTAATTTTGGGAGAATTGATTTTATTGTGTTGACGTTTAGCGACGTAGCAGTTGCAATCATCTTTGGCGTAGCCCCTTCAGGGTGGGATGTTAGGTAGTTTGTTATTTGTTCTCTTTTTTGGAGAATACCCCTACTAGAAGTTTCAACTAATGGTTTATTTTTCATTTTTCTTCATTCCTTTTTTTCCAATGGAAACATTGAGTCAATATTTTCTATTGGCACTATTGTTGGAGTGCCGAATTTGTCTTTGCCTATCATGTGTGTTTGTGTTTGTTCTGTTATAGAAAGCGTTACGATTCTGCCTTTCTTTGTTTTAATTTTTACTGTTTCCATTTTCTTTTGATTTTTTCAGTTGTTTCTTTATCTCTTTCTTGATGTATTGGCTTATTTTTTCATGCCTTTTGTTGTTAATTCTTTTTAGTCCCATAGTAACCCCGTTGCATGTAATCTTATACTTTTGTTGTTGTGAGTTGTGATTTTGTAAATCATTGTTTTATCTGATGGTTGTCCGCTAATATCTGCTGTTCCTGTTAATATCTTTTTTGTTGAATCAAAATCCCCCTCGTCTGCTAAAGTAATTTGTGTGTAAGTTGTGCCATCATCTCTTGAGACGTAGGCTTTTAAGTCGGTGTTTAACGTTACTGCATCAACATCTTCTAGCAACACAACCAATTTACCCTCTGATGGAGTGGCTTCGGCTTCTGTATTTTCTGAAATCAAAGTCATATCTAGTGAGCCAGCAGGAACATGACCAGTAATCCAAGAAGGAGAACTGTAAAGTGTGCCATCTTTACCAGTACTTGAACTATCTACTGCCGTCGTACCACTCCCATCGTTTAAATGCCATAGTCCCACCAAGTTATCTCCAATAGTTTCCCCCGAACTATCCCACTCAGCTGCCGGGTCTAAATGTATCCCAACCCCAGCGTTGTGGTAATCTGAGGCTTCCCCAGAGGTTAATCCTCTATCAAAGATAGCTACTTCATCTACGGATGCCAAACAAGAGGCTGCGGCACTACTCGAGTTCCCTATTACAATACCTTCGCTAGCATTATATTTTATCTCTTTAGATTCTGACACATCCATATCTTTAACACCATCAACATATATATAAGATTTATTGGCAGTACTATCAAAAATAGCAACAACACTATGCCAATCTCCATCGTTAATTAAACCAGCTGTGTCCTGAACATGAATGCTCCATGTGTTGTCAGTATGTCCAAGAAACAACTCTAGTTTATTATTGTTACTTCTATCATAGAAAATCCCATAAGATACGTACGGAGCGCCAGAACTATAGTACTTCGCCATTATTCTTTGAATGTTTCCATCCTCTGAGTTAATCCGTACCCACACAGCAATAGAAAAACTAGTTGGCTCAAAAGCGGCATCGCTAGCAGTTTCCACTCTCATTCCAGTAGTTCCATCAAAAGTTAAAGCATTTCCGTCCTCAACATTATGATAATAATCGTCTGTTGCATCATATAACTCATTTGTAGAAGCTGTGCCATCTATACCAGTTTCGTCTTCGTATTCGTCGACTACTCCATCTTGCATTTGGAAATTTGCAAGACTTCCATTAATTGCAATTCTAAAAGAATTTAGAATTATGTTGTTTTCTGCTTTGGATAAGTTTAAATTTATAGTTGTTGTTTCAGCGTCGACATATTCTTTATTTGCTATGTCTTTGGGATTAGTAGGGGTATTTTGAATTGTACCTTCTCTAGAAGTGACTGCTTGAGTCCTCACATGAGGATCAATGTTTTCTCTTGGGTTGTCGTATCCAGCATTACCTTTAGGTGTAGCTTTTGTTGCCCGAACAGGGCTGAAAGCGTTCTTTATTCTTACCATTTTCTTAGTTCTTAAACTGTGTATAATGGTACTTTGTATTTAGTTCCATTAAGTTCTACTGTTACAGAAGCATCTGAGTTTGTTGTACTTGTTGCTATTGCTCCTGTATCAGTTCCAACGAAGTCGATAAAGCCTTCGCTTGTATCGTCTTGGTCTAATGTTAATACTGGTTGTCCTCCACTAGTGTGGTTTTGTATCATGTAAACTGCTGGTTGTGATGAACTGGCTACATTTTTTTCAAACCATGCTGAGTGTCCGCTTGTTGTTGAGTTTACTGACCTTATTCCTGCGTATTGGGATGTTCCTGCATGTGTTATATCTAAACCGTAGCCTGTTGCATTGGTATGAGTTAGTTGTATTCCATCTGCTGCTCCATCTTGAGTTACATCTAATGCTATTTCTGTGTTAGAAGCATGGTCTTGGTGTACTTTTAAGACTGGTCTAGTAGCGCCAGAGGTGTTTCTAGTCATTTCAGTGTCTCCACTCATCCAGTTGTAGCCACCGTCACTGTATATGTTGAAGTTTGTTGTTCCACCATGTGTTATAGGTTCAATATATACTCCATAAGCATTAGTGCTAGTTCCAGCACCTAATGGGTCAGAGGCGTATATGCTATAAGTTTTAGTGATTGTTCCGCCACTGTTTGTGGGTAAAGCGAACAATCCAAAGAATTCGTTTAGTGTTCCAGTGCTTAGATGTGTGGGTCTAGCTTGTACTGCGACAATGTGGTCAGCGTTGTTGCTTCCAGTGTCCCCTCCTTTGATGTCTAGAAGTGAAGAACTATCAGTTCCACTTTGAAGGCAGTCAATTTGTAGTCCTCTAAGTATTGCGTCGGATACTGTACCCGATATTTCGCATAGAACACCATTAACAGGAGTTGCTTCATCTCCTATTAAACATGATCCACATACTAATTCCTTTACAGCTAGCGCTGGTATTACATCGATTCCCATTTTAAGCTTGTATCATAACTTTTCTGTCAGTTCCGCTTGAGTCTTTAATGGTAATAAAGCCTATGCTATCAGTTGCTGGGGTGGCTGTATAAGTGCCAACCCAAAGCTCCTTTACAATTAGTGATTCAATTACTTGTAATCCCATTTTAAGCTCCTGCGATGTGGATTACCCAGAACTGTAAGTTCTGCGCTCCATGTATCACTGAATAAGTATCAGCTGCGTTTCCCCATGCTGTGTCCATTGCTGCGCCAGCAGCTGTTAAGCCTGCTGCGTTTGTAGCAAATGGACCCATAATGGTTTCATCTCCGCCTGCCATTTACTTTTTCACCTTCTTTTTTACTGGTTCGATGGTTGGGGGTTTAGCCCCAAATTCATCTTGCAAGGCTTGGCTGATGTCTTTTTCTCTACCAAGACTTATGAGTCTTTCGTATTCTTTCTTTCTATTTTTGTAGCTCATTTTATACTCCTGTTATTGTGCAAATCGCGTCTGGATTAGGCACTTGTAGTTGTCCAACTTCCCATGACCTGATTGTTGTTTTGATTCCTGGGTCTTCTATTGTTCTAGTTGTTAGTCCTACTACTGATTTCCAAGTTAGCGCTTCTTTAGCGATGACAACTTGTGCTCCTCCATCTGTTACTGAGTTGCTGGAGATTACAGTTAGTCCGAGTAATCTTCCAACGACACCATTTCTGGTGACTGAGTCAGTATAGAACTGACCAGCATTTCTGATGTTTGAGTTTCCTAGTAAGTGAGAGTACCCTGTTGGGTGAACTAGTAAGAAACCATTTCTGTCTGGGTTGTAGTTATCAATCGCAATTGCTGCTTTAGCATTTAGTATGTCTTGGATTGGGTCTCTATCTGCGATAACTGCATTGTCCCATGTAGCATTAGCTGCTACTGTGTTTCCAGCTTCTGATACTATTGCTGCTGCAATAACTGTATCAACAGATTTTGCAACTGCTCTGGCTATTCTTAACAATGTTCTTGCAATCATAGGGATATTATTTGTCTTAATATCTTCCCAAGAAATTACACCCTCCATAGCGTGTTTTACATTTCTTGCTGATACTTTTGTCCAGCTAACTTCTCCGTAAGGAAAGTTTGCTAGTCTAGGTACTCCTTCAACTGCTGAACCAGTTCCGCCAGTTAGGTCGGCTGCTGTTTCTTTGTAGTATGTTTCAGTCCATGCACTTGATGATTGTATCATGCAAAGCTGTTTCATCTTGTAGTTTTGTAATGCGAATCCAGTTACGATTCTAGAAAAATTCTCTGCTCTTAAGTCTTGCTCTCCTGTTGTGTCTGCCATTTTTAAGGTTTCCTCACTAGAACAGCTACTACTTCTGAGGCTGCTGCTGTTTCAAGTACTTGTCCTACTATTTCGGTTTCAGCTTGTGCACCAGCTTCATCTGCTGCTGCAATTAAGTTTGCACCATTTACTTTAGCGTAGTTTCCAAGCGTTATTCCTGCGCCAGCATCTTTAATATCAAAGATACCATGTGTATATACTCCTAAGCTAGTTTGTCCATCACTAGCTACTTTCTCTTCTGCTGCGATTCCAACGAATATGTCACCATCTGCTGATGTTGCTGTTATAGTTCTTGGGTCACTAGATAACTGCATTAGTGTACCTTTAGCTATACCTGCTCCGTCTGCTACGGTATATCTGACAACGTCGCCTTGGTCTCCTAGAAGTTCGATAATAACTGCTTCATTTGCCATTTTTAATAATCACCATACTAGTCTAGGGATAGCAACTATTTAAACTTTTCGGTCAATTTTGCTTTTCTTCTGGAAAAGCTTCAACATCCATGCCAGAACCCTTTAGGAATTCTTTAGCATTTTGGATGTCCTTTTCATCCTTTGTTAATGCTTTAACTCCCGCTGTGGTTTCTCCGCCAAGTGTTTTCTCCACTTGTGCTTGTTGCTGAATGGATATTAACCTAGCCATTTCTTTGTTTGAGGCCTCCAGTCTTTCTGCTGCTTCATTAGCCTTATCTATTAAAGTAGTAGAATCAGCCGCTGGAACAGCCTTTTCTACCGGAGGAACTTTAGGGTCCACCTCTAGTGGTTGTGGAATTTCTTTTTCTTCACTCATAGTTTCTCAGCCTCCTTTTGTTTTAACCAGCACTGTTTGCATTTGATTTTAGCGCCTTCATGCGGTTTGAATGGCACAGCGCACTTATCATTGCAGATGTGGCATATTGCTGGGTACATTCTTTTTTCTTCTGGTTGTTGTGTTAATGTTGTTTGTCCTTCATTATTTTTTACTATTTTGTCTATCTTCTGGTCAAGTTCTTCGACCCTAAGAAATAGCATGTTTATGTCTGCTCTTATTTGTGTTAGTTCTTGGTTCATTTTTTCTCCTCCTTTATAGCAAGCCGAAGTTTAATTTGCTCGGTCTTGCTGCTTCTGTAGCTTTTTGGGCTTCTTTTCTGTAAGCTTCCCAAAAGTCAGCTATAGCTTTTCTATCTTCTTCTTCTAATTTTCTTTGTTTTTCTCTTTCCTTTCTCCAAAAAGCAGCTTCTTCTTCTCTTTGTTGTGCAGCTGCTTCATTTTCCCATTGGAGTAATTTCTTTCTTTCTTGGTTATAGTAGTCTATATTATCTCTTTCTTGTTGTGCTTGTTCTTCTCTAACTCTAGCCCAACGTTCGTCGTCTGTTTCTCCTGTGGCTACTTGTATTTTTCTATCTTCAATTATTTTTCTGTCTACACTATTTTTTATCTTTGCTGCTTCATAAAAGTCATCTAAACTACTTAATACATTTACGAATGGAATTCCTTGTTTAATTTGTTCCCACATTCCAGGGTCTAAAACTTCATCTTGTAATGCTAGTGCTTCTTCTGCTCCAGCTATATCATCATTGTCTAGTGCTGCTTTTGTAGCGAAGCCCAGAGTTTGTAATGCTTCCTCTTTTATGAAGCCTGCGAAGGGGTAAGAGCCAATACTAGCCATTAGGCTGCCTACAACAAATTGAGGATTCTTCAATGTTGAGGCTGCTCTTCCTAACCATGAAGCTGTTTTGGCTGTAGTAGCTGTGTTTGTTGCTATTGTTGCAGCTGTTCCTCCTGTTAGAGTATTTGTTGATATTGTGTTAATAGTTCCAACTTGCGCTGCTTTAGAGACAGCTGTTGTTGCTTTTACTGCATTTACAGCAGATGTTATTCCTGTAAGTGCTAAAGCTGTTTGAAATGGATGGTTAGCTACTGCTTCGACAGCTCTGTTAACTATTGGGCTTCCGAAGTTAGCTTCTACTGTTTTCTTTGAAAAAGGATTGAAAGCTGCGTTTACTGTTTCAGCTACGTTTACTGCTCTGTCTGTTAAATTATCCAGTTTAGCAAGTGCATTGCTTTTGAAAGTTGGTTTTGTTTTAGCCAGCTCTTCCGGTCGCAGTTGAGAAGTTGGTTGGGGGGTGGTAGGCGCAACCGTTTGAACTGGCTGAGAACGTGTTTGTTTATCTAGTTCTTTAAATTCTCTACTCTGTGTCCCTCCAGCAGCTATAAGGCGATTAGCCAATTCTGCTGGGTTTTCTTGTGTTTGGAATGTTCCAGTTCTGGGTGCATCTTTTTTCTTTTTTTGTCTTACCATTTTATTTCTTCATATAGGTTGTGAGTTCAGTTATTGCTTTTGTGTTGTCTTTAATTGTTCTGGTGCTCTGATAGAACATTAATAAAAATGCCACTATCGGAAAGCCGACTGTGCTTATTGCTTGTAATACTGTATCCATTGTCATTTCTTCCCCTCCAATTCTTCTATTGTATCGTTTGGTTGTGCTGCTGGTTCTAGTGGTTCTTCCTCTAATTCCATAGCTGGAGTGTCGCTTACTAGTTCATTCTGTAAGCTAGCTGGGAATGTTAATTCTATTTCTAGGTTTAACTGACCCAATATTTGTTCTTCTACATATAATTGTTCTGTCTTTACACTTTGTTCGTAGGAAAGATATACAATCTTTCCGCTAGCATCTGTAAATTCTTTAGCATTTCCTATTATAATCTGCGGAACGTTGACCGCTTGGAAGAAGTAATCATTTAACTGATTGATCCAATTAAGTGGATTTAGTGTAGCATTTGTAGCTGTAGATACTACTTCTGGGACTACTGCTCCTTGTGGAATGTACATATTTTCTCCATTCTCTCTAGCAGCATCCATTTTTGTTTTGAAGGCTGCTATTCTTGAAGTGTCATCTGTGTCTAAGTGGAATATCCATAAAGGCTGTACATTTCTGTGCAGTACTGTTTTCCAATCTTCCATAGCTTCGTTTCTGGCATTGATGATGAATTGCACGGAAGGGACAACGGATATACCGTGCAAGCTATCCGCAATCCTTTTCCGCGAGAGATGTAAGATTTTGTCTGGTTTGAATTTCTTGTTAGGTATTTTTGATTTAGATACTTGTTCATATCTTTTTATACGTCCTTTTCTGTTCTGTACTATTACAATAGTGCTAGGGTCTATTGGTTTAAGGTTAACTAGAACTCCGTCTTTGTCTCTTATTACTTCAGCGAAAGCGTCTCCAGCAATAGTATAAGTTCTAATCATATTTGAGATTATTGTGTTGAAAGAATCCTTTCCATTGCCTTTGACAGCATTTAGAAGTAGTTCTGTTGGTTCGTCTGCTGTGAAGCCTGCCCCAATAGTCCAGTTAGCCTTAGCGTCCACTGCTGTTTGCAGTTCTGGTATTGTGCAGTAGTAGCCGAAGTATGTTGACCATTTAGTCATTTGCCAAGTTGTTTCTGGCTGGTCTTGTTGACCATCTGTGTCTTTAGCTGTTACGCTAAAGTCTGTGACTGCATTTGTCATGTCACTGCTGTCAGCTGAACCTATATTTCTTTCTCCCATTAGTTTCCGACCTCTTTTTCTAATTCTGCTATTATTTTTTCTTTTTCTAATTGCAATTTATCTTTCTTGTTCTTTTTCTTCTCTATTTTTCTTTCTAGTTCTTGTTTGATTTT
>Ga0208015_1000923_pt1 | contig 11945 bp, 22 predicted proteins | sample 26BtaG_FD_184101 | JGI IMG/M metagenome (GOLD analysis project Ga0208015, IMG submission 184101) | Marine viral communities from Cariaco Basin, Caribbean Sea - 26B_WHOI_OMZ_CsCl (SPAdes) (version 2) | ecosystem: Environmental > Aquatic > Marine > Oceanic | place: Caribbean Sea: Cariaco Basin...
CGATTTTCATTTCTGTCATCTTACTATCCTCGTTGGAATCCAAGTCGAAGCTATGCTGCTTACCATGTTAGAAGCGGTTATCTCTTCTTCAGTCACAGCTCCTCTAGGTTCGTGAAATATGTCTAAGTTGCCCACGTCTCCAGCGCCGCCTGATACTTCTACCTTAACAGATATCCTAAGAGTGTCTCCTTTAGGTATGGTTACTGCGCTGATTGTTTCAATTGTAGTAAATATTCTAGCAGTATCATGATCCATACTAGCACTGTCAGTTACTCCGCTACCTAACTCTGTCTCAGTACTTCCGTCCCATTGTCTAAGGTAACAAGTTACTGTTACAGTTCGTGAAGCGTTGGAGTTGGATTCCAAGTAAGTCAAAGGTACGCTGCATAACCAGTCTCCTACTATGTTCATGTTAGAGTTTAACACCATGTCGAAGTCTATGTCATGGACTGTAGTAGAACCTCCGCCAGACCAAGAACCATCAGTACTCTCTGGGCTAGAATTGAAAGCTATAATGTTAGTGTAATAACTACCGCTAGCTTTACCTAGAAAAAATCTAACATAACCTACACCGCTTAGTATCTCTTCATAAGAGTAAGAAGTTAAGTTATCGTCTCCTATGTTCCGAAAGTTGTGAGGCATTACCATTATGAGAAACTCCTAGGTAAAGACCATTTTTCTGTTTCAATCTTGCCATCTTTACGAGAAATCCAAGGGACGGAGAAACCAAACATATGGCTGGCTTCCCCCATGTCTATCCCAAGGCGTGAGACCAACCCTAACAATCTCCCCCATTTTTCTACACGGTTGTTAGGGTCGATGGTGATGTAAACAAGTTTACCCTCGATCTGGTTCTTTAACCAATCTCTAGACTCTCGACCACCTTTCTCGCTTAACTCTGGAGCTGCGGAGTTAGCGAATCGAACCTGAAATGGGAAATCACGCTCAGACATAGTAACTCTGACAGTGTCTCCGTCATGTACCTTAGTACAAAATGCGGGGAAACTTTCCCTAATCTGAAAGTGAGGACTAAGAAATTCGTACAAGTCTAACTGAGCGTTGGTCAACTCAGGGAAACGTTTGAAGTCGTGGTTAAGCGTCATCTATAAAGTCCGTGTGTTTCTTCTCTTTCAATAAAGCTAGACCTCTTAAAGCTGCGTCGCGTAAGGTGTCGATCATGCTCTCGGCCTCGGAACGAGAACTGAAACCGCTCATATCGTAATTGATAACATATATTGCAGCCAAGTTGGAAGCTACCTCTTTGAGTAAACCCTTGACGTCAGTGTTCAAACCACTGTAAGAGTCTGAATAGTTTACGCGAGTGTAAATGTTAATGAAACTCTCAGCTTGGTGCATGAAATTGTTAATGTAAGCCTCTACATTAGAAGTAGCTGAGGCGTTAGCGCCAGCCTTACGTTGAACCTCTGCCGTTGTTGCGAATATGCCTGTGTCTGCCATCTTGATAATTACTATAGTATCCAAATATTTAAACGTTTGTCTTTTACAGACCAAACTGCACGTATCAAAGCCTCACAAATGTGAGAATATTTGCCGAAAATCTTCAAATTGCCGTCTTTATACTCGGCTTGGATGCTTTTTAGGGATAAAAGTATGCGAGGATCGTCGAAAAGTTGAACCTTGCCAGTTTCCATTAATACTAATAAATTGTTGTATAAGTCTTCTTTCAACAAACGTTTACGCTTTTTCTTACCATAATCTATACCACGAGAACTGTTATTGATGGCTACAACCTTGCGCTTAGTCTGTTTGTCTTCAAGTAAAGGATCGAACACGCCCACGCCTAGACCGCCATCGTCAATGTATATTTTCTTATATCTATATTTCTTATCCTTTATCTTGATAAGGTTGACAGTCTCAGTTAAATAAGTGTTCTCCGACACGTCCAAATCGAACATAGTAAGATACCCAGACCTGCGCATGTCCATGCTGACTAATACAGTCTCGTCTCCGCCCATCCTAGCAACGTCTACGCCCAAGAAAGGACGACCAACAGGAGGGAGAGGTGCACCCCTAGAAATAGTCATGCATTTCTTGATTAACGCCGTTGGGAAGAATTGTTGGAGTTCGTCAACGAATTCGCCTAAATATTCTTGAGCGTATTGAACCTTGGTCAACCTTTCACGGGCAGCTTCCAAGAATTCTTCAGATATCCTAGGACAATCTTCGCTGGATACGTGGAAGCTAGTATAATTAGGGTCGTTGAAACAATCGTAGAAGTAACCACCCTTTCCGAAAGGTGTAGAAAGAAGAATGGTGTCTCCACCTGTGACTGCCATCATTGGCGTGACAGCAGTCCACACCTCTTCGGGGATGAAAGCTGCTTCGTCAGCTATCAATAAATCTACAGTGTAACCTCTGATACCGTAACCACTGAGTCCAGTTGGCAAACAATGGATTACAGTACCGTTAGTGAGGTTTAATTTGTGTTTAGTAGGCTTGTCACGACCCTTTTTAATCATTTCCTTATGATAATCGTGTAAGTAACCTAAAATCTTCTCAAACAATAACTGAGCTTGACGTTCTACGGAAGCTATCACTAAGATAGTCTTGTTACGGTTAGACACAGCGTACTTGGCAGCCTTGTGGCTGATAACGAAACTCTTGCCAACCTGACGACCACTGCGTAAACAAATGTTGCCCTTAGTGTTCAACACCTGCTCCTGCCAAGGGTCTAGCTTAACCCTAGGTTTTCTTCTTACGGGCTTTTTGATACTTTTTGAGGGCTTCATTGATCTTGATCTCGTTGCGGATAGTCTCTTTCAATTTGTCATCGTCTAACATCTCCTGAGCTAACTTCTGAATCTTGTCCAAGATGCGAGACTCAGCCTCAGCCCAAGCTTCCTTAATATCTTCATCAAGATTTAACTCTTCCATCTATAATCTCCTGAAGCCTAGATATCTTGTCTTCATACTGTTTCTTGATAGCCAATAAAGTGAATTCACTTACATTGTTACTATACGCCCATAATCCGCGCTGGATTACCTCTACCATGTGCTTAGACCCTTTCTCTTTACCGTACTCCCAAACATGGAAAGGTACAGAAAGAGTTAAAGAAACCTTGCGCATCTTAGGATTTATTAGTTTTCTTCCCATTGTAGAAATATAATAAATAACATACTATAAATACTTTTCGGTACTCCATAGAATGTAATAAATTTGAAATAATAGCATACTGGCTAAGCAAAAGCTAGCCTGCTCAGCAAGAGCAGAGCTTAAAGGAAAGCAAAGGACTACTTAAAGATATGGATACTATAGTATTAATAATTCTATTATATAACAAATTTGGCTGGGGTGCTGGATATATACAAACACTCGAACCAATCAAACTCGCTAATAACACAATAACACATAATGGGCGAGCGTAGCGAGCCCAAGCCCCGAGCTAAGCGAGGGGCAAGCACGGGCCGAGCATTGCGAGGCCCAATCTTTAAGCGGCAAAGCCGCCTAGAACTGCCCTCCCAGAGGAGGCTGGGAGGTGAATGGGAGGGCAGAAATGGAAGCCTTGCGGCTGAGCAAGGCTGGATCAAGCCAAGCCTAGCCCTTCCCGAAACTATCAGCAGGCTTGGCCTTGCTTAGGCGCAGTCAGCCTAGCTTGCTAGGCTTGCAAGCCTTAGAAATCGTATACGATTTCTATAGTCTTACATATATATAAATGTATGGCTATTGCAACCATAGCTTTAGCTATGGTGCTGATAGTACCATAACTGTTGTAGAAATAAAAGAAAAGAATAGAGCTTATAGCTCTTTATTGTAGTCATTGACAGCTTCAGCTATTTCGTACCAATTTACGTTACTAAGGAAAGAAGCCGCGTAGTTTAGGGAAAAGTCTGCTAAAGGGTTAGCTTCTAGCTCTTTCCATCCTGTTACTATGTTCCAAGCAAGTTCTTCACAATAATCTGCATCTATTGGTCCTTCTACTTCATGCCCATCAAATAATTCTAACATTACCTTCCAAGTCTCGTAATTAGTCCATCCATTGTATGTTTCTTTTTTCATTTTGTTTCCTCCTGAGGCTTGTGCCTCTGATGCAGGGCTAGTAAGCACCCGAAGGGCTTGTCCGCAGCCAAATAGCTTTAGCGAAGCGACCCGAAGGGGAAAGATATTTGAGCTGTTTGATGCGTCGTCGCCCGAAGAGGCATGAGCCTTTCATTCAAATTCTTCTAAGTACGCTATGAATGCAGCCAGCTCTGCTGGGCCATAGCATAGCACAGTAACCGACCAAGTATGTTGCCCATCATCTGTTTCAGAGTTTAGATATTTGGTCACGTTGTTTAATTTCATTTTATGTTGAAGAGAGCTAAGCGCTCTCCTCTCTAGGCGTGTTGGCAAAGCAATTAATGCCTTTCATGCCTAAGACTTTCACGGAAAGATACTGCTTGCCGTTCTTGTCTAGGTTTACCCAAACAGCTATACCATCACCTTTATAGTCAGGCCTATCGCCTTTAGCTTGTTTAGGTTGCGTCTGCAAATCCGTACTTTGTTTTGTCGATTCCATAGTTTACCTCAATGGGATTCGACCAAAATAATAGTATCGGTTTGCTAGCTCAGCAATCTCCATCTGAGAAAGGCGATGGCAGAGTTTAAGGCCTTTGTATAGTTTCATAGGTAACCCCATACGCGCATGAAGGCTAGAGCAGTAGCTGCGCCTAAGATGAACATTAAGTCCCAAGCGTTTAACAGTTCGATCATTGTGAATCCTCCTTAGGCAAGGAAGAGTTGATCTCTTCGCACTTGCGTTTAGCCATGGCGATCAAATCGTCTAAGTTTTGTTCTATCTTAACCAAGTCGTTGCCTTTGACGCTTAAGTCAAAGTAAACGTGACCTTTGCTACTCTGTTTAATGCCTACCTTGAAATCTTTCTCCATAGGAACTGGAGGGGTCTGTTTAGATTGTTCAACCTGTTGAGCTATCTTCACATGTTCAACAGGGACAGGCTGGACGCTAGAAGTGTTTTGACCAGCACCATAACATTGCATAATATTTTTGTATACCTTACCATCTTTGCTAGGCTTCTCTTCAATCTCAACCTCTACCCATTTGTTGATGAAGCTAAGCAAATACTTGTTAGCACCCTTGTCATCCCAAGATGTCATGTTACCCTCGTTGGTTTTATAGCGGTTGAACGCTTTATTGTCTGGGTTGGTTTCTACACCTAAAATTTTTATAGATTTTCTTACCATTGTTTCCTCTCCAGAGTTTGGTTCTCTTCCAAACTGCGAGTCTTCCTACCGCAACTAGAACAAGTTATGTTTATTAGTTTGCTCCTAGTATGTATCACATGACTGCAATGCCTGCAAGTTACCAATCTCATATAATATAGTAGTGGTAGTAACTTAATAAAGTTATCGGTGATTAAGTACCTATCTGTATGATAGCTATTACACAATTCTCTATAGTCACAGTCTTGGTAACACCACCGCCGTCTAAACGTTGTACCCATAACTCTACAGTGTCACCAGCAGTTAAATCAACAATCCCACAATTCATATTCTTCTCGCATCTTTCTCCATTATTATGAGGGGCGTGGGATTTGCACCCACTCAAGGGAAATCCTTAGCTAGCATCTTTCCCTAAGACGTATTATATCTCCCGTTTGCTTCTCCGGCAGCCCCACATTAAACTAAAGTACCAGTTTAGTTCACTCTTTTTGAATTGCATTGTTTATCATTATTTGTTTCAAGACGTGCACGCAACGCAGATGCCAGCGCTTTGATTACTAGGTCTACTGAAACCTTTACTGCTTGCTTTGATAGGTACTCCCATTATGCTTCTTCAATGTTAGTTATTAATACTTGACCATGTTTGCCGCCTGCTATCAACCAAGTGTCAGTGGCTGCAACTCGTTGACTATCAACTTGGATAGCGACAGATTCTTCTTTGTTAATGAAAGATACGTTAGCGTCAGTCATGTCATTGCCGTCTATCTCGTCAGTGCTGTCAGTATTTAATCTCCAGTGGCCTACTAAACGATCTTTAGCAGTCTTAGGACGAGTACCGGAAGCTAACTCAGTTATCTCGGTCTGGCTTAAAGCTTTGTTATACATAACACATTCTCTAATATGACCATCCATCCAACTTGTAGGAACGTTAGTTTTGTAATAACCTATAGTTATGTTAGTACAAGTAGAAAAAGCTACAACGTTAGTATCGGTAGCCTCTAAAACTCCGTCAACGTAAATCTTTCTAGAATTGACAGTTTCCCAAACGCCTGCAATGTGATGCCATTTGTTTTCAGTCAAGTTTGTGGTAGCTGCAATGCTGCCGCTAGTGTCAGCGCCTTTGCGGTGGTGTAAGTTAGGTAACTCAGCAGTGTTAATGTATAAGGCACACCTATCACCATCAACCCCGTCCTCAGCCATGCCAATGATAACGCCGTTGTTAGCATTATCAGAGTTTAAGTTGCACCAGCCTGCTAGAGTCATAGGGTATTTGGTTATCAACTGTTTCAATACTACAGAAGAATTGTCAACACCATTATACAAACCGCATTGGTAAGACTTAATTTTAGTCAAACTGCAAACCACATCACCAGCAGCCATGGTTAAGCCTCTTCAATATGTACTAATATTACTTGTTGTTGTTCTGGACCTATAGCAGTCATCAACCACTTATCGTTAGCAGTTACTCGAAGAGCAGTTACCCTAGTATCAATAGTAGCCGCAACCGCTGCTATGATTTCAACTGTTACGTCGCCTGCTGCCATTACGCTTCCGCCTCTTCGGTTTCTTCCACAGGGTCAGCGTTAGACTCAGTCTCAGGTTCTTCAGAAGGTACTGCATCCATGTCTTCAACTGGTTCATCAGTTTTGTCAGTGAGTTTTTCTTCATTTTTTTGCTCCATTGTTAATAATTCTCCTTTATAGTTTTCTAATTCTTTCCTGTATTTTTCTTTATCTTCTTCAGTATCAAAAATTAAATTTAAAATATATTTTCCCATCTTAGCTAGTCACGTAGTAATGCAAGTAGAATACTATTTTACCTGCGGTTACGTTTTCTCCTCCAGCTATTGTTAGTTCAGGTACTCTCGCTGCAGTAGTTTTCTTAGGTGTTAACTGAGTTGGCGCAATCGCACCAATGCCTACTTGAAAAGCTCCAGCGTCCCAAGGGTTGCTCCCGTCGCTGATAGCGATGGCAGTGAACAATGCGCCGTCAGTAGGTAAACCTAAAGTGATGGTCGCAGCGTCAGTTGAACTCTGGCAAGTGGTTATTACATCGTAACTTGCACAGTAAACTACAGCGTTGTCAGGTATTGTAGGAGAGCCAGTCAAAGCCACGACTCCAGCAGTACCGCCATCTACACTAAAATCGTATAAGACTGTTGCAGTCTTCTGGATGTTTAAAGATCCAGTGCCGTTACTATCTAACACCATGCTATTCTCTACAGCGCCTGCTGAAATAGTCACAGCGCCACCAGCAGCTATTGTTGCGTCACCTGACATAGCTACAGAAGCAAAGCCTGCACTACCATCATCTACTAAAATTTTTCCTGAGCTGGGACTGCCAACAGATAAACCTGTTGATGCTACTGCTATCTCTTTAGCAGCAATAGCATCAAACACAGTTGCACCTGCCATTAGAAGCCACTCCCTACAAGAACAGCTATGACTTCACTAGCCGCTGCTGTCTCTAAAGCGATACCTACGTCTGCAAATAGTAGATCAGCCGCCGCTACCTTAGCAATCTTGTTGGTATCTTTGATAGACACTCTCTCACCTGCAGTGATGCCAGCGCCTGAGTCTGTCAAGTCAAAGATCCCGTGAGTGTAAGCAGCCAAAGTAGTACTACCATCACTCGTTACTTTCTCAGCCGCAGCGATCCCTGCGAAAGGGTCGTTGTCAGCGCCAGTAGCTACTGCTGTCCTAGGATCTGTTATTTTTAGTAATGCGCCTTTAGCGATACCAGCGCCGTCAGCTACTGTGTATCTTACTGGATCTCCTCCGTTACCAAGGAGTTCTATGATTACTGCTTCGTTTGCCATTTTTATGCTGTTGTGTTAGTGATGGTTACGCATGCGTCGGGTGTTGTAGCTTGACAAACCCCCATCTCGTAAGCTCTTATTGTCCATTTGATACCTTTGTCAGCTTCACTGAATACTGTTAGAGGCGCTGCTTGTTTCCAAGTTCCGCACTCTTTAGCGATAGCTACCAAAGCTTTGTCTGCTGTAACTCCGTTGAATACGATAATCTTTAATCCTACTAACTGAGCTACCACACCATTGTGAACCACGTCCGCAGCCTTGAAACTAGGATTGTTTACAACCTTAGAGTTGCCTAACATCTTAGCATAGTCGGCAGGTGATACGATCAAGAAAGTTTCGTTACCATCAGGGTCGAAGTTGTCTTCGTACAGTTCGCGTTTAGCGTTTAGCAAGTCTTGGATAGGGTCTCTGTTAGCTACAGTTGCACTGTCCCATTCTGATCCCGCAGCGATTGCTACACTGTTACCAGCGTTGTCTTCCAATACTGAATAAATCTGAGCGTCTACAGCGTTGGCTACAGCACGAGATACTCTTAACAAAGTTCTAGCCACTGTGTCAATGTTGTTGAGCATAGCGTCTTCCCAAGAGATTACGCCTTCCATACCATATTTCTCTATGTAAGCACTCACTTTAGTCCAGCTCACTTCTCCGTATGGGAAAGCTGCTAGCCTAGGAACTCCACGCACTGCGCTGCCAGTTCCGCCTGTTAGTTCTGCTGCTGTTTCTCTATAATAATGTTCAATCCAAGCATTGCTACTGGAAACAGAAACAACCTGTTTCATCCTGAACTCTTGCAAAGCAAATCCTTTAACCATTGCCTCAAAATGTTCAGCCCTTAAATCTTGTTCTCCGGTCACGTCGGCCATTTTTTAAAATACTCCACCATAAACTATACTTTCCAAACTATAAAAATTTATCGGCATTACCCTTTTACGAAGGGCTGCGGAATGGGGTGAGGAACGACCCCCATGTAGCGAAGACCGAGGTACTCCGAAGGAGTTATTTCTGGATGCCCCAGTCCCAACAGTTACCACAAATTTCGTTCAAGTGTCTAGGCGTACCCTCGACGGCACGGCGTTTGTTTTTGCATTTAATGCAATCGATCTCGACGAAGACTAAAGATTTCATATTTGTCTCCCTGTGCCTCTAAGCATGCGGTTGACTTCGTCCTTAACCTGTTGGTTCTTGTCAACTTTCACTGGAGCTTGACCAGCGTCAGCTTGACCTGATAAGATAGATTCTACTCTTAACTCTTCCTGCTGTTGAATCATCTCAGCGGATAGTTTGTTAGCAGCCTCAATCTTGGCTAAAACTTCTTTTGCTTCGTCTACTAAGCCTCTACCTTTAGGCTTCTCTTCCGGTACTATTTCGTCTCCCATTTTTTCATTACCTCATACATTTTTGTCATAGCGACAGTGTTGTTTTCGATTAACTCTTTAACCCGTTTATTGTAAAAGTATCTTTCGCTTAACAAGGTTATAGTCCATAAACCTAGTACGCCATATTGGATTAAAGTTTCTTCTATCATCTTCCCTCGTCTCTTATTCTTTGAGCTTCCTCAGCAACTCTCTGCTCAGCTTCAACCTGAGCGTCTCTGTCTGATTGGAATTTTTTCTCTTCTTCAGGTTCTGTAACGCTTACAGGGTCTGGTAAAGATCTTAACCTTTCTAAGTCTGAATTAATGTTAGCTATAGATTGTTCAGAACCTAGTATGTAAACTTTACCAAGAATCATCATTGCAGGGTTGTATGTGCCTGATGTCTGGATTTTATCTTGAGCTATCTCTGCTGCTTCTAAATTCCTTTCTATGATTTCTATAGCAGACTCTTTAGACATTTGACCGAAGACTACTGCGTCTACAGCTTCGTTAGTTTCTATACTAGCTTGACCTATTACATTGTCTAAAGCTGCCCAGTTAGTTATCATATCCGCAGATGAAAGTGCTAAAGCTCCAGTTAAACCACCAAGAGCTAGTTTAGATAATTTTTTTCCAGTTAGTTTTGATAAGATTTTACCCGAATCTTTCACGCCTCCAATCTTGTTGTAGATGGTTTTAGCCCTAGCTTCACTTATACCATTCCTAGAAGCCCATCTTCTAATCTGTCTATCTCTGCTTCTAGTTTGAATCTTGGTAATAACTTGCCTAGATCTTTGTCCTAAACTTCTAGCTGCAGAAGTTGTAGCACCAGCGCCAGCTCCACCCAATTGAGCAGTAACTCCTAAACCTACAGCGCTTGCTAATGCAGCTTCACCAACTGTAGGAATGTTAGGGTTAGCTAATGATCCTCCTTCAATTTGGTCTAGAGCTGCTTGAGTTTCTGTCCTGAATAGAGGTTGGTTTACTCTAGCATTTTCAGCGTTATCGCCGAATAAGTTTCTAGCAGCAGTGCCTAGGATACCTTGTTTTGGAGGTAAGTCTTGTTCTTCTTGAAGTTGAGGTTCAGGTTCTGGTTTAGGAGGGTCGTCCCTTGAAGCTAAATCTAAAGCGCTGCGTGCTAAAGTTGCACCTATAGGATCTCGACCTGTGCGTTCTGCAAATTGATCTCTAGATTCTATGTTGATCTCTCGACCTTCCTCAAACCCCATTGGTTGTTTCTTTTTCTTAGGATTTTTCCTAGCCGTTCCTCTACTTACTGCTGTTGCTGCCATTATGCTGTCCTCCCTAGAGGTACACCTTGCACCCTAGTATCTTCAGGTGTAGAAGCTTGATTAGTTTCACTCTTCTGTTGATTTGCTAGGATTTCGTTCTCTAGACTTGCAGGGAATTCTAGATTGATTAGTATACCCAATTGTTTTAGACATTGTTCTTCTATGTAAAGTTGCTCTTCCTCTATAGTTTGCTCAAATGCCAAGTAAGCAATCTTCGCTGTAGCTTCTGTAAACTCTTGACTACCTCCAACAATTATCTGCGGAACTCCGCAAGCTTGGAAGAAGTAATTGTTAAGCTGTTGAATCCAAGGTAAAGGGTTTAAGGTAGAGTTAGGTGCTACCGCTAACACTTCATGCTCAACTGCGCCCATAGGTATGAACAAGTTTTCGCCTTGGTCGCTAGCAGTGTCAGCCTTGGATTTGAAAGTTGCGATCTCTGTAGTGTCGTCAGTGTCTAACTTGAATACTATCCGAGGTTTAACATGACGATGCATTAACTGGCGCATGTCGGTCATGGCTTCGTTGCGCATTAAGATTATATTCTCCACTGCGTCGATGAGAGATATACCATGGATCTCGTCTGATACCCTGTTACGGGATAAATGAAATATGTTCTTAGGTTTGAACCTCTTACGCAAACCTTTCGCTTTACCGATTTGTTCATAACGTTTAATCAAACCCTTTCTGTTTACGACTATAGACATCATCCCAGCGTCTAAAGGTTTCAAGTTTACAAGTTTACCATCTTTATCTCGGATAATCTCTGCAAAAGCGTCGCCGCCTATATGGTAAGTTCTAACCATGTTCTCGAGAATTGTGTTGAAAGTGTCTTTCCCGAAACCTACCATGAAGTCTAATAATAAGGTAGTTGGAGAGTCTGCCTTGAAACCTTTACCAACTGTCCAAGTAGCTTTAGCGTCTATAGCTGCTTGCAATTCTGGTATAGCTTTGTAGTAACCTAACTGAGAAGTCCAACTACTGTTTTGATATTCTGTCTCTTTCTGATCACCGCTGCCGTCAGTGGAAACTGCGTCAACAGTGTATAAGTTGCCTGTGTTTTTCAGGTCTCCATAGTCCGCCGAAGCGATTTTCATTTCTGTCATCTTACTATCCTCGTTGGAATCCAAGTCGAAGCTATGCTGCTTACCATGTTAGAAGCGGTTATCTCTGCTTCAGTCACAGCTCCTCTAGGTTCGTGAAATATGTCTAAGTTGCCCACGTCTCCAGCGCCGCCTGATACTTCTACCTTAACAGATATCCTAAGAGTGTCTCCTTTAGGTATGGTTACTGCGCTGAT
>Ga0208015_1000925_pt1 | contig 11923 bp, 9 predicted proteins | sample 26BtaG_FD_184101 | JGI IMG/M metagenome (GOLD analysis project Ga0208015, IMG submission 184101) | Marine viral communities from Cariaco Basin, Caribbean Sea - 26B_WHOI_OMZ_CsCl (SPAdes) (version 2) | ecosystem: Environmental > Aquatic > Marine > Oceanic | place: Caribbean Sea: Cariaco Basin...
ACAGGCTTTAACCACCACTCTTTTACGCGGCGGTCGCGGTAATATGGGCCCTGCGCACCCTATCATGCCCGAAAAGATGCTTGTACTCTATGAACATGAAGCCTGTCCTTATTGCCGCCGTGTCCGCGAAGTGATGACCCATCTGAATTTAGATTATGAAAGCCGTCCTAGCCCGCATAAAGGTCATGTTTACCGTGATGAGCTCAAGGCTAAGTCAGGCAAAACGCAAGTGCCATATCTAATCGATGCCAACACAGATACGCAATTGCTTGAGTCACAAGATATTATTGATCATCTCTATGCTCATTATTCTAAGCAAGGGACTACCCCTAAGCGTTATCGCGTTGATAATGACGATGGGGCTACTCTTAGCAATAAACTAGCTAGCGTCACGTCCATGCTACGTGGGGTCAAAGCAGCGCATCCTAAAAAGAATAAAGCTCGCGGTAAGCCTGAACAGTTATTAGAGCTTTATAGTTTTGAGGCGAGTCCTTATAGTCGGCTTGTGCGGGAGAAGTTAAGCCAATTAGAAGTCGGTTTTATTAATCGTAATGTGGCGCGTGAGCGTCTACAAGACAATGGGCTACCGGGATTACACTTAACGTTAGGTAAATATGAGCCCATCAAAGGTGGTAAGCGTGACCGAATTATGACTGAGGTGATGGACGGTAAGTTGCAATTTCCCTACCTAATTGACCCCAATACCAATACCACTATGTTTGAATCTCGAGCTATCATAGAGTACTTAGACAAAACCTACGGTTAAGCTTAATGGTAGTTGAGCTTGCGGCTTAAGGCGTTTTCAGCTGTAACCTACTTACTTATTGTCCCTAAACTACTATAAACGCTGCTGCTTTTTTAGCTTTTCATTTTCTATTTAATGGTGTACCCGCAACTATGAGCTCTTTTATTATCACCAGTTATAATATTCATAAAGGCATGTCACCGCTCAATCGTAACGTGGTGATGCAAGGCATTGCGGACGCCTTAACCGAAGTCGGTTCAGATATCCTGTGCTTGCAAGAAGTACAGGGGCAAAACCTGAAGCGGGTGCTTAAATATAATGAATATCCGGATCAATCCCAGCATGAATGGTTTGGGGAATATCTGTCACTAAAGAACAGTTATGGTAAAAATAGTGAGTATGAAAACGGTCATCATGGCAATGCTGTCCTAAGCCGTTTTCCTTTAGACCCCAAGCATAATGTGAATATTACCGTTAATAAGATGGAGCAGCGCGGGGTGCTACATTGTGAAGTCCAGCCAGAAGGTTGGGAAGTGCCTATCGTGGTGTTATGTGCCCATTTAAACTTGTTAGAAAATGACCGAAAAAAACAATATGAGGCGATCTCAACTTACGTGAATGACTGTATTGAGCAGACCCAACCGCTGATATTGGCGGGTGATTTCAATGATTGGAAAAAGGTCTCTTGTATGCAGCTCGCTCAGCGGCTCAATATGCGCGAGGCTTTTATGAGTTGTCACGATAAATTGCTGCCTACTTTTCCGTCCCGTTTGCCGGTGTTAAGTCTAGACCGCATTTATGTGCGTAATTTAGAGGTCAAACGAGCTTGGGTGCATAAAGGCAAGCCTTGGTCTGGATTATCTGATCACTTACCGATCAGTGCGGAACTGATTCGCGTATAATGGTTTCTCGCCATAGCTCTTTTTCGCCACCGTCCCCTTTAGCTATAGCCTCGTTTATTCTTAAGAAACTCTATTTTAAATAATGGGCAAGGCCTAGCTAAGTTCTAACTAAGGCCGTTAGCCTTGCGCCTTATTTTTCTCTAGCTATACTAGTCAGTTAGTCTTGTCTATATAGGGCTAATTCATAGCGCTAATTAAATATAAAAATCTCCTTTTATTAGTCATCTCATTAGTACTCAAAAAAACTTTAAATTAAAACAAGGATTTGTTATGTCATTACCTACTACTCAAGCTGCCGTTACCATTACTCAATTTGGCGAAGCAGAGGTCTTGAATTATCAAGATAACTTACCTATACCTACTATTGCAGAGGGCGAGGTACTGGTCAAAGTCGCTTATGCCGGTATTAATCCGGTCGATTATAAAACCCGCCAAGGGCTAGGTTGGGGCGCAGAAAATATTAAAAACAAGCAATTTGCTAACGATGAGCCAGCTATTTTAGGCTTTGATGTTGCAGGTACGGTAGCGGCTAGCAACAGCGCTGATTTTAAAGTAGGCGAGCGAGTAGCTGCGCTAAATTTCGCTGGCGGCTGTTATGCGGAGTATGCGGTGGTGGCTGCTGAAGTGTTGGCAAAGGTGCCTGAAGCTGTGGATTTAAAAGTGGCAGGCGGTCTGCCTTGTGTTGGTACAACAGCGAAGCAAATGCTAGATTTCGCTGCGATTCAAGACGGTGAACACGTGGTCATGAGTGCGCCAGCAGGCGGCGTTGGGCATTTAACTTTACAATTATTGATGCATAAAGTTGCCGAAAATAATGTGAAATTAACCGTAATTTGCTCACCAGAAAAATATCAAAAAATCAGTGAGTTGGTGGATACCAGTAAGCTGGCAGGTTGGATTGATTATACGAAAGATGAGGCTTTTCCTAATCTAGACGCCGATATCTTATTGGACTTGGTCGGTGGTGACGCCGGTAAGCGTGCATTATCGGTGGTCAAACAAGGTGGGCGTGTGGTCGTCCTGCCGTCGATTTGGGCAGAAAAACTTAAGGAAGCGGGTGCCGATAAACAGTTGGATGTTCAAGGTTTTATCGCTAAGCCCAACGCCGAAGACTTAAGCGCAGTATTGAATGATATTGCTAAAGATAAGCTCAAGCTGCACATTCAAAAGACTTATCCGTTAGCGCAAACCCAGCAAGCTCATGAAGACCTTGAGCAAGGGGATAGCTTTGGTAAACTGATTTTAGAGGCTTAGTTGCTAGCTTTACTTACCATTCGCTTTACAGTTAACAGCCCAACGGTCTGGCTAATTTATTGATCGTAAAGGTAAACCTCTAATTTGATTAAATACGAACCGAGCTGGATTGATGCTAGCTCGGTTTTTTGTGTCTATAGAAAAGAAATCCGGTGGTTATAATTCTACTTTGCAGAATATGAGAATGATTATAGAAACTATTTACGGTATTTCATGCCATAACGGTAAGCTTTGTGTTAGGATTTTGACTTATCGTTGCTAGTCCGTGGTATTAGGTAAGATAAACCGTCGTTTTACTCGCTACCAAAGGTATAGAAAAATAACAGCGAATAACGAGATTTTTATAATTAAATTAAGGGCTTATAGAAGATGTTGATACTCAGAATGACAGCAATACTTGCTTTTAGCACCGGTCTGGTACTGACCGGTTGTGGCGAGTCTGATGAGAGCACTTCAACCCCTAATAATCCTAGCAAAGATGAGTCGCAAATTCCGGCTGATATCCAAGGCTATTACGAGACGACCGTGATTGCGGATAATGGCGATGAGATTCTAGTAAACCTTATGGTCAAACCCGATGGCGAGTATATCGGCCTGTTTAATAATTCTTTTGCTAGCGGCATTTATACTTATCAGCAAGAAGTGCTTAGCTTAATTACTGGCAAATTAACCCTAGCGCCTGGCAATAAATTAGTCACGCAAGTGAGAGAGTTTAACTCGGCTACTAAGGGTAAAGGGCTGCGCGATTACAAGGCGACGGCGCAATATGTGGCAGACGCCCGATTGACACTAGATCTAACAGGTACTGATGCCACCATCGATAAAAAGGTCTATGACTTAAAATATGTGCCGTTAGACAGTCCGAAATTGGCACAGTTGCCCGGTAAGTATTCGGGGGCACTCGGTACTTTGACCACGTTTACTTTGGTAGACACAACGATTGCTAATACTTATGCGGCTGACAGCAAAAAGTTAACGATTAATATCGGTCGGGATTGTCAGTTTATCGGTACGATTAAAGATGCGGGTTATAAACTAAATTATTATCCTTATAAGGGTGCTATGACCGGTAAAGGCTGTACTACTAAAGGCAATTTTTCAGGATTGGTCAGCAAAATTAACGGGATGCTGATGGTAAATGGGACCAATGAAAATAATACTGAAGTGATGCGCTTTAACACGGTAAGCTTTGCTAAGACTTTAAACGGTTCTTAAATCGGCTAGGTGGGGACCATATGGCGAAAGGTTAGACTGATGCGGCCGGTAGCGACGGTTTTAGTTTTAGTAACCGTATGCTTCCAATAGCGTTGCGTCGCCCCGCTCATCACTATCAGCTGACCGGACTCAAGATGAAGCTCCACTTTATCTTGGGTTTTTTTATGCTTTAAAACAAACTTGCGGGTAGCGCCTAACGATAAGGCTGCAATAACAGGATTGGCGCCTAGCTCTTTTTCATCATCGGCGTGGTAGCCCATGCCATCATTGCCAGTAGAGTAGTAGTTTAATAAACAGCTGTTAAAATTAGCGGTAATACCAATCTCTGCCAATTGTCGCTCTATAGATTGTTTCACGTGAAACACGCTAGCTGACCAAGGTATTGCTTGGCGGCTATGACCAGAATAGGCATAGCTAATATCGGGTTCACCCATCCAAACAATCTGGCGAGTGGTTACATGGGTCTTACCAAATAAACTGACCATATCCGAGTGCCAAGGCAACTCGTTTAATAACTCGTCATATAAGTGCTTAGGATGCTCGAGTACCACGCCTAAATCATTAACACAGCCTTCGTAGGGCAGCAGATTTTCAGTCGGCGCGGGTGCAAATAAATCAGTCATAATCAGGGCCTTTGTCGTCTGCAACTTAGGTTAATTGGTCATAAGATTAAGAGTGTTTGCAATTGCAGCACCATTACCGTTAGCGCCGCTACACTTTGGTAAAACGCTCAATAATTAGCTTAGCGCACTGCTCAGGCGCTTCCATCGGCAGCAGATGGCCGTAGTCAGACAGGGTAATAAGGTCATCGGTTGCTACTACGCCCTGCCAACTGTCCCGTACTTTATCGCTAATGAATATTGTGGGTTTACCGACGATTAAGGTATAAGCTAGCTTGGCCTTATTAAGCTTTTTTAGCACCCCATTAATGTAGGGCGTACCAAAGTAATTGGCCATCTCTTGCGCAGGTGAGAATAGGAGCTCAAAACCGCCTTGGGCAGCAGGAACTAGGCTATTGTGCGCAAAGATATACAGGTGCTCATCGCTGATGCGTTTAAAGGCACGGTGTGCGCGTAGATGCTCGTAATAAGCCGTTACACTGTGCCAATGGGCTTGCTTAACCGCAGTACTTTTAAACGGCTCCTGCCGCATTTTTAGTGCCCGCGGCAATAAGTCATAGATAATCTGCTGTTGCTTGGTAAAAGTAACCGGCTCAATTAAATACAGTTGTGAGAATAAATCAGGGCGTTTCGCCGCAGCCAGTGCGGTAGCGGTCGCCCCTTGTGAATGCCCGATGCCCACGACCGGCTCAGTGTAAGTCTGCTCTAAAAAAGCGATCAGCATATCAGCGTCTTGCTCACGGGTCAGCGTAAGTTCTGTGGGCAAGTCATGCCAATAGCCGCGCATTGCTAGACTGGTCACGGCAAATTGTTGGCTTAGCTCAGTCAGTAGCGGCTCATAAACCCCTGCTGTAAACCCATTACCGCCATAAAAATGTGCTGGGGGTAGCGGGCTGGTGGTTGCCGATTGATTTAATGCTGCTAGGTCATAATAGCGAGCTTGTTGACCCTTTATGATCACGGAGCGCTCTGTATCGGTGAAGGGGGCTGGCGTCATAGTCATGTTTTCTGTTGTGTTAACGGCTAAGTTGTTTGGGCTCATACCTCTTCTCCTAAAAATCCACCACTTTGGCGCTGCCATAACCCGGCATAGACCCCATCAATAGCCAGCAGCTCATCATGGCTGCCTTGCTCAATAATACGCCCTCTATCCATCACCACTAGGCGGTCTAATGCCGCAATAGTTGACAGGCGATGGGCAATAGCGATGACCGTCTTGCCCGCCATCATATCGTTTAGACTTTGGGTGATAGCAAATTCAACTTCTGAATCCAGCGCACTGGTCGCTTCATCTAATAAGAGAATCGGGGCATTCTTTAGCATGACGCGAGCGATGGCAATCCGTTGACGCTGACCGCCTGAAAGTTTCACACCGCGCTCACCGACTTGGGTATCTAGCGCAGTATTGCCCTTGGCATCGTATAAATCTTGGATAAACTCCCAAGCTTGCGCGCGTTTTGCTGCGGCAATAATTTCCTCATCGGTCGCTTCTGGACGCCCATAAGCGATGTTTTCACGCACGGTACGATGCAGTAATGAGGTATCTTGCGTGACCATACCGATTTGGCGGCGTAGGCTTTCTTGGGTCACCGCATCAATAGCTTGGCCATCGATACAGATAGTGCCTTTATTGACATCATAAAAACGCAATAGCAAATTAACTAGCGTCGATTTACCGGCCCCTGAACGGCCTACCAAACCAATCTTTTCACCTGGCTTAATATCGAGATGGAAATTATCCAACAGTTTAATTTCATTGGTTGCTGTGTTGCTATCTTTACTTGTAGCAGCTGTAGCTAGCGTATCTTTCATATCTTTCGCACCCGCTTTATTAAACAACGACAGCTCGGTACCTTCGTAGCCGAAGTCCACATGATCAAATACGATATTGCCTTCAGTTACCACTAATGGTTTGGCATCCGGTTTATCGGTCACAGTCTGTGGGGCAGAGAGCGTGCGCATACCATCTTGTACGGTACCGATACTTTCAAATAGGCTGGCAGTTTGCCACATAATCCAGTGGGTCAATCCATTAAGACGGAGCGCCATAGCGGTAGCCGCCGCGATAGCGCCGACCCCAACATCACCTTTATTCCACAAATACAGCCCAATAAAAGCGGTACTGCCGATTAATACTACACTAATAATATGGTTGCAAATCTCTAATACGCTGACCCAACGCATTTGTGCATGCACCGTGTTTAAAAACTGGCGCATCGCTGATTTGGCATAGGTAAGTTCCCGCTGCGAATGGCTAAACAGCTTTACAGTCATGATATTGGCGTAAGCGTCGGTAATGCGCCCGGTCATCAAGGCTCTAGCATCCGCTTGCGCACTCGCCGTAATTTTTAATTTGGGAATAAAGAATCGTAACGTTAAGCCAAACAATACCAGCCAAATGACAAACGGAATCAGCAGTAAGCTGTCTAGATTAAAGAGAATCACGCCACTGGTAATAAAATAAACCGTCACATACATCAGCATATCGGTGACGGTCATCACTGTGTCACGCACCGCTAGCGCCGTCTGCATGACCTTGGCAGAGACGCGACCAGAGAACTCATCTTGATAAAACTGCATTGACTGGCTGAGCATGCGCTTATGAAAACGCCAGCGCATTTGCATAGGAAACACGCCCTGCAATACCTGAAAATGCACGAGTGCTGTCGAGCCAATCCATAGCGGGCTTAGGATAAGTACGGCAGCCATTAGCAATAACATATCGCCTTTGTTCGCCCACAGCGTTTGCGGGGTATAAGTGCCTAGCCAATCGACCAGATTGCCTATCCAGGCAAACAGCATCGCCTCATAGACCCCGATACCTGCTGTCAAAATCATAAACAGCAATAGCCAACCACGCAGACCGGCGGTACAGGCCCACAAGAAGGCCACTAACCCATCTCTAGGTAAAGGAATAGGGGTGTCGGGAAAGGACGTCAGACGGGTTTCAAAGTAAGAGAAGAGTTTTTTCATAGCGGGCTTACAGGGCAGCATTCGTATTAAATTATAGCCCAACAGTTTAGCAAAACTGGTGCGCTAATCCTGCTCGTTGTTTGTAAGTTGGCGGCCTTTTATAAGCTGCATTTTTTATAGAAAATGGCAGACCAATAGCCTAGTCTATTTGTTATTAGCAAGCCTATATTGGGCACCCTATATTAAGCAAATTATTAGCACGAGGACAACATCTCTTCGTTAACGACATTAGGTAGTAGCAGAAAGTCATACCCGCATAATAAAAGGTATTGCGAGCTATGACATACCTTGTTACATTTTCCGCACGAACTTTTTAAGGCGAATAATTATGATTTATTTGGTCATAGCAGTGCTGTGTAGCGTGGCGGTGTCCGTATTGTTAAAAATACTGCGGCAACGGCAAGTGGATATTCGCCAGACCATCGTCGCCGGCTACCCGGTGGCTTTTTTATTAACTTGGTGGCTATTAAAGCCTGATTTGAGCGCTGTTGCACAATTGGGTGGGGCATGGAGCATCATCTTAGCGTTAGGCGTACTATTGCCACTAGTGTTTGTGATTTTAGGTCGTGCTATTGAGTCCGTTGGGATTATTGCTACGGATGCAGCGCAGCGTTTGTCGTTAATCATTCCGATTGTGGCGGCGTTTTTACTGTTTGGTGAGGTGTTAACTACGCAGCGAGTTATTGGGGTGGCCATCGGTTTTATAGCACTGGGACTGTTGGTTTATCGGTCGCCAAATTCAGCTATAACTGCCTCAGCTGCTACTATAAACGGTCATTCGGCAGCTGCTCCTGTAGCTAATGCCGGCTCTAAAGTACCAACGTGGGTCTGGCTGCTAGGGGTCTGGATAGGCTATGGTGCCATCGATATTTTATTTAAACAAGTCGCCAAACAAGGAGCCGCTTTTCCCCTGACGTTATTTTTAAGTTTTGGACTGGCAGCATTGCTACTATTGGGCTATCTTATCAGTCAACGCGTACGTTGGCAGCCGCAAGCCCTGCTGGCAGGATTGCTCTTAGGTGGGTTGAATATGGGCAATATCTATGCCTATGTGCGTGCTCATCAAACCCTAGCGGAGTCCCCCAGCATGGTCTTTACGGGCATGAATGTTGGCGTCATTGCGGTGGCGACCTTAGTTGGCGTGGTGGTCTTCAAAGAGTACTTGAGTAAGATAAACATGTTGGGTTTATTATTCGCTATCCTTTGTGTGGTGGTTTTATTCTTAGCGTAATATCGCTAAGGTAGAATGACGGAATACGGGCGGCTATAGAGCGGCTACGAAGCTAAAAACTAATGTTAAGCCGCTATTTTATTAGCATGGTCTTTATTAATATAGTCATAAATTTTTTAGCAAACTCAATACGGAGTTTGCAGGGTAGCTATGGTATATTTATTCCCATAAATGCTACCTTTAGCTATGGTAAGAGCCACCCTGCACTTGCTAGGGCGTGTCCTCAATTAACAACACTAGCGTGTAATGGACTAAAACTGGCTATATTTCCGTCACTCTGCGAAAATTTCTAGACAATATGCTCATATTCTCTGCAAAATTTCCATGGACTGACAAAAATCTATCTCACTTTTAGCCTCATGATTCAATTGAGGACACGCCCTAATATAATTATTAATAAAGGTATGGTTAACCAAGTTAATGTACTTGCTTTTAGTTTTTATTTTATCGACCTTTTACCCTGATTTTATTTATTGAATAGGATATTCATATGAGTTACCAACAACAATTAGAAAGAATAAAAAACGACACGGGCTTTATTGCGGCGCTGGATCAAAGTGGCGGCAGTACGCCAAAAGCGCTCCGCATGTATGGCGTGAGCGAAAGTGATTACGACAATGACGACGAAATGTTTGCCCAAGTCCACGAAATGCGCTCGCGTATCATGACCTGTAAGTGTTTCTCTAGTGATCGCGTCCTCGGTGCTATCTTATTTGAAGATACGATGGACCGCGAAGTGAATGGTAAAGCGACTGCTGCTTACCTTTGGGAAGATAAAAATATCGTCCCTTTTTTAAAGGTAGATAAAGGCTTAGCAGAGCAAATGGATGGCGTACAAGTGATGCTACCTATCCCTGGTTTAGACGCTTTATTAGATAAAGCTAAAAATTCACCAGTCTTTGGTACCAAAATGCGCTCAGTGATTCATAGCGCTTCAGCGGATGGTATTGAAAAGGTAGTTCAGCAGCAGTTTGATGTGGCGAAGCAAATTATCTCTAAAGGTTTTATGCCTATCGTTGAGCCTGAAGTAAATATCGAAAGTACTGAAAAATCAGCCTGCGAAATGCTGCTCAAAGCTGAAATACTGCGTAATTTAGAGCGTTTAGAGGGCGATCAACAAGTCATGCTAAAACTGACGCTACCTGAAGAAGCCGGCTTCTATAAAGACTTGATTGACCATCCCCAAGTATTAAAAGTTGTTGCCTTGTCTGGTGGTTATAGCCGTGATGAAGCTTGCGACAGATTGGCGCAGAACCCAGGGATGATTGCGAGCTTCTCGCGTGCGTTTACCGAAGGGCTGTCTAAACAGCAATCTGATGAAGAGTTTGCTAATACGATTGATGCTTCTATTGATAAAATTTATTCGGCGTCTAAGGTATAGTCATTAGCGCATTAATCAACACGTATTCTCTTGTTCTGCAGTGAAGTTAATTCGGTAGATGAACGTTAAAGCCTCGATAAATTATCGGGGCTTTTTGCTATCTAGGAAATGATAAGCCTAAAAAAACACGACCCTAACAAATAGAATCGCGCTTTTTAAAAGTTAATAATAACTAGTTCTTAAACGGCTACTAGGCCAAGTTAACTAAACCTCTTTATATAACTGACGCCCCTCAGCATGGTACTTCTCCGTCATCTCAGCCATACCTTTTTGCACGTCATCATAGCTCGCTTCACCCACCTGTCTCACCAACTCGGTATCGACTTCTTTAATCAGATGGTTTTCATCTTTTAAGTCACCGCTGCTCGGCGTTACTGCAGTTGCAGCTTGTTTGGTCGGTAATCCTGCTGCATATTCACGCACGTTTTGGGTGATTTTCATCGAGCAGAATTTCGGCCCACACATTGAGCAGAAATGCGCTGACTTATGCGCGTCTTTAGGCAGCGTTTCGTCGTGATATTCACGAGCTGTATCAGGGTCTAATGCCAAGTTAAACTGGTCGTCCCAACGGAATTCAAACCGCGCTTTCGATAAGGCATTATCGCGTGATTGTGCCCCAGGATGCCCCTTCGCTAAATCCGCAGCATGAGCCGCGATCTTATAGGTAATAATGCCATCTTTAACGTCCTTTTTATTCGGTAACCCTAAATGCTCTTTGGGGGTGACATAGCACAGCATCGCCGTACCAAACCAACCGATCATTGCCGCACCAATCGCACTGGTAATGTGATCATAACCTGGCGCGATATCCGTCGTTAACGGCCCTAACGTATAGAAAGGGGCTTCATGACACATCTCTAATTGTAGGTCCATATTCTCTTTAATTCGGTTCATCGCTACGTGACCAGGGCCTTCAATCATCACCTGAACATCGTGTTTCCAAGCAACTTGAGTCAGCTCCCCTAAAGTCCGTAATTCACCAAATTGCGCTTCATCGTTCGCATCTTGCAGACAACCCGGGCGCAAACCATCACCCAAGCTAAACGCTACATCGTACTGCTTCATAATTTCGCAAATCTCTTCGAAATGCGTATATAAAAAGCTCTCTTTATGATGAGCAAGACACCACTGCGCCATAATAGAGCCACCGCGCGAGACGATACCCGTTAAGCGATTGGCGGTCAGGGGTACATAGCGCAATAGCACACCGGCATGAATCGTAAAGTAGTCCACGCCTTGCTCAGCCTGCTCAATCAAAGTGTCGCGGAAGATTTCCCAAGTGAGGTCTTCTGCCACCCCATCGACTTTCTCCAGCGCTTGATAAATCGGTACGGTACCAATCGGGACGGGTGAGTTGCGGATGATCCATTCGCGGGTTTCATGGATGTGTTTACCGGTTGAGAGATCCATGATGGTATCGCCGCCCCAACGCGTCGCCCAAGTCATCTTGGCGACTTCTTCATCGATGCTCGAACCTAGCGCTGAGTTGCCAATATTCGCGTTAATTTTAACGAGAAAATTACGGCCAATAATCATCGGCTCTGATTCAGGGTGGTTGATGTTATTCGGAATAATAGCGCGACCTGCCGCGACCTCTGAACG
>Ga0208015_1000927_pt1 | contig 11880 bp, 23 predicted proteins | sample 26BtaG_FD_184101 | JGI IMG/M metagenome (GOLD analysis project Ga0208015, IMG submission 184101) | Marine viral communities from Cariaco Basin, Caribbean Sea - 26B_WHOI_OMZ_CsCl (SPAdes) (version 2) | ecosystem: Environmental > Aquatic > Marine > Oceanic | place: Caribbean Sea: Cariaco Basin...
GCAAAACTGAAAGGAGGTTTAAAATGGTAAAAAAACTAGAAATTTTAGATTTTGAAGATAAGATGGGTGCAAATGGTCGATACACGCGTTTTAAGACTTCTAAAGGCTGGATGTCGTGTTTTGATAGGAAAACATCAGAAGACCTGAAAGAAATGGAAGGGAAGGGCTCTGTGAGCGTAAATGTGAAGGTTAATGAGAAGGATGGGAACACTTTCACTAATATCACAGGGATCTCCACTGGAAATGAAGGGGATGATGATTCATCAAGTGATAGTGACACAGATGTAGTGCCTAAAGAAGAGTTTGTTCCAAGTGCGCAGATGTTTAAGATACATCAAGAGAAAGCTAAGCAAGCTGGAGTAGCTATGCGCTATGCTATAGATTTGTTGATTGCAAACAAGATAGAAGTATCAGAGCTAAGAAAGAACTTCATTGCTATACATGATATGATGATTGCCGTTGCTTATAAAGAATGAAAGACAAGAATTTAAGAAAAAGTTTTAGGAAACTATGTGAGCACTTGAATGTCAAATATGATGATTTCCATGATGAATTCAGACATGAAGGATATGTTGACACAGTCCTTCCACACGACGTGCCTTGTAAGCTTGCAAGAATTGGAGATCTTGGAGGAGCAAGAGATGTAATAAATAGCATGAAGGAAGACATTGAAGCACTTCAAGAGTCTGTTGCAGAACTTCGAAAGCCAAAAAGGAAAAGTGGAAAAAGTCGAAACCGTTAAGAAGATGTGCAAGATTGCGCAAGATCTTAAGGCAGATTACATGAAAGTTGATGAAGACAACTGCTGGATAGAGCTTAAGCTATCTTGGAAGAAAGAGAAAGGCAAATGTTAGCCTAGCTCTCCCGAGCAAGACTGCCCTATTTTAAGTCTTTCGCTTGTTACATTGTTTTAAAGACATAAAAGGGCATCTCGGGATTCGCGCCGAGCATTGATGCACTCCAGTTTAAGAATGGGGCAATTAAACTGGAGGAAGTGAAGATGTTGACAAAGAAACATTTCATAGCCATTGCGAAGATTCTGTTTGCAGTTAAGGCAACAGATGAAGTCATTGAGACTTTTGCAGGCTGGCTAGCAACAGAGAATCCACGCTTTAATGCAGTGGCTTTCTTTATCTATGCTGGTCATAGCAAACATCCTGTTCAAGGGATGTCTGTGAATGTCAATGGCGTTCCTGAGCCAATTACACCAGCTCAGTAAGATGGTGAGTGATTGTATGGAATACAATCAGCGCAGATTCAGTCAATGGTTGGCTGTTGAAGAAGGTAGAGAGATCGAGTTTGATCTTTTGATGATCCTTGAGTTGCTTGCATTCGGGGTGACTCCATACTTCGCCAATTAGATCTTTTTTTGCTCAGATGGGGGCTTTCTGATCATGAGCCCTTATGCGACAGATTTATATAGATCTGTCTATTCACAAATCTATTGATTTGTGCACAAAGGTCACCTAAGTGCACACTTAGTTCTGATCAGAAAGTATAGGACAAAAGCATATAAGCATTGTTTCCATTGGAAACACCGCTCCGCTATGCATATAAGCTTTTGGATTGGACATCCGTCCAATCAACTAATTGATTCCAATCCAATAGGAGTGCTCCGCACTCTGATTGATATAAGCGCTCCCGTTCGGTCGCGCTTTTTCAGCTTCTTTACACATATAAAGATAGTGTTATATGCGATTCTACTTTGTTTGTTGTTTTTATATAGTCTATCCCTGCAGGAAAATTTGTTATAACTCAAAAAGAGTCTTAAAAGCTTTTAAAGAAAAAGCAACTGAGTTTTTAATGAACTCTCAAGGTTGCTATTCACAAAAAAATTAGAACTAGCATTAGCTTTGAGTGTTGTATGTGTATGTTGTTGGAAGTTTAACTAGTTTGCATTGCTATTATTTAGTTCTTTTCTTTCTCTTTTCTTTGGTTCTTTCTTTTCTCTTTCTTTTCTTAGCATATACATACACAGCACCCGACAGATTTAAAAAGGATGTGTGTGTTGGTTGTGGATGGTAAATATAATTGCTATGAGACAAGAAGAGCGTAGAAGGAAAATAACTGAGATTAGAGAGTCTATCAAGAAGGCTGGGAAAGATGTAAGAGAAGAAGATATTGTAATGGCTACAATGTCTAATCTTGGACTAGCTAGAAGAACTGCCCAAGAGTATGTGAAGATTGCTCTATGGGAAATAGCTCATGGGAAATAAAAACTACGAGAAAGGTCGCAGAAAAGAATACAAGATTGTAAAAGAATACAGAGATAAAGGTTTTAGAATATGTCAAAGGACTGCTGGCTCTCATTCTCCAATAGATGTAATTGCTATCAGTGAAGATCTCAAAGAAATTCATTTAATTCAAGCCAAACCTGATAATTATGCAGAATCAAAGGTCAAAAAATTAATTGAACAAAATATAAACTTAAATGGAGAATTTAGGGTGGTGTTCAAAGTAATATGACAATTCATATCAATCTAGACGGCTGGCAGATAAAAATTTTAGATTCAAAAGGCAACATTATTGTGAGAACTGGGCGTCAAATAGGCAAATCTACTGTAATAGCGATCCTTGTCGCTATGGAAGCTATGGCGAAGAAGATGAACATCATGGTAATCGCTGCTGTGGAGAGAGAAGCGATCCTTATCTTTGAGAAAATTCATGCTGCTGTGTATGCTAAAGACAAAACTTGGATCAAAATGGGCAAAGATCGTCCTACTAAAACGCGATTACGATTGAAAAATGGATCACAGATTCTATGTCTGCCTACAGGACCCGCAGGAGTCGGGATCAGGGGGCATACTATAGATCTTCTTGTAGCAGATGAAGCTGCATTCATTGATGAAGCTGTTTTTGCAGCTGTAACGCCATCATTAATGGTGACTGGCGGAAGAATGATCCTTTTATCAACTCCTCACGGGAAAGAAGGCTACTTTTATGATCGATGGGGTGATGAAGACTTTACAAAATTCCATATTTCTGCAGAAGATGCTATAAGAGATCGTCCTATAAGCGAAACTTGGACGATAAAACAGAAAGAAGATGCTTTGAAACATCAAAAGAAACAAAAAGAGCGTATGACAGATCTGCAATATCAACAAGAATATCTTGGGAGATTCATAGATGATCTTAGACAACTATTCCCTGATGCTTTGATCAAAAAGTGTCAGCAACTTGATGGGAATCAAGCTCCAAACATGGACAAAACTTACTATCTAGGAGTAGATGTAGCTAGAATGGGAGAAGATGTATCAGCTTTTTCAGGTCTTGAGATGTCTGACAAACAAAACATTCAACATGTTTATCATGAAACAACTTCTAAGCAACTCACAACTCAAACTACAAAGAGAATCATAGATCTTGACAAAGGCTTTGATTTTAGAAAGCTAAACATAGATGGAAGAGGTGTTGGAGCTGGAGTTGTAGATCAACTTCTAGATCATCCTGAATGTAAGAGAAAAGTTGAAGACATTGATAATGCAAAAAGAGTCATAGATCGAGAAGGCAGAACTATAGGTCTTATGAAAGAGCAACTTTATCTAAATCTTCAAAGATTAATGGAACTTGGCTATATTAAGCTTCAGAAGGGAGATGACATCTTTCACTCATTAAAGTCTGTTCAATATGAAAACCTCGACGGTGGAGGAGTCAAGATATTTGGAAGAGACACTCACATTGCTGAATCATTAAATAGAGCTGCATGGGGCGTGAAACAGAAGGGTTTAAATCCCTATGTTATATTTTAATAATCATGGCTGATACAGGAATCTTTGCAACAACTGCTGAAGTGGAGAGGAAGGCAGGAGCTAATGCATCTGCAACTTCTAAAGCTGAAGCTTATGTAAATGATTACATGACTCAAGTAGAATCACAAATAAATGTTGCTACAGGTAAAAATTGGAGTGATGCTTATTCAGGACTCAATGCTGATGTCAAAGGAATTCTAAAAGAAGTTGCTTCCAATCTAGCAGCAATCTATGTTATTCAATACGACATGTCAGGCTATACTACAAGAATTGAAGCTGAAGACATGGTAAATATTCTCAGAGATGCAGCCTTAAGAGGCTTATCTATTCTGAGAGAAGTAGTCAAGAGGGACTTTATGACCGATGCATGATTTTAAAAAATTTCCAGAGTTAACAAACAATCAAATGCAGATTTACTACTTTGAAAGCCCTCACAAACAAATCACTGAAGATTTCAGAGCTAGCGTTGTTAAAGTAACTGATGGAGATACTATAAGAGTTGAAGCTAGTTTTAGAGATTTTAGTTTTCCTATAAGAATTGCAGGAATTGCTGCTGCTGAATTAAATGAGCCAAGAGGTAAAGAAGCTCAGTCATGGCTTGAAGATCTTATTCTCGGAAAAGAAGTCGATATTCTGGTCACAGATACTAGAGTTGAGAAATGGGGGAGATTGCTAGCAGATATAATGTTTAATGGAATTAAAATAAGTGAAGAAAGTGTGATGACTGGACACGCTGTAAGATTTGAAGATAGAAATAAAGAAATATTCATTCCAAATTTAAATGCAGAACTGGAGGCAATATGGTCTTAGACTTTGGACAACAATTATTCAGAACTTTGTTTACTCCAACATTCGAAGATGATGAATTAGAAGAACATGAAGGATCTAGAAAATTCCCTGTAGGAAATAAAGGTGGAATCTCTGCTTCATCTCAAAGCTCAACATTCACAACTACTAACCTAAGTAGTAGTTACAGTGATATTTCAGGAGCATCTGTTTCAGTAACTGTAGCTGCAGGAGAAGGAGTCCTAGTATTAATGTCAACTGATGTAGATATGGACACTGCAGATGGTGGAGTATTTGTAAGACTTTTAAGAGATTCCACTGTTATTGGAAACACAGGAGGGATGGACATTGATGGTGATACAGGAAGAACAAATATAGCTTTACAATATTTTGAAAATCCCAGTGCTGGAACATACACATATAAAGTTCAAGGTTTATCTCAAACCAATGATGGAGATGTATTAGGAGGGTTGCTTACTGTAATAGTATTCCATACATAATAAAATGACAAACTTAGATGTTGGACAAAGTGATGAAAGCAATATGAAAACTGCTTTGGCAGATGTTTCAGTAGCTACACAATCAACAGATGGTGTTCAAGATCTTGAAGAAACAAGGTGGGAGAATGAAGACTGGGTTCAATGGTTTGGACATTATAACAAGATCCCTGAGCTAGGAATTGTTATTGATGCTAAAGCTACTTGGACTGTAGGAAAAGGTTTCAAGGCTGATGAAGAAACAACTATGCTTCTAGATACATTCAAAGGTATAGGCTTTGATACATTTAACACAATTCTTGAGAATATGATCAGGACATATCACATCGGTGGAGATGCTTATGCAGAAAAGGTCTTTGATGAAGAAGACAATCTGATAAATCTTAAGCCTCTAGATCCTGAGAAGATGATCCATATTTCAAATAAGCAAGGACAACTTGTAAAGTTTGAACATAAATCTAATGTTGATGGACAAAAGAATCAAGAATTCACTGCTGATGAAATATTTTACTTACCTCGTAATAGAGTTGCTGATCAAATGCATGGAACTTCTATGACTGAAAGACTTGTGGAGATCATTGAAGCTAAGAATGAATTCATGAAAGACTGGAGAAGAGTTCTACATAGAAATGTAGATCCTATGTTATTAATAAAACTAGACACTGACAACACTACAAAGATTGCTAATATTAAAGCCAAGATTGACAAAGCTCGTGGAACTGATAAAGAAAACATGTATATCCCTATGGGAACTGTAGAGATTGAGAATATCACAACTGCTCCAAATGCTTCATTAAGTCCTTTAGCAACTATTGAAATGTATAATAATCTTTTCTATCAAGCTGCTGGAGTGCCTCAAATCGTCGTCGGTGGGGCTGGAGCATTAACAGAAAGAGCTGTGTCTATAGCTTATCTTGCTTTCCAACAAACAATAGAGGAAGAACAATTATTCATAGAAGAACAAGTTTTATCACAACTAAACTTAGTAATAGATCTTGAATTCCCTGCAAGTCTGCAGAATGATCTATTATCAGATCAACAAAAAGATGGTCCTGTTAATGTAGATCCATCTGAAACTACTGCAAAGGAGGAACAAGCACAATGACAACAAAGAAACAAAAGAGGATGAGTGAAATCAAATATAATCTTATCAACTCTGCTCTTGCAGGGGGATTAGTATTTGCTGGAACTTTTGCTGATGGGAATGTTACATGGGAAGGAATTGCAATGGCTCTAGGAACTTCTGTAATTGTCGCTCTCACAAAATTCAGAGATTGGTTTAAGACACAGAATCCATCAGTTAAGGTCTTTATGAATTTTTATTAAATAAACAATGGCAAGAAAAAAGAAAAAGAAACCCGAGAAGATCTCAGCAGCAGAAGCTGAGAGAAGATCTGCAGAAGCTAGGAAGCAAGCTAGAGTAGTTAGAACTCTAGAGCCTATAGATCTTAGAGGTAAAAAGAAAGGTGAGAAAGTTACTGGAACTGGAAGAGTTATTAAAAGAGAAGTCAGAGATCCCAAAACTGGTAAGTTAAGAGATGTAACTAAGAAGAAGAAAAGACCTGATAAAGAAAAAGAGCCCATTAAACTAGAGAAGCCTGAGAAGAAAGGTCTTGCTGCATTAGTTGAAAAAGATACATTTGCAGGAAGAGCTGCAAAGATATTAACTTCACCAAAAACAACTGTATTCTTAGGAACTGTTCTAGCTACATTATTAACTGCTGGGGGAGCAGGGGCTGCTGCTGCAACAACTGGGGGCAGAGCTATTATTTCTAGAACTGCTACAGTAGGTGCTAGATCTATGACAACTCAAAGAGCATTTGTTGGTAAAGCTTCTACTAAAGCTATAGATAAATTATTCAAAGTTGCTCCTAAGGTTGCTCCAACTGCTTCAAGATTTGCAACTAATGGTAAAACCATAGCTACTTCAACTTCTATGGTAGCTAAACTTGGTTTAAGTCTAAGTGCTGCAGGTCTATTTGTAGGAGCTGTAGGATCATATCCTTTTGCAGGATTCATTAAAGAAGAAGCTGTTCAAACTCTTAACATTGCTATAATGCAAGCTGTTGCTGCTGGGGATGAAGAAGGTGCTACAAGATTAATCGGAGAAGTGGATGAGATCTTAAATAACAAAGGAGGTATTTTAAGTAAAGTTCCTTATGGAAATGTTCAAGCTCAATTAAATACATTCTTTGATGCGGCTGGAGAAGCAAATGAAGAGTGGAAAAGAATATTAGAAATTAAAGGTGAAGAAGCTGGACAGCCTAGTGAATTTGAACAAGCTCAAGCTGAAAGTAGATTAAGACAACTTGAAAGAAGAGATTTAGATGCACAATACTTTGCATTCATTCGTGAAGGTAAGTTCGATGAAGCACAAGAACTCCTTGACACTGAAGTGAAATCATTAGAAGGAGGTGCGTAACATGGATGAAGAAGAAAAGAAACCTGAAGGAGAAGAAGAAACAACTGCTGATTCTACAGAGGGGAGCAAGCCTGAAACAACTCCACTCATTGAGCAAGCAAACACTGCATCTGAAAGATTGGAGGCTGCCAATGAAAAGAAAGAAGAACTTCTTGCAAGAGAAGAAAAGCTTGAAGCAGACAAAAGACTCGGAGGGAGAGCAGAAGCTGGAAGAAAGCCTGAAGTTAAAAAGAAACTAGATGATAAAGAATACTTTGAAGCTCTTGAAAAAGGTGAAGTCAATCTAAATGAAGATGATGGTAGATAAACCTAAAACAGATGTCTATAGAGTTAATCCAACTTTCACATTAAGTCTTGAAATGCTTGAAGTTTATCGTGAGAAAATTATGGATTCTATTATGCATAATAGATTTGTTTTGATGAGAGATGGACGGACTTTAGCGTGGGTAGATGAGATGATCAAGAAAGAAAAAGCTGCAAATCCCCCTAAACCTGAAGAAGCTCCAAAAGAACAAAAGAAAGAATAGATTTAAATAGGCACTAAGGTTACCTAAGTGCATGGCGAATGAAGCAATTCTTGTTCAAGACCTTGAATATAAACAATTAGAAGTCACAATGGCAGATGGTTCTGCTGGAACTGACATTGAACAATATACAATTCTTAAATTATCTGATCCAAATACAGGAGCTGCAAGCTCTGCAGATGGAGATCTTTTCTTGGGGATCTTGGCAGTTGAAAATAAAGGTGGAGATGGAACTGTTAGATATTCTGTCTATAGAGGTGGTGTCTGGGATATAAAAGATTCTGGATCTGGAATTACTGCTGGACAAATGGTGAAGATTGCAGGAGCAAATTTAATTGCAACTGCAGATGATGATCAAATCGAAAAACATTCTGAGGTTGTAGGCTTGGCTTTACAAACTGCTGCAGCTAATGAAGTTGTTGAGATTTTGGTAGGAAACAGTGTTTAAAATGACTGAAGAAGAAATTAAAACAGAAGAAGAGGTTGTTGAGGAAACTCCTGAAGAAGAAGTTGAAGAAACAACTGAAGAAGAGGAGGCTTAGTTATGGCTGACAGAGTTGGTCAACAAGACATTCTTGGAGAAAATATTAGCCGAGCTGTTAAAGGATTCGGATTAAAGAAGTTCAAATTAAGGCAAGTTCTTTCTATTCAATCTTCAAATAAATGGACAGAAACATATTATAGAGAAACTGCTGCAGAATTAACTGCAGGTGGAGAAACATTTGACATTAAAGGAGTAGCTCGTGGAGCTGCTTTTCCTCATGTAGATCCTTCTTGGACTAAAGTTCAAGGTGTTCACATTAAATTCGCTGCTGAAACAAGTGTCTTTATTGAAGATAAATTACTAGATGCTATCGATGTTCAAAGGAGATCTATTATAAGAGTTGGAAGATCTGTTCAAAATAGTTCAGATGCTTACATCTACACAACTCTTTCAGGAGCTTCAGGTATTGGAACTGCTGCTGCAGGAGCTACATGGGATAGTGCTGTTGTAGCTGATAGAGATCCAATAGATGATATTCTTGCTGGAATTCAAAATCTTGATGAATCAAACTATGATGCTTTAGAAAATGGATTCTTGTTAGTAAGTCCTAAAGACTATAGATCTTTGATTGGAAACTCTAGAGTTATTAACAATCCTAGTTTCAAGACTGCTGATGTTGTTAGCAATGGTAGAGTTGGACAAATTGCTGGCTTAACAATAATTAAAACTACAAGTGTTACAGCTGATCAAGCTATGATCATAGTTGGTCAAGTTGCAGCTACATGGAAGTCTGCTGTTTCTATGAGAAGTAATGTCGATTCAAAGACACACTGGGGAATCAAAGATGTTCTTTCTACATACGAAATAGGTCATGTGCAAGTAACTGATCCTGCTGCGATCTATGTAATCACTAATACACAAACTTAAAATGAGTCTAAGTGGTAAACTATTAAGAGGAATTCAATGGTGGAACTATAGAAGCGCTCATAATAAACTAGATCATGGAGAGTTTAAAGATCTCTTTCTTCCTAAAGATATTTTAGAAGATCCTCATAAGATGGAGGAGATGGAATTCTATCTTGAATTTGTTTCTAAGCATGATCCTGACAAAGTTCATAAAACTTTAGAACAAGTAAAGTTAATGGACTTAATGAACAAGCCTGCTAGAATGGAGCTTGAGGCAGAAGCCTTAACTGTAATGGTTACAGAGCTTGAAGCAAAAGAAAAAGCAGAGGCTGTAGCTGCAAAGGCTGCAGAAGAAGCAGCTGCAGAAGTAATAGAAGAGCCTGCTATAGATTATTCTAAGATGACTGTTTCTGAATTAAAGGAAGCTCTTGACGATGCTGAGATTACATATGATTCTACTGCTACTAAAGCAGAACTTTTTGAATTAACTGGAGGCATTTAATCATGGCAACTGGAGATGTCACATCCACATACGAGGGAACTTTCAAATATGATGAAGCTGCCCTTTTAACTGAACTTGATACTTTAAATACAGGTGCTGCAACTGCAGGTGCTGATACAACTTCTATTATTATTGTGCCTGCAAGCAATGGAATTGATGTCCATATTTACACCATAGCGAGGGCTGCATAATGACAGGCGAAGTAAAAGATTTTCTTGAAGTTCGTGAATTGAATGTTGGATCTGTTAAAGACTTTGGTTCTCCAACAAAACCTAATCTTAGATTTGGAGATGGGGATTCAGGATTCTATGAATCTTCTGATGATGAAATTAGAATTGCTTTAGCAGGAACATTTAGATGGAGCTGGGCTGGTGTTCAATTACATTCATCAAATGCAAATGGACCAGCTTTAAGAGATGAAGTTGCAAGTTCTTTAAATCCTACACTGATCCCAAACAGAAGTGATGCAGATACAGGTATAGGTTGGGGAAATGCTGCAGATGAGATCTCTATCATTGCTGGTGGTGTTCAAGCTGCTAACTTCTCTGAAGCTTCAGGTGATGTTCTACAACAATTCCAAGCCAATGTTGGTTTAACTGCAGATGCTGGATCTTCTCAAGGAGATGGAGTTATAACTTCTTCTTATAATGTATATTCTACCGTAGGAACTGCAGGTGATGCTGCTACACTTCCAAGTGCTTTCGGAATGGGAAGAATAGTTTACATCAAGAATGATGCTGCTGTAAACTCCATGGATGTATTCCCTGCTAGTGGGGATGATGCTGGAGCAGGAGCTAACACTGCTGTTGCCGTCGCTGCTGGAGATTTTGCTGTATTCATGGCTACTGTAGATAATTCTACTTGGACAAAAATTGCTGGTGGAACTGCTTGAGGTGTCTAATGGCATCATCTACTTCTATTAAAAATCCTTTCAAAGAAATGTATAAGGGAACTACTCATAATTTGAAAAAAGACGGCATGCATAGGCCAGAGGGTGCAGGAAACTTCGACAATACAGATGACTTTAACCGAGTAAAATCAATAAGTGTTCAGGAGATTGGTGGATAACCTATTTTTGTTGGAGCTGGACTTCCTTTTGGATGCATCTATGGAAATGAAATTGGATTCACTCAAGCAAGTGCTGTTCAAAATACATGGTATCCTATTGTTGATTCTGATATGACAAGTGGAGAACTCAATAGAATAACTCATGATGGAAATGGGAAAATGACTTTTGCCGTCGCTGGTAAATATATTATACACTTAGACTTTGCGTTGGAAACTTCTGTTGCTGGTAAACATGTTCAGATTGGGGGAAGAATTAATACATCTGTTCAAGGCGCATTGAATCATGTAGAGCCAAGAGCTGCTAACTCCCAAGTAGCTGTTTCAATTTCTATGATCATAGATGTTTCTGCAAACGATACTTTTGAGGGTGTTATAAGAACTACAGATACAGGAACTCCAAATATCGCTGTAGATCATTTATCTATCACTGCCTTGCAGATTGGTGGATAAACATAACATTTATAAACTATGTGTGTGTTATATGGAGTGTATGGAAATGGGGGTGTGGCGTGGTTATACTGAGAGGCGTAAAGACTCACCTCGTCGGACAAGATACAGCGTCCCTGTTGATAATGAAAAGCTTGAAATATTATGGAAAAAATTTAAAGAATGGAAGGGAAGTCAAAGAGAGTTTTACTTCAAGTTTGTTAACAAGCTTGCTATCATGGAGCCAGTCCCCCAACAATATGGGAGAACAAGAATAACATCAAAATGACATTAGAAGATCATGTAGATCCACTTCAAACTGCAATAGACTTTTATCTAAGTGTGCTTCCCCCTGATATTTCTGATGCCTGTTTATATGAAGCTATTGGACATGTTGATCATTTAAAAATTGCAAAAGATACATTCTATCTCACTCAAGTAAAAATTGCAAAAGATACATTCTATCTCACTCAAGTAAAAATTAAATATATTATATTAATGCATGACGAATGGGAA
>Ga0208015_1000928_pt1 | contig 11875 bp, 9 predicted proteins | sample 26BtaG_FD_184101 | JGI IMG/M metagenome (GOLD analysis project Ga0208015, IMG submission 184101) | Marine viral communities from Cariaco Basin, Caribbean Sea - 26B_WHOI_OMZ_CsCl (SPAdes) (version 2) | ecosystem: Environmental > Aquatic > Marine > Oceanic | place: Caribbean Sea: Cariaco Basin...
TGACATGAGGACGCCAAGGGCCACTAAGGCATAAATGAGACCACTTTCAAGCGCACCAAAAAAGGCAATTAGAGACATAGGAGGTATTAATTCAATAGGCAAGCTTTAGTATAGGGGGTCTCGATAGAGCTAGCAAAACAGCTTTAATAGAGACGGCTAAGCTAAAGACGCGTCGATTAATTTAACAGACTAAACAGGGTCTGCGGAAAAGGTAAAACATAATATACCATGATGACCGCTATTTATAATCAAGGCAAAGCGTTAAGTATAAATTAAAAACTCAGGCCTAGATAATAGCAGCGTCATTCAGCGCCGATGACCTTTAACATAAGGCTTAAGCCATGGGTTAAACAAGCGTGTATGGTGGTATAAGTAGCAGCAAAAGCATCATGATAAATAGCCGCATAAATAGCGAGCTATTTTTTATTCTACCACTTTTTGTGCCTTATCAATCACAGCTTGTGGCAAAGTAAACCCTTGCTCTTGCGCATGACTCGGGCTGACATATAAATCCAAGGTTTTGGTTCTATACACCGGTATACTGCCCGGCGCTTCGCCATTTAATATTCTAGTGACTATCTTGCCCGTTTCGCGGCCTAAATCATGGTAGTTAATGCCCATTGCTGCCGCAGCACCCCGAGCAACCGTATCGGTATCAGCCGCCATTAGGGGCACTTTACTTTCTCTGCCTACTTTATACAACGACTCATAGGCAGAAACCACATGGTTGTCTGTTGAGGTATAAATAATATCAACTTTATCCGCGATACTGCGGGCGGCCATAGGGATGTCGTTGCCACTATTGGCCGGTGCTTCATGCACGGTAATGCCCATAGGCTCAAGTCTTGTCTTTAACTCTTTCAACACCACAGTGGAATTCACTTCCCCAGGACTGTAGACATAGCCCACATGCTTAAGGTTAGGAATGAGCTGCTTCATCAAGTCGATTTGTGGCTCATACGGACTAGCATTAGAGGCACCAGTTACGTTGGTACCTGAGCCATCTAAACTTTTGACTAATTTGGCGGTTACTGGATCGGTCACGGCAGAGAAGACGATAGGGATAGTGGTGGTCGCTGCTGCCATAGACTGGGCGGAGGGAGTAGCAATTGCCACGATAGCATCAGGATTGTCGCCGACAAACTGCTTAGATATTTGCCCTGCAGTCGCCGTATTGCCTTGAGCACTTTGAAAATTAACCTTAAGGTTTTTACCTTCAACGAAACCATCTTCTGCCAATTGTTTAATGACGCCGGCACGCACTGCGTCTAACGCTGGATGCTCAACGATAGCAGTAATGGCTACGCTCTTCATCTCAGTATTTACGGCAGGGCTCTGGTCTTGGCCATCAGTAGCGGCAGTTGAGGTCGTTTGTGCAGGTTGATTACAACCCGTTAAGATGGCGGTCGCCATACCACCCCACATGAGGGCTGAGACGAAGCGATTGGGGTTAAACATAGGGTCGTGCTCCTGGTTGTCATGACAGTCATAGTAGCGGGGGCTAGAGCTATGATTGCTTCAACGATATCCTTGTTGAGTTTTTTGATAATAGGGTAAAACAATAACTGGCGCTACCAAGACGATAGCACCAGTTGATAAATAGCGGACGGTTGCTCAAGATAGAGCCAATAGTCTATGCAAGCAGCGTTTATTTAACGACTTCTTTCGCTTTATCAATGACGTCTTGTGGCAAGGTTAAGCCGGCAGCCGTAGCATTGGTAGGGCTAACATACAGATCAAGAGACTGCGGGATATAGACTGGAATCGTGCCTACGTCAGTACCGTTTAGGATACGCACAACGATTTTACCGGTCTCACGGCCTAGGTCATAGTAGTTCACGCCTAAAGCTGCAACAGCACCACGCGCGACTGAATCCGTATCAGAAGCGATTAAAGGCACTTTACTTTCTTTGGCGACTTGCGAGAGTGACTCGTAAGCAGAAACCACGTTATTGTCCGTAGAGGTATAAATAACATCTACTTTGTCCGCAATACTACGCGCTGCCATAGCAATATCATTACTACGTTGGGCAGGTGACTCATGTACAGTAATGCCCATTGGCGTTAATTTCGCCTTTAGGTTTTTTAGCACGATAGTAGAGTTCACTTCGCCTGGGCTAAACACATAGCCGACGTTTTTCAAGTTCGGGATGATTTGCTTCATCAAATCAATTTGTGGCTCGTACGGGAGGACGTCTGAGGCGCCAGTAACGTTGGTACCAGAACCGTCTAACTTGCTGACCAATTTAGCTTCTACAGGGTCAGTCACCGCAGAGAATACTAAAGGAATAGAAGTCGTCGCCGCAGCAACAGACTGGGCAGATGGGGTAGCAATAGCGACGATAACGTCAGGGGCATCGGCGACAAATTGCTTAGCAATCTGACCGGCAGTCCCAGTATTACCTTGCGCGCTTTGGAAGTTCACTTTTAGGTTTTTACCATCCGTGAAGCCTTCTGCAGCCAATTCATCAATGACGCCTTTACGGACAGCATCTAGCGCAGGATGTTCAACGATAGCGGTGATAGCTACGGTCTTCATCTCAGTGGCAGCCACTGGCGCATCGCCTCCTGTAGCTGCCGCATCGGTGGTAGTTTCAGCAGGCTTATTACAGCCGGTTAGTACGGCAGCGGCAACCCCGCCCCACATTAACGTTTTAACAAATCTATTTGGGTTAAACATTCAGTATTACTCCTAAAAAATGACAGATAAAAGGCCGGCTATCTTCGCTAAAGTGCTCTATGAGAATAAGGTCATAAATAATATAACCCCGTACTAATACAGCGGCTTATCCCTCTAATAACGTCCTCTTACACTAACGAAACTTATTATTGATACAGGCTTGGTCGATGGGTTGAGTTGCCAAAACCTATCTCTATAAGCGCACGCTTCCTTACATGCTTTCCTAAATGCTTTGGGACATAAAAGCGCTTGGAAATGGGTACTGCTTTACAGCTTACTTTACTTTGCTTTTGGCTTATCGTCTACATTAATAGCATCGGCTAGTACAGCATCTGATAAGGTCACCCCTTGCGCCGCCGCATGTGTTGGGCTGACGAATAGGGTTAAGGTATTCATAATCTCAGGTTTTACCTCTACTACTGCTTCGCCATTGAGGATGCGATAGACCATTTTGCCAGTAGTGCGGCCGAAATCGTAATCGTTTACGCCAAGCGCAGCAGTTGCCCCGCGTTGTACGCTAAATTCATCGGAAGCAATAATAGGAATTTTTAGCTCGTTTGCCGCTGCCGTCATCGCTTCAAAAGCAGAGGCGACGTTATTGTCCATAGACGTATAAATAATGTCTGCACGACCTTGTAAGCTACGGGTCGCCATAGCGATATCGGTAGGGCGGTTGGCAGAGACATCGAGCACAGTCATTCCGTAATTTGGCAGTATTTCTTGCAAACGCTTCAATAGAACGACCGAGTTGGCTTCGCCTGGACTATAGACATAGCCTACAGTCTTGGCATCGGGCTTAATTTTCTTGATTAATTCAATCTGCGGCTCTAACGGCAATTGGCTCGATAGCCCCGTGACGTTCTCTTGGATAGGCGTGTTTTGCTCATTGATTAATTTCGCGGCTACGGGATCAGAGACAGCGGTATAAATGACCGGAATCGAGGTGGTCGATGCCACGATAGACTGCGCTGAAGGCGTAGATAGGGCCACGATAGCGTCTGGGGCATCACCCACAAACTGCTTGGCAATCTGACCGGCGGTACCGGTATTGCCTTGCGCGCTTTGAAAATTAATATCGAGGTTTTGTCCCACGACATAACCGTTGTCCGCCAACTCGTCTTGAATCCCGCGACGCATCTCATCTAAAGACGGATGCTCAACGATTTGAGTCACGGCTAAAGTCTTAGCAGGCTTATCAGTCTCAGTGCCAGCGGTGGTCGTCTCTGCAGTGACGGTTGACTCCGGTTGTGAGCAACCGATTAAACTGAGCGTGGTGAAAAGAGAGGTAATAATACCAAGGCGCAATTTAGAAATCGTGGTAGGGGTAGCTGTCGTAGCAGATATCATCGTAGGTAAACTCGCTGTTAATCCAGGTACAAAAAAAGAAGCGCTAAAATGGGCAAAATAAAAACAATAAACTAGCAAAAGGGGTGAATAAAGGAGCCTTAATCGGCAGTTTGGTCAATCCTTAAACGACCTACTAACGGTAAATAATTCATCACGAATAGCGTAGGCGGATAGCCAAAACCCTTATCAGGGCATTCTATTATGACAGTTATGTAACATTGCGCAACAAGAAATTATAGGCAAGGTTATAGCGGGAGGCTTTAGTAGGAGGAAGAGGAGCAATTGCGCTATAAAGCACAATATCTGTAAAGCAAGATTTTATAATAAACTTGTACTATATCAATTATTTAAATCGAACCCTTATTATGACGAGTTAGGTTAATCAAAAACGTGCCAAATCTTTCTTAAAATCCAACGGATAATATAAAAGGGCAGCTCTAAACACTCTATAATGCCCCACCAGTCCGAGTAATCCGAGCGTGACCTGCGCCGATAATCTGCCGTCCCCATTAGTAAGATAACCCCGACTATAGCAGCCGCAAGGGCTAGATAAAGCATAGTACTATTACTACTGGTTATACCATATACCATAAGGCCTAGCGCAAGGTATAACAGCACATAGCCGAATAGTCTAAGTAATGACATGCCCCCTAGCTCCTATTGATTATTCTTTAACTAAGTTTAAGACGAACCATAGCAGGTTTAGAGTACTAGTACTATAAAGCGCCCGCATCGCCCTTATTTATTAAGGGGTCAACGAGCGCTCTAGAGGGGCTTGGTTGTTTTAAGGCAGCTGCCTTGATTATTTCAGGACAGCTATCTTGGTTGTTTAATTAGACAAAAACTATTTCCTTAGCCTAATTTATCACCGACGATGCACTCATCAGGTAGGGTAATAACTACCAAGCCCGTTTTTGGATCGCCAGACGACAGAATCATGCCTTCAGAAATACCAAACTTCATCTTACGTGGTGCTAGATTGGTCACACAAATGACTTTTTTACCTTGCAGTTGCTCCGGCTCATAGAACTTGCGGATGCCACTAAAGACATTGCGCGTTTGCGCCTCACCAACATCGAGCGTGAACTGTAATAGCTTATCCGCGCCTTCTACATGATTACATTCAACCACATGGGCGACTGTCATCTCGACCTTGGCGAAATCTTCGATACCGATATAGTCTGAGTCTTTACTATCCGCTTGCTTATCTGTAGCTTGCTTGGCAGTGTCAGTAGCTGGTGCTGCAGGCGTGGTAGCCGTGCTCTCTAACGAGCCTTTAGACGCTTCGACCATAGCTTCGATTTGCGCAGGTTCGATACGCTGCATTAACGGCTTAAACTTATTAATCTGATGGCCTAATAAAGCTTCGTTACGGCTAGCAAAGCTTAGGTCGTCAATATTTAAGAACGCTTTCGCATTGTCAGTCAGCTCGGGCAATACTGGCGCTAGATAGACCATCAATTGACGGAAGATATTAATCGCTACGGTACAGACGTCTTGCACCTCTTGCTCTTTGCCTTCTTCTTTCGCCATCGACCAAGGTTTTTTCTCATCAATGTATTCGTTAGCTTTATCTGCACATTGCATGATAAGGCGCATGGCACGTGAGAACTCGCGGTTTTCATAAGCTACCGCAATCTCGTCACCTGCGCGCATAATCTCAGCCAATAGCTCAGGCTCAGCATTATTGGTGGATAGCATACCGTCGTATTTCTTCACGATGAAGCCCGCTGAACGGCTGGCAATATTGACTACCTTGCCGACCATGTCCGAGTTGACCTTCTTCATAAAGTCATCAAAATCTAGGTTAAAGTCTTCAACCTTGTCCGAAAGCTTACTGGCGAAGTAATAGCGTAGGTATTCTGGATGCAGATGCTCAGCGTAAGTCTCCGCTTGGATAAAGGTGCCGCGCGACTTGCTCATCTTTTCGCCATTCACCATCAAGAAACCATGGGCAAAGACGCTAGTCGGGGTGCGGAATTCGCTACCGGCTAACATAGCGGGCCAGAATAACGCATGGAAATAGACGATATCTTTACCAATGAAATGATAGACCTCAGTCTTATGCGCATTTTCTGCCAACCAATAGTCGTCAAAATTCAATGCGGGCAAGGCAGGATCAGTAGAGCCTTTACGTTGCTCGCATAAGTTTTTAAAGCTCGCCATATAGCCTACTGGCGCATCTAGCCAGACGTAAAAGTATTTGTCCGGCTCATCGGCAGGCGTGTCAGGGATTTTAAAACCAAAGTAAGGACCGTCACGGGAGATATCCCAACTGGCTAGACCAGCGTCAAACCATTCTTGCAGTTTATTAGCAATGGCAGGTTGCAGGCGACCTTCATCCCGCGTCCACTGGCGTAAAAAGCCGTCAAATTCTGGCAAGTCAAAGAAGTAATGCTTCGAAGTCTTGAGAACTGGGGTAGCACCCGACAAAGTAGAGAACGGATTAACCAATTCATTAGCGTTATAAGTCGTGCCGCAAACTTCACAGTTATCGCCGTATTGGTCTTTTGCCGCACATTTTGGGCATTCGCCTTTGACGAAACGATCGGCTAAGAATAAGCCTTTTTCGGGGTCAAATAACTGCTCGATATCTTTAGTATTGATATGACCGGCACTGTTAAGACGACGATAGATTAGCTCAGAGAATTCTTTGTTCTCTTCTGAATGCGTGGTGTAGTAATTATCGTAGTCGATTAAGAATTTGGCAAAGTCGGCTTCATGAGATGCTTTCACGTTAGCGATTTGTGACTCAGGTGAGACGCCGTTTTCTTCGGCTTTCAACATGATACTGGTGCCATGCGCATCGTCTGCACACACATAGGTCACTTGATGCCCTTGCGCTTTCATGGCGCGTACCCAGATGTCGGTCTGGATATGCTCTAGCAGATGGCCTAAATGGATTTGACCATTGGCATAGGGAAGAGCACTGGTAACTAAAATATGACGCACAAAATCACCTTTAAAAGTATTTGAGTTATAAGGGGTAAAGAGTGCGCCTATGATACCGTAAAAACGCTATTTATGGGTAACTGCTTGTAGGGGCGTGCTTAGGGATTGAATAGTAAAATGCAAAAAGAGCAACCTAGCCCAAAGCTAGATTGCCCTTTTTTATGACTCATTAACAGAGAGTTAACGATAGATTGCCTTAGAAAGACCCAAACAATGAGCCTAAAGTAATAATGACGACTGTCGCTAATAACGGAATGACCATAGTCACCATAGCGATGTTGAGATAAGACTGCTTATGAGTCAGACCACAGATAGCGAGTAGGGTAATGACGGCGCCACTATGCGGTAAGGTATCGAGACCACCTGCTGCCATAACCGCCACACGGTGCATCAACTCAGGGTCAATGCCCGTGTTCAATGCCATCTGATAGTAGTCTTCGCCTAAAGTCGATAGCGCAATACTCAAACCACCTGAAGAGGAACCAGTAATACCGGCTAGGGTAGTCATAGCAACCGCTTCTGAAATCAAAGGGTTATCTGGGTTGAGGTTCAAGATGCTATCACGAATGATTAGGAAGCCCGCTAGCGAAGCAATAACCGCCCCATAACCGACTTCTGATGCGGTATTAAAGATAGGCAACATTGAATCGTAAGTACCACGGTTCAAAGTCTTTTGCAGGTTGCGCCAGTGACCAACGTTTAAAAATATCAGTACGATACATGCTAATACCAACGAGATGATAATAGACCATAAGCCTAATGAGCCAGCGATGTTTAAATCAGGATACTGCGTCTGAATAGCGCTAAAGTCCATGGCTGGAAATACTACATAAGTCAGTAGGGCGTTCAGACCGATGACTAATACTAACGGAATCATTGCGGTGCCAAAAGACACGTGACGCGTGGTATTCACATTGTCTGCTTCGACCCCTGTACTCGAGAGTGAGCCAACTTCTTCTTCCTCGTGGATGCCATAGCCTTCACCTGCCGCCATCGCTTTATTCGCGCGCGACTGTAGCCATAACCAGCCTAAGGTAAACATAATAAGACCGCCGATAATACCGAGAATAGGCGCGGCAAAAACGTTGGTATTATAATAAGGGATAGGAATGGCGTTCTGAATGGCGGGCGTGCCCGGCAAAGCGGTCATCGTAAAAGTGAACGAGCCTAGCGCAATAGCGGCAGGGATAAGACGCTTAGGAATACCCGCGGCTTTAAATAAGTCTTTGGCAATCGGATAAATAGCGAAAGCCACCACAAATAGCGAGACACCGCCATAAGTTAAGATAGCACAGACTAAAATCACCGCTAAGATAGCTTTATTAGCGCCAAGTTTTTCAACCACCGTACGCGCAATTGCGGTCGCTGCGCCTGAATCTGCCATCAGGCGACCAAAAATTGCACCTAATAGGAAGATAGGGAAAAACTTCATTAAGAAACCGCTAAGTGCGGTCATAAAGACGTCGGTGTAAGCGGGAATACTGCTCAAAAAATCGCCGGATAAAAACACAGCTAAGATGGCCATGATGGGCGCTAAAAACAGCACCGAGTAGCCACGATAGGCAAAATACATCAATAGCAGTAAAGTAATGACAATGGCCAATGTGCTAAACATAGACACCTTCTCCTTGGTAAAATGACAATTCACCATCCTGATGAATTATTTAAAATATAACAGTCTTACGAGCTTTGTTGCTTATAAGATTTCTTACTAATAAGGCCTCTTTTATAGCCATAGAACAGCGCTCACAACTTAAAGGAAGTGAGAGATAAAATAGGAGCCATGAAACAGACTAAGGCGTAAAAATTACGAATATTATGCCAATAATAATAGACATTATTTGAGCTAGAGATTCAGCAAGGTAGACTAGGGCAGCCTAATGACTGTGCGCAATCAGGTCTAGCTCGTATGGCAATAATGTGCTAAGTTAGCACAATTTATAGTGATAGGGAACGTATCAAGTTAATATTTATATTATTAATATAAGTTTACGTACTATTAAATGCTACTACCCAATATTTGTCAGGAAAAACGGTTTCTACTTTCATTAAATTAATTATCTGACAAATCAATTATTTAGTTTCTAAAATCAAATATTCGACAATTAACAACCTGACAGGGAGCAAGATTATGAGTCAATCTAAGGTATTTGGCAGTGCTACTGAGGCACTAGCAGACATTATTCAAGACGGGCAAACCCTCGCTATTGGCGGTTTTGGCCTATGCGGTATTCCGGAAGATTTGATCGTGGCGTTACGCGACACCGGCGTGAAAGACTTAACTTGTATCAGTAATAACGCTGGGGTCGATGATTTTGGCTTGGGTTTATTGCTTAAGACCCGCCAGATTAAGAAGATGATTTCCTCTTATGTGGGTGAGAATAAAGAGTTTGAGCGTCAATACTTAGGTGGCGAGTTAGAAGTCGACTTAACCCCACAAGGAACGCTAGCAGAGAAGCTACGTGCGGGCGGTGCAGGTATTCCGGCTTTTTATACCGCTACCGGTGTCGGTACTCAAGTGGCTGAAGGCAAAGAGACGCGTGACTTCGATGGTCGCACGTATGTGTTAGAGCATTCACTAACTGCAGATGTGGCGTTGGTAAAAGCGCAAAAAGCGGACAAAGCCGGTAACTTAATCTTTAATAAGACCGCGCGTAACTTTAACCCAGATTGCGCTATGGCGGGTAAAATCACGGTAGCTGAAGTAGAAGAAATCGTTGAGATTGGTGAGCTTAATCCTGATGAGATTCATCTGCCTGGTATCTTTGTGCAGCGCATCGTATTGAATGCGACTCCTGAAAAACGCATTGAAAAAGTTACGGTTAAAGCAGCGAGTTAATTCTGCTATACGGTATTTACAGCGCTTAAATAATAAAAGGCGTTAAGCGAATAGCTTGGGTAAACCGTTAGCAAAGTCCGCCTCATAAGCTTTAAAAATGAGCTTTAAACAAATGAAACAAAACAGATATTACGTCATATAGAATAAAACTATTAGGAGCACCACCATGGCATGGACAAGAGAACAAATGGCGCAGCGCGCTGCCCAAGAGCTACAGGACGGTTATTACGTCAACCTAGGTATCGGTCTACCCACCCTAGTGGCGAACTATATTCCTGAAGGTATGGACGTTTGGTTGCAGTCGGAAAACGGCTTGCTAGGTATCGGCGAATTTCCAACAGAAGACAATGTTGATGCCGACCTAATTAATGCGGGTAAGCAAACCGTTACGGCTGAAAAAGGCGCAAGCTTCTTTGGTAGCTCAGACTCGTTTGCAATGATTCGTGGCGGTCATGTGAACCTGGCGATTTTAGGCGCGATGGAAGTCGCTGAAAATGGCGACCTTGCCAACTGGATGATCCCGGGCAAGATGGTTAAAGGTATGGGCGGCGCGATGGATTTAGTCGCCGGGGTACAGCGCGTTATCGTATTGATGGAACAAGTGAATAAATACGGCGAGCCGAAAATCTTAGCTGAATGCCAACTGCCTTTAACCGGTCAAAAAGTTGTTGATCGTATTATCACAGAATTAGCCGTATTAGACGTCACCCCTAACGGGCTGAAATTAGTCGAATTAGCGGATGGTGTAACCTTCGAAGAGTTACAGAAGAATACTCCCGTTACTATCGCTCAGTAAGTTTGTTTAGTCCTATTAGAATTACTCGTCTTAGTACTATTAGCACTGTGTAGCGCCATGCCACACAGCGCTAGCTTATTGTTAAAAATGGCCATTTTACTATTAACCGCATGCTATAAATAGCAACAAACAATCTCTATATTAGGCGAGTAGATAGCGAGTAATATTAGGATTTATTGAACAATCAATCATCTTCAAGGAACGAATATGGCGACGCAATTAACAAAAGATTTAACCGGGCAAGTGGCCTTAGTCACTGGCTCAGCCAGCGGTATTGGTAGAGATATTGCTGAAACCTATGCCAAGGCAGGGGCTACTGTCGGTATTGCTGATATTAATATTGAGGCGGCACAAAAAGTAGTCGATGCTATCGAATCACAAGGCGGCAAAGCCTTAGCTATTAAGATGGATGTCACCTCAGAGGACGCAGTAAATGCTGGTGTGCAAAAGCTAGTCGATAGCTTTGGCAGTATTGATATCTTAGTCTCTAATGCGGGTATTCAGATTATCGACCCTATTAATAAGATGAGCTATGACAACTGGAAAAAGATGCTGGCTATCCATTTAGACGGCGCATTTTTAACCACTAAAGCTGCCTTACAGCATATGTATCAAAATGACAAAGTCGGCACCGTGATTTACATGGGCTCAGTGCATTCGCATGAAGCCTCAATGTATAAGGCGCCTTATGTGACGGCAAAACATGGTCTATTAGGACTATGCCGTGTCCTAGCAAAAGAAGGGGCTGAGCATAATGTGCGTACGCATGTGATTTGCCCAGGTTTCGTCAAGACCCCGCTAGTAGAAAAACAAATCCCTGAGCAAGCGGCAGAGAAGGGCATTAGTGAAGAGGCGGTAGTCAACGATATTATGTTAGTGAATACGGTGGATAAAGAATTTACGACGGTCGATGATATCGCGCAATTGGCTTTATTCTTAGCCGCTTTCCCTAGCAATGTCTTTACGGGTCAATCTATCGTAGCGAGCCATGGTTGGTTTATGAACTAAGCCAAACCTAGTCATTGAGTTAAGGATAGCGGTATAGCCAATACGGTTATTAACAAAGTGCGGGCTACTAAAAAAGTAAAGTTATTGATATTAATTAAAGTTGCTAAAATTGTGTTTACTCTTGATTATTAGTCCTCGTTAGCATTGAGTAAAGTATCATTAGCTTGCTAATAAAAACCCAATCCATTAACATCTTGTTTTATTTAAAATTTGAGCCAATTTATTGGCTCTTTTTTTTGTTGCTTGCTATACC
>Ga0208015_1000930_pt1 | contig 11861 bp, 19 predicted proteins | sample 26BtaG_FD_184101 | JGI IMG/M metagenome (GOLD analysis project Ga0208015, IMG submission 184101) | Marine viral communities from Cariaco Basin, Caribbean Sea - 26B_WHOI_OMZ_CsCl (SPAdes) (version 2) | ecosystem: Environmental > Aquatic > Marine > Oceanic | place: Caribbean Sea: Cariaco Basin...
AAAAAAAGAGGAAACCACTGAAGAGTACAAAAACAGAGTTATGAAAAATGAAATCAAATAAGGAAGATTTACAAATTAAGTTAGGAACTCCTGAAGAGGCTGTTTGGACTGAAATACTAGAAAGAGAGGAAAATAATCTAATTAACAACAGAATTAATCAAAAAATTGCAGAAAAGATTATAAAACTTGCAAAAACAAAAATAGCTGCTGAAGAAGCAAAAAGGTCTAAAAAGTAGAAACATTTAAATAGTTTATTTTTTTATTTTATTTATGGCAGAAGAAGAAACCAAAGAAGAAACTGAAACTGTTGAAGATACTTCTGAAGAAAAAGAAGAAGAGGAAGAATAATGGCTGATGAAGCAGAATTGAAATGGGAATTAGAACCTCCAATTCCTATGACTTGTTCTAATACTACTGGAATTGAGAAAGGTGCAATTTTAGAAATTTCTGATCCTTTTACTGTTGCAACTACTAACGGAGATTCTGATAAAATTATAGGAATTGCTGCTGAAGAAAAAATTGCTAATGATGGGAAAACTACAATCCCAGTTTATTTAAGAGGGGTTTTTATATTTACTGCTGGAGCAGGGGGTGTTACTGTTGGCAGAGCATTTAGAACAGATACTGCAACTGGATCTGCAAATGAGGTTGTGATTGCAGCAGCTAATGAAGAAGGAATTATCGGGACAGCTCTTGAAACTGCAACAGATAGAGAAACATTTTATGGTTTACTAAATCCAATAAATCCGGTGTTAGCATAAAATGGCAGATACAGCAGGACAAGCAGAAATTAGAGGAATTGATATTGATAAGTTATCCCATGGCTTTGCTGAGGAGGCTATTGTTCTTAAAAGTTTTTGTAATGTTTCAAGCACTTCTGCAAGAGAAATTAGATGGTATACTAAAACAGCTGGAATTTTAGACTCTACTGATACAACTGGCGTAACAACTTCCAGGATAGCAAATTCTTCAAGTAAAGCATTACCTGTTGTTGTAAATGCGTCTTGGACTAGAACAACTTCTTATGTAAGAAAATATATGGTTGAAAGTGAGTTAATAAGTTCTGAAGATATTAAAGACAGCGATCCTGATGTATGGGGAGAAACTGTTAGAGATTTAGTTAGAGGTGTTCAAAATCAAGTTGATGTAAGAATCTTAGAAGTTTTAGGAGATACTCTTGGAACAGGAGGAAATGTAAACACTGCTGCTGCAACAGCTGATGGCTGGAATGATGTAGCAACAGGAGATCCTATTGCAGATATTAATACTGGAATAGAACAAATTAGATCTTATTCTTATGATGTTAGCAATTTAGTTATGTACATGAATCAAGCAGAAGAAAAACATTTAAAGAATTATTTGATCAGTGTTAAAGGATCAAGCATCCCAGAGTTTGCATCTGATCAAGTTACAAAAACAAAATTAATGAGTATATTAGGAGTTAGAGTGTTTGTAAGTGCAAATATGAGTACAGACACAGTTCTTATGTTTGTGCCTAACTTAGCTTGTAAATGGAAGCAATTCGAGCCTTTAAAAACAGCTGTTATTGATTTGCCTTTAATTGGTAAAAAGATAAGAGTTGCAGAAGAAGGGGAAGCTTTGCTTGTTCATCCAAGAGCTGTTCATGTTATCACTGATACAATAGTTTAAAATGACAGTTGAAAATTGCATAAAATTACTTGAAGCTTATAAAAAACAAGCAGAATATCCTGTAAATACTGATGGAGCACCATTAACAGGGGACAGAAGAAAACACTCTATTTCTCAATCATTAATTAATTATGAAAATATGAAGAATCACATCCTTAGATCTAAGAAATTCAGAGATCATCCAATTCTACAAGAACTACAAAAAACAGAGGAAAAGGATAGTAAACCTAAGGGTAAGCCTAAAAAAGCTGCTCAGGGAATTTAAAATGAGGAATCAGAGAGATGAGCCAGAGTTTAACTTTGACGCTGTTAATTTTGTAAGTGATAGAGATTTTGATTGTAATACTGCAACTACTGTTGGAGATGCTTTAGCCACACACTTTAAAGATGAAATTGATAAAGGGAGAATGACTGGAACAATAGCAGCTTAACATGGCAACAACTGATTTACATTTTGTAGCAGGATCACTAACTCCTGTGAAAAGAGGGATAAGACTCTTAGGTGGAGCTGTTGATGATGGTGTTCAAGTTGATGCAGCTGCTGCTGCAATGGCGAATGTCAGCACTCACGGAACTATTTCTGCCTGGTTTATGGTCCCAGATAATACTGGAACTTATTGTATTATTGGAGCAGGTGATGCAAATGTAGTAGAGTTTATTTCATTGACTGTTGAGGCTGGAACTATCCAAGTCGCTTGTACAGATAACACAACTGCACAATGGGATTATAATACTGCTGCTAATACTGTAACACCTCATAAATGGCATCATGTAGCATTAGTTCAAGATGCAAATACTCCAAAGGTTTATCTAGATGGTAATGAAATGGCTTTAACAGAAACTACTGGAACAACATCTGAATCATGGTTTAAAGCTTGTGCAGGTATTGATGGCATGCACATAGGAGCAGCTGAAGAAGGTGGAGATGCAGCACTAATTAAAGAATTTAAAGGATATATTTCAAGAGTAAAGATCTGGGCAGGAACTACATCTGCTTCAGCCTTAACAGCTGCACAAGTAAAAGAAGATTATTTAGGAGCAGCTATTGGAACCCCTCATAATTTTTGGAGTTTAGATCAATCTCTTACAGATGCAGGAAGTGGAGCAGATAATGGAACTGCTGTTGGAGATATTATTTATAGTGATGCAAACGAGTTTTCTTCAAGATTAACATTTTTAGAAACAGTACCTCTAACTGCTGATAATATTTCAATAATGTGTGATCAGGGTGTTGGTTATGCTTACTCTGTTCTAGCAGCGTAAGATTTATTAAGTTTAATTCTCTATAAGTTTATGGTAATTCAAGAAGGCCCTGCTGAAATAGGACAAAAAGGAATTAGAACTGAGTGGCCTGTTGAGGAGGGTTTAACAGGCGGAACTCAAAAACAAACAGGAAGAACAACTAATCTTGTAGCTCAGAATTCTGTTGTTGATTCTAAAGAACAGGTACTTTTATAATGGCAAAAAAAGGAAGGCCTACAAAAACAGATAGTGTTCTTAGAGGGATGAGAAGACAACCTGAGCCTAAAACCCCTATTGCAACTAATATGTTTCTTCCAAATCATTCTGGAATAGCTGATCATCCTGAGGCAACAAGCAATTTCTTAAAACTAGATTGCTCTAATGATCCACTTACTAGAACTTTAGATATTGTAACAGAAACTGATGAAACATTATTAACAGGTAATCAAAATGTTTTTAGTTCTACTGCTAATCTAGTAGATCTAAAGAACTTTGGAAATAGTAGGTTTGTAATAAGTAGAGATGGGAATTTAATATTAGGACCTAATCAATCAGTTATAATTGCGGCAGATGATGCAGTTCAAGCTAACACAACACATAGTATAAGAGGTCAAGGATTAAGTACTGATAATCTTATTATTAATGCAGTAAATAATTTATATTTTCAGTTTGATTATGGAGGAAATATTCATCATGGAGTTGATAATACATTGAATTTTTATGGAACTGGTGATGATCATGCAATACAATCCACAGGAACAAATATGTTTTTTAAACAAGTTAATGCAGATAACAGTTTTATTTTTAGAGATAGTTCTAATGTAGATAAATTCTCAATTTATACAGGTGGTAATTTAGTTCACGCAAAAAATGGAGCATATTTTAAGTGTACAAGTGTAGGAACAAGTCAAAGATTTTTAAGTTTTATCACCTCAGTAAGTGCAAAAGAATATTATTGGAGAGAGGATCAGGTTGGAGCAGGAAATGACATGGAGTTTTATGGTCCAGCAGGTTCTTATGCAAGATATATTGATACAACTAGAGATGTTATTAATTTTGGTAATCATAACTTTGGAGCTGCACAAGGTAATGCAATAGAAGCAGGATATAGTGCAAGTTTTATGACTGATAATACTTCAGGATTTTTTGGAGATGGTAATGGAAATGTAAGAATTCAATCAAGAGGTAATAGTGCGAGAGATATATGGTTCGGGTTACATGATGGAAGTAGTATTAAAACAATGTTTACAATGGATAATAAAAATTTTAGAGTAACTCAAGACAATGGACAGATAACATGGGGAGCAGGTAATGATTGTTATGTTCAGTGGAATGGAGCAAACATGGTTTTAGGAAATAACTCTGGAACTAAGATTGTTTTTTACGACGACAATGCAAACACCACTATGATGTCAATAGATGGAGCAACATCAACTCTAGATCTTCCAAGAGATAATAGTATTATAAAAATGGGAACTGATGGTGATGTTGTGATTACAACAGATGGAACTGATATGTATTTTAGAACTGAAACAGGAAGTAACAGCTTTTTCTTTAGAGATGAGTCAACAACAACAGATGTTTTAGATATAGATACAAGTAATTTCACATTAAATATGAGGAACGACACATCATCCATCAATATAGGAGCAGGAGCAGATTTTGTTCTTGCAGCAAATGATGGAACTAATGGATTAATCTCATGTCCTAATGGATATTTAGATATGGCAACAGACATGGTTTTCACAGGAAGTGTAAATGGATTGCCTTTTGGATCATGTTATGGTAATGAAATTGGATGGAGTCAAGCAAACGCAGTTCAAAATACCTGGTATGATATAAGTGATGCAGATATGGCAACAGGACAATTAAATCTTGTAACTCATGATGGAAATGGGCAATTAACAGTAACCCATGCAGGAATGTATGCAGTTGATGTAAGTGGAGCATTTGAAGCAGATGCAACTAATGTTCATGTTCAAATTGCAGTAAGTATTAACGGAACCGAAGCAGGAGCATTCAATCACTTTGAAACATTTGGAACTAACAGACAACAATCAATGGGAATTACAGACATCATAGATCTAGCAGCAAGTGATACTGTGAATGTTTCAATAAGAACAACTGATGCAGGAACCCCAACTCTATCAATAGATCATCTAATGTTAAGATTAATTCAAATAGGAGGTACATAATATGGTTGATGTAATTATCAAAGGTGTTCCAGAAGGTGCAGAAGAAGCTGTAAAGAATATGGCTGCCGTCGCTGTTGAGAGGTTTTTATCAGAACCTTTACAACCACCAGAAGCAGATGTTAAAAAACTTAAAGAAGATGTTGATGCTTTTAGGAGTGCAAATGGACTTGAGCCAAAGTTTTCCGCTAAAGAGATTGAGTGAGGAAGAACTTACAGATCTTGCAGACCTTCAGCCAGAATGTCAGAATTTGAAATGTTGTGAGTTTGGAAAGTTTAATAATTGTTATACTCATGCTCACTGCTTATGTGAAACTTTTGAAATTTGGTACTCCTATGAAAGAGTAAGAAGAGTACCGAAAGATTTATAAACTTAGTATTCTTAGTATTCTTATGAAAAATATATTATTAAAATTTGATGAGAAATTTTTTTATAAAATGCAGAAGCATAAACACAAATTACAAATAGAAATGCAAAAGCTTATTAGCTGGGAAACATACATTAAAATATTATTTGGTATGATCTAACATGGAGGGTGATGGAAAAACTGGACTATCCTAGGAGAAAACAGTTTGGGGTTCAATTCCCCAGCCCTCTATATAATCACTACTATAAAGGAGGTACGAGCGAGCATGACGAAAAAAACTGTAACAATAATTGCACATGAGGATAAAACTTCAAAAAATAATTTAGATTATACTAGATTCAAATGTGAATATGCAGATGGAAAAGATGATTCTAAATGGATGTCTGCATTTGATAAGGATCTAATCAAGAATTTGAAAGAACATGAGAATAAGTTGATTAATGTTGAAATTGAGCAGAAAGATAATTTTTTCAATATTAAGAAATTCTACGGTGTTACTAATGAAGTTTTTGAAAGTGAAGATGATGATGTGCATGAGGATTTAAAGCCTAAAGAAGGAACTGGTGTGATGAGAGAAAATCCAGGAACTAGTTTTTACACAAGCTATGCTAAAGATATTTTCTGTGAGTTAATCAAGAATGATAAAATAAGAGTAAACACAGAAGATCAAGAAGAAGATATTGCAATGGATATTGCAATAAGACTTGTGAAGCAAGCTAGAAAAGCTTTTAGTTAGAAAATGTGTGTATTGGATTTCATAGAGAAATACTTATTGTTTGGAAAACCTGATTGTATTTTTACAGAAGAAGAAATCCGTGAGCATGAGGACTTTAAATTGTCTTTTGAAGATTGATTTTTTATTTTACTCAAACCCTTATCAATCCGATAGGTTTAAATAATCTGAATACTTGAAAAAGCCAGAAGCTTTTTCAAATCAAATGGCCCATCAGATTCTGATATTGGGTTTGAGTTATTTGGTATACCAAATAACCTTCATTTCCTGTGGAACTAATTCTCTAAAACATTTATTGGCTCATTTGTTTTCACAAATTCACACATAAATGTTTTGGTTTTGCTCCGCAAAACCCCGTTATACGATGAGATTCTTCCAGAATCTCTATATTACCGTGCGCTCCGCGCACGGATTAAAGATTCTATGTTACTCCCAATCCCCTTTTGCACCCCCTAACCCCCACCTTGATTTCCTATGGAACTTTAAACTACCTGCGTTTAATCCAGATAGATTACTTAACTCATCTACCAAGCCCACCCCCAACACACGCCCTCAATGAGCTAAGATCTATCTTACTTACTTACATGTAGTTGATTCTAATTCAACAACAATATATGCGCCACCCCTTTTTACACCCCCCTTGTAAACCCCTCTTGCACCACCCCCCGCTTAGAATTCTATATTAGTTATGTGTAAGAGTGCAAAGGTTTAAAAAGGATAGGGTGTGTGTAGTCATATATATATATATTATATTATATATAATTATTTATATATATATATATATAGTAGTAAGGTGTTAGAATGAGTATGGCAATTAAGATGATAAGTTTACCAGATGAGTTAAACTATAAACTAAAGCTAGAAGAAAATGCAAGTGCATTAATATGCAAGTTACTAACTGGCTATTATAGTTCTATTGAAGAAACTAAAGCAGATGATGCCAAAGATCTATTTACACAACTAGAGGATAATAATAAAACTATAATCAAAGATACCGCAAATGAAAAACTAAAAGAAGCCATAATCTCTGAACTAGATAAACCTGTTGAAGTTGAAGATGATAATTGAACTCCCATTTAAAACCCCAACCATAAATCATCTCTACTGGCACAGGGGAAATATGAAGATCTTAAAGAAAGAAGCTAAAGAGTTAAGGAAAGAGATCACTGCCATAGTTGATAAATCTAAAATGGACTTTGATCCTAGAGTTGAATTACAAATCACAGTAGAGATACATGAAGACTGGTACAATAAGGAAGGTGGAATTAAAAAGAAAGATATATCCAATAGGGAGAAGTTCTTAATTGATTCTGTGTTCAAAGCTCTAGGAGTAGATGATAAGAATATATTTAAATCAACATTCATTAAAAGGTTTGGAGAACCACACAAAGCTGTGATAAAGATAAAGGAATATGTGTTTGATTAGATTAAATGTGAGGAAAGTTTAAGCAAGTTTGATGAAAGTTTAAGCAATTATTTTGACTTTGAGTGTTGTTTTTGGAGTTTAGAGTCGTTTTGAAGTAGCGAACTTCAAAGTTCAAAGTTCAAAGTAAGTTATGGAACCCACAAAAATTTTTTAAAAAATATGGAATTAACCCTGGATCCCTGGCAAGAAGAAGTAATGAAAACAGATGGAAATCTCTGTTTAAGATCAGGCAGACAAGTTGGCAAATCAACAATAATTGGATTAAAAGCTGCAAAATATGCACTAGAGAATCCAGGAAAGCTCATCATGGTGATCTCTAAGACAGAAAGGCAAGCAAGCCTGTTATTTTCAAAGATTCTATTCAATCTAAGCCAAATCAACAGAAAAGAGATATTAAAAGGAAAAGAACGGCCTACTAAGCACTTAATCAATCTAAAGAACAAATCAACAATCCACTGTCTTCCAGCAGGAGATACAGGTTTTGGAATTATGGGATTTACAATAGATCTACTAATTGCAGATGAAGCAGCTTTCATCCCCGAGGAAGTTTGGAACTCAGTGATCCCAGCACTTGCAATTACAAGAGGAAATATATGGCTCTTATCCACACCTTTCATAAAACAAGGATATTACTATGACTGTTTTAATGATCCGTCTTTTACAGCTTTCCACACGAGCTCTGAAGATTGTCCTAGAAAAGATCAGGCTTTCTTAGATCATAAAAAAGCAACATTAACAAAGGCTCAATATATGCAAATGTACTTAGGAGAGTTTGTTGATGAAGTTCTTAGATTTTTCCCAGAAGAATTAGTAATGAAATGTTGCATAAGAAAAAGAAGAAAAGATATATTAAAAAATAGAGATTATTTCTTAGGCTGTGATGTTGGAAGAATGGAAGATGCTTTTACTTATGAAATCCTCGACGGAACAGATAAAAAGAATGTTGAGCAAGTTGAAAACATCACAACTCAAGATGTACCTATTCCAAAAGCAACACAGAAAATCATAAATCTAAACAAACAATATAATTTTAAAGAAGAATTAATTGACTCAGGAGGAATGGGGATCACAGTTTGTGATCTGCTTAGGGAAGATAGTGAGAATAAAAGAAAAGTTGTTGAAGTTAATAATGCCTCAAGACCCTACAACAAAGAAGAAAAACAAAAGAAGATTTTAAAGGATGATCTCTATGCAAATCTAAAGAAGATGATGGAGAAAGGGGAAATTAAATTATTAGATGATGATAGTGTAAAAGAGAGTCTTAGATCAATCCAACGAGATTTTTCAAAAGAAACAGGAAAAGCTAAAATTACAGGAACTGAATCACACATAGTTGAGGGGTTGATTAGAGCAGCACATGGCATAAAAACAAAAAGTTTAAATATCTTCGCTCGCTCTTTTTAACATGGCATATACAGGAACTATTGTAACTGAAGCCGAGCAACAATTTATGGCTGGAGAAAATGTTGATGCTACTGGAGATGTTGAAGCTAACCATCAATTCTTAGCAAATTATGCAGAGGCTTATTTATCTACTCTAGTTGAGTTTGATATTGTAACAGCGTGGGCAACTATCACTGCAAAGACAAGGGCCATGTTTACTGAATGGGCAGCAAGATTTGCAGGAATGCAATTAATAATGTTTAATATGGCTGGCTACACAACAAGGCAAGAGGGAGAGGATATGGTTGATGTTCACGCTTACAGGATGGAAAAGATTGAGGCTGAGTTATTAAAACAAACAAAGCAAGATTTCATGGGAGTGGGTTAATGGCAATAAAAAATCTGCCAACAATGAAATCTATTTTTAGAACTTCTTTTAATGATAATCAAGTGGGAATTTTTAGAGGAAGAAGGCGCCCAGAAGATCCAGGAGATCAAACAGAAGTTTACCAACTTGATGAAAACTTTACAACAGATCCAGAATATACAGAAACAGATTCAGGAGGTGCAGGAGCAGGAGTTTCTGTAACAGGGGGAGCTATGATTCTAGATACAGGGACTGTTGATGATGCTTGGGCAAAGGTTGTCGGGACAGACACTTTTACAGACGCAGAAACTCAAGGATCTTTTGTTATGGAATTCAGAGCTAAAATAGATTTTGATGCTAATGGAGATTTTGAAGCATACATAGGGCTTGGTGAGAATGGAGAAACTTATGCTGATGGGAGTGAGTCTATGATTCAGGCAACTTTTAATAATGAAGAAAATCTTGATGCAGGATTTATGGCAAGAAAAGATGCTGTTGGTGCAGGAAGTGAAGCAGCAGCATGGAGAATTACTGATAATACTTGGACAACTTACAGAATAGAAGTCTTAGGAAGTGGGGGTGTTCAATATTATAAAGATGGAGATCTTCTTTACACTGATACAACAAACATTCCAACGGATAGAGATATGGAATTTGTTGCAAAAATCTATAACAGAGCAAATCCAGGAGCAACTCAAAGGCTCTATATTGACTGGATAAGGGTTTATAGCTTATAAAAACATTTAAATACATCAAAATACACAGATTTACATGGCAACCCTTAGAACAGGTCAAACAACAGATTTCTCAAATCAAGGCACAGAATTTACTGTTGCATCTCAAGATACAGATGGAGCAGAAATTAATGAAACTTTTTATATCCCTGACTTTGCTAAGTGGAATGGATTTTATAGAAAAATTTCAGAATTAAGACAAGTAATTAATAAATTTGGATCCTGGACTTTTGGAAGAGGAATTAAAGCAGATGCTAAAAACAAGAAAAAATTAGATAAAATTAGAGGGACAGGAAAAGAAAGTGCTAGATCTGTTTTAAAAAATGCTTGGAGAACTGCTTTAATTTGTGGAGATTCTTTTGCACAAATAGTCAAAGATAATCAAGGAAGGATGACAAATTTAAAGCCTTTAAATCCAGGAAAAGTTGCTATTGTTGCAAACTCTCAAGGAATTATTGTTGGCTATGAAATGCAAACAACAGAGCCAGGAACTAACATAAGATATGATGTTGAAGAAATTTATCATCTAAGTTATGAAAGAGAGGCTGATGAGATTCACGGGATCCCAATGCCTGAAGCACTAGAAACTTTAATCACTTCAAGAAATGAGGGAATAGAAGATCTAAGAACACTTTATCATAGAACAGTAAAACCAATTATAATCTATGAAGCTGAAACAGATGATACAACAAAATTAAATTCTTTAGAAGATACAATTAATAAAGCTTTTAAAAATTCAGAAAGTATTGTTATCCCCACAGATGTTATTAAGGAAGTTAAGAGAGCTTCATCTCCAATCTTTTCAACAGGAGAAGTAAACAGTCTAGCTTATATAAAATTCTTAGTAAGATTATTCGTTACCAGCGTCGGTATGCCAGAGGTTGTTATGGGATGGGGAGAGCAAACAACAGAAGCCTCAGCAAATATAATCTACCTAGCTTACCAACAAGAAATAGAAGATATGCAACTTTACAATCAAGAGGCAGCAGAAATTCAATTAGGAATTATTATTAACTTAGAATTCCCAGCAAGTATTGAAACAATGCTTCAGAACGATAATAAAAAAGATGGGCCAGTAAAAGCTGAAAAACCTCAAGCAGGAAAAGATACATGATAAGATGCAATAATTGTGGGGTAAAATATGTAGGGTTTATCTGCCCTAATTGTGGAAATAACAATGGCAAAAAAAACAAAAACAAATACACCTGTAATCATAACAGCTCTGATTTGCATAACAATCTTAGAATTGTATGCTCTATCTCAGGGGATTAATGGAGTCTTATTGACGACAGTGATTGCGGCAATAGCTGCACTTGTAGGTGTTGTATTTCCTACACCAAAAATTCTAAAATAATGTAAGGGGGTGCTGAAAATGGATGAAGAAAAGAAAGAAGATCAACCAGAAGAGAAAGAAGAGGCTGAGGTTCAAAAAGACCCAACTGATAATAAAAATGTGGGGGCTGAGAAATCAAAGCTTATAAAAGAAGCTAAAGAAGCAGGAGCTGCAATTAAAGCTGAAAATGATCGGCGAGAAAAACTTATTGAAAGAGAGGAAAAACTTATTGAAAGAAAAGAAGTTGTAGCGGCTTTAGGTGGTGGAAGCCTGGCAGGAGATAAACCTGAAAAAAAAGAGGAAACCCCTGAAGAGTACAAAAACAGAGTTATGAAAAATGAAATCAAATAAGGAAGATTTACAAATTAAGTTAGGAACTCCTGAAGAGGCTGTTTGGACTGAAATACTAGAAAGAGAGGAAAATAATCTAATT
>Ga0208015_1000931_pt1 | contig 11851 bp, 10 predicted proteins | sample 26BtaG_FD_184101 | JGI IMG/M metagenome (GOLD analysis project Ga0208015, IMG submission 184101) | Marine viral communities from Cariaco Basin, Caribbean Sea - 26B_WHOI_OMZ_CsCl (SPAdes) (version 2) | ecosystem: Environmental > Aquatic > Marine > Oceanic | place: Caribbean Sea: Cariaco Basin...
TGGCGACTAATGAGAACGACGTGCTCAACGATTTCTTTAATCAAGGTGCTTACCAGCCTCGCCCGGCGGATAAGACTTATGTTACCTCTAGTCCCTCGATGGATATCTCTAAAGCCTCAAACTTTGAACGCTTTGTTTATCTGTTATTAGAAAAGAATACTGACCGCGTTCATGAGTTATTTGATGGGGTTAAATCTGGCACTGGTTTTGATTTAGCCGATGTCATGGAAGCCGTCAACAGTCGCTATGGTTTTGCTGCCGGCAAGTCTACCCATGCCGACCGCCTAGCCACTATCAAAGATTTGCATGAAAACTTCAATGATTTGATCGATCCGCATACGGCAGACGGGGTTAAAGTCGCGCGTGACTTGCAGCGAGAAGACGAGATTATCATTTGTGCTGAGACCGCTTTACCCGTGAAGTTTGCTGAGACCATCGTAGAGGCGGTGGGCGAAATGGAGATCGAACGTCCGGCGCATACCCAAGGTCTAGAAGACTTAGCGCAGCATGTCACGATATTGGATAATGATGCTGAGTTGGTCGCCCAAGAAATCCGTAATGCGGTTACGCCCAACGCTTAACAATAGCTTGAGTCGTGGTCGTAGGGCTAGCCTGCAAGTCTGCTGACAGTTTTGATTAAAATAGCCTCAGTGGACTTGCTGAAATTAAAGTAATTTAGAGTGAAATACTGCGGTCTCTGTCTGTCATTGTGCTATTGTGTTTAAGATTGTAAACTTGGTACCAGATTAGCGTAGGTTAATCGGTATTTTAGGATGGGAAGGTTAATGGATCTGTCGTCGTAGGCGGCGCACCGAGTAAAAAAGCCAAAGCTATAAAAGGGTTGGCTTTCAGCGGTAGCGCTAGTGATGTGCAAGCAGGTCACGGTTTACTTTATGGATATAATAATGAGAATGACTAAAAAACAGAGCACTACGAAGTTTCGCGCCGCAGTGGTCAAACAGCTACTGGCGTCTAGCGTGATAGCAGCGCTACTGAGTACCGCCCCTGCCTACGCCAATAATCCGGCACCGACTATTAAAGCAGATGCGCCCAACCGCTATACCGTCAAAAAAGGCGATACTTTATGGGATATCTCTGGGCGTTATTTAGACAGTCCTTGGCGCTGGAAAGACATCTGGGCGACCAATAAACAAATCAAAAACCCGCACCTCATCTACCCTGGTGACATCATCATCATGTGTATCATTCAAGGCAAAACCTTGATTGGTGTGGACACGGGTGAAGGCTGTGCGGGCATCGAAAAGCAGTTGGGCGAAGCGCCAGCAGGCCAGACGGTGACGATTACTTCTACAGCGGGCAGCATCCCCCCTATCCCGCTGTCAGCCATCCAACACTGGCTCGATAAGACTCTAATCGTGAATCCAGCAGACTTTAACACCACACCTTACGTGCTAGCGTCTAAAAATCGCAACCTGATCACTAGTGAAGGCGATAAAATCTATGCGAAAGGTGTCCCGCTAATCGTTGGGCAAAAGTATGGGGTTTACCATGAGGGCGCCCCGTACGTAGATCCAAAAACACAGCAAATTATTGGTTTAGAAGTGACGCAAGTGGCCACTGGTCTGGTCACCTCAGTCGCGGCTAATGGCGTCTCTAGCCTACAACTGACGGATACCTATGGCAAAGAAGTCCGTGAGGGCGACCGAGTCTTTGTTGAGTTGGGCAATACCGTACCGCCTGTCTTTTATCCTACTCCGGCTAAGGTCGACCGTGGTGGTCTAATTGTACGTGTCATGGGCTCGATCGGCTCAGCGGCGAAAGGCAGTGTCGTGGCCATTAACCTAGGTAGCAGTAATGGTGCGAAGCCTGGCGATGTCTTAACGGTCTATCGTAAAGGACCTAAAGTCCGTGATGTCAAAGATAATGATACGCCCGTACAGCTGCCGAGCGAACCTGCGGGTATGGTGATGGTATTTAAGACCTTTGGTAATATCAGCTATGCTTACGTACTAAGCTCTGAGCTGCCATTGAGTCCTGGCGACCAGCTACTACCCCCGCCTTATTTATAAGACCGGTTTCGCTGAGTCCCTCATTAAACTTAGACTAGTCAGCATAATCCCTAGCGTCTTAATTAGGCGCTAGGTTAATTTATAAGTAAGCCATAACAATCGGAAAAATTACCTAGAAAATAGCCAGCGGATAATACGTGACATGGCAGCAGAGGTCTTCTGCAAGCAGCGCTGATACCCCCTAATTTATTAGAAGCGATGCTAATGACGCAAACTCTGACGACCGCTCAGCGCGATATTGTGACCCTCTGGTATCAAGTGAATGCCTCCCTTTCTGCTTATCGTAACCTACTTGCTAGCTACGGCTCAGCCAGCGCAGCTTTAACGAAATCTGCTAGCGATTGGCAAGCTTTAGGAGTGCACCAAGCCCACCTAACCCGTTTTGATGACCCTAGTAAAGCTGAGCAAGCGCTAGCGGCTATTGAACTGGCACTAACGCGAGGTGATTACGGCATTATTTTTCAAGAAGACCCCCACTATCCTGCCCAACTTAAGCAAATATTTGACCCCCCACCCTTACTGTTTTATCGCGGTAATGCGTCACGACTGCAGGAGCCACAAATTGCTATTGTGGGCACCCGCAACCCTACTACACAAGCTCAGAAAATTACTTTTGATTTAGCGCAATACCTTGCTGAAGCTGGCTACATTATTACCAGTGGTTTAGCCGTCGGTGTCGATAGATATGCGCATCTAGGGGCACTGGCAGCCTCTACAAAGACAGATTCTATAAAGAGTATAAATCAAGATTTTCCTACCCAGAATGAGGGCTGGACTATCGGGGTTATGGGCACGGGTATTGATGCCTGCTATCCCAAACACCACGACCGTTTATTCGCGCAAATTGTTCGCCAAGGGGGTTGTCTGGTCTCAGAGCTGCTGCCGGGTACTCAGGCGAATAAACATACTTTTCCTCGGCGTAATCGTTTGGTGGCGGGTCTAAGTTTGGCCACTATCGTTAGCGAAGCCGCCGTAAAAAGTGGTTCGTTAATAACCGCACGCTTGACCTCAGAGCAAGGCAAACAAGTCTTTGCCGTGCCCAGTCATATCGATAATAGCAATGCTGAAGGCTGCCATCATTTGATTCGCGAAGGTGCTACGTTAATTTATCACCCTGATCAGGTCATTGAGGATGTGCAGTTGCAAAGCCAACAACCATTTAATGGTGTTAGCGGTCATACGCGCGATAGCGATAGCCGGAATTCAGTTTTGCACGCCACGATAAAAACTAAGGCAAGCGCTGCCAGTACTAGAGCGAGCGGTAGTGGTGTAGGTTCAGCAGTAAATATAGCGGATAAAGGCTTTAAAGTAGAAGATATCGCAGCCCATTTACGGCCTTTATATCAGCAATTAGACTGGTCAGGACAGGATTTGGATGCCCTAAAACGAGAGACTAAGCTAGAAACTTCCGCATTATTAGGGCAGTTGATGGAGCTAGAATTGCTTGGCGTCATTGTGCAGCAAGGTGGCCGCTATCTTAGGGTATAATTTAGCCTTTAAGGTCCGGTTTTGGACATTACCAACACCCAGTAAGTTTTTTATGACAAATTTAAGCTCTTTACCTGCTAATAATCTTCCTTTTGACGATGAGATGAACCCAATGGGCTCTAAATCAGTAACTGAGTCAGTAGGACAGGCGGCTCAATGGCTACAACAAGGCCATTTGCTCGCTTATCCTACCGAAAGTGTTTGGGGTATCGGCTGTGATGCTTATAATCAAAGCGCTGTGCAGCAGATATTAGCGATTAAGCAACGACCAGCCGCTAAAGGTATGATTGTCATTACCGACAGTAGCGAGCGTCTGACGCCTTTTTTGACCACGCTTAGCGCTGAGCAACGTAAGCTCATACTGGCCAGTTGGCAAAATCAGCAAACGACCGCGGAAGCCCAAGCTCATACTTGGCTACTGCCCATTCCAGCTTCTTTGACTCCGCCGCTGCCGCACTGGATTACAGGCGAGCATCAGAGTATCGCCGTACGGGTCATTGCACACCCACTAATCCGGCAGCTGTGTGAACAAATGGTGAGTGTAAGTAACCCTTTTGGCTTTATCGTGTCGACCAGTTGTAACCCTTCCGGACAAGACCCAGCCACTACTTTAGCGCAGGCCCATAGGTATTTTGGCGAGCAAATAGGCTATTTAAGCGCAGCAACTTTCGGATATGTGCAACCTAGCCAGATAAGAGATGCGGTTACCGGTCAGGTCATTCGCTAATTATTGGCCTAAAAAGGCTTGCTAAGTGGATTTAAGGCTAATACGCTGCGGTTCATATTTTAATTTCAATCTTGACAGAAATAGGTGAACAGACCATGATGAGTTATCGAATTAGGCTGTATTTATTCATTTAGCTATTTATTTAGCACCCTAATTAGCTAGCGTTAATCAAAGCCATTGCAGCATCAATATTACAATAGAGTGATTCCAGTAGAGTAGATTATGAGATTAAACCCAACGACAGAGAAATTTATCCTACATTGGGGTGAGATGGGCACGCAGTGGGGAGTCAATCGTACGATGTCGCAAATTCATGCTTTGCTTTATATTATTGGTAAGCCGTTAAATGCTGAAGAAATTACGGATACCTTAGGAGTGGCGCGCTCTAATGTCTCTACCAGTATTAAAGAGCTGCAAAACTGGGGGCTCGTACAGAAAGTATCTATCTTAGGGGATCGCCGGGATCATTTTACAACCAATACTGATGTTTGGGAGCTAGCGCGTATTATTGTGGTGGAAAGACAAAAGCGTGAATTGGACCCTACCGTGCAATTTTTGCAGGAATTGATGGACAGCCCGGAATTTGAGCATGAAAACAGTAATGTGAAAGCGCGTATTAAAGACACGCATGAGTTTGTCGAGACGGTTACGACTTGGTCTACTGAAATGTTAAAACTGCCTACCAGTTCGTTAAAGAAGATACTCAAGCTTGGCGCTAGTATTAAGAAGTTTTTACGCTAAAGAGGGGATATTTTTGCTTAGTACCTCATAAATAATTTCTAAATAAAAAAATTTAATTATTTATTTCTGTTTTAACAGAAATAAATAAAATTAAAACCGGTGCTACTAGCGGTTGAAAAAGCCTTAATTTTACAGGCCAAGGAGTGTCAAAATGATAGATACAGGCAAGGATAAATATATCGCAACTGATGCTGATACTAACACTGCGCTGGCTTTGAATAAGCGAGTTGCTACACAGGCCAAGACGAAGCCGAATATGAATACAAAGCCCACTCCTCTGATAAAAAAATCGCAGACTAATCTCAATAATCAACTAAAAAAATACCCAACCCAGAAGGTGATTGGTAACTATCTATTTTATGGTGGGCCAATCGGGGGCGGGCTAATAGGCTTATTAATATGGATTGGTAGTGGAGAATTGCGGGCTATTTTAATCGTCCCTATTGCCATGATAATAGGGTTAGGACTGGGTCTTATTCCTGCGACACTTACGGGAGTCTTTGCGGCTTATTTTAAAGTAATCCGTGATCCGCAAGGCTTAGCGTTAGTCACCCTAACGGGGGCTTTTATCACCATTATTTATACCATGATTGCTTTTATGGTGATGCGTGAAGGTATAGACATAGTGGGCGTCACCTTATCTGCTGGAATATTAGGTGGGCTGAGCGCCTTAATTACAGGCCTACTTTTTTTACCCAAACCTACAAGGCTGCAAACCTGATAAATGGCTAATGAGTCAAAAAGATAATAGAAGTTATGCCTCTAATCAACTGTATTTATAGCCTGGTTTATGTTGCTTAAATCATCCAAAACGCACTTTGACAAAGACTGGCAAATAGCACACGATGTCTTTAAAGGATTCGACTTAATTTAATAAATATAACCATTTAAAAGGGATCATAGCATGAATATTTTAATTAGCGGTGGTAGCGGATTTATAGGCAGTGCCTTTAGTGACTGGCTGCAAAGCCACGCAGATATCCCTGTGCAAATAACTTGGCTCACTCGTGATGACAGTCAAGCGCATCCAGATTATGTGGCGATGATGAGCTACGATGAGTTACAGACTTCACCGCTGAGCTTTGATGTGATTATTAATTTAGCCGGCGCAGGGATCGCTGACTCGCGTTGGTCGGATGAGCGCAAACAGCTCTTACTCGATAGCCGTATCAAACCTACCCAAGCTATTTTAGATTATATTACTCGTATAGAGGTAAAGCCGAAAGTACTAATCAGTGGCTCAGCGATTGGTTGGTATGGGGCGCAAGGTAATAAGCCCTTAAATGAAAACAGTAGTTTTACGCAAGATTTTGCTCATGATCTCTGTGAAACTTGGGAGCAATTGGCAATGCGTGCTACCGAATATGGGGTGCCGGTTGCTTTAGTGCGTACTGGGATTGTGATTCATCCAACAGGGGGTATGGTCGGTAAATTATTGACACCTTTTAAGATGTGTGTAGGAGGTCAGTTGGGTGATGGTGAGCAAATTATGAGTTGGATCAGTCGCACCGATTGGATTAGAGCCGCTTGGTTTATTATGCAACAACAACTGGCATCATCGTCTACATCAGCGGCTGCAGTTGGTAGCAAAATTTATAATTTCACCGCACCAACTCCTATTACTAATGCCACCTTCACCAAAGCTATGGGCAGTTGGCTGCACCGTCCTACGCTATTTACTCTACCTACACCGTTATTGAAATTAATGTTTGGTGAAATGTCGACCTTGTTAGTGGATGGGCAGAAGGTGTTGCCAACAGCATTATTAGATACTGGGTTTAGCTTTGAGCATACTACTATTCAGCAAGCTTTAGAGCAGCAATAGGCATTAGTGTAAATCTCTTAAAGTAACACTATGCTAATGGCTTATGTTTCACGTGAAACCACTATATTAACTCCAATACTTAGCTGTTCCACGTGAAACTTTTATGCAGCGAGATAGTTGGCTTTATCCGTACAGTAATATCTATTCTATATTTAATCGCCAAAAGGATTTAACAGCCAAAAAAGCTGTCAGAGATTAAAAGGTATTTTACTAGCCATAGTTACTCTAGAGGGATTCAGCGTGGTGATAGGCAAAGTATTATTCATACTAAAATCTAAATAAAAATTTATCGCTATATTTCAGTTTTGACAGAAATTAAAGAAAATAAAAATTGGACCGATGATTAATTAAGTAATTAAACAGTTGTAAATCTATTAAGGCTATCACTGTGAATCGCCATTAAGGAGCAAGCCATGCGCCATCCTTCGTTAGCTAATATCGAGTGGCAAGACTTACGAGAGCTTCGATCCACTGAAGTTGTCTATAACTTGCTATTGTCCCTGCCTTTTCTATTATTATCATGGTATTCCGTGCTGCAGGGTTGGTGGTGGGTAGCCCTTAGCGCCTCGTTTTTCTTTTTTATGGCGGCATTACGACAAGCCCATGACTGCTATCACCGGACGCTCGGGGTGAGTCAGGGTGCTACTCAGTTGATGTTATTCGCTTTAAGTATGACCATGTTATGCAGTACCCATGCTATCCGTTATACCCATCTCAACCATCACCGGGATCCGTTGGGTGCTAGCGATGTGGAGGGCAATTGGGCACGCTTGCCTTGGTATCAAGCTATTTTAGGCGGCGGTTTATTCTCTATTGCAATTCAGTGGTTTGGCCTGACTCATGGCAGTCAGCGCCAACGTAGATTAGTCATGGTGGATATGCTCTTAATTTGCTCGGTAATTGTAGCTGCTATCGTTACTATGCACCCCATTTTGGTCTATCACGTTTTAGTGATGCTATTGGCCAATATGTTGGTGGGATTCTTTGCGGTATGGAGCGTACATCATGGCTGTGATGACATTGTTTATGCCCGCAGCGAGCGCCATCCTGTAGTGAATCTACTAACCTTTAACCTGCTCTATCACATTGAGCATCATCTCTTTCCTGCAGTACCTACCCATCATTTGCCGCAATTGGCCCTACGTTTAGATACTGCTGCGCCGCAATGGACTGGGCAGCCTGTTCTTCCTAAATTAAGCCAGCGTAAAGTTACGATAAGCCAGTAAGAAATAAGGCATTGCCAATGAAACAGAACGCCGATAAGTCGGTAGAGCAGACACTTGTAGTTCCAGAACCGTTCAACGAGGCGCTATTACCGCAACAGCTGTCAGCTCAAGAAGATGACTGGGATATGCGGTTAGTTAAATTTAGTGCCATATCTGCCTTAATTAGTGGCGGCCTATTCGTGATTATAACTATGCTATACAGCGGTTTTACCGGAGGTGAAGTATCTTTTAATCCATTATTAGGCGTGATGGTGGCGGTATTTGGTGGGTTAATGTATGGCTTTATCCCTGCCTTTCTAACCGCTGGATGGCTCGTTATTCGTAGATTGAAAGTGGCAAATTCTCGCACTTTATTTGAGATGTTTATTGTGGCGGGTTTGCTAACAACTGGTTATAGCCACCTTATCCTGCAAGGGTCGATAGAGACTGCCATACAGTTTTTAGGATTCGATTTGATAGGGGGACTTAGCGCGGTAATAACGACTTGGTACTTGCTAAAAAAACCTCAGAAAAATGTAACGGTCCCAGCTTTATAATAATAGATTTTATTAAAAAACTCCTAAGCACTAACGCTTAAAAAATATCGTTTTATTATGAAGTATCGTTTTATTATGAAGTATTCCTCATGAAAAGTTAGTGAAACTAGCTCGGCTATGTGGTGGTCAGTGCAAGGCTGCTTTAAGATGACGGGTCTCTATCCTTAAAAAAAATGCACATCTATGTGGCTTTTTATTCTCCTTACTCAAGCCTTAGCCCTCTCAACCACACTAATTTTAGGCTGGTTGTTGCGTCCGCAACAGACCTTTAGCAAAGTCATTTTAACTATAGTTATCTTTGCTCTGAGTAACGCGGTGTTATTTTATGGCCTCAGTGAGTTTTGGCGTGAGCGTTTCCGTATTTATTTAATTTTCAGTATCCTACAAGGGTTTATGGTCTATGCAGCACTTATTGTAGGCGCTTTTTCCCTGCTGTATTGCCAAGTATTAAAGCGTAAGTCACGGCCCAAGTTGGTGCGTCTATTAGCAGTAACGACTTATATAGGTATCGTTGGATTGGCGGTATTTAATGGCTATTCTCCGGTGGTAAAACGCCTCACGGTGACTGTCGATAAACCTTTAGCTGCGCCTATGACGCTAGTCTTAGTCTCCGATACCCATTGGGGCAAATGGTTTGGTAACCGGCAAATCGATAAGTTGGTCGGCTTGATTAACGGAGAGCAGGTCGATGCCGTGGTATTGGCTGGCGATATCATGGACGACACCACGATTTACTATGATAAAACGGGTATGGCCGCGCACTTTGCTAAGCTACAAGCACCGCTTGGCGTATATGCGGTACTCGGCAATCACGACTATTTAGGCTATGAAGAAAAGATTGCTCAAGCGGTTACCGAGGCAGGTATTAAAGTATTGGACAATGAGTCGGTGTTATTAGCGGATAAGGTATGGCTCGTGGGACGTTCGGATGATTTAGACCGTACCCGCTTATCGGCAGCAGACTTATTACAGCCATTGAACTCTGATAAACCCATTATATTCTTAGAGCACCGCCCTTCTACTATCCCAGAGATTAGCGCCTTGCCTATCGATTTGCACTTATCAGGCCATACTCATGGCGGGCAAATCTTTCCTTTAACCACCTTAATGCACTGGTTTTCCCCGTTAGCTTATGGCACTAAAACCGTCAATGACACGCAGTTTTTGGTATCGTCCGGCTTTGGTATCGGTAGTGTGCCTTTCCGATTGGGCACTCGCTCCGAGATTTGGATAGTGACCTTAGTATCTGCAGATGCAGAGTAGTAGCGGGAGTCCCAACAGACCACTATCACTAACAAAAAAGCCACCGTATAAGGTGGCTTTGCTAACTTAGAGAAGGTCAGGCGAATTAAGCTTTGCGCCTTATTCTAGGCCGTTGTTACTTAGCTTCCTTTAGTAAAGGGCTGACAAAGCTACGCATCTTAGCAATCATCTGCGTGGTCTCCTGCCGCATACCTTTGTGCACACTCATAAAATGCAAGAACCCGTGCGGTGCTTGTTTGACGCGATAGATTTCTACCTCGGTACCACACTCTTGCAATTTTTTGGCATACGCTAGCCCTTCATCTTTCAACAAATCCAATTCCGCGATGACGCTTAGCGCAGGGCATAAGTTCTCGCAATAGCCGTGCATTGGCGACACGAAGGGATGGGTCGAAGTGCCGTCGTTATTCTTTAAATACGCTTGGCTGAACACGTCCATATCGTTGGCATTGAGCAACATACCACTGCCATACTGCTGACGACTGGGGTAGATATTGTCAAAGTCGGTAATCGGATACAGCAGCACTTGTGCTAATGGGGCCTTCGGTAGGGTGGTTACGGCCGTAGCCTCGCGAGTTGTATTAGCGCTTAATTGGGCCAGCAAGGTGGCTAAACAGCCTCCAGCACTATCACCGGATACCACGATACGCTCAGGCACTGCTTCTAAAGTGGGGGCATTAGCACACAGCCATTGATACGCGGCTACGGAGTCGTAAAGGGCAGTAGGGGCTTTGTCTTTCGGTGCCAAGCGATAGTCTACACTGACGACAGACCAGCCCGTTTGCTCGCAGACTTGATGGCAGAATTCGTGGTGAGTGGCGATACTGCCAATACAAAACCCGCCGCCATGCATAAATAACATAGCGACTTGATCAGGATTGCCTGAGCCTGCTTGATAACAGCGGATACGCATGGCCTTGCCATCGCTATTGGTAATACTTTGATCATAATAGCTGACTGGCAATTGCGCTTGCCTGCCTTTTTTACCTTTACTTTTACTTTTATCAGTAGCTTGGTTGTCGCTAGCTTGATTAGGTTTGGGTATTGCAGAATTTTGAATACGTTGGGGGTCTTGTAGCGATACCCCAATCGCAGAAAACAGCGTACGCAGGTGCGATAAAGTCTCGAGCGTTAATGGCTGGCGCGCTTTATTACTAAGGCCCAAAATAAGGCGCATATGCGCATCAGCTTCGGGCAACTCATCAGCACTTTGGCCGCCCGCAATAGTGTTTAAACGGTTTAAGACTATATCCGGCAGATAGCCGATAGCTTTAGTCGTGTGATGCAATCCATGCAAGCCATGAGTGACCACTTTTTTTAGACGTTGCGGCTCGGCAAGCGCCATAAAATGGGGTAGACGCATAAGAGTCCCTCCTATAAATGTTATAAGTAACTTATAGCAGTTACTTACCCTTAGCAATTAAAATCTAGCTCGAGCGCCTAATGGTAATCAAATTACTTTCTGAGCTAAAAATTTTTAACAGGGATTTTTAAGATAAAGATTCAGCAAAAAGCTTGAATAAAGGTTAAATGCACAGATATTACTAAACACCTAACAAATACTCTAGGTTAAGGCTTGAAATATAAGGTGATGACCTTTATCAATCACCTAACGATTATAGACTATCGCGTGGTGCTGGTTTTTAGAGGTAGGACTGCTTTTTTTAGCCAGTATGGTTATAGAGATTATGTTTTAAAACCTCTGGTCACCTGCACACGATAGTTATTTGCCTTTTAGCCGCTGTGGTCCCACAGTAGGCCTAGTGATCAAGAGTTATCAAAATTATTATTGGAAAATACTAAATAGGAGTCACCATGAGCGAACGTCCTGAGCAAAATGCCCCAAATCAAGAGTTTGATACTAAAAACCCGCAAGCGGCACAAGGTAATATCGACCGCGAAGGCACAGTATTGGAACAAACTATGGATGAGTTTAATCCAGAAACTAACGATGGTGACAACGAAACTATCGATAATGACATCAATGGCAATGCCTTTGAGGCGCGTATTGCAGA
>Ga0208015_1000934_pt1 | contig 11827 bp, 10 predicted proteins | sample 26BtaG_FD_184101 | JGI IMG/M metagenome (GOLD analysis project Ga0208015, IMG submission 184101) | Marine viral communities from Cariaco Basin, Caribbean Sea - 26B_WHOI_OMZ_CsCl (SPAdes) (version 2) | ecosystem: Environmental > Aquatic > Marine > Oceanic | place: Caribbean Sea: Cariaco Basin...
CAGCCTAGGGATTTGGCCGCAGCAGACTTGTGATGACCTGACTATGGCTTACCTGCGTATTCGAGCTGCCACGCATCAATTGGCCTTATCTGAGCAAACTTTATCGGTAGATGAGTCCCTGTGGCACGAGACCCGCATCTTAGTACAGGCACAGTGGCAGCACCTTATGGGAGTGGCGACCAGCAGCATGTCAGACAATATGCCCAGTCGTGAAGATGAAGACAGCTAGTATTGGACTGCAATGCTAGCTTTTACTCCTGAAGCCGGCTAATTTTAAAACTTTAGGCTGTTGCAGACTATAAGCCAACGCTCATTGAATAAGTATTCAAAGCTTTCTGCTGCTTAGTAATAAACTAAATGCTTGCAATCCGTATCGGAGGCAGTGCTATAATCCTACACTGCATCTATAAAGCAAACCTAACTTAGCTTAAGTTCACTTAAGTAAAACGGGCTCAGTTACCCCGTATCTTCGTGTAGTAAAACACCTACAAAGCTCAATGACACTATGCAGATGGCTATTATAAGATAGCGGTCTGGATGATAATAAGACAAGGACAAAATTATGAGTATGGCAACTGCAGACGGCAAACTTTGGCTCAATGGCGAGATCATCGAACAGCCTGATGCGAAAGTTCACGTATTGACCCATAGCCTACATTACGGCATGGCTATTTTTGAAGGGGTTCGTGCCTATCAGACCGATGATGGTCGCACTGCCATATTTCGCTTAAAAGATCATACCGATCGCTTGCTGGGCTCTGCTAAGATTTTTCAAATGAAGGTCCCTTATGACCAAGCTACCCTCGAGCAAGCCCATAAAGATATCGTGTCGCTAAATAACTTAGCTTCGGCTTATATCCGTCCGCTTATCTGGGTCGGTGCTGAAAAGCTGGGTCTGTCTTCGCATGATAACAGCATCAATGCGATGGTGGCTGCGTGGCATTGGGGCGCCTACCTTGGCGAAGAGGGTATCGAAAAAGGCATCCGTGTGAAGACCTCTTCTTACACGCACCATATGCCGAATATCACGATGTGTAAGGCCAAAGCCTCACACAACTATCCGGTATCTATCATGGCCAACCAAGAAGTGACTCGTAACGGTTATGACGAAGCTATCTTGATGGATTCGCAAGGTTATGTGTGCCAAGGTTCAGGCGAAAACTTATTCTTAGTGAAGAATGGCGAGTTGCATACTCCTGACCTCGCTGGTGGCGCATTAGACGGTATTACCCGCCGTACTATCATGCAGTTTGCTGCAGATTTAGGCATTAAAGTGACTGAGCGTCGTATTACTCGTGATGAGTTTTACTTAGCGGATGAAATCTTTATGACCGGTACTGCCGCTGAAGTCACGCCAATCCGTGAATACGATGACCGTATCATTGGCAATGGTGGCCGTGGTGAAATCACTGAAAAACTGCAAACCTTATACTTCGATGTGGTCCATGGCCGCAATGAGCAGTATATGGATTGGTTAAGCTTTATTGACGAATAATCTCAAAGCCAATTTAAAGTTTAAGTAAAATTTGATTATAAGAAAAGCCTGTTAGTGATAACAGGCTTTTTGCTTTTTTAGGATTAGGAGTTAGGGTGTTTTTTAAGGACAGAACTTTCTTAGAGGTAGTCTGGTCAAGACTCGCTATATGCCTATTTTAAACATGATTGATTATGTCATATGGATTTATGACTGCCAACCCACCGGCACCACCTGATACTTTTGACAAAGGGCAGCAAAGGTGTCGCTCATTAGCCAGGCATATTCTTGCTCACGCGCGGCTTTGATTTCGTCTTCCCAACCGTTATTAGGAATAGCAGGGTGGCACATGATTAGGGTGGGGGACTGTTGCTGAGCGGTGGTAGGGGCACTGGTGTTAATTAAGGGGCATTTAGCCAACCAGCTTTCCCACAATTGAGCCAATTTGTCTTGATTGGCCTCAAAGTCGTAAGCCCCACCGAATTTTCCGTTGGTCGGCATATCATGCTGTCGGCATAATTGTTGCCAAGCTGGACCGCCTAACAGATAAATAATCCAAGATTTTAGGTCATTCACTAATGGGGTAGTGACACGTGCCGCCATATTAATTTTCGCATGGCTTGTAGCATTAGCGTCCCCATAGCGAGCCTGTAAGACCTCCGCTAGACAAGTTCTAATGACGGGGAATTGATGCACATGCTGATGGCCATCGATAAAGACTGGCGGCTGGTTAAAGGTGTTCTCAAAGCCCTCTAATTGCTGATGAATCAAAGCAGTTACCGCTTGTTTATCCAGACGGCGCAGATAACTGGCCATGAGCACGCTAGAGAGCGATTGCGTCAGAGCCGAGGGGTAAATCCCAGTAAAGTCTAAATGCAGACCAACTTCCAACTGCAAACATGTCAATGAGCGAATTTGCGACTCAGAGATAGTTCCACCTGCCATATAGCTGGTCGAGCGTACTTTCCCTAATGTGCCCAGAGCTATCACGGCATCATTGACGGAATCGGACAACCCTAAATCATCAATGTTAATGATAACTTGGCGCTCATACGAGGAGCTTTGCATAAGGGTAGCAGTTTGATTCATAGAGGCATATCACTATAGTGATGAAAATGGCTTGGTATCGGCAATAGACTATTAGCTTGGTTAATTGTGCCAACGGTGAACGTGAAATAGCCGTTATTAATAGTTATGACTCATTATTTGAAGGCCCATAGCTTGCCCAATAAAAAACTTAATGCGGTCACGATACCCGTCACGATAAACCAGATTAGCAAATAATAGGACTCACCAACCCACGCTAAACCAAGCACAAACAACCCTTGGTTGAGCATAAACCCTGACACGGCACTCATAAACCATTTTAACAGCCGGCTAGAGACAGAAGCGGTCTGCGCAAGATGGTTTTCTTTAAAGGTTACGTTTAAATGACCGATAAAGCTCACCACAAAAGCGACGACAAAAGCGATGGCATTCGCCCAAGCCGGTGCTATATCTAAAAAAGTGACGGCCGTATAGAGTACGGCAAGATGGACTATAGCTGCTAAGCTGCCCATGATGATGAATTTGACCAGTTGTAGCGTAGCTTGCTGGCGCATTAGACGTTATCTATAGGTAAGGTGGCAGGCACCGGTTTGGTAGTCGTAGCGTCGTTAGTGTTCGTTTTAGTCATAAAGTCATCGCTACTGATAGTCTCATCAATCAAATATAAAGGCCGCTGTTTTACTTCTTCATAAAGTCTACCCACGTATTCGCCAATTACCCCAATACAGACCAGCTGAATACCGGTAGAGAACATTATACCGGCCGCGACAGTAGCCCAACCGGCGACATTATTACCGAACATCAAGGTTTCAAAGACGATATAACAGCCATATAAGAAAGCCAATAGCGAGACGATAAAGCCCATCCGTGATATCAATCTAAGAGGACGCTGAGAGAAAGAGGTTATGCCTACTAAGGCCAGCTCAAAGAGGCTGCCAAAGTTAAACTTGCTCTCGCCCGTATCACGACTGTCCGCGGTAAAAGGGAGGTACACAGTCTGAAAGCCGACCCAGGCATAGAGGCCTTTCATAAATCTTTGCCGCTCGGGTAATGACATCAAGGCACGGACCACTTTTTGTTTCATAACTCGAAAATCCCCTGCATTGGGGCGAATCTCATAACGGCGCGTATCTTGGATAAAGTGATAAAAGCTGCGTTTAAAGAGTTTGGCGAGCTGACTTTCATGCGGGCGGTTGGCTTGGATACCGGCAATCATATCGATATCGTCTTGCTGCTGCATCATGGTCAGCATCTGCTGTAATACGGATAGTGGGTGTTGACCGTCAGCGTCTAACATAGCCACATAGTCTCCGGTCGCATGAGCGAGCCCTGCACTTAATGCCGACTCTTTACCGAAGTTACGCGATAAGCGAATAAGCTGTAGCTGCACATTGGCAGGACAGCGACTCATCATCTCTGCAACGACCTGCTGAATAGGGTCACGACTGCCGTCATCTACGATGATGATTTGTTGACGCTGCGGTAGGGACGCCGCAAAGTCCAACACCTGCGGCAAAAAGTGCTGCAGAGCCTCGGCATCATTATACGCAGGCAAGATAATTGAGAGATAAAAGGACTGAGTATTCATAACTACCTCAAACCCAGATGAATGGGGAATAAATGGGGGCTGAGCACATTATCTAGCAGCGGCTTGGCTATCACCAATCCTCTATTTACTAGCAACGGCACAGGATTTGGGCACATAAGCTTCCCAATCGATGAGCAGTGGCTCAGCATTAGGCTGGCGGGGCCAAGGCAGCGACCATTGACCTTGATGATGCACAAAGTTGGCCTTATTAGCGGTATCAATCAAGGGCAAGACCATCTCTTCTTCGGGCAATTGTATGACCAATGTTCCTTGCTCAGCCAAGCGTTGCGGCGTCATCCAAGGAGATAAGCTAGCAGTACCAGAGATCATCTGTGAAGGCCACTTGCTAGGCGCTGAATTCATTGCGACGAGCGCACCCAACCAACGATCACCCGATACACTATCTAATGAGCAGCTGCTGAGCGACTGCCAGGTCTCTTGCGCCTGACTGGCTAGTGCTTGCTCAGGCCAATCCATCCGCGAAGGCTTATCACGAATGCTATGTCCGAAAGCTAAGTAGGTTAGCATTAACACTGTGACTAGACCAAGCCAAATGACTAGGTACTTACGTAACTTGGGCAGGACGCTAGATAAAGCACTAGGTCGAATAATAGCGGCAAATAGCAAGCCCGATAGCGACCACATGGGCATCCCCCACATATCTCGCAGACCTAAGCCCAATACTAGGCTCAGCACTATTAATAATAGCAATGGTGTCAACCAAAGGTAAGCCAATAACTTTAGTGGTTGCTGAGTGAGCGCTTGCTGGTTATTTAACGTGTTTGGAGCAGTGGTTGTATTTGGTGCATTGTGCGCTGTTCCACTCAAAGAAACTGTATTAAGCGGCGCTGATAATGCCTGCTTTATAGAGACCGATTTACGTAGAATTAATAGCATTACCAATAGTGGAACATGGGCTATAAACTGCGCTAGGGTGAAACCAAACCCACTAAAATGCGCGCCTAAGCTACTGCCTTCATTGCCATCATGAGAGCGACCATTGGCATAAGTCAGCGGTAGCCACTCATTTTGGCTAAGCCAATAAAAATGCGGGGCAAATACGGCCAGCATCAGTATGGCGGCAAGCCAAGGCTTCGGCGTCTTAAGTAGGGCCCATTGCTTGGGCAATACCAAATACACTGCCATCGGTAATAATAAAAAGATAACGCTATATTTGGTGAGCATACCCAAGCCACCCACTAGACCAAACAGTAGCCAGTCTCGATAGCTATTGTGAGTGACGCTTTGATAAAACAGTAACGATAGCCCTGCCCAAATTGGGAACTGCGCGACGTTATGGTTAAACTCTAGGCTAGGGTAGGTGTAATAGACCACGCCCATCGTTAAGGCTGTACCTAGCAGTGCCCGGTCTGCTGACATGACCTTCTTACCTAAGCAATAAACCAACCATAAGGTCAAAATAACGTAGAGTTGACTGAGCAGATAAGGCCCAAAATGACCAAAGACATCATAGAAGCTAAATAGAATCCATGAAGACAGTGGGGGGTGTTTATAGTAGCCCCACTGAAACTCACTGCCCCAGTTAATCCCTTCGCTGACGTCTAAGGGTGCGCTGCTGCTGAGCAGGGCGGGTGTTATTGCCCAGATTAGGAAGTAGGCAGTAATAAATATGCCAAACCACTGCCAATTTTTTAATAATGTTTCATTATTAGTACGATTAGTTTGAGACTGGAAGGATGGTTTAAGTTTTTTGATGGAGGCCACGTTCATTGAATGCCACTTACTTTTATGAGTTATTAAAATGAAAAATATACGAAAGGGAAAATTGGTACTGTGTATATTAAACAGTAAAGTTTTGAATGGATTATAAATTCTACTATGCTCATATTATAGTATACTCTCAGTGGCTAGATAGCTGTCTGGCGACAAGGTAAAATAATTGATTTCATTACGTTTTATTGAATAATTATGCTAGGGTCTATTATATATAGTCGCTGAAAATTCTAATAGTTGAAAAATACAGAGAACATATTATGACTGAAGAAACTATTAAGGTATTTGTAGGGTGTGATCCTAATAACTGTGATTTAGAACAGATGATGGTGCTCGATTATAGCATTCATAAACATACTAACCAGCCTGTAGAAATTATCTGGATGCAGCTGTCTCGTGATCCTGAGAGTTTTTGGTATTCAGATCCCCAAAAAGGGAAGGGGTGGGATACACAAAAATGGGCTACTCCTTTTTCGGGATTTCGTTGGGCGATTCCTGAGTATTGCGGGTTTGAAGGCCGTGCAATCTATATGGATGCAGATATAGTGGTTTTATCTGATTTGGCGGAGTTATGGCAACACCCAATTAAGGGAGAGGCTATCGTTGCGGCTAAAATTACAGACGATTTAGCTAGGCTATGTACTTGCGTTTGGGACTGTAAAAAAGCAAAAGAAAATATAATAGATATTGAGAAACTAAAGAAAGACCCAGAAGGTCATCAAAAAATGATGGATAAGTTTAGGTCTAATTTTCAGTTAACTGCACCTTACCAAGACAGTTACAATTGTGTCGATGGTGAAAATTTAGCAGTAGAGGATATTAAAATATTACACTACTCAGATATGGGCACACAATTTAGTCATAAATATTCACTGCCCCGAGTTAAAGAAGAAGGTTTTGAACATTGGTTTGATGGTAAAGTCATATCACATCCTAGACAAGACTTAGCTGAACTATTTGATGGATACTATAATGAGGCTTTAACAGCAGGTTATAATCTTGATAATTATCGTGTCAAACCCTTTGGTGTATTCCCTAAAAAGACCCATAAACGCTACAAAGGGAACAAAGTTACTAGGCCAAAAAATTCAGGCTCTTTCTTATCTAGGTTATTTCAACGATAAAAGCTATGTAAACTTTGAAAAATTATAAATTCTGTTTTTTTGATAAAGAGATTTAAATGCTAGCTAATGCAACTGCTAATTCTAATGAATCCATAGTATTGTCTATTAACTCTCTACAAGGTGCTGGCGCGGAAAAGTTTGTACTAACTATTGGTGAGGCTTTTTATAAATTAGGTTTTGACGTTCATGTCTTAAGGTTTGATCCTAAGGTTGAGTATATTCTGAGCGATAATTTGACTTATCATTTTATTAACTATCAACAGTATAGATGGCTGCCTAAAGGTAAATTGCGGTATAGCATCTTGGCTAAAAAGGTAGATAGTTATATAAAAAAAAATATTGGTACTCCTACGCTCATCTTATCTAACTTGGAACGCTCGGATAATATATTTTATTATAGCTGCCTAGCCAATGTGATGTATGTCATTCATAGTACTTTGTCATTATATTATGACTTTGCTAATGTAGAGAATGTCGGTGCTCTGAAATTAAGATTAAAAAATATTTACTCAAAACACCCATGTGTTTGCGTAAGTGAGGGTGTAAAGGAAGATTTTATTAATCATATTGGCAAAATAGCTTCTATTACAACTATTCATAACCCTGTAGACCGCGATAGCATTCAACTGCTCTCTGAAGCATTTGTTCCAGAGTTTGAAAACTACATCGTGCACATAGGCAGTTTTAAAAAAGCAAAACGTCATGATGTTTTATTAAAAGCTTATGCGAAGACGGAGCAAACCTTGCCTTTGCTATTGCTCGGTCAAGGTAAGCTCAAAAATGATATTGAGCAATTAATTTTGGAACTCGGATTACAAGAGAAAGTATTTTTACTAGGTTTCTGTGAAAATCCTTACCCTTATTTAAAAAGAGCTCAGTTTAAGACGCTAACCTCAGACCGGGAAGGGTTTCCAATGGTAATTGAGGAAGCTTTAGCTTTAGGCACTCCTGTAATAAGTACAGATTGTCAATCAGGTCCAAGAGAAATGCTACCAGAAAATAACTTAATGATAATTAATGATATTGATAGTATTGCAAATAAGCTGAATCAAGCGATGATCACGCCGTTGCAATTTAAAGCAGAGTTTAATGAGGCATTATTACCCCATAATATTGCCAAGAAATATTTAGATTTTAATAAGAAATGTTGTGAAAAAAAATTCTAGTTAAATATTAAATTTGCAATACCTATTAAAATGATACTTAGGATAACGCCACCTACTATCCTATTACGGCGTCTAATATTTTGACGACGTAGCTTGGTCTGGCCGCGACTGGCTTGATACTGTTCAATGTAAGTCTCGCCCTCATAATCTTTATCAAATATTTTAATATACCCTGGATTTAAGGGCTCAATGGTAAGGGTATGGTCTAACTTATTCATAGCATCATCGAGACTGTCTTGGTCGACTTGGGTACGCTTACCATCGACTTGCTCTGCTATCCACTGTTCTACTAATGCAATGGTGCGCGTGGTATTCTTAAAGAACATCGTACTGGCAAGATAGTCATGTGACATGCCCGGCATACCTTTAGTTTTATAAAAGGCCACATCAGCGTCAATCTTATTGAAATAATCTAATGGCTTTTTGACAATAGCATCTGCATCTAAATACAGCACATCCTTATCTGTAAAACGTTGCAAGCACTCTAAAATGAAATGCGGTTTAATACGAGTATTGGCTTCCCAGTATCCTGCGTCCTCGACTTGTTGGAAATAGTAATTGAGCCCAAACTGCTCTAATGATGACTTCAATAACATCGCATGGTCACGATAGCTGTCTGTATAAAAGCAACAAACAACAAAGCGGTCTGGTGAGCTGAGATTTTCCAAAGTAGTAGTAGATGTTTTGGTCATAGGACACTCTATAATTTGATAAGTTAAATGCTAGATTTCTATATTGAAGGGTGGTTTTATAAGGCTAAACAGAGCGTTATATAAATTCATTTAAACACAGGTATAGTCTTAGTCCACCCACCACTTAGATTTGTCATCTTTATGCAGGGCTTTCATAGTCGAAAAAGCACTTTTATTATTTTGTAGACGGTCAAAAGCGGATAATAACATAGTGGTGGCAAGTTTATCCTTTTCATAAAATTTCTGATAGCGATGGCGCATATTTTTTAGGGTGTCATCTGTACCTATATGGAAATACGTTAAGCCGTCATATAAGGGCAGATGCGTCTTATAAAGTGTGTCTACTTTGTCACGGATTAGAGAGTCTGTAGATACAGTACGCGCTAGCGTTATATTGGACGGCTCTGTAGGGGTTTGTAGATATTGCTGTGTCTCATAGACTTTAAGCGTATTTACCATAGTGATTACATTCATAAGTATGGCTGCACGAGTAGCATCTGGCGAATGGTCTATAAAAGTATCACAGGCACAGGCAAGCCAACGTAAAGATAAATTTTCGAGTAAGTAGTCAGTTTGTGCTTCCCATAGGCTTTCAAATTCTGCAAATAATTCTTTAATCTTACAGTTACGGCGTAAAAGCACGACTAACGTAGCATGGTAATAACAAAGCTCAGATTTTCCTATAAATTCGTGCTTTAAATTATCTAAATGGTCAATTAGGTTTTTGACCCTAGGTTTGTCTGATAGGGCAGAGTCACGGCACATCGTAGGTGTGATGATAGTAGATTTCATATCAGCAATAGTTTTGTCTGCAAAAGCCGCTATAACTGACGGAGCATCTAAAGTTTTTTCACTTTTGAATACTAAGGCTAGTTTGCGTTGCCATGAACTATAAGAGGCCATAAAAGTCATTACCTTTATCAATGCACAGTATGATTTAGATGAGCAGCTGCTATTTAGTAACTCATTGCCGTCATTAATTAATACTCGCTTTTCTTTGCTAATTAATAAGAGTTATTAGGAGTTCTGTTAATCGTTATAGTCATTAGCGCTGCTATAATACCTTGCTTACCTCTTGTTTTGGTAGATTAAATGATAAACCCACCCATTATATTGCTAGTGATTAAATCCTTAGAAGGCCGAGGAGCACAGCGTGCCGTGACGATATTAGCGCGTGCGTTCGTTGAGTTGGGCACGCAAGCTCATGTGCTGTGTCTAGAGGATGATTTAGAGTTGCCGCTCGATGAACGAGTCCACTATCATGTCTTGGGATATGACCCTGCTAAACTTCCAGCAGACTTTGATCAAACAGCACCGTACCAAGAAGTTGCAGATAAGATAGACCGCTATGTTATCGCTAATATTGGTCAGCCTGATTTAATCTTAGTCAATATCCATAAATTGAATCGTGCCATGGCTTATAGTCAATTGCCTAATATCGTTAACATCTTACATACGGCTTTATCTCGGCAGTTTGCTACCCAGTTGGCAGAATCTCCAGAGGAAGCCATAACCCATCTCAAAATGATTTATGGGGCGCATCCTTGTAGCTGTGTAAGCGAGGGGGCAAGACAAGACTTACAGTCGCTCATTGGTAATTCAACGAAAACGGCAACGATTTATAACCCGTGTAATGTGGATGAGATTGCCCAAGCCGCGGCTCAGCCCTTTTATTTAGACAACTTTTATTTAGACAGCTTTGCCTTAGTGGCTAAAGACTATCTTATTCACGTGGGATCGTTTGATGCTATGAAGGGGCATGCAGAGTTGTTAGAGGCATATTCGCTGACATCACGTCAGATGCCGCTGGTATTGGTGGGGAAGGGCAGACTAGAAGCAGAAATAAAAGCCTTAGCAATGGCGCTAGGGATAAGAGATAAGGTCCTGTTTGTAGGCTATCAAGCCAATCCTTATCCTTTGATTCAGCAGGCCGCTTTTATGGTATTGGCCTCTAAGTTTGAAGGGTTTGGTTATGTCATTGTAGAGGCTCAGGCTTTAGAAGTACCTGTCATTAGTACGGACTGTCCCTTTGGCCCTAGAGAGTTGCTACCTGCGCAAAACTTAGTGCCTGTGAACGATGTCGAAGGATTAGCCGGTCTGCTTGAGAGAGCGATGGCAGCGCCTATGGACTTTTATGCTCCTCTGAATTCAGGACTATTGCCACAAGCAATTGCTAAACAATATTTACAATTTGCTGATGTGACACTTTAATAGATGATAAATTATAGACGTTGCAAAATTAGCCTAACCACTAGTACATGCGTGCTTAAATTATCTATGCAACGCTGAATAATTAATTAAATAATTTATATTAATTATGAGCCGCTATCTCTAGCTCACTAAATAAATCTTTAGAAATAGGCGAGTGGTTAATCACTGACACGCCATGCTCGCGGTAGACCTGACCCATTAAATTAAAGGATGGCACGATGCGATCGCTAATGGCCTTATCGAGTTTGCTCGGCGCACTATTGTCTTTATTTTCATAGAAACGGGGTTGATTGCTGTTTAATAAATCGATGCCATACAGATGAATAGCAGCAGCCTCACGCGCATAAGCCAATTGAGCGGCTACATAGGCGACAGTACCCGCTTCCACGAAACCATGACTCATATCCAAAGACACGCCAATGGCTTGTGGCTGTGACTGGCTATCGATGACAAAGCTGGGATGCGAGGCAAATTCTGCTAAAGGTTTCTTTCTATTGAGCCAATGTTTATCAAACAATTTAGCGGCCAAAGGCAGTCTGCCATGCCAAGGTTTATTGACTTGCACGCCCCAAGGTCTATCTACAGGGAAGATCACCCGCATAGACTCATGATAGCGGATGAATATTTCAGGCTGAGAAGCCGCAATAGCTTCAAAGACGGCTAAGGTCGCATATAACGGCTGACCTTGATAATATTTCGTGAGGATATCCGTCTGATGATTCACAAAGCGCGCGTCGCTAATCACATAGCCGACCACGGCCTTAAAGTCATGCTGTCCCAACAAACTGAGG
>Ga0208015_1000936_pt1 | contig 11796 bp, 12 predicted proteins | sample 26BtaG_FD_184101 | JGI IMG/M metagenome (GOLD analysis project Ga0208015, IMG submission 184101) | Marine viral communities from Cariaco Basin, Caribbean Sea - 26B_WHOI_OMZ_CsCl (SPAdes) (version 2) | ecosystem: Environmental > Aquatic > Marine > Oceanic | place: Caribbean Sea: Cariaco Basin...
CTATATTTCCAATTACTTCTTTACAGATCATATCTTTATTTTAAGAATCAACACTCTTAAAAAAGAAAGTATAGTTGACCTAATGGAACAACCTCAAGAGGCTCACAGGAAATGACTTTTCCGTCTACAGTTACCTCATAATTCTCTGGGTTTACCTCAATATTTGGACATGCACTGTTGTGAATCATATCTTTTTTACCAACTGTTCTACAACCTTTCACAGGTAATAGTTCTTTCTTAACACCGTATTTTTCGGCGATTTTGTTGTCAATTCCAGCTTGAGAAACAAAGGTCACAGATGTTTTGTGAACAGCCGAACCCAAAGTCCCGTACATATTTCGCATTAAAACGGGTTGTGGCGTAGGAATAGCCGCGTTTGGATCTCCCATTTTGCTGGCTGCAATCATCCCTCCTTTGATTACCATTTCGGGCTTTGCACCAAAAAATGCCGGTTTCCACAATACCAGATCGGCCATTTTACCGGGCTCAATAGACCCCACATATTTTGAAATACCATGCACGAGTGCTGGATTTATAGTGTACTTGGCTATGTATCTTTTTGCTCTGAAGTTGTCTGCTTCAATGACTTTATCTTCTTCTAAAAATCCACGTTGCAACTTGTTCTTGTGAGCGGTCTGCCATGTTCTGATAACAACTTCAGCAACCCTTCCCATTGCTTGTGAGTCTGAACTCATCATACTAATAACGCCCATGTCATGAAGAATATCCTCTGCGGCCATAGTTTCTTTTCTGATTCTCGAATCTGCGAAAGCGACATCTTCAGGGATGGATTTTTTTAAGTGGTGAGCAACCATGAGCATGTCTAAATGCTCATCAATAGTATTGACAGTATAGGGCATTGTTGGATTGGTTGAGCTCGGGAGTACATAAGGATGTGATGCAATTTTCATAATATCCGGAGCATGTCCGCCACCAGCGCCTTCAGTATGGAAAGTATGGATGGTTCTGCCGTTTATAGCCTTAACGGTGTCCTCTAAAAACCCTGCTTCGTTCAAGCTATCGGCATGTAGAGCAACCTGAATATCAAATTCATCTGCTACTTTAAGCGAAGCATCAAGTGCAGCTGGTGTGGCTCCCCAATCTTCATGTACTTTTAATCCTAGTGCTCCAGCCTCGATTTGTTCTATCAAAGGAGCTGTTGTGCTACAGTTTCCTTTACCAAAAAAACCTATGTTCATTGGGAAATTCTCTGAGGCCTGCATCATTTTCTCTATATGCCAAGCGCCAGAGGTTACCAAAGTGGCACTTGTGCCATCTGCGGGTCCTGATCCTCCACCTATCATCGTGGTAACACCACTAAACAAAGCATGATCGATTTGTTGTGGACTGATAAAATGGACATGTGTATCTATTGCACCTGCGGTAAGAATATGACCGGCACCAGAATGAACTTCTGTAGATGCGCCTATAATCATATTTTCCGTAATACCATCCATGGTATCAGGGTTTCCTGCTTTACCAAGACCCACAATTTTTCCGTCTTTAATTCCTAAATCGCCTTTTACAATACCCCAATGATCTAAAACGATGACGTTTAAGATGACAAAATCGAGCACATTCTCATCTCTTGTTCTGGTTGATGATTGTGCCATTCCATCCCTTACATTCTTGCCGCCTCCAAATGTACTTTCCTCTCCGTAATTATCACTATTGAAATCTTTTTCAATTTGAATAAAAAGTTCAGTGTCTCCCAAGCGTATTTTATCGCCTACGGTAGGCCCTAAATATTTGCGTATTTTATTCTATCTAGTTTGAAACTCATGCTTTGGTGTTTTTAAAATTTTCAGACTCCATTTTCTTCATCGCTTTTGCTAGACTCTCTTTTGATGTTGTATCTCCTTGTGTGAGATTATTTGCACCATATGATTTTCTGTTCCCACTGATATCTATTAATTGTACCTCGGTGGCTTCGCCTGGTTCTAAACGAATTGCGGTTCCTGATAAAATATCCATTCGTTTTCCAAATGCCTTTTTACGATCAAAGGAAATCTCCTTATTGACTTCAAAAAAATGAAAATGAGACCCCACCTGTACAGGTCGGTCACCAGTATTGATTACTTTTAATGTGATGCTTTCTTGGTTGGCATTACAAACTATTTGTTCTTTTTTTAAAATATATTCTCCTGGTATCATAGTATTCTGAGTTTCATTAACGAATAGGGTTGGTTACTGTGACCAACTTTGTCCCATCAGGGAAAGTGGCCTCAATTTGCACATCTGTAATCATTTCTGGAACACCTTCCATGACGTCTTCTCTGGTAAGAAATGTGGCACCTAATTGCATCAAATCTGCTACTTTTTTGCCATCTCTAGCTAATTCATGTAACCGTGCACTTATTAATGCTATGGATTCTGGATAATTTAGCTTTAAGCCTCTTGCTTTTCGCTTTTCAGCAAGTTCACCCGCTAAAAAAAGCATGAGTTTTTCAGTTTCTCTTGAGGTTAATTTCATATTTCTTTTGTTTTCTTAAATATATAAAAACTTATTCACTAATTTATTTCATTATCTCTAAGTTTTATCATTTTATTTTACACAAATGAAATTAGATGTTGGAGTTATCGAATTTCTAATGAATTGGGGATAAGTACTGTTTTCAAATTCATTTTTATATGAGGGTTCAGAACAGGTACGTATTACTTGGTCCAACAATTATTAATGCGTCTTGTAAGGTTTTACTCCAGTTGAGGGGCTCCAAGATTTACATAATTATCCCCATGTTTTTTATGACAATTGTCATTTTTTGAAAAAAATGGAATACCTACCTTTTCCGGCTAAAAAATTATTTTTGATCTTATGAGTTTAAAAATGAGAATCAACGAGTTGAGGGAAGAAAAGAATGCCGTAATTCTCGCACATTACTACCAGCGTGATGAAATTCAAGAAGTTGCGGACTATGTTGGCGATAGTTTGGGGCTTTCACAAAGAGCCGCTGAAACCGATGCATCTGTTATTGTGTTTGCGGGGGTTCATTTTATGGCAGAAACGGCAAAAATTCTCAATCCAACCAAAAAAGTATTATTGCCAGACTTAAATGCAGGTTGTTCATTGGCTGATTCTTGTCCACCAGAGGCCTTTTCAAAATTGGTAAAAGCCCACCCCGATCATTTGGTGATTACCTATATTAATTGTTCTGCAGAAATTAAAGCGATGAGCGACATTGTATGTACCTCCTCCAACGCCGTGAAAATAGTGGAGTCAGTACCTAAGGATAGGCCGATTATATTTGCGCCGGACAAAAATTTGGGCCGCTACATCAGTAAAAAAACGGGGCGGGATTTATTGCTTTGGGATGGATCCTGTGTGGTTCATGAGGCTTTTTCTTTAGATAAGCTCTTGGCTCTTTATAAGGCCTACCCTGGATCAAAAATTATAGCCCATCCCGAATCGGAGGAGCACATTTTGGATCTTGCAACTTATATTGGTTCTACTGCAGGTATGATTGACTACGTAAAAAACCATCCAAAAGAACGGTTTATTGTTGCCACCGAAGCCGGCATATTGCACAAAATGCAGATGGAGGTTCCGAACACGCTTCTTATTCCTGCTCCTGCAGAAGAAGACAACACTTGTGCCTGTAGTGAATGCGCTTTTATGAAAGTAAATACTCTTCAAAAAGTTTATGATTGTCTCTTAAATGAAACACCACAAATTGAAATTCAAGAGGACATAAGGTTGCGTGCACTACAACCAATTCAAAGAATGTTGGAACTATCGAAATAATATGATAAACACAAATTTTCTTGTGATTGGCTCGGGGGTGGCAGGATTGACGTATGCCGTAAAGGTTGCCCAGAGATTTCCCGATAAGACCGTAGTTATTGTCACTAAAGCAGATGAGCAGGAATCCAACACCAAATATGCCCAAGGCGGGGTGGCAGTAGTATTGGATTTAAAGGAAGATTCTTTTGAAAAGCATATTCAGGACACTTTGGTGGCTGGAGATGGATTGTGCGATGAGGCCGTGGTTGAAATGGTAATTAAGGAAGGCCCAAAACGACTCAAGGAGTTAATGCTCTGGGGTGCCAATTTTGATCTTAATGATTCCGGCACACTGGACCTTGGAATTGAGGGTGGACACTCTATAAACCGTGTAGTGCATCATAAGGATATTACCGGATTCGAGTTGGAGCGTGTATTGCAGCAACAAGTTCATAAACTGTCCAATATCACAGTTTTACCCTATCATTTTGCATTGGACCTTATAACTGAACACCATCTTGATATTCCTGAATCCAAGAACATATCATGCTATGGAGCTTATGTATTAGATCAAAATACAGGAGAGATAATGACGATTAAAGCAGATAGGACGCTACTGGCATCGGGTGGTATTGGTCGTTTATATGGTCATACCACAAATCCAACAATAGCAACTGGCGATGGTATTGCAATGGCCTATAGGGCTAAAGCTGAAATTAAAGATATGGAGTTTGTCCAATTTCATCCCACCGCCTTATATGACAAAAAGGATGGGCGCTCATTTTTGATCTCTGAAGCGGTCAGAGGGTTAGGCGCGGTTTTAAGAAATAAAAACGGACATAGATTTATGCCAGACTATGATAAAAGAGCAGAATTGGCTTCAAGGGATATCGTTTCTCAAAGCATTGACAACGAGTTGAAAAAAACAGGTGACACCCATGTCTTTTTAGATTGTACCCTTTTAGATATCGACGTTTTCAAAAATCATTTTCCAAATATTTATCAAGAATGTTTGACCAACCATATTGATGTTGAAAAAGATTGGATTCCCGTTGTTCCAGCCTCACATTATCTTTGCGGCGGCATAGTTGTGGACAAGAACGGCAAAACTTCAGTGACCAATTTATTTGCCTGTGGTGAATGTTCCAGAACAGGTTTGCACGGGGCCAATAGATTGGCATCTAATTCTTTACTGGAAGCTTTGGTTTACGCACATAATATATTTGAATACCAAGCAGCGCATCCAGTTGAACCGGTTCATGCCTTTATTCCGGAATGGGATGATGCAGGAACAAGAACGCCCGAGGAATATGTTCAGATACACCACAATCTAACCCAGTTGCAGGCACTAATGAGGGATTATGTGGGAATTGTAAGAAGCAACAATCGCTTAAGAAAAGCAGTTCGGCATCTTGATCTGATTTATAACGTGGTTGAGGAACTTTATAAAGACATGAAAGTTAACACTGCACTATGTGAATTAAGAAACATGGTGAATGTAGCACACTTAATTATTAGTCAATCCTTGGAACGAAGGCTGAATAAAGGCGGTTATTATAATGTGGACAATGTGCCAGCGGCCGAAAAAGATAGTGTGATAAACGATTGGATTTAAACATTACAAAAACTCTAAAATTTCTAACCATGGAAAAACAAAAGCAAAAAAATCTACCATTAATATATTCCTGTTCTGGTTGCAGCAATGTGGCGCAATTGGCGAACGATATTGCCGTGAAAATGAATTATGATGGTATTGCCGAGATGTCCTGTATAGCTGGAGTAGGAGGTAAAGTCAAATCGCTTGTTAAAACGGCAAAATCAAATAGACCGATAATTGTTATTGACGGATGCCCTCTTCAATGTGCCAAAGAGTGTCTGAAGAACATAGACATCGAGCCCAACGAACATATTATTTTGACCGATTATGATCTAAAGAAAAGATATAATACCCGTTTAAATTTAGAGGATGAAATGGACGTTTTTGAGCAAATCGTAACAAAAGCAAAAGAAATGCATTCAAATGGGCTATAAAATGAAGTTTTTGTATTATCTAAACTTCCTTGCCTTCATTAGTATGGAAGAAGATTATAATAAAGATAATTTATTCCAAGTTGAAATGTTTGATCACCTAGCCGAAGATGGCAGAATGTTGTAGTGGAAATGAGTGAAATTTCATTTTCATTGAAATGTTACGATGTGAATTATCATATAGCAATTCTAATTGAACTATCGCAAATATCTGTTTTAAGGCCTGCTTTTGCCTATTTTCAATCTGATCCAGTTTTGTCCTCCAACTAATCTGACAACAGAAGCATTAACGCTCCGGCAGATTTTTTTTTATAGATTAACTACGATTCTTGCTTAAAAACAACATTTAGGATGGATCCCTTTTTGACTTGATCCGTTAGATGATCCAATATGATGTCAATTGAATCAGTAAAAAACAAAAAAACCTTGCTAAAATAAATTAGCAAGGTTTTACAGTTTTGGTGCTTCCACCGTGTGACCCGACTGGGGCTCGAACCCAGGACCCTAACATTAAAAGTGTTATGCTCTACCAACTGAGCTATCGAGTCATTTCTTCAATGAGGGTGCAAATATAAAAGGTTTTATTAATATTCAAACCCTTTTTTTGAAAAATTTTTTGTTTTTTTGCCAAGCCATTGGCTATGTTTTTAAGAATCAATTTATAAGCTGTTTTATGAGTATTGTTTTAATTGGATATATGGGGTCTGGAAAATCTACAGTAGGTAAGAAACTATCAGAAATGGTCAATTTCAAATTTATCGACTTGGATGATTATATTGAAGAAAAAGAGAAGTTAAGCATAGCACAGATTTTCGAAACCAAAGGTGAAATCTATTTTAGGAAAAAAGAGCATTTGTATTTGCAGGAGGTTTTGGAGCTTAGGGATACCATCCTGTCACTTGGGGGTGGAACACCATGTTATGGCAGCAATATGGACACCATTTTGAAGGCTGAGGGCGCACATAGTGTCTATTTGAAGAGTTCAATCCCAAATCTTGTCAGAAGATTGAATCCTGAAAAAGCACAGAGACCCTTGATTGCTCATCTGAAATCAGATGAAGAGTTGACCGAGTTTATTGGGAAACATCTTTTTGAACGTTCTTTTTATTACAATCAGAGCAATCAAACCGTCGTCACGGATGGTAAAAATATTGAGACGATTGCAGAAGAGATTGTCGCTAATTTATTTTAAATAAGCTTCATAGGCTTTCCCGGTTAAAATGACTTCTACATGTTCATGTAGTGAGGTGGAAAGGGAAATGCCTTTAAAATCGGCTTTTACTGGGAATTTCTTATGGTTTCTATTGACAAGTACCGCCGTTTTGAATTGTTGTAAGGGGACATCCAGAAAATGCTTCACGCCATAAATGAGTGTGCTCCCTGAGTTCAGGACATCATCAATAAGAACGATGGATTTGTTCTTATAATCTGATGCAGGGATAGAGGTGGTAATAGGGGTGAGGGGATTTTTCTTATCGATGGTCACCCTGCACAGCACCGATTTTAAATCGGAGATTTTATCCAAATTGGATTTCAGTTTCTCTGCAAGGATATACCCGTTGGAATCAATTCCTGCTAAAATAACTTCAGTGCCATCCACATTGCTCTCATAAATCTGATAGGCAATGCGTCTTATTTTATGGTTGATTTCCTGATGGCTTAGTATGGTTTGTTTTGACGTTGTCATTTTTGGTTCTTGTTTTTTCAAAGATAAATAAAGCGTTCTTTTTAATCGTCATCATTGGTCTCATAAAAATCATCAATATCCCGTCGGTCTTTTTTGGTGGGCCTGCCCACACCTTTTTTTCGATAATAATCTTTGGAAAATTTTAAGAGCTCTTGGGCTTCAAAGGCTTCTTTTGGCGTCGTATCCTTTATGTAAATGTCAACAAGTTTTGCGCCCACACGGCTTGGGGGAATATCGTTGACTATAAGTTGATAATTGATTTGATTTTTCCGTAATTCTACCTTGTCGGTAGCATAAACTTCCCGGCTGGGTTTGGCTGCCTGTCCGTTAATTTTGATGTGCCCTTTTTTGCAAGCTTCTGTGGCAAGGGTGCGTGTTTTGTAGTATCGGACACACCAAAGAAATTTATCGATTCGCATAGTTTAATTTTTAAATCTACGTTAATGTTGTTGTGCAAACATATTATATTGTCGTATCTTGCCGGCAAAAATAAGCAATATTGAATCATTCTTTGCCAGCCCATTTTGTTTGCTCAATTTAATGATTTTTAAGTGTATTGTGTTTTGCTTTTGAAAATGAATAAAATTAAATTGATGAAATTAAAAACCTACGTCCTATCAACTTTATGTTTTTTAGCCCTTCTGTCTTCTTGTAATAAAGACGATGACAATTCTATAGATCTGATTCCAGAGCGGGACCGTACCGAGCAACAAGTGGCCGATTTTGACTCCTTGCAGAAGTATCTGAATACTCACTATTATAACCGTGCAACTTTTTTAGAGCCTGGAGACCATAGTATTTCTGAGCTGATTATTAAGGAATTGCCTAAAGATGACAACGGTAATTATTTGGACATCCCGGATCCTGACAACAATCAAATGTTAAGTGTGGCGGTGGATATTGACAATCCAAAAACAACAAAATATCTTGATGTTGATTATCAATATTATGTTTTGGTCTTAAACGAAGGTGGTGGCGAAAATCCGCATTTATCGGATAAAGTAAGATTGAATTATAATGGTTCTCTTCAAAATGGAAAATCTTTTGACAATTCGGTTACACCTGTAGAAATGGAATTAGTTAAAACTTCGTTCTTTGGGCCAGAACCAGTAAAAGGTTTCCGGCTTGGAATCACTGAGTTTAAAACCGCTGAAAGTTTTGTTGAAAATGCTGACGGTACCGTAACTTTTAATAACTATGGCCTTGGAGTTATGTTCTTACCTTCGGGATTGGCCTATTATGGAAACCCAAGCTCAAGCGATATTCCTGCGTATTCAAATTTAATATTTAAAATTGAATTATTTCAAATGGAAATAATGGATCATGATGGTGATGGTATTCCTTCTTATATGGAAGATTTAGATGGTGATGGTGATTTCTGGAATGACGATACAAATGGTAATGGCGTTCCAAATTTTTTGGATCCTGATGATGATGGCGATCGTGTTTTGACCAAAAATGAAATGACCAGACAGACTTATATTGTGGATACAAATAATGGCGAAGAAGAACCAGTGCTTGCAGAGCATGAGTTTTTAAGAAGTCGTATAGAAACTAATGGAATCATTACTATTAAAACTTTGAAGTATGTAGATTCTGATGGGGACGGTGTTTGGGATCATCTACAGAAAGATGTTAAAAAAGATTACAGTATTGATGATTAGGTAAAAAGTGCCCTGATACTTCGGGAGTAAATATAAAAAAGGCTATCGTTTTTATGTGATAGCCTTTTTTGTTGTTTATAGAGCAAATGATATGCCTAAGATCAATTGTTCAGGTCTTGTGTCAATCCTGCTTTCAGGGATACCAAAAGTAGCTTGGTTCTTGTTCAAGCCTTTTTCGTATCTTAAATCAACACCAAATCCGTTGAAATTAAGTCCGATACCAAAATTAAGACCGACGGTAAAGTCATTCTCAATATCCTTAATAGTGATGCCCTCAAATTCAGAGTCGATAATGTATTGTAATGATGGACCTGCAAAAACACTGACAGGGCCTAAAACCTTCACTCCAAATAACATGGGTGCATCTATTTTTTTCATTTTAAAAGCATTGTTGTTGTAGTCGCTCTTGGTTTGGGTATAGACCAATTCTGGCTTAAAATAAAACCGGTCTCCAATTTTACCGTACAAGCCCACATGGAATCCAACGTTTTTGTCAGGACTTTTGGCATTGGCTTCAATAGATTCGAAGTAATCGCCATTCCCGTTATAGTTTAAACCTGCTTTGATTCCAAATCCGTCGCCATTTTGGGCAGTCGTGGAAAAGGTAAATGCTGCTATTGCAAAACCTGCCAATACCAAATTCCTCCTTATGCCATGTTTACTTTTGAACTGTTCTTGAAATTTTTTTAAGATTTTCATAATTATCGTTTTTAAGTTTGATGTTCGATATAATCAAAAACGCTGCCAAACACGATTTATTTTGAGTTGGCCCTTTTTTTAGTGAAGCCCAAAACTTAAAAGCGAAGCGCATTAAGTTTTGATGGCTGAACTAATCCCGCAGAAATGCGGGATCCAAGCCCCTGTCGCCGACAGGCAGGCAAAACTTAAAAGCGGAGCGCCTTAAGTATTGATGGCTTTAATGAAAGCTATCGAGAATTAAAGAATTCTTTAGTTCGAACCTGTTTAAATTTAAAGATAAATTTAAATTCTCTTCCTTTCAAAGGAGGAGTGGCTTCTGCTTCCGTAGAGAAGCAGGAGTCGAAGTGGTTAAAAATTACAGAAACCAAATTCAATTCTACATTCCTGATTTTCTGATTTCATTCGCTTTATTATAGACTTTTATAGTTTTAAAAACCCTTCCGTCTTTAAGCTCTATGCTGAGCTTAAATCCACCTTCCCTTAAAAAGGGAAGGAATTACTTGATCCTGACTTGTTTAAAAAGGAAGGACCATAAAAAAAGGCTTTCTTTATAAAAAAGAAAGCCAATTCTGATATTGAAATTCTATTAAAGTGAAAAGTTGAAATATAAAACTTCTAAATTATAATTCACTTACTTTTTTCTTTTAACCACTTTTTGAGCTGCTTTAATGATGGAAGCACTATTTAAGCCGTACTTTTCCATTAATTGCGCAGGCGTACCAGATTCTCCAAAAGTATCTTGTGTAGCCACAAATTCTTGTGGTGTAGGATGGCTCAAAGCTAAAACACGAGCAACGCTCTCGCCTAATCCGCCAAGATAGTTGTGCTCTTCAGCCGTTACTACGCATCCGGTTTTTTTAACGGATTTTATAATGGCTTCATCGTCCAATGGTTTGATCGTATGGATGTTGATGACTTCTGCAGAGATACCTTGTTCGTTTAGAGTTTTTGCAGCTTCAAGAGCTTCCCAAACCAAATGCCCGGTAGCAACGATGGTCACATCTGTGCCTTCCGTTAATTGTACTGCTTTTCCAATTTCAAACTTTTGGTCTTCTGCAGTAAAATTAGGTACTGAAGGGCGTCCAAAACGCAAATATACTGGACCCTGATGCTCAGCAATGGCGATCGTGGCCGCTTTGGTTTGGTTATAATCGCAGGTATTGATGACGGTCATTCCCGGCAACATTTTCATCAATCCGATATCTTCTAAAATCTGGTGGGTGGCACCATCTTCACCAAGTGTCAAACCAGCGTGCGAGGCACAAATCTTGACGTTTTTGTCCGAATAGGCCACACTTTGTCTGATTTGATCGTAAACACGACCGGTTGAAAAGTTGGCGAAGGTTCCCGTAAAAGGAATTTTTCCACCAATGGTTAAGCCCGCAGCCATTCCAATCATATTGGCTTCGGCAATTCCTACTTGAAAGAATCGTTCTGGATGGTTCTTTTTAAAATCGTCCATTTTCAACGAGCCAATTAAATCGGCACAAAGCGCAACAACTTTTTCGTTGGTCTGTCCCAATTCTGTCAATCCAGCTCCAAATCCTGAACGTGTGTCTTTATTTCCTGTATTTGTGTATGTTTTCATAGTAATGCCCACGAAAATGGGTATCTGTTTAATTAATTCTTTGATTTTTAATAATCCTTCCTGTTTTGTGCTGGGCACAATCGAAAGGGATTTTTATGTTTTAATATTATTTATAAGTTTTTAACTGACCAATTCCTCCCTCTTTGGGGAGGTTAGGTGGGGCCTTTAATAATCCCCCAATGTCTCCGCATTCTGTTCCAATCCGATGGCCAATTGCTCATCGTTTGGTGCTTTTCCATGCCAGGCGTGGGTGTGCATCATAAAATCAACACCATTGCCCATAACCGTTTTTAAAAGAACGCAAACAGGTTTTCCTTGTCCTGTTTTTGATTTGGCAATCGCCATTCCTTTTAAGATGGCTTCTATATTGTTACCTTGTTCGATTTCTACTACAGTCCATCCAAAGGCC